>Ga0180434_10009483_pt1 | contig 10569 bp, 8 predicted proteins | sample SS_ome_7_FD_132453 | JGI IMG/M metagenome (GOLD analysis project Ga0180434, IMG submission 132453) | Hypersaline lake sediment archaeal communities from the Salton Sea, California, USA - SS_1_D_2 metaG | ecosystem: Environmental > Aquatic > Non-marine Saline and Alkaline > Hypersaline > Sediment... | reverse complement strand
CACGGGGGCGACGCCGAGTTGCGCCAGAATCTTGTCGAGCATGCGGCGTTCAAGCAGTGGGTCACGGCCGAGGGGAATCCAGCCGGCTGAGCGGGTCGGTGTGGCGACCGGCCGGGGCTGGTCGCCGACCCGTTGGCCGAGGACGGGCAGCGGGGTGCCGTACCGGTACAGCGAGTCGTCGTTGCGGAAGGTGGCCCCGCCAGCAGTGGCGTGCATGGGCCTGCGGAGGTTCTCCAGTTCTTTCTGCACCACCACCTCCACCCGCCAGCCACCGGGGTCGGGAATCAGCCTGATGGTGGCGATCCGCCGGATCGACTGCAGGGTGCTTTCCAACCGCTCGCGGAAGCCGACGGAATCACCCCGCCACGGCTCCAGCAGCGTCGCTCCCGTCTGCGGAAAGGTGACGATCCGACCCTCGGTTGGAATACCTTGGGCGAAAATTACCCGCTGTTCCTGCTCGACCTTGAAATAGTCGTCGGCCACATCGACCAGTTGGCACCAGACAACCTCGGCATCGAGGGGCGGAATCAGCACCGAATTGCTCGGGGCGGGCGGTGGACCGGGCAGCATCGGTCCGGCGGGGCCGATCACGGTTCCGCTGGGAAGGGGCGCAGACGGATCAAAATTGACCGGTGGTGGCAGCGGCTCCTGGCCGTTGAGGGAGCGGACAGCGGTGAGGGGCACCACCGCCAGCGTGGTGATCAAGAGAATCTTCAGAGCGGCTGCCATGGTGACTTCCTCGAAACCGGCTCCGGGAGCATCCGGAAGCCCCCCGAGGGTCGCCCAAAGCTGCTCCAGCCTCAAGCCCAGTTTCCGCCGGAAGGGGCGGCTATTCGGCCTGGAGTTGCTGCACCAGCCGCTCGAAGCGGCGGCTGTAGCGGCCGCTGGAGGTGTGCATGTGGTCGCCTTGGGAGATCACCTGCAGCCCGTCGTTGCGGGGAAGTTCCTGCCGCCGCAGCACCCACTCAAAGGTGGCCCGGTCAGGGCTGTAGGTCACCAGCAGTTTGTGCTCGTCAAGCTGGACCTCGAGGGGGGCCTCGGGGTGCATCACGGCGATGCTGGTGCAGCCGTCGTTAAGCAGCAGGTCTTCGAAGTCCCACAGCAGGCTCTCCAGCAGAACTCGCTCAATCCCCTCCCGGCTGAAGCTCGCCAGTTCGGAATGGCGGTCATGTGACGACTCAATCACGACGTCACAGGTGTCGCCCAGTGGCTCCAGCAGCTGGAGAAAGGTCTCGAACAACTGTTCGCTCGAGACGGCAGCCACCAATGCCGGTAGTTGGTCGCCCGTGCCGGCGTCGGCGTAGGTGTCGTACCGATAGCCGGCCTTGGGGACGATGCCCGACTGCCATGCGGGGCGAATTGCTTCGGTCAGGCTGAAGCGGCCGTAGCGACGGCGGGCCAGATGGGCCTCAAAGGTTGCCCGGTCGGGGCGGGCGACTGCGGCATCTGCCGGCGCCGAAAGGGGGAGGGCCGATTCAGGTGAGGTCGGGGTGTGATGCATGGGTGGCGGGGCCAGAAGTCGTCCGGGCAGGTGGAGGTGACCGCCCCGCCGGTCGGGCGGGGCGATGGGGGAAGCCGGCGGGCTGATCCCTTCCGGCAGACAACCCTAGGTCACAGTTTCCGTCGGCGCCGGTCTTCCGATGACGGCGGTGACCGCTTCCGGGGGCCGATTGCTCCACCGTTGCCGATTCTGCGGTTCGCCCCGCATAATCAGCGGTTTCAGCCGCAGCCCTGAGGAGTGAGACGAGCGTATGGAAGGCAAAATCGTGCAGACCGGCATCACCTTTGACGATGTGCTGTTGATCCCGCGGTATTCGGCCGTGGTGCCGGCCGAGGTGCAGGTGAGCACCCGGCTCACCCGGGGCATCGGGCTCAACCTGCCACTCATCAGCTCACCGATGGACACGGTGACCGAAAGCGCGATGGCCATCGCCCTGGCCCAAGAGGGTGGGCTGGGGGTGATTCACAAAAATCTGTCGGTCGAACGGCAGGCCGACGAGGTCGACAAGGTGAAGCGGACCGCCAATGGCATCATTGCCGACCCGGTCACGCTCCCCCCCACCGCCACCGTCGCCCGGGCCCGCGAGGTGATGGCCCAGTCGAACATTTCCGGGGTCCCGATCACCACCGACGGCAGAAAGCTGGCCGGCATCATCACCAAGCGCGACCTCCGCTTTCTCGAGCGGGGCGACACCCCGATCGCCGAGATCATGACCCGCACCGGACTGGTCACCGCCACGGGCGAGGTGTCGCTCGACGAGGCCGAAAAAATCCTGATGGCCAACAAGGTCGAGAAGCTGCTGCTGGTCGATGGCCAGGGGCTGCTGACGGGCCTGATCACCATCAAAGACATCGACATGATGAAACGCTTCCCCAACGCCTGCAAGGATCGGCAGGGCCGGCTGCGGGTGGGGGCGGCTGTCGGCGTGTTCGATTTCGACCGGGCCGAGAGCCTGATTACCAAGGGCGTCGATGTGCTCATCGTCGATTCGGCCCATGGTCATTCCAGCAACGTGCTGGAGACCGTCCGGGAGATCAAGGCCCGCTGGGAGATTGAGGTGATTGCGGGCAACGTGGCAACCCGGGAGGGCTGTCGCGATCTCATCACGGCTGGCGCAGATGGGATCAAAGTTGGGATAGGTCCCGGGTCGATCTGTACTACGCGGGTGATCTCTGGTGTCGGTGTTCCCCAGATCTCGGCGGTCTGGGAAGCGGCACAGGAGGTGGCCGGCAGCGACGTTCCGATCATTGCCGACGGAGGGATCCGCTACTCGGGAGACATCACCAAGGCGATCGCCGCCGGAGCCCACTGTGTGATGATCGGTGGATTGCTGGCGGGGGTGGCCGAAAGCCCGGGCGAAACCGTGTTGTTTCACGGTCGCACCTTCAAGGCCTACCGTGGCATGGGGTCGCTCGGGGCGATGGTGCAGGGATCGAGTGAGCGGTATCGCCAGCAGGCAGATGGGCGGAACGCCGACAAACTGGTGCCTGAGGGCGTCGAGGGGCGGGTGCCCTTCAAGGGGCCCTTGAGCGTGTTCGTCTATCAGCTCGTCGGCGGCCTGCGGGCCGGCATGGGCTACTGTGGAACGCAAACAATTGAAGATCTGCGGCGGGATGCCCGATTCATTCAGGTGTCTGCCGCCACCGTCCGGGAAAGCCACCCCCATGACATCGCCATCACGCACGAAGCTCCGAATTACACGATGGACAGCGGCGACTGACCGGGCCACCCGGGTGCCGCTGGCCGCCCCGATGCTTGCCCTTCTGCTGGCCGGCACGGCGGCCGCCGGCGGCTGGCATGACTTCGCACCTCATGCCAAGCAGGTCGCAAACCGAGCCGTCGCATCCTCGGTGCCAACGGCCGAGCGGACGCTCAAGCTGGAAACCACGGCTGATCAATCTGACCAGATTGAACTGGTGGCCAATTACGCCATCGTCGATTCTGCCAGCGACTGCGCAGACTCAGCCGAGGACTGCCAGGAAGAACTGAGCAAACTGCGGGCTGACACGCTCGACTCGATCAACCTCGACATCCATGTCACCGGTGTAGCCGGCAACGACTATCCGTGCGAGTGCCGACTCGAGGGTGAGGAGTTTCAGCCTCGCCGGTTTGCCAGTACCACGATGACCTGGAAGGCGGCCGGCTACTGCCACAAGCCGCTCTATTTTGAGCAGTGGAACCTCGAGCGGTACGGCCACTCGTTCCATCCGGTGGCCGATCCATTCATTTCGGCGGCCCACTTCTTTGCATCGGTACCCGCCCTGCCCTACAAGATGGGCGTCGAACTGCCTTGGGAGTGCATTTATCCGCTGGGCTATTACCGACCGGGTGACTGTGCGCCTTGGACCATTCCCGCCCCGCCGATCAGTGCCCGGGGGGCGGCGGTCGAGGCGGCCGCGGCGACCGGCATCATTTTCATTCTGCCGTAGAGCCGGCTCGGTCGATCACGGCAGCGGATCGGTCGCCAGTTTCGTCACCGTGGCAAGATATGCGTAACGGTGGTGGATCGACTCGAATTGCACCTCAGCGTTTCCGGCGTCCCCGAGGGCGGCGATCGCGGCGTGTAGTTCGGGTCGGTATTGGACGTGGAACAGTGACAGCCATTTTTTCAGCCCGGCGGCGAAGACGGCCGGCAATTCGGCCTGATCCCAGAAGTCGACAATCAACATCCTGCCACCCGGCTTGAGATTGTTGACCGCCGCCTCGAGGGCCCCCGGCCAGGTTGGCACCATGGAAAGGCAGTAGGAGAAAAAAATGGTGTCGAATAGCTCGTCCCGGCCAAACATCCGTCCGGCGTCAAGCTGCTCGGCCAGTCCCTGCCGAAGCACAATCGGTGGATTGCCGCCGCGGGGCAGGCCGGCCCGGGTGACGCTGCGGGAGGCGGTCTCGAGCATCTCGTGGGAGGCGTCGAGGCCGTAGAGTCGTCCGCAGACGGGGCGGCCTGCCAGCTTGATGAGGTTGCGGGCGGTCCCGCAGCCGACCTCGAGCGTGGCGGTTTCGGGGCCGGTGACGACCCGCTCGAGCAGCCGGTCACGGCCCAGCAGATAGTACCGCCGCGTCAGGTCATAGATGTGCCGGGTGAACCGGTACATGCTGTCCATCGCCGCGGCCTGATCATGGCCGTCACCCCGACGGTTGTTCGACGATGATACCGGCGGCCGGGTGGTCTTACCGGCGGCGGGATCGGTCATAACGTCCCCGCCGGGCTGGTCTTTTCGTACAGGTGAAACATCCCATAGATCGCCGACCGGTCCTTGAGGTGCAGCTGCTCTGACCGCTCGATCTCATAGGAGAACCTGGCCCGCGTTTCCGGCGAGAGGGCCTCTTCGACCGGCGACTTTTCACCGGCGGTGCGGAAGATCACCTTGGCGTCGTCACTTCCGACTGCTGCGATCAGGCTCCAGAGCTGCTCGATCACGGGGGGCGGCATCCAGTCCTGGCTGTCGAGCAGGATGAATCCGTTGAGGGAACCGGGAGCCGCCGTCTTCAGGTAATCGCCCAGCGAGGCGACATGGGTCTCGACCCGGTCAACCGTCCGGCGGAGTTTTTCGAAGTTCTCTTCCCGTAAATACTCGGGCAGCGCCCGACGATTCTCGTGGTCATACCGGCGGCCGAAGGCCTGCCAGGTGAAGTAGTTGTCATCCAACGGAAATCCGCAGGCGAGCCGGCGAATGCGTTCCCGGTAGGTGTCGAACAGTTTCTGGCCGTTGCCTCCCGACTCTTCAAGCATGGCGGCATGCTGGCTGGGCGGAATGCCCAGGCTGTAGACAGCCACCGGCTGCCGGCCCATCCAGCGGACCAGCCGGTTATTGAACAGCGGGCCATAGAACTCATCGAACAGCTGTTCTTGCTCTTCGAGCGACCGGGCGGTGAGGAGCCGGGCGGGGTCGCGTTTCATCCGTCGGGCCAGACCGTGTACGACCCGGAAGAACTGGCCCAACTTGGCCTGGTTGTAGAGGCCACTCTTGAAGTAGCCAATTCGCTTGGGGCCGAATTTCCTGCCCGGCCAGTCGCTCGACTCCCAGAAGGAACGGGTCAGCGGGTCAAGCTGGTCCCGGAGATACCGGCGATAAACCGCGAGGTTGTCCTTGTGCTGGCCGTAGCCGAAGAAGTTGTAGAACGACTCGTAGTCGGGCAGATGCTTGACCGCGGCAAGCTTCAGCCGGGTCAGCGACATGTGATTCGAGTTGAGATCGACGGCGACGATCCGCTTGGGCTCGTAGACGAGATAGTTGAGCACGTTGCAGCCGCCGCTGGAAATTGTCAGCAGGCTCGAATCGGGCCCCAGCCCGAGGGCCTCGGCATCAACCCGGGGGTCTTCCCAAATCTGGTTGTAGACAAAGCCCCGGAACCAGAGGGTGAACATCCGCTCCAGCAGGCCACGGCGGCTGGCCAGTCGATGGTGGTGGACGGCTTTCTTGAGATTGGCACCGGTATCGGGCCGGGCGGCAAGGGTTGTCATGAGTGGCGAGAATCCGGACGGGAAACGACTCAGCAGAAACAAGCACCGAGCCTGCCGAGTGTACCCGAGGATTCCACCGCGAGTCGATGAGCGGCGTTTTTCCGCAAAACCGGACCGGTGGTTGGAGCCCTCGGTTGCCCGCTAGGGCACCGCGGCACTGCGGGCGGGCGGGGCCTCGACAGTTCGTCGCTTCGATGGAGGGGTGGTTTTCGCCATGATTTTTGCCGTCAGCTCTCGCAGTTCGGCCCGCTTCTGGACGATCACCCGGCGCGCCTCTGAAAGCTCGGCATCGGTTTGCGTCACCCGTTCCTCCAGTCGAGTGAGAGCCCCCTTGGCAAAGGTAAGGTCTTCCTCCCAGTCCGCTTTGTCCTTGGCGAGCGCGGCAGCAGTCTGCTGCTTGGTCTGTTTCTCACGATCGGTGGCCTGCCTGGCGGTACCGATTCTGTCGGTCATCAGCGTCAGCGACGACAGTTCCACCGCAAGTTTGCGACGAATTCCTTCGATGCCGGCGGCGGGAACGTCACCCTGGTCGGCGGTTTCAAATCGGGTGCCCCGCAACGCGGTCAGCGGATCGGCCAGCAGCCGGCGGCGGACGACCTTTTCGATCCGCACCGCACCATCCTGCTGAAGCTGCTGAGCGGTCTGCAGGTCAAGTTCCAGCGACTGGCCTTCGGCGACGCCTTCGAATGCCGCGGCATTCTCGACCGTGACAGCCGCCCAGTACACGCCCGGCAGACCCTGACCCTCGGCCAAGGCGGTTGCTGCCTGTTCAATCGCGACTTCTTCTTCGCCCTGCTCGTCTTCATCGGGCTTGATGGTGGCAGCCCAGCGGTCGGCCGGAAGATCTTCAAAGACCAACAGCTGAGGAACCTTGGCGGCAGCCCGCAGCATCAGTTCCCAGTTGTCCCACGCCTGACGGTCCCGGTCGTCGGGTACCGTGAGTGGACGGATCGCAATGGAGAGAATCTTCTCTTCGCTTCGTTCGACCTGATTGACACCGAAGATCCCCAGAAACGCATCCTCGGGCTCGGCGTCGGGGAAGAAAATGGCCAGTTCGGCCCCGATATTCACCGGCAGTTCGGCAGTGCCGGTCAGCTGGAGTTCGACCACTCCGTCCCCCGTGACCTCATAGAGCCCCGTCTGGTCCTCGCTCGGCTGAATGGTCGGAGGCTTGAAGAAAGCGGACGTCCAGTAGCGATTCCGCCAGGTTTCGACCTCGTCCAGCGTCCGCCGTAGCTGCGTCTGTTCCGTCGCGAGGGCAGCCAGCGAGCCACCCGCTTCGGCTCCTGCGGTCACCGCCTCGATCTCGTCGTTGAGCCGCCGGATTTCGAATCGCCAGGCCCGTTCACGCTCGGCCACCCGGCCGGCCAGATAGATGAAGCCGCACGCCGAAAGCAACACCAGCCAGGCACCAACCAGGGTCTTGGTGTTGATGCCCTTGCGGCCAAGCACCAGGCCGACCGCCCCTGTCACCAGCAGCAGCAGAATCGGGACGAGGATCAGGGCATTCATCGGATGGCATCCGCCGGGGAAGGCAAGCCCTGATTATAGCCCTGCCTGGCCGGTTGCAGGCGAGGCCAGTTTTCCGGCCGCTGCTGTCGCCCGACAGCGGCGCACAGGCCTCGCCGTGTTGCTCACAGGCAACACGGCCAGTGACGTCAGGGGCCGGTGGGTGCCCCGAGATCCTCGGGGGAATGTCCTGTTTCGTCGCCGATTCTGGCCGAAAACGACCGCGGGGAACGATTGGTGCGACACCGCTGCGGAAGCTTCGGTACCGGGCCTGCACGGGGAAGAACCGGCCGCACCACAACTCCCCGGAGGTTTTCATGCCCAGTTCAGCCCCCGCCGCCCCTCCCCGTCGGAAAGTGAGCCGTCGTGATGACACCGCCGCGATCGATGACCCGGTTCGGCTCTACCTGTTGCAGATGGGCGGCATTCCGCTGCTCGACCGCGATGCCGAGGTGGCCAGTGCCAAGCGGATCGAGGGCTGGCGGCGGCGGTTCCGGCGGGAGCTGCTCGGCAACGATCTGGTGCTGCAGACGGCTGTGAGGCTGCTGGAACGCGTGCAGGCAGGTACGGTGCGGCTGGACCGAACGTTGGAAGTGGCGGTTACCAACACCGATGAAAAGCGGGAACTGCTCAAGCGGCTGAAGCCGAACCTGCAGACGCTGCACCGGCTGATTGCCGGGAACCGGCAGTTGTTTCGCCGGGCAACCTCAAAAGCGACGCCGCCGGCGGCCCGCCACCGGATCTGGCGGCGGCTGGTGCGGCAGCGGAGCAAGGCGGTGCGGCTGGTCGAGGAGATGCGGCTGCGGATCCAACGGCTCGATCCTCTGCTGAAGCAGCTGCGGGGGCTGGCCAGCCGGCTCACTGAGGTTGACCGGACGGAACAGCGGCGGCTGCTCATCGGCCTGGGTGAGAGCCGGCGAACATTGGCCAGACGGCTCGAGCGGCTGGCGACGTACGAACGGCAGTACGATGCCGCCAAGCGGGAACTGGCCGCTGGCAATCTGCGGCTGGTGATCTCAATCGCCAAGCGGTACCGCAACCGCGGCCTGACCTTTCTCGATCTCATTCAGGAAGGCAACGCCGGCCTGATGCGGGCGGTCGATAAGTTTGAACATGCCCGCGGTTTCAAGTTTTCGACCTACGCCACCTGGTGGATCAGGCAGGCGATCACCCGGGCGATTGCCGATCAGGGCCGCACCATCCGGATGCCGGTGCACATGGTCGACGCCATGGGCAAACTGCGGAACCTGACCCGTGACTTTCTGCAAGAGCATGGCCGCGAACCGACGGTCGAAGAACTGGCGTCACGTTCCGGCATGCCGCTGGAGGAGGTCTGCTGCATCGAGCGGATGGCCCATCGAATGGTCTCGCTCGACCAGCCCCTGGGCGACAGCGAAGAGAATGCCCCTGGTGAATTCGTCCGCGATGCGCGAGTCGATGACCCGCTGCGAGGCATCAACCAGACGGCGCTGAGGGCTTCGATCGGCAAGGTGCTGGAGGCCCTTTCGACCCGCGAGCGGGAGATCCTCAAGCTGCGTTTCGGACTGGCCGACGGCTACTGCTACACGCTTGAAGAGGTCGGCAGCATCTTCAGCGTCACCCGGGAACGGGTCCGCCAGATTGAGGCGAAGGCGGTCGAGAAGTTGCGGCAGCCAGGATTTCACGCCGATCTGGCCGGGTTCGTCGATGATGGGCTGCTGGAAAAGGTCGGGACGCTCGGGCCACATCGCAGTCGGGGCACGATCGATACCCGGTCCCGGCCGTCCCGACCTCCAGCGTCAGCTACGCCGACTTCGCCTCATCGAGCGCCTGCTGGAGCCGTTCCTTCGGCTGGACGCCCATGAACTGCTGCACGAGTTGGCCGCCCTTGAAGATCATGATCGCCGGGATGCTCGAAACGTTGTAATTCATCGCCAGGCTGCCGTTTTCATCGACGTTGACCTTGCCGACGCGAAAGGTTTCGGCGTTTTCGGCGGCCAGTTCCTCAATGACCGGCCCGATCATCCGGCAGGGACCGCACCAGGGAGCCCAGAAATCGACCAGCACCGGCACGGGTGAGTCGAGCACTTCCTGCTGGAAGTTTTTATCGGTGAACTCCATCGCGTTTCCCATCATGTTCTCCTCGGAGGGCACTACCTGATTGAAGCATTCTGATCGTCAGCAGCCCGTTGGCTCCGCCGGTCAGGCCGGAACGGCTGGACGCCGCCGCGACGGGTCGAGATTATAGCAGGAACCGCTGCAACCGTGATGTTCTGTCGAGAGAGGCCCAGCTATTCATGACTTCTGCTGTCGGACCGGAGGGCCTGTGCTGGCTGGTTGACCGCGACGAAGCCGGCGGAGTCTGCGGTCGGCTCGCCCCCCTGCCCCGGCCGGCCTCGGCCGCCGGAAGCGTCATCGTGGAGGTCGAAGCCGCCGGCTTCAACTACAAAGACGCCCTGGCCTGCAGCGGTCACCCCGGGGTCGCCCGTCAGCTGCCCGACGTGCCGGGCATCGACGCTGCCGGTGTCCTGCGGCAGCCGACTGAGTCCCTGCCGGCCGGCACGCCGGTGGTCGTCACCGGCAACGGGCTGGGGGAAACCTGCCCCGGTTCTTTTGCCAACTGGCTGCTTGCCCCGACCGACGCGGTCATCCGCCGGCCGCCGACGCTCTCGGCCGTCGCCGCGATGGCACTCGGCACGGCGGGGCTGACGGCGGTGGTGGCCGTCGAGCGGCTGACGAGCCTGATTGACTGGGAGCATCAGCAGTTCCGCGGCGGTGCCGGGTCGCCCGAGTGGCTGGTGACGGGTGCCAGTGGCGGCGTCGGCATGCTGGCCGTTGCGGCCGCGGCTGCAGCCGGGCATCGGGTGCTCGCCTGCACCCGGAAGGCCCAGGTGGCGGAGGCTCTGCAATCCCTCGGCGCGGCCACTGTTCTGCACCCTGATGAAGCAGTTGCTGCCGGTACCAAACCGCTTGCCAGTGGGCGGTACACCGCGGTGATCGACACGGTCGGCGGCTCGCTGCTGGCCAACCTGTTGCGGTCGGTGCGGCCTGGCGGGGCGGTTGCCAGCATCGGCAATGCCGGCGGGGTGGAACTGCAAACGACGGTGCTCCCGTTCAT
>Ga0180434_10009482_pt1 | contig 10569 bp, 8 predicted proteins | sample SS_ome_7_FD_132453 | JGI IMG/M metagenome (GOLD analysis project Ga0180434, IMG submission 132453) | Hypersaline lake sediment archaeal communities from the Salton Sea, California, USA - SS_1_D_2 metaG | ecosystem: Environmental > Aquatic > Non-marine Saline and Alkaline > Hypersaline > Sediment... | reverse complement strand
TCGGGAATAAAAAGATATAGTGCAGCCTAAGGGAAAAGACCTCCAGAAAATGGTGGGAATATGCTTATATGAGTGAAAGTGTAATAATGATACAGAATGAAATCGGCTTCAGGACAAGGGGTGGGCGCACTGGTTTATGTTTACCAAGGTCATATATCACTCGGCGTATCCACTATGAACAAGCAAGAGAGGAAACTCACGCGAATAAACAGACACATTTGATCGCACTCTGCATCTACCATCGCAACACCTTTGTTAAAAGAATACCTAAAGGCTCATTGGGCTGAGAAATTCGAATTTTAGTGAAGGATTTTCATTTTTAGCAAGGAGGAGAACCCATGGATTTAATAGGTCTTTCCGGAGGCTTATACAAGCCTCTTACTGAAGAAAATATCGAGATTATTCACAATTCATCATTAAAGATCCTGGAGGAAATTGGATTTACCTATGAGTCCGGCCTTGAAGATACCGTTGAGTTGCTTGAAAAGGCCGGCGCCCACGTTGACCGAAAGCATGCCAGGATTAAATTTCCTAAAGACGTGGTGGCTGAACAGGTATCTAAGGCACCTGAGGAGGTGATACTTTATAGTCGTAATGGTAAAAACGATCTGGACCTCACAGAAAACAAAGTTCATCTTGGAACAGGGGGTGCCGCTATTAGGGTTCTTGATCTTCAAACCGGCATAGCCAGGCCAACTACATTGAATGATATATATCAGATTGGAAGACTAGTCGACAGCCTGGACAATATCCATTTTTACTTACGCCCTTGCATACCAACTAATATTCCTGACTCTGAATACGATGTAAACACATACTATGCTTGTTTGAAGGCCACAGGTAAGCATGTTATGTCCGGTGTAAATAATGAAGACAGTTTCCACAAAGTTATCGAGCTTTCCTCCTTGATTGCTGGTGGGAAGGAAAAGCTTTTAGAGAAGCCCTTTGTTTCCGTCATTACCTCATTTTCCATTAGCCCTTTAAAATTAGACACGCAGGCAACCCTTATTATGCAGGAAGCCATACGGAATAAGATTCCAGTGGCCCTTTCAGCGGCCCCAATGTCAGGTTCTACATCACCTATGACCATGGCTGGTACTTTGGCGCAGCTCCACGCAGAGCAACTGGCAGGTATCTGCATCTGCCAGCTTACAAATCCAGGCGCACCGCTTCTATACGGAGGTATTCCAGGTATGGCCAACCTTAAAACTATGGGTTATCTGGGGGGGGCTGTGGAATGTGGAATGATGAATGCTGCTATTCATCAGATGGCTGACTACATAAAAATACCCAATTATAATTCATCGGGGCTAACAGATTCAAAGATACCTGATACCCAGGCAGGATGGGAAAAGGCAATAACCACATTGCTTGCAGTCATGGGTGGCTCTAATTATGTTCATCATGCAGCCGGAATGTTGGAATCCATGATTGCCGTGGCATATGAACAATACGTTATTGATGATGAGATTATTGGTATGTGTTGCAAGGTTCTTAAAGGAATTGATGTGGATAAAGAGCATCTGGCCCTGGAAGTAATTGATTCTGTCAAGCCTGGAGGTAACTTTATGGCCGATACTCATACCATGACCCACATGCGCAAGGAATATTTTGTTGGAAATGGAGTTACCGATTCAAGGAGCAGGGATAAATGGGAAAAGCACGGATCTTTGGATGCTAGAAACAGGGCACGTGAGATTGCAAAAGAGATTCTATCTAAAGAGGAAAAATTCTATATTTCGAAAGAAGTTGACCAGGCTATCCGCAGAAAATTTAATATTCTACTTTGACAATCAGGGGAAAATTGTGAGAAACCTAATTAAAGAAACCATTCTTGCCATAATGATTGAACGTTTGTGTCCCTGATGCAGATTTGGTTATAAAATTGGCAAAGGTATTATTGAAATAGCATATGGACACTAAAAAAGAAGCATCGAAAAGGGATCAGGTAATCCGCTGTTTTTATTTGTAGGTGAAGTGTAATTTCGTTTTTAAGGTAATAGAAAGATAACGGACCGAATGGAGGTGAGGAGATAAACAGGTCATTCTATGCCTTGGCTAAGGGGAAAGTTCTCGAAGAGAAAGTGTGAAAAATTTAGGCATTTTTTTTAGGGGCTTTCAAAAAGAGATGAACCATGTTTGCAAGAAAAGGAGGAAAAAATGAAAAAACGATATTTTCTTTTGGCAGTCCTGACGGTTTTTTTAGTGAGCCTAAGTGGTGTTTTCAATGTCCAAGCCGCAGAGGAGCCGGCAAAAGACCAAATCCTGCATATTGCCTTTGATGCGGGAGACGCCAAAACGCTTGACCCTCATCGAGCTGCTACAACGGTAGATCGAAGCACGGTAGACCCTATTTTTAATGGGCTTGTTCGCTACCCTCCTGGTAATCAGGTAAATGTTGAACCTGACCTGGCGACATCGTGGAATGTTTCAAAAGATGGCAAGGTATGGACATTTAATTTAAGGAAGGGCGTCTTTTTCCATCCCTTTCCAGAATACCCGGATGGATATGAGCTTACTTCGGAAGACATTATTTATTCCCTCAAACGCGCTGCCAACCCTGATCATTCATCTTATGCAGGTGAATATGCCGGAATAGATTTTAAGGCAATTGACCCCTACACGGTTAAAATTTCAATAGAAAACCCTATTTCGGAAACGCTTTTTTTAGCTAAATTTGCCAATTACGCAGGCGGGTTTATAGTTTGCAAAAAGGCAATAGAGGCGAAAGGAAATGATTGGATAAAAACTAACCCAGTGGGAACCGGGCCATTTATGTTCAAGGCCTATGATCCACGACAAAAAACAACTCTGGTTTCTAATGAGAAATATTTCCGTGGCGCACCAATTTTAAAGCAAGTAGAGATAATGTATATGCCCTCTGTCAGTTCCCGTGAGCTTGGATTCAGGACAGGCGAGTTAGACATTATTGAAGGGATGAATGAGGATAAATGGGTAAATAAAATCGCCACCTTCCCCGGTGTTAAGGTCAAAACATTCGGTCCGTGTGAAGTCCAAATGCTTCACTTTAATATGACAAAAGCCCCCTTTGACGATATAAAGGTTAGAAAGGCATTTTCTTATGCAATATCCCGAAAAGGTGTTGCCGCGTTTATGGGAGAAACCTTAGCTGTACCGATTTATTCCAGTGCAATGGCGCCCCCTGCAAGCGGTTCCCTGACAAAGGAGGAGGCAGTTGAAGCAGGGGTAGTATACGAAGATGACGTGGTAAAAGCAAAAAAATTACTGGCTGAGGCAGGGCATCCGAATGGGCTTAAGACAGAGGTAATCATCAGCGAGCTGGCAACGAGCTATCGAAAACCAATGGTTGCCATCCAGGCTCAGGTTAAAAAGGCAGGTATTGATATGAAATTGAAGGTGGTGGACCACTCATCATTTCATAGCCTAATACGCGACGATGCGAGTCCCGCTGTTTATTATGCATGCTGGAGGCCTAATGTTGATGTTTTTCTTACCCGCTTTTTTCATTCCGATTCATCCGTGGTAAAAGGTAAGAAGCCTGACACCAACTTTTCTCACTATGGAATGGTTGATGCAGATGGGGATAAGAAGGTTGACAGTATAGATGGTCTTATTGAGGCAGCTAGACTCGAACTTGATGCCGAAAAACAGGTTGAATTATGGAAGGAGGCCCAGATTGAACTACTCAAAGATGTAGCTGTTTCCCCAATAATTCGCTTGGAGTACGCCTTCCCCATGAAATCTTACGTGGAGTTGGGCCATCCGCTTGAATTTAGCTGGCAGACCTATTCTCCTCAGATAACTGAAAAAACAAAAATTTTGGCACATTAATACGTCAGAGAATTTATAGAAGGCTGATGCCTTTATTCTTTCACTGTTACTATTGAAAAAATCGTAAAAAGTTTTTTATAAGGAAATTTGCCCACTTTTGGAAAATGATTTATGAAATACTGAGCATTAATTCTGCTGCAAGCGGGACAAATTGTTTGCCGCCTTCAGGCCGAGTTTTGGAATTTAGCAAAGTATTTCATGAATCCCAAAATGGGTATCATGAGCGAGTGGAGCCCTGCGGGCAAGTCACTGGCACCACTTGGTTTCGCCGATTCGCTTCGCGAACGCCGGGGCTTAGTGGTGCGACATCCCGACTATAGGCGCATTCATCCACGGCTAAAGCCGTGGCTTTCTGCGGTCGGAGTAAAATGACTTTTTACGACACCATTAACCTTAATTATTCAAATTAAACCCGAATTTCGCGTTAATCAAGGTATTGGAACTATGTTCAATTATGCTGTTAGAAGAATTCTCCAGAGTATCCCCATCTTATTTATTGTGTTAACGCTGGTTTTTCTGATTGTACGTATATTACCTGGCGATCCGGCGGTGGCTGCCCTTGGAGATTATGCCAGCAAAGAGGCGGTAAATGCATTAAGAGAAAAGATGGGCTTGAACGCACCTCTTTGGCTTCAATATATTAGATTTATTTCTGATCTTTTCCGGGGCGACTTTGGGATATCAGCTATTACCGGTTATCCAGTTTCTACTCAGATCATCAGGGTTCTTCCCTATACCTTAGAACTTACCTTCAGCGCCATTCTCCTTGGTTATATATTCGGAGTCCCCTTAGGAATCTCAGCGGCTATTCGAAGGAATACTTTTATAGATTATTTTAATCGCATTTTTTCATTGATCGGTCTTTCAGTACCTGCTTTTTATTTGGGTATTCTGTTGATTTTAGTTTTTTCAATAAAGTTTCCTTTATTTCCAGTAGTAGGTGGCGGTGATATCACAAACCTTTCTGATAACCTCAGGCATCTGTTTTTACCGGCCCTTTCTCTTGCATTAATCATGACAGCATACATAACGCGGATGACAAGATCCTCTATTTTAGATATTCTCCGGGAAGATTATGTTCGTACAGCCCGCTCTAAGGGTGTAGCTGATAGAATTGTATTATACAAACATGTTTTGAGGAATGCTCTTATACCAATCGTTGCACTGGGAGGGCTTTACGCGGTTGTGCTTATAGGCTCATCAGTAATGGTGGAAATCGTGTTTTCAAGGCCTGGGTTAGGAAAGCTAATGGTAGGGGCAATTAAACAAAGAGATTACACGACACTACAATCGGTTATGGTGCTTTATACGGTTATTGTTGTTGTTATAAATCTAGTCACGGATTTAGTTTATAAACTCATTGATCCGAGGATCAAGTATGATTAAGGCCTTCCATGAAATCTTCCAAAAAAAGAAGGGGATGTAATGCCGACTGAAATGACCCAACGCCAAAGGATGTGGTCTGCTTTTATGCGAAACAGAACTGCCCTGGTAGGGGGGGTACTTGCATTACTTGTAGTATTGGTTGCAATTTTTGCTCCATTTATCTCACCGTTTGACCCTTTAGAGCAGGATTCTTACTTTCGGCTTATGGGGGGTAGCAGTAAACATTGGTTAGGAACCGATGATTTTGGACGTGATGTTTTATCGCGAATTATCTGGGGCAGCCGCGTTTCTTTATTAATAGGAGCTATTTCGGTTGCATTAGGGATGCTTGCAGGAACAGCTATGGGTATGGTAGCCGGCTATTTCAGGGGGAAATTGGAGAGCCTTATTATGAGGAGCGTTGATATATTAATGTGCTTTCCGGACCTTATATTAGCAATAGCCGTGACAGCAGCTTTAGGGTCAAATCTATTTAATTTGATTATTACGATTGGGATTGTCATGACCCCACGGTTTGCCCGTTTAGCTCACGGATCATTACTGTCACTAAAGGAAAGCGAATATGTTCTTGCAGCTCAGGCAATAGGAGTCAAGGCTCCAAGAATTATTGTTCGACACATTTTCCCTAACATCTTCGGGGAACTACTGGTAGCGGGAACTCTTTGGATAGGCGTTGCAATTAGACTTGAGGCAAATCTTGCTTTCATTGGCTTAGGTGTTCAGCCTCCTACGCCTACGTGGGGAAATATGATACGGGAGGGCGTCGATGTTCTTATTAATGCACCTGGCATTTCTGTTTATTCCGGTCTGAGTATTTTAATAACTATCCTTTCTTTTAACCTGCTTGGAGATGGTATTCGTGATATGATCGATCCCAAACTTCGAGGAGAATGATGCGGTATTATCATGTTGAATGCCAAGAAACACATTGTGGACAAAAGGAGTAAAACAGCTATTGAGTGATATTTTACTGGAAGTCAAAAATTTAAAAACCTATTTTTATACCGATGAAGGGGTTGCAAAGGCAGTTGATGGAATGGATTTTGTTATAAGAAGGGGCGAAACCCTGGGTATGATAGGCGAATCAGGATGTGGTAAAAGTGTTTCTGCGCTCTCTATAATGCAGCTCGTGGCCAGTCCGCCAGGCAGGATAGTCGAGGGGGAGATCTTATTTGAGGGGGAAGATCTTTTAAAAAAAACTCCTTCTGAGGTAAAAAAAATACGGGGGAATGATATTTCCATGATATTTCAGGAACCCATGACCTCCCTTAATCCTGTATTTACTATTGGAAATCAGATTATGGAGCCGATCATACTTCACCAGAAATTAGATAAGGAAAAGGCACGAAAGAAGGCAATAGAAATGTTAGATATGGTAGGCATGTCTTCTCCGGAAAAACAAATTGATAACTACCCGCATCAATTAAGTGGTGGAATGAGACAGCGTGCAATGATTGCCATGGCGCTATCCTGTGAGCCAAAGCTGCTTATTGCAGATGAGCCGACTACCGCTCTGGATGTAACAATCCAGGCGCAGATCCTTGAGTTACTTAAAAAAATAAGAGAAGAAATAGGAATGGCCGTAATGATGATTACTCACGATTTAGCGGTAATAGCGGAAGTCTCGGATAATGTACTTGTAGCCTATGCAGGAAAGGCGTTAGAGTATGCTGATGTGAAAACTATTTTTAGAGAGCCCAAACATCCTTATACCCAGGCGCTTTATGATTCCATTCCCCGTTTAACAGACACCAAAAAGAGGCGGCTGGAAGTTATTCCGGGGATGGTACCTAATCCCTTGGAATTCCCTCCAGGATGTAGGTTTCATCCCCGCTGTAAGTTTACAAAAAGTGTTTGCAAGGAGGAAGAGCCGGAATTGGAGGAAGCAAATAACATGCATAAAGTGCGTTGCTTCATTTATGACGAAAATAAGGCAGGATTGTTTTAGCTGATAGTACTGTTAACAAAATTATTATAACGTAGGGTATAATAAAATCAGTGGATAGTAGCTTGCTTAAAATAGAAGGGCTAAAGAAATATTTTCCTATTCAAGGGGGGATTTTTTCTAAAACCGTTGGCCATGTTCAGGCAGTGGATGGTGTAAGCTTTCACGTTGATAAAGGCGAAATTATGGGCCTGGTAGGGGAATCAGGATGCGGAAAAACTACTGTGGGTAGACTGATTTTGAGGCTTTACGAACCTACGGCGGGGGAAATATATTTTGAGGGGGCAAACATCTCTAAATTAAGTGGCCATGAAATGAGGAATGCAAGAAGGGTTTTGCAGATTATTTTTCAAGATCCTTATGGCTCTCTTAACCCAAGGATGACGATAGGGGATATCATAGGGGAGCCATTGCTTATCCATAATATAGCTAAAGGAAAGGAGAGAGAGCAACGTGTGGCCGAAATCCTGGAAACAGTTGGAATGTCGCCACATTATATGAAAAGGTATCCGCATGAATTTAGCGGCGGGCAACGTCAGAGGATTGGGATTGCTCGAGCCTTGGCATTAAATCCAAAGTTAATAGTGTGTGATGAGCCGGTTTCGGCATTGGATGTTTCTATACAGGCCCAAGTGATAAATTTATTGGAAGATCTGCAGGCCAAGTTTGGCTTTACCTATCTTTTTATTGCCCATGACTTAAGTGTAATAAAACATATTTCCGACCGAGTTGCGGTAATGTATTTAGGTAAGATTGTAGAGTTAGCTCAAACCGAAGAGCTCTATCGTAATCCTTTACATCCCTACACTGAGGCTCTCCTTTCAGCGGTTCCTATACCTGACCCAACCCTTGATCGAAAACGGATTGTGCTGGAGGGTGATGTTCCGAGCCCGATCAATCCTCCATCCGGGTGCCATTTTCGAACTAGATGCAAATATGCAAAAAATATTTGCATTGAAGAAGAGCCTCTCTTGGTTGAGATAGCGAGTGGGCATTATGTGGCCTGCCATCTGAAACATTGATTAGAATTAGAATTATCGGTATTTTATTATATGAACAAATCTATAAACACTCGGAATGTACGTGTCTCTGCCGTCCAAATGGATTGCAAATTAGGTGATATACATTCAAATGCTGAGAAGATTTTTACATTAGCTCATCAAGCCTGGAAGGACGAGGGTGCCGATTTGGTGGTTTTTCCGGAGCTCAGTCTTACAGGGTATGATAACAAGGAGGGCTTTGTAAATATGGGTGTGGATATTAATGACGACATCTTTGATAGACTCAAAGAACTCTCCCATAAAGTAGCCTTGATGATTGGCATGGTGGAAGAAACTCCTCGCAGTATGGCCAATTACAACTCATATGCCTTTCTGTGGCAGGGAGAGTTCAGGGCTCTGGCTCGGAAGATATATCCACCTACCTATTCGATTTTTGAGGAACAGAAACATTTTGGTAAAGGGCGACGACTGACTCCGATAGAATATAAAGATTTTGGCTTCGCCCCCATTATTTGTAATGATCTTTGGCATCCCGCCATTTCTTATCTTTATCATCTGATGGGTGTGGATGTACTTATAGTGCCGGCTACATCCAGCTTTGGGGTAGAGACACAAGGATGGTCTGAAAACAAAGAGATCTGGGCATCACTTATCCATTTTAATGCAATCGTGTATGGTTCTTTCTTGATTTTTATTAACCGAGCCGGCTCGGAAGCCGGCTTGACCTTCTGGGGGGGCAGCAGTATTGTCAACCCTTTTGGCGAAGTGGTGGCTGAGGCAGGACAAGAAAGTGATTGTATCATCACCGCTGAATTGGATTGTGGAATCATCCGCAAAGCTCGCAAGTTTAGACCATACCATCGAGATGAAGATCCGCGCTTTACTTTAAGAGAGCTTGAAAGAATAGTTACTAAATATGAGTATTAAGCTTTTGTAAAAAACAGCGCCTCATGAAACAGTAAATCCAACACGCTTAAATTATTATACTAAAATTTCAGCTACATATGTATATTTTCCTCTCACTGTCCGAATACAACATCATTGTAGCGCCCTAATTTCTTACTGAAGACTATTTGAATAATGAAAGTTTTGACAGTCAGCGACGAGGTTAAAGATTTTTTCTTTCAAGGGAAGATACTCAAGGAAAAGTGCCGCGGAATAGACCTGATCCTTGCTTGCGGTGACCTTCCTCCTTATTATCTTGAATACCTGGTTAATAGTCTTAATGTTCCTCTTTATTATGTGCCGGGAAATCATGATGATAAATATTTTCAGTCCCCTTTAGCACAAGGCCTTTCTGTCAAGGGCTGTAAAAATATTGACCAAAGGGTGATGGTCTTTAAAAATTTGCTTATCGGGGGGCTGGCAGGGTCATTTGGGTATAGGAAAGGAAAATACTTGTACACTGAAGCACAAATGCATAGGAACGTTTTAAGGATGTACCCGCACCTTTTGTTTAATAAGATTAGACATAAACGCTATATTGATATTTTAGTAACCCATGCGCCCCCTTTTGGCATAAATGATGAGAAAGATATGGCCCATAGGGGGTTTAAAGAGTTTTTGATTTTTATGAAAAGATTTTACCCTGGCTATCTTATTCATGGCCATACTTCCCGTCATGGTGGAGAGGGGGAAAAAATCAGTTCATATCATTCTACATGGGTTATAAATACCAATCCATACAGGGTTTTGGAAATAGATGATGCCAATCTTCGACGACACCACAATTAGACAGGCAAGTAAGGAACATCGATTTGATATAGATTTCAGTCAGGCCATGCAAAAAGCCTTCTGGGGAGAACTTAAAGGTTTCATTCTGCGAAGATCCACTAAACTTCTCCCCTTTGAAGAGGTAAAGGATAGGCTGGAAATTTGGTTTGCTCGAGATTTAGGGATCCAATCTATCAGCATTGATAGTATTGTGGGAAGTGAAGGACGATATCAAAATTTTTCTAAGTATTTTTTGCCTCTCAAGGAAGATTTACGAGAGCGATGGAAAAAGGTGGCCGAGGCACATTATTACAGGCGGGATTTGCCACCTGTAGAATTATATAAGGTTCAGGATGTTTATTTTGTTAGGGACGGCCATCACAGGATTTCAGTAGCCAGGGCAAAAGGAATTAAAGACATCGAGGCCCGTGTCTATGAATATGAATGTGATGTTCCTCTTGGTGATGGAATAAATATAGAAAAGCTTGCCATTCAGGAGACATATCATCAATTTCTTAAAGAAACCCAACTGAGTAAAAATCGTTCCCCTTTGAGCCTCCAGTTGACCCTTTTGGGAGGCTATCCCATTCTTATGGATCATATCCAGGCACATAAATATTACTTGGAAAAGGAAAAGGGTGAAGACATAGCTATTACTGAAGCTAGTTGTTCATGGTATGATAAGGTATATATGCCTTTGGTGGAGGTCAT
>Ga0180434_10009480_pt1 | contig 10570 bp, 13 predicted proteins | sample SS_ome_7_FD_132453 | JGI IMG/M metagenome (GOLD analysis project Ga0180434, IMG submission 132453) | Hypersaline lake sediment archaeal communities from the Salton Sea, California, USA - SS_1_D_2 metaG | ecosystem: Environmental > Aquatic > Non-marine Saline and Alkaline > Hypersaline >... | reverse complement strand
TACCCCGTAATGCTGCTACAAAGTTTCCATCAGGAGAGCTACGACACCAATCACCACTAAAAACATTGCGAGGATCGTCGGGCTGTCGGTAGTAACCTCCAGTATATTGAGTGCTCTTTCCTGTCTCCTCAAACCCTCCCATATCGGGAGCAGTATTGGGAACTTCATCCACATATTGACGTTTGGCATTAATAGGAACAACGCCTGCGATGAGGGGAATACCTACATCAAAATCAATAACTACGACGGTGTCATTAGGAAGAACGGACTTATCGCTCGGGCTAGGAGTCATTCGAGGAACGCCCTTCAAGACACGCCCCGAGCCATTACCGGAGTCTCCTTTAGCGCCATGAGTCATGACGGTATAGGACTTACTGTCGTCGTCATAAGACTGTATTGTAGCGAAAGTTTTTTTATCAGGATAAAGGGAAGGCGACATTGCCGCCCCACCTTTTTCAACTGTTTCGGTAAATCCTGGTTGTCCGTTCGATGTCATGGTAATCGAAGTTTACCACGAAGAACGTGATGCGGAAAGTTTAACTACCTTGGTTGTCATTGATGACGTTATCTACGAAAGAATCCGAGATACTTGGGTCGCCATCTACAAAGCCAATCACGGTATCGATAGTCTTACGGTCGACATTTCCACTCGCAATAATCGTACTCGGTACGAATGGGTAGAGTCGGTCGCACATACCTCCCACGTCCTCCATAATCATGTTCTGACCTGCGGTGAATCCTAAGGTGTAGGTGTTTATCATAGATAGCTCAGCGTAGAATGCACCGAGCACACTATGTACCTTATCCTTGAACATCACTGCGAGTCCAAACGGTACGTAGTACAGCTCAGAATCCAGATTGATATAGAAGGTAGTGAGGTTAGTACCTTGTGTAGGAGGCACAGGAGGATCGTCGAAGTTCTGCACCGGCACATCGCCCGCGACGGCATTGTGATACAACACCCTCAGGAGGTTACGGCCATTGGTGAAGAGTCTACCAATTCTCCATGTTGTCTGACTTTTTCCACTCACGAAGAAGGACCGTCCAGAACCAATAGCAGCCATTGGTTGGGTGGGCTTCTGACTTGTAACTTGGAACGTCTGCAACATACCAATAGCGAGGAGGCTCGTCCACCCACTCACTTCTTCTTGTTGGACATCATCAAATCGTGGAGGACCTGCGAGCACAAGCGTATCATCTGGGTGAGCAGATGTGTATGCCGCGTTGTCCATATGACGCTCTACGTTATGACGTTGCGAATCCCAAGTGGTTACGCCTTTAGTAATTCCCAGAGCCATGCTCCTAACCTCCTACTTATTCTAGTACCGCCCATACATAGACGGTCTTTGTATTGGTTGCGGGGGTGGTGAACTCCCGGGTCCCAACAACATACTTCCTATTTGATATCCGGCAAACCCTTTACCGAGACCTGCACCCATCCCTTTAGCGTGGGGAGAGAACATCATACCTTTACCAAAGTTTTTAACGCCGCCCCAGAGAGTAGCTCCAGGAGCAGTCTCCAGACCCTTTCCTGCTGACATCATAGAGGTGCCTATCCGTTGTCCCAGGTTGGGTTTCATCCCCTTCATCATAGTTTGAAAAGACCCGAAGTCTTGCAAGTAAGAACTTTTGGGAGCGGTACCTGCTGCGGAGCGCAGCTTACCAAAACCTTGCAAACCTTTACCCCCTCCGAACAACTTACTCACGCTTTTGCCTGCAGTAGCTAATCCTCTTCCGACCGCTCCCCAGAAGGCTTCTTTGGTAAGTTCATCTGCATCCTGAGAGGAAAGACCTTGCTCTGTAAAAGCAAGTTTCAGCTCCCCCTCAGAAAAGCCGACAGCTCGCAACATCGAAGCTTGGCCTCGATAGTATGCGAGCTTCTGCATGGTAAGGTCTTGTTTCACTATGCCACCAAGTGCAATCCAATAACGTTCAAGGTCATCGGCAAATCGACCGAAACATAAGCTTCGAGTCGATCTTCACTTATCTCAGACGCTTTGTAAACGTTGTCCACAGTAGCGTCATTCAACGGTGCACCAATTCGAGCCACGTAACGTGACTTCAGATTTGCAATTGTAGCATACAATGCCTGTCGTACGAAACCAATGGTGTCATCGTTTATGTTCCACTTACCTATGAAAGGTAGCAGAGTATCTAGGAACGTCCAGGCTACAAAGTCGAAATCTTTTACGACCATGTACTCTGCTGTTTCGAGAGAGAGGATGTCCGTCGTTACTTCATGGATGGAGTACGGTAGTGCATCTGGGTTGTCCTGCACGAAGACGTACACACCGCCATTTGACAGGTCCGTAAGCTGCTCTTCTGCAAAGTAGTCGTTGGACTTGTACAGCCGGTCGATACCATTGATGCCCATATTGGTGAAGCCCTGCTGCGGCGGGAAGCCAGCAGTCTGTCCACCGATTGCGCAGGACAAGTAGTACCCAGGCTGAGCATCTGCCGCTACTGGATCGGTTTCGCCATAACGTTCTTTGCTTCCGTCCACAAGGTCAGTAACGTCCACTTCAGATGGGTACGCAAGAATCATTCTCTTGCTGCTGTAGCTCGTAGCTATCTGCACCATGTAAGTGACCTGCTCGTTCTTGGTCATGTCACGGAAGACACGCAGCCAAATCTGGCCAGCAGTTACCAGCCGGTCAGTGGGTGTAGCGCTCCGCTTCACTCCATGTGGCAACTCGTTAGCAACCGTTGGAGTGTTGGTTCCGTTGTTCACAATCTGCAAACGAGTTTCAGAATCTACAGTGTTGACCTCCCAAGATTGATAGTTAGTCCAATCATTAGGATTCTCGGGGTCTGAAGGAATCTGCAAAATGTCACCAGGAACCACACCATCCGAAATGAATGTAGCTGTGGGACATGTGAGCGTCAGATAGAGTTTATCTAGCGCCGAGTTGGTAATCGTGAAGTTGTTACCTCCTCCTCCATCATCGTCCCACCGTTCTTTGACCGTAGTTCCAAGGGAATCAGTAATTTCGATGTAGTCACCTGCTATAAGAGGAGTAGTGGTAGGAAGTGCGTCCTCACCCGACTCGGAACTCACCTCGAATGCAAGTGCTCCATTAACCTGTGCTACTTTGAAAGCTCCCGTAGTAGGGTAAACTACTCCGTTCACCTTCATAGTTACAAGGTCGCCTGGGATGATGAGGTCAGCCGCAAGGTCCCCGGTACCTGTAGTTTTAGGGTCACCTGAAGTAATTGCTAAAGTACAAGTACGGTCACCTGCAGCCGGTGCAGTACCGTCGTTTTGAAGCGAGGTACCGCCGCCAATCTCAGCTGAGACATAACGCTGAGTGACGAGGTCAACCGCTCCGATTATCATGCGGAACTTCTGACGAATTCCATTATCCAGAACGTAAGTGGGATCGGCATAGTTCTCTGCCATCACTTTCAACATTCCCAAAATAGTGGAATCGTAGGTCAGAGGTACGATGGCGTACACCTCACGCTTATCGCTGATACGTTCAATGAAGTCTGCGTAGCCGAGAGAGTCATCCGACTTTACACCGTAAATTTGCACGGGAGTAGTGGTGTTCGTAGCTGCGACATACGCACCTACAAAAAGCGGGTTACGGGCATCGAACTTGACCAGTTCTGTGGTCATCTCAGCTGTGGAGTTAATCTCTTGGAGATTCTGCAAGTCTGTTCGTAGAGCTTTGTACTCTATATAAATCTCACCAAACGAGACCGGCTTGTTTCCGATGTCCTCACTTACAGCTATTTCTATACCGGTGGGGGTACCTACGGTAATTACTCCAGTAACCGAATCTACTGAGTAGTAAGAGGAGTCGATTTCGAGATCGTTAAGTTCACGTTCGATACGCCATTCCCGGTTAGCCGAACCAGCGTCGTTATCTGTTTCGAAATCTGTAGTGGTTCGGAGATTGCACCAGTCGCCCAGATTAACTTTAGCGCCTGTGGTGGTGTCAACTTTTACCGTACCTCCTACACTGGTAACCCTTATGTGTGCGTTTCCAGCTGCACCCAAAAGATTAGACGCATCTTCAAGTTCGATGGAATCAGCTACGACCACACCATTTTCGATGTATTGCTTCTTGACGGTATAGGTTCCGTCCCTCGAAGTCGTGGCCTCGTCCTCAAGGATTTCGAGGATATCTCCAGGGACCACTCCAGCTGCTTGGTAGTCAACGGAAGCTCCACCACCAGCATCATAAAGTACGAACGCCAGCTCTTTAACCGTCTTAATGTAGTCTGCGGTAGTAGCTCCCGACTCTGTAATGAGAATATCACCTGCCGCAATATTCAGTGCATTACAGTTGAGACCCGTCCCGTTTGCAGTACCAGCGCGGAAAAGATTATCCCCTGCCCAGAAAGTAGCATCGTCTGTACCAGGAGTAGCGTTCCTTTGAAGGACTGCACGTATGTCATCGAAGAAGACGCGCACACTATCGTGGTCTAAAACTGCTCCTGCAGCTATGTTTGGAGGCGTGGGGATGTCTACCTCAGACGGAACACCATAGTTGGTCATAGAAATGTTAAGTGTTCCATAATCTGCCGCGTAGCAATCAGCCTTATCATCCAAGAAGTCCAGAAGTTGGTAGGCGGGACCGACAATCAGGACGTTCAAATCCGGGATGTCGGGCGCTACGGTAATGTTCTGATACTCTTGGTAGACAATAACGTTTGGTCGCGTAATCGCCATCTGTCATCTCCTTGATGTCAATTTCCCATGCTCACCAATTATAGGGTCATGCTCCCGAATCACGAAGTGCGATTTGATGATAAGCAACAGTGGGGTCGTCACCCATCTTCCGTATACGCACTCCGAGTTCTCTGAGTATGGGACTAATTTTCCGTGTACCCCATCGTAATTCTATCTGCACCGCAAAGTGCACGGGGGTCATCCATGTCTCTCTGTCTGTTTTCAGCTTTGTTGTTTTTCCCAGCATGGGCTCTGTGATATCGTAAAACCCGAATGATTCCTTAAAGATATCTCGTGTAGCCAAAATAAAGAACCAAGCCGTATCCGCAATCAAACTCGATTCCGCTACGCCCTCCGCCTCGCACTCAAAAATAATAGGCATGTGAGCGAGGGTCCAATAACCCTTCTCTGAAGTAGGAAGTTCTACTCCTGCCTTATTATCAGTAACTAGTTTTTGGACAACAACTTCACCCCTATCTACGTAAATAGCAGGACGATAATTTCTTGCGGAACGGTCGGTGTTAAACGCGGCATCAATTAAAAGAGGTGTCGGCCCTTCAACTTGAGGGTCTACACACTCATCCGCAGGCTTAAGATTTCCGTCCCACAACCACGGGAGAGGTTCAGTATTGGTCTCATTTTCAAAAGTATTCGTACCGGTTCCCTCTACTCCTACACCTAGGTTCGCACCCAAATTATTAGGACTGAAACGAGCTTGAAGTGCTGCCATCCATAAACCAATCACAGCGAGCGGAGTTCCTGGGGCTACGTCTGCAGCTTCTCCTTTTAAACGCGGTAATGGATAACGCCAGCTTCGGTCTGTTTCTATAATAATGTTTCCCATTACACTTCCCACCAGCAGGGTTCAATCCACGGATTCACCGGTATATTATACTCTGAAGAAGAAGGGGACAGCTCATTAGCTATTACTTCTTGGTGCACATCTACGTTGTGCACTTGAGTTGGAGTAACATGTTGTACTTGAAAGCGACGGTCTGACCTCAAGAAGGCTATGACATCCCCCTCCTCTACTTGAGGAACATTAGACATCATAATGGTTACTTCTCGGCGTTCGACTTTACCTTGAATTGCCGTAGCTACATCGATAGGTTGACTCCCTAATTGGGCATAGCCATAAACTGGTTCCCAATACCCGTCTTTAAAAGTAGTTCCATAACACGTGCCACAATTAGAACGGGTAGGCTGCCCTGTAGAAGCAACACAGTCACATTGTTCTCCCCAACGTCTTTTTTTCAATATGGCTACTTCAGTTCCTATAACTTTTTTCAAGGCAACCAGTGCATCGCGTACAAATTTACGGTGCATCCCCATGCGCCGAGCATCGAGCCACGGCTCCATTTTTTTGATTACCTCGTAAACTGAAGAATCGCCAGTACGAGTCGCAGTAACCTTATAATAAAGGACTCTCTGCATGGAGAAAAGACCCGGTTCTTCTTGGTCTTCCGGGGCCGGAAAATCTTCATCGACATAGTAATATACATTGAGGTCTACTCCTATATGTTCCCATTCTCCTTCAGCGCTTCCACTACGATAAACCTGGTAGGTAAACGCTGGAGTAGTGCCTGGATTACGAATAATCCACTGAAGAAAAACACGACGTGGGTACATTGGATAAACACGCACCATCTCCACTCTTGGAGTGTTGGTCAGTTTGGGGGGAGGCTGATGTATAGCCTGACGTACTGATAATGGCGCTTGTCTTTGTGTCGGCATAGTTTAAACGGTCCACCGCCCTATATAGCGATAACCAGAGGGTAAACCTCCATAGCAAGATTCCATGTTGTTTTGAGTTTTGATTTGTCGTGCGTGAAAATCAAACTCTTTTTGCATGTCGTTAGCCCAGACCCTGTAAATGTCCTGTTTTTCGTCCATTGATACTTGCGGCATATTACCGTCCTGGTATGCAACTTGGTTACGAACTTGGCGCGCACCTTCTGATCGCAAAAGGATAGCACACACCCCAAAAAGAAGGACGTATTCGTTAAGAGTTTCACCTGTAATAGGGTCGTTCGATTGAGGAGTTATTGCATTCCACTTATTAACAGTAAACCGAATAGCTCGCGTAATGTCTTCATTAGAAAATTCTACTCCATCAATCAAAATGTTGTACTTAGGCTGATCCCGTAAAAATGCTCTAATATCTTTAGTAGTAAGGGGGAGCGCATTGGTTGGTACTTGTGTAGGCATTAGAAAGTATCTCCTTTGCGTACGTACAATTCCACGGCACCCTCACGAGTAGTTTTTACAATTACGCGTTGAGTTTTCAAAACTACTAATGCAGGATGATACTCGAATCTTTTACCTACTCCATTAGTAGTAGGAGGAATGATATTTGTGACGTGCGTACCGTCTCTATCTTCAATGTCCACAGAAAAGGTGCCATCTACAGGAGGAGGAACAGGCGCTGCAGCAGCCAAGTTCGCTCGTATTTCATTAATTAAAACAGGCTCTTCGAACTGAAAAAGACCCCCATCATCGAGGTCAATCAGTGAAGGGTTGTCGGGGTCTGCGTAATCATAACGCCCATTGTTGTAGTGCGGCACGTATTCTTTTCCCGCTGTCTCAGGAGTTACTCCAGTCATTCCAGCAACGTTAGTTCCAGTCTGTCGTACAGCAACGGGAGTGGCACCGGGGTTGATACGCGACATTATAGGCTGTCTCCTTTGCGGACATACACATCCACACTTCCTACAGCACTCGTCTTGATTACCAACGCTTGAGATTTCAGAACAATCACTGAAGGATGAAATTCATAACGTTTACCGTCAGCATCAGTTCCAGTTGCAATGATTGTGGTTACGTGAGTGTCGTCTCTGTCCTGTACAAGAACTTCAAAAGTTCCTCCCGACACATGAGGACGGATTTCTGGAAGTTTTACATCTTCCTCAAATTCATAACGCCCACCGTCTTTGAGAGTCGCAAGTGAATGGTCAGCAGGATCAACGTAATCATAACGGCCATCCACGTATTCGGAAGGCTCATAGGGATTAGGCTGAGGGTCGGGGCCTATAGGAGCAACCCCCGTCATCGCGCCGATACTGGTTTGTCTTACCGCTACAGGTAGTGGGCCTGGATTTACACGTCCCATTATTTCCTCCTACGTGTCGATCTCTTTATGTATAGGTCCGTACATGGTTGGTTTTTCCATATGGACCACATACGTACGAGCTTCTTCTAGGTATACAGGGTCAACCCAATACCCGTTGATATCCGACATCGTCTCCGCTATCCAAGTATCGACTTGGTTAGCGTAAAATGCAGTATGGTCAAAAATACGTATCTCAACGCCCTCGATAGGGACGCCATCCTCATCTACTATTGTAAGGTCATCTACGTCAGGATAGTTCTGGTCGACTCTTACAGACATACGTAAATCTCCTTATAGGCGGATTAATACCTACGAAAGTAATTGTAGGGGAAGATGGCTTGGAATGAAAGGAACTAGTTTTGTTCCTTCGCCCATCGTATAAGTAGGTTGGGTTTTTCGATACCGAGGTCAGCCAGTACAGGCTTCTTGGCTTTGGCGAGAGCATCACGTGTTGGGAAGGCTTCGAGAACTGCATCTACGTTCTTCTCGTCAACTCCAGGAGCATCGGAAACGAGGGTAGCCTTAAAATCAGGCTTCCCTGCATTTTCTCCAGCAGATTCGTCAGCCGGTTCCTTCGAGTCATCGCCAGTCTCATCCTTACCCGGCTTGGTATCCGGGTTTGGTGCAGCTGGAGGTGTCGAAGGCTGGGCCGGAGGCTTAGGGGCTTCCGGTTCCTTTTGCTTCGGCGCAGCAGCGGAGTCTCCTTCCACTTCTAGCCCCTGACCGATGTACCGTGACACGGCGGGATGCTTGACCGTGGCTGGAGAAACATTCTTACTCTCCTGCGGGTCGAGGACAAGCCTCGTACCGCTTGGACCCCTAACAGGGAATGCCAAACGTTTTTTCGAAGTATTCGTAATCTTAACCAACTTCATGTTGCGCTCTCCTCAAACGTTATCGACTAAGAGAAGTCGATTTGCTGCATTGACTCGCTGTTACCAATACCACAACCGAGGGCCTCATAGCTCCAGAAGGAGATGATGTCAGCTTCTTGCTTGATGTACAGAGTAGCATCTTGCAGCAAGAAGAAGTTGCCCAGGAAGTTGTTAGGCATCTGTGGCGAGAACACCCAAGCATTTGCCGAAGGATAGATGTCAGACTTAATGGTCGTGACAACTGGGATACCCCAAAGCTTCTGAGAAGCTTCGATACCTTCGTCGAAGTGCCTTTTGGCGATGTCATCACCAACAGTGGTGGCCGGAAGATCCAGCGCATCCATGTAACGAGCTTTGGTCATCAGCATTTTGCCAATGGGCCTACGCCTGTCGAGCATTGACTGCATAGCAGCCTTGAACGTACCACTCTGGAATGGACCAGCAGTTTGCTGTGCGCCACCAGCACCAGTGATGATGGTGTCTACCAGCTCATAAAACTTGCGGTCCTCTTCATCCGCCATGTCCTTCACGGAGTTATCCGAGAGGATTTTACGAATGTCCGAGGTGTAAGTCATCAGCTCGAATTTCGACTTGGTGAACCTTTGGCTCTCTACCTTACCGAAGTAGATGGAGTAGCGTTTTCCTCGGAACCAAGTTCGACGTCCCGTGCCCTGGAACTGTACGAAAGTGGCCTTGGAGTCAGGCTCTTTGTCGATGATTTTCTTAGGCTGATCGGTGTGCTCATCCCTGTCAATCTCTTCCTCGGAGATTCCTTGGGGAATGATAATTTCCCGAACTGCCGCCTCTTGCCTCAGCTTATCGCGGATAAACGCGGAGCTTTCGACTTCGGCTTCCTTGATCCGCCCCTCCTCGATTTTACGAACAAAGTTCGAGTTTACGAATTGAGCGGTCACTTCTGGATTCTCAACCATGTATTGCATGATTCTTCTCCTTTAGGCCGCTGGGGCTATACCTTGAGGTACGATGACATCAAGGACTTCGTTAACAGTGTCCAAACCTTCGGGTCCTACAACTCCGTAGATTTGCTCACCGCCTGCAGCTGCACGCCATTGCCCTTCGGTAGATGTACCTGCGTCTCCGCAAGTGAGCATCTGGCCGGGAGTGTAAGCGGCTGCCACATAGTTTTCGACTTGCAATTCGCCACCACCTGCCATGCAGGTAATTTTGTGAACGAACGCACCGTCATAATCGACATCTCCATCTATCGCGACGAACATCATGCATGGAGCGTCAGTGGAAGCATCGTCATTGTCTGCGACAATAGCTTCTCCATTCGCATTCATAACCACAATAGTTCCTGCGTGGATAGAGCCCGGCGTGGGAGTCCCGCTTGGTTGCGGGGCCGGGGCGTTTGCGACCTCAAGAACCACCATCTGCGAAGCCAGTGCTGCTGGATGCGGATCGTGGCTAATGACGTCGAATTTAGAGGCTAATCGTGTCATTTAGCATCCCTCCTATTCGCTGTTTAACCATCCTACAAAACGCTGCTCTGCTGGGGACACACCATCAGAAGCAGTCTTGACCTTGTCTTTGTCGTCTGGCCCACCAAGAGAATCGACGGCACCAGTGCCAGCCAATTTAGACAGAACATTAGCAACCTCTGGTTCAAGACCTGCTAACTTATCCACCATCTCTTGGTCGAAGTGTTCACCTGTAACATCCGTAAGCTGATCAGCCAAAGCCGAAGCAGCCTTAGTACGCTCTTCCGTATCTTTAGCGGTCTTTTGCGCTTCCACAGCTTCGATGTAGTCAGCTGTCTTTTCAAGGACATCGGCTACTAGGTTTAAATCAGTACTCATCGGACGCCTCCCGTGAGAATTTTACGAAACTCTTGTAACCCGCGCACTGCGGTGATTACTTGAGCACTTTTAACTAGTTTGTCTTGTT
>Ga0180434_10009478_pt1 | contig 10571 bp, 9 predicted proteins | sample SS_ome_7_FD_132453 | JGI IMG/M metagenome (GOLD analysis project Ga0180434, IMG submission 132453) | Hypersaline lake sediment archaeal communities from the Salton Sea, California, USA - SS_1_D_2 metaG | ecosystem: Environmental > Aquatic > Non-marine Saline and Alkaline > Hypersaline > Sediment... | reverse complement strand
TTTCATTACGTACCATTTGCTCTCTTTCTTTACCGGCGGCCTCACCGCCTTCGACCCCGGCGGCGACCGCGGCGGCCAGCAGCGGGAAGAACCACGCCATCGCGTATTTACCCGACATAACGTAACTCCCTAAAACGCATCCATTGTGAACCGGACCGGTGAAAACGCGTTTTGCCTGTGTTATCTTCGCCTTTTTACCCCCAAGACGATCGTCGCACAAGCTTTCGGTTAAAAAAGGCACCAGGAGCCTTTTTATTCTTTTCTCCTCAGCCGTCTTACTCGGGATAAAGGTGGTCGTACCTTGCCTCGTAAGCCGGGTTCGGCTTCGGAACCAGGGCGCCGGTACGCTTAAGATAGCCTGTGCTGGCGGCGATTCAGGTCCAGCCCGCACATCTCGAGTACCGTGGGGTACAGGTCGGTGCTGACAACGACCTGGCCGCTGACGGTGGCCGGCTCGACTACACCGGGGCACCGGATAATGAATGGAACACGGACGCCGCCTTCATAAAGACTGCCCTTCTTGTTGCGCAGCGGACTTGCGGTGCTGACCTCAACGCCGTTTATTTCGTCTTTGCTCGGACCGTTGTCACCCAGGAAGACGACGACGGTGTTTTCGGCAAGTCCGTTGCGGCTCAGCGCATCGAGGACCTTGCCGACGCCCTCGTCGAGGCTTTTGATCATCGCGGCCATCGTGGGGCACCGCTGGACGCCCCGCGGATCCTTCTTTTTCTGAAAGTAGCGGATGTATTCGCTCTTGGCCTGGTGCGGGGAATGAACTGCGTAGGGCCAGTAACACATGAAAAAAGGGTGATCCCCGTTGGCGTCTATCCAGGCGGCGGCCTCGGCGGCCAGGCGGTCCGTGAGGTATTCATTCGGCGGGCCGTCCTCGAGGTGTGGGTTGCAGTAGGGCGAGAAGTAACTTGGCGGACCACCGACCGACATTCCGCCTATGTTTCGGTCGAACCCGTTGTCCGTCGGCCCGTGCGGCTGCAGGCCGAGATGCCACTTGCCCGCGAACACCGTGCGGTAACCTGCGTCCCGCATGGCCTCGGCCAATGTATATTCTCCATCGGGCAGGTAGGTCCGCGGCTGCGGCAGCACCATCCTTTGGAACGGCTCGGCCCTTTCGGGCATGTAGCAGTCCTGCTTCGGCTTGTGGCACCAGGGAGAGGTGATCCCCAGGCGGTCCGGGTTCTTGCCCGTCAGGATGCTCGCCCGCGTCGGCGAGCACAGGGGATTGGCCGCGTAAGCCTGGGTGAACCGCATGCCCCCGGCGGCAAGAGCGTCGATTCGGGGCGTTTCAAAATAGGTGCTGCCGTAGCAGCCTGTATCCTTCCAGCCAAGGTCATCGGCCAGTATAAGTAAGACGTTGGGCCGCCTTCCGCCGCCCTTTTGCGCGGCGGCCATGTCCCGCCTGTCCCGCGGCGGCTTGGTCATCGCCGATGTCCTTCCGGCAAAGCAGGCCGCGGCGGTCATTCGCAGGAAATTTCGCCGATCCATTTGCATCCTTCAGGTTTAACCGCAGTCAACCGGCCCGCGATCGACTCTCCGAACCGCCCAATCACCGGCTTCGACCCGCATCGGCCGCGGTCGGCTGCGTCGCCGCCGAACACCGCGCAGGCCGTTATCACGGCCAGCGAGACGGCCGGTGGAACCTTCTATTCATTTTCATGCCCTTGCGATAGAACGTAGTTTAAGCATTATGGATTTGACGGTTGTTTGCAAGAAAAATGCCCATCCCTGCGGGGAATCCGGGCGTTCGCCAACCAGTCTAAGGTGCACAAGAAACTGCTTATCGGGGGTCAGGGCATCGGCCTGGAGGAGTTCCTGACAACCGACGCCGGCGCATGGTTTTAGGTTGTATCCGAACCGTGATCCGGATCCGCGTCCTACCTGATCCTCAACATCCTGCGCAACCTGCCCAGGTTGATCACGTCCTCGCGGTTGTACATCAACAAGGTTTCAAGGGCCTCTTCATCGCCGCAGTCTTCGTACTGCCGCCACAGCTGCACGGCGGCGTACCCGTCGATGTCCTCGAGCTGTCTGGATATTCCCAGGATCCGCTCCACCGCCTTAAGACCGCCCTTTAAACCGTTGTTCCAGCAATCATACATCAGGTCCCTGTGCCTGAATGACCGGATCAGGTCCACGTTGAGCTTGGCGGCGATAAAGGGAAGATCGAAACGCCTGCCGTTGTAGGTGTACAATTCGTCGATGCCGTCGAGGATATGCAATATCCTTTCGGCGTCCAGGCCTTCCTCGAGAAGCTGGTGGACCTGGACAGTTTCGTTTCTTTCCAGGCCGATGCCGACGATCGTCAGGTCCGAACAGTACGGGCTAAGACCGGTCGTCTCGATGTCGATGTATGCCCTGCGTTTTGCCACGGAATAACCCTCCGGTTCGCCTGATTCAGCTTGCCCGTTGCGGCGCGCCGCTTTAATATAGTGCGGCCCGGCGGCTTTCGGAAGAGATTTCCGGGCCGCGCAGGAAATCCCGCAAAAGAACGTGGAGGACCATATGGCCGACATCAGCAGCAAGATACACGATTTCGTCCAGGAGGCCTTCGAGGCCCTGCCAAAAAGCCCCCGGGCCTCTTTCGGCGAAAGCCGCCTGTGGCAGGCCCTCCGCCAAACCGGTACCGAACCCTGGTTGGACACGGGCAGCATCGAGCAGGCCGGGCGGATCTGGTCACTTGAGTTCTCGGCCCTGACAACCAACAACACCCTTCTTAACAGGGAGGTCCAGCAGGGAACATACGACGAGGTCATCCGACGGACAAAGGCGGTGTTGTCCTGCTGCAGGGGGCTTTCACAGGCCGATCGGGTAATCGAAACAGCCTTCATCCTCAACGCTCTGCACGGCCTGAGGCTGGTCGAGAGATTCGACGCATACGTATCGGTCGAGGAGCACACCGAGGTCGCCGGCGACGTCGAAAGGTCCGTCGAGTACGGCCGCAGGTTTCACGCCATATGCCCGCAGCGCTTCATCGTCAAGATACCGCTTACGCCGGCGGGCCTTCTGGCCGCCGGGCGCCTTTCGGCCGAAGGCATCCCCGTCAACCACACGCTGGGCTTTTCCGCCCGGCAGAACTATATAATGGCGCGAATCGCCCGCCCCGCCTTCGTCAACGTGTTCCTCGGCAGGCTCAACAGCTTCGTTGCCGACAATGATCTTGGCGACGGCAACTACGTCGGCGAGAAGGCCACGCTGGCGTCGCAGGCTGCGATCGCAGCGCTTCGCAAAGAAGGCCTTACCGAATCCCGCCAGATAGCCGCAAGTTTCAGGCAGGGCCGGCAGGTGCTCGATCTGGCCGGCGTGGACGTTATGACCATCCCGCCGAAGGTGGCGTCGGAGTTCCTGCAGCTCGAGCCGAAGACGACAGATATCGAAAACCGAACCGAAATGCGGTACGAAGTAAGCCTGCGCGACGAAAACGACTTCGAAGCCGCCCGGCTCAACACCCTATGGGACATAGACGAAAACCTTATCGCCTGTTGCCGGACCCTTAAAAAGGAAAACCTCGACTCCTTAACACACAGCGGCCTAACTGAGTTTTTCAGGGGCAACGGCTGCGGGGACATCTTCGTAAACTGGACCGGCGAACAGGTCGCCGCAAGTTACGCCGAGGGAAAGATTCCCAGGCTCGAGAACTGGCGAAAGGCCCTGGAGGAAAAAACGATCGGCCTGGACAGCCTCATGAACCTGGCCGGCCTGAACAGCTTCGCCGCCGACCAGGCTGCCATGGACGAGAGGATCGGCCGTTGCCTTGACGAGGCCTGAAATTAACGGTCTGATAACAACAGAATGCCGCAGACAAAGGTCAACCTGAAGCATCTGCTCGAGGACATCCGGGACAGCTATCCCTGCACCGTGGAGAAGGCCATCGTCACCGAGCTCGTCGCCAACAGCCTGGACTCCGGGGCCAGTGAGATAAGGTTCGAGCTCGAAGGGCCCAACCGCGTCTTGAGCGTGGTGGACAACGGCCAGGCGATGTCGAAGCGTAGTTTTTGCTCCTACCACGACATCGCCTCCACCACCAAGCAGAGGGGAATGGGCATCGGGTTCGCCGGCGTCGGTGTCAAGCTGGCCCTTCTCCAGGCGGAAAAAGTAATAACCGAAACGCGCAGCAAAAAGTCCCACCTGGCCACAACCTGGCGGTTGCGGTCGCCCAGCAGCGCTCCGTGGAGGTTCATAAAGCCCGAGGACAAGGTGCGAACGCCCACCGGAACGGCGGTTTCGATCCACCTCGACAAGGCGGACGGTTCGCTTCTGGATCCGCGCTTCATAAAATGCGTGATCCGGGACGAGTTCTACCCCCTGCTGCACGAGCAGTTCATGACCGCCGTTCTCAGGGACATCTACTGGCAGGGCGTGAGTTTCCACGTTAACGGAAGCCGCGTCGTCACCGACGAAAGCGGCAACGGCGGAAATTTCTTCGTGCTGCGGCTCGGGCAGCGCCGAAAGATAGCCGGGTACGGCTTCGTTCAGAAGTTCGACCATGACCTGCCGGAGGACAAGAGGGGAATCGCCGTATCGACGTTCGGAAAGGTGATCAAGCGGGGCTGGGACTGGATCGACATCATGCCCAAAAATCCCTGGAAACTAAGCGGCATCGTCGAGGTTCCCGAGCTTTCCAAGATAATCACCACCAACAAGATGGACTTTCTCAAGGATGCGAACAGCCTCCAGAAGTACTACCGCTGCCGAAAGGCCATCCAGCAGGCTATAAGGCCGATACTCGCCGAAATGGGCGAGATAAGCGAACATGCCGACCGGCCGCGTGCGGATTTCCGACCCGTGGAAAAGCAGATAGCCCGGGCCCTTCGCAGCATGCTGGGCGAGTTCCCCGAGCTTAACCCCCTTCTGGGCCGCAGGAAACCCGACCAGCCCGTAGCCGTTGCCGTGCGGGATCCCGCCGGCGAGCCGGTGGGCGTGGAGGTCGAAGGCGCCGAATCCGGTGGGCCGTCCGCGGCCGAAGCGACCGAAGAAGGCGGCCGACACAAACAGCTCGAAGGAGGCCTTTTCGGAAAACACGTCGAGCCTTCCGGCAGGCCCACCGAGACCGGGCGCCTGCGCGAGGGACTGAGAAAGCATATCGGTCTGACCATACAATTCGAGGACGCTGATGACCCGGATCAAATCGGCCGCCTCGCCGAGAACACGGTATTCGTGAATAAAAACCACGCAGCATTCGGCAAGACGGCGGCGAACCGGGACGCCCGCGCCTATCACGTGGCACTGGCGGTGGCGGTGGTATTGTCGGGCTACCTCGAGGGCAAGAAATCCGTTCAGGCCTTTATATCCAATTTCATGGCCAACTGGGCGCAGTAACGCAACAGCCGACTGACACCGGCGCATCAAGCAAGGCTGTAATGGCGAAAAAGAAACCAAAGGTGCGAAAGCCCCGGGGAAAGATGCCGCCGCCGACCAGGGTCTTTCCCGACCGCAAGAAGGAAAAGAGCAAAAAGGCCTGCCGCAAGGCGGGCCCTGTAAGGGAGAATGATACACAATGACTTCCATCGCAATATCGCCGGATTCCGGCTTTGCCTTATGTTTATCGGAGGAACCATAATGGTAAGAACCACTTCCACCATGCCGCAGCTGGGAACGCCTGCCGCGGACTTCAGGCTTCCCGACATTGAGGGAAAAACGGTTTCGCTCGACGACTTCAAGGACTCGCCCGCACTGCTGGTGGTTTTCATGTGCAACCACTGCCCCTTCGTAAAGCACATCCTCGACGGCTTCGCCGCCCTTGCCGCCGAATACGTCGAAAAGGGCGCCGCGATCGTCGCGATCAACCCCAACGACGTTTCGGAGTTCCCCGAGGACAGCCCTGAGATGATGGCGAAGATCGCAGGGGAAAAGAATTTCGCCTTCCCCTATCTCTACGACGAAAGCCAGCAGACCGCCAAGGCTTACCGCGCCAGCTGCACGCCGGACTTCTTCCTCTTCGACTCAGAAAGGAAGCTGGCCTACAGGGGCCAGATGGACGACAGCAGGCCGGGAAACGGTGTGCCCGTAACGAGGGCCGACCTTAGGGCCGCCCTGGACGCGGTGCTCGAGGGAAAACCCGCCCCGGCAAAGCAGATTCCCAGCATCGGCTGCAACATCAAGTGGAAGGCCGGCAGCGAGCCGGAGTACTTCAGCAAGTGAGCGAGCCCGCGCCCATTGTCACTCCGATGATGTTACAGCAAATCAGGCCCTCATGTAGAACCCGCCGTTTACGGCGATGTACTCGCCGGTGATGAAGCCGGCCGCCTCGCCGCTTGAAAAAAACACGATGGCCTTGGCCACGTCCTCGGCGGTGCCGTTCCTTCCCAACGGCGTTCTTTTGGCGAACGAAGCGACGAATTCGGGCGTGCTGAACTTGTCGTGAAAGGCGGTCTCTATAAGGCCCGGCGCAACGTTGTTGACCCTTATGCCGTATGGGGCGAACTCCTTTGCCATCGAGATTGTCATGGTGGCAACGGCCCCCTTCGTCGCCGAGTAGATGCCGGAACCGGGGCCGCCCCCGGTGTGGCCGGCCAGCGAGCCGATGTTCACGATGCAGCCTGAGCTTTTCTTGAGGTACGGAAGGGCCGCCTGGCTGACAAGCAAAATGCTCCTTACGTTGGTGACGTAGATCCTGTCGTGATACTCGGCGGTGGCCTGCTCAAAGGTACATCTTTCGATCATCGAACCGGCGTTGTTGACCAGAACGTCCATGCCGCCGGCCTTGTCGGCGAAGTCCTCGACCATTTTCCTCACCTGGCCGGCGTCGCAGACGTCGGCCCGGACGATCATGCCGTCCGAGGTCTGCCTGACTTTTTCCAGGGTCTGCTCGGCGCCGGCTTTCGACTGGTTGTAGTGAACGCCGACGAAGCAGCCCTGCCCGGCGAAAAGCTCCGCGGCCGCCGCGCCGATCCCGCTGCTGGCTCCGGTGACAAGCACCCTCTTGCCCTTCAAGTCTTCGTAGATCATAGAATTTCTCCTTCTGCTGTTATTACGCTCATGACAAATTGCCCTACAGAATAGTAAACGGCCGTATCGTCAAGACCTTTTAAGGTGCTCCTGCGCCAGAATCGAAAGAAACGAACCCGCCATCAGGACCACTGCCCCGGCCCACTGCCAGGTCCTGAGCCTTTCGCCGAAAACAATCATCGACAAAAGCAGCGTCAAAAAAGGCGAGACCTGCAGCAGAATCGCCGGAATCGTTCCGCCTATGCGTCTGATCGAAACATAGTAAAGCACGTGGGCGATCGCTATGCTCAGAACGCCGCTGACCGCCACCGCCGCCGGAACGGCCCCCGGGGCGTCGAAAACCCGAAGCGGAGACCCGAACAACATCGCTAGAACGGCCAGGCCGGCGGCGGTATACACGCTCACCATGGCGAAGCCGGCTCTTGCATCCGTCCCGGCAAAGGCTATCTTGGCGGCGACGGTGTAAGCGCTCCAGAAAACCGCCGTAAAAAGCGGCACCGCCACGGCCGCCATTGAGCCAAAGCAGCCCAAGCCCCCACGCCCCATCACTATTCCCGTAAGGCCCGCCACGGTAAGAGCAGCGCCCGCCCAAAATCGCCCGCTCCTTACAAGCGGCCGCTCCGCAGGGAAGTAAAATATGCAGAAGGCCGCCGTCCACACCATGCTCGACCTGGTAAGGAGGGTGCCGAAACCGGGCAGCACGAGATAATAGCTCCACGCCCAGAAGCTCTGTAGAACAATGTTTACCGCGCTTACGGCGGCGGCCCTGCGCATAAGCGACGCGGTGATTTTGCCGCATCTATGCCACACCACAAACCACGGCAGCCAGAACAGCATAGCCACCAGGTACCTCCAGAAGTTCTGGCTGAAGAGGTCCAGGTGGCCGCTGAGGTACCTTATGAAAAGCGGCCCGCTCATCCAGCACAGCGTCGCCGCCAGTATGGCGGCGGTTCCGGCGATGTCGATGCGGTCCCGGGCCCTTGCGGCTGTCACGGCAGGTTAGCCTCCACCAAAAGCCCCCATGTTATCCGATAAGGCCGGCGGCATGAAGGCCTGACCCGGAACTTACTTTGGGGGTGGACTTTCTTGCGACATTTCAGGATAATCCGTGTGATTAAACAGCCGGTTGCAAATCGAATCGTTGTCTTGGACTTGGATGTTTTCATGCAGGACCTAAAATCCGGTTTGATCACATTGGCTCTGCTGCTGGCCGGGACGTCAGTGACCACCATACAAGGCAAAGGCGACACGCTCGACCTGTCGAAGACGGTCATAGTGCATTCAGGCCGGGGCCGGCAGGCCGCTGTCGCGAAGTTTCTTGAAACCGAGATCGAACTGCGTACCGGAATCAAGCTTGCCGGCGGCACCTCCATGCCTTCGGGCGGCACGCCGGCTGTTGTCATCGGCACGGCCGGCAGCGCGCCTGCGCCGTACAACCTGCCCCGGGGACTGGCCATACCCGCCAAATGCGAGGGATACGCGATATGGGCCGACACGAGCACCCGGTCGGCGCCTACGGTTTATTTACTGGGCCGCGACGATCGCGGAACTTTGTTCGCCGCGGGGCGTTTGATGCGTCTTCTGTACCTGGCCGAGAACTACATCGCCCTGGCCGGCGACGTCCGGATCGGCGCCGCACCGGCGGATGCGATCCGCGCCCACCAGATCATCAGTACCACACAGAGCAGGGACAGGCTTATCGACTGGGGTAGCGCCGCAAGGAAGCGGCAATACATACGCGACTTGGTAATATTCGGGACCAACGGCTTCGAAACGAGGTTCGCGGATAACGTCGACGACTACCTGGAAGAACTCGGCATCGATTTTTTCCTGAATGTGACCTGCCAGGACCTGATCGACCGCGACAGGCTAAGTGACAACGAGATACGCGATCTATACGCCGGCCAGGCCGGCCTGGACCACATTACCACCTACGGCGGCGACGCGCGTGGCGCAATGCCCCCCCAGCTGGTCTTCCCGAAAATGGAGCGGATCGTTCCGCTTATCATGCAGACCTGCCCCACTATAAAGTGGTGGTATTCGAACCAGTGTCTGGACTTCCACGCAGTCGATTACGATGACTATATCTTCGGCTACCTCAAGACAACCAGGCCAAGCTGGCTTTACGGAATGGTCTACGGCCCGTGGACCAAAAGAGGCATTGCAGAGATTCGAGCTGATCTGCCTGCGAGTTACGCGATTCGCCATTATCCGGACATATGCCACCCATGGTGGTGCCAGTACCCCGTTGGCCGGTGGGACCGTGTTTTGGCCCAGGTCTGGCCGCGCAACGGCAGCATCTACGCAATGCCCAGGATGATGGCCGCGGTGCACAAAGCAACCCGCAAGGACACGGAAGGCTTTTTGGCCTACAACCATACCGGCTGCTACAACGACCTGAACAAGTTCGTATGGAGCGCGGCGGGCTGGGATCCCTCTGCAAGGATCGAAGACATACTCTACGATTACGGCAGGGTTTTCTTCGCCTACCAGTTCAGGGAACATCCTGAATCGCCCGGCGAGTCCGTTCCGAAAGACGCGATAATCGACGCGGGTTCGGCGGCGGTGGCGAGGGGACTGCAGCTTTTGGAAGAGAATTGGACGGGGCCCCTGGCGGACAACACCAGCGCCGAAGAGGCTCTGGCGCTGTGGAAGAAAATCGCCGGGTGCATGGGGGGCGTCGGCAGGAACTGGCGGCTGGAGCTTTTTCTTTACAGGGCATTCATCGACGCCCAGATCAAGCGTAAATACGACGCGGAAATGAAATGTCAGCGGCGGGCATACGAAATCCTCCAAGATGCCGCCGAATTAAAGGTCCCCCAAAATACCGGTAACAGCGACGGTGAACGGAAGGTAGAATTTAACAGGCTCATCGAGAACGCCCGGGCTGAACTCGCGAAGGTCGATACCCAATTCCAGTCGAGGGAATCCTTCACGCGGCAACTGCGTTCATGGGATTTGAGCGGCAAGTTCGGCGACCTGGATGAAATTCTCGACAACCTGTACAAACCGCTGAGCGATCGCAGATGGCTCCAAGCCAAGCTGGACGGCGCAGGCAGTGCCGCGGATATAGACAGAATACTGAATTATGAAAACGCCGGTCCGGGAGGCTATTACGACAATCTCGGCGTCGAGGGCGGACAGCCGCACCTTGTCAGGCAGAAGACGTGGCGGGAAGATCCGGGATTCGTATACTCACCCGTAAATTGGACCGATCATAAACCAGGCGCCGATCGCAGGCATTCACAGCTTACCCACGCGCTCTGCCGGTATGACACACCTCTTTTGATGCGCTGGGAACGGCTGGATCCAGCTGCGGCTTACCACATCGAGGTGGTATACCTGGGGCCCTTCGGCCAAAAGCTCACCTGCCAGACCGACGAGGGCGTGTCGATTCACACCGTGCGGGGCAATACCGGTTCGGAGCCGGTCAGGTACGATATACCTCGATCCGCCACCGCCGACGGTGTTTTGGAACTGAAGTGGAAACTCGATAATCAGGTCCGCGGGGTGTCGGTTACGGAGATCTGGCTGATAAAGGATTGAAATGTCCGATAATCTTGCTGATAACCTTGTCTGCCTCAAAGATAGTGCCCAGCCAACGATGTACA
>Ga0180434_10009475_pt1 | contig 10571 bp, 11 predicted proteins | sample SS_ome_7_FD_132453 | JGI IMG/M metagenome (GOLD analysis project Ga0180434, IMG submission 132453) | Hypersaline lake sediment archaeal communities from the Salton Sea, California, USA - SS_1_D_2 metaG | ecosystem: Environmental > Aquatic > Non-marine Saline and Alkaline > Hypersaline >... | reverse complement strand
GTTCCCGATGCATCGAGATACGGAATGCTGCTTCGATAGACACGGTACATATCCGCATACGGATCACTGGTCCAGGTCAGAAGAGCGCTATCGCTTGCCGTTTGTGTAATGAGCAGCGTATCGATACCACCCGGTATTATCTCTGAAAGCTTTGCGTACCAGAATCCGACATTCTTGTTGAACGATCCGCCAGATAGCCGCCCGATCCCGGATCCCTGACCAACTGTTCCATTCAGTTTGAAAGAGCCCCCTGAACCCGGAGAGCCTCCGGAAGACACAACATCCGCGGTCATTTCGATCGTCTGAGCGGAGATGGCAATGTGAAACGATGACAAAAAAAGGACCATGACAATGAATTGACACGGCCCTCTTGGCGCCCAGTGACGCATGGATTCCTCCTTTCACAATGGGGGAGCGACATGCTCTTGACCCCAGTTACTTATAATAATGTTTCTCAGACCATTCCGGTCAACCGCAATTACGAAACGGCATCGGATTTACCGTGTCATTGCATACGTGCAGTCGGGTATAGACATTCTCCCCGTATTTCGGGTTCAAAGAGAAAATCGATGAACGTATGTACCATGGGTAAACCGGATTGTACTGTATTTCATATGTGGTATTTGAAACATAGTAAGGCAGGTAATGAATTATTCTGATCCGCATTACGAACGATTGATTGAGGAGGAGGTTTGTATCCTTGGAAAAGCGGGGGGGCCTCTCTTTCGCGTGTTACATTCACCGCTGCGAACCTCTTTATCCAATGAAGACCTGGTGACGAGGGAGAATTTCACCGAGGATTGGCGTGATATGCCCTTGGGACTTGAGGGAATCGCGGTTCACCGGTATCCCGATCGGTTACTTGTATTTGCAACACATTCGTGTTTTCAACGTTGTGCCTACTGCTGCCGTCCCTCAATCAGACCGGTAAATGATTCCACAGATATCAGTGATGAGAAGATAGATCGAATCGTATCATATGTACAGAGCCACCGAGAGATTCAAGAACTCATTCTATCAGGCGGCGACCCGTTGACCTGTTCAGATGATATACTCGAACATGCGCTCGAGCGCTTTTCGAATGAATCGGATATTCGGTTTTTCAGATTACATACACGGGGACCGGTATATCAACCACGACGCGTAACAGCGCGACTCAACCGTATTTTAGCCCGGTATGATGTTCGTGTCATATTACATATTGTTCATCCATACGAAATTTCGCCTGAGACAGAGGATGTCATTCTTCAATTCAAACGGGCGGGTCTATCGGTGTTCAACCAGTTTCCCATATTGCGGGGCATCAATGATCATCATGATGTTTTGGAACTGCTCCTGCATACACTGGCTGGCATGGGGGTTTACACATCAAGTATGTATGTCCCCGAACCGGTGGGGAAGGCGTTCGGATATCGGGTCAGTCTTGAACGCGTATACCGAATGACGGATTCACTGAAGGACGCTCTTCCTTCATGGATGTCTTCATTTGACGTGTGTCTTGATACTCCCATTGGGAAGGTTCGACGAAATCATATCAAGAATTATGATGAAGGCGGGAATACGTATCTATTTGAGCGAAATCTGAAACGATTCGAATACCGTGATATCCCATCTTGCGAGGATATCAGTACGAATCGCGAATTCCTTCTCTACCGGCCCTGAAATATGGCTTCTACCAGAAACCGCGAACCATACAGTTCGGAATAAACAGGGGTGTTGATGAACCGGTAAGTATATCCATCAATTGGTGACCGATGTCCGGATACAATGCGGAATCAATAATTTCTTCTTTCGGTATCCAACAAATATCCTGACCCCCGGATGCTCCTTTTATGAGTCGGGGTTTTCCGCTGACATCCCGCGCTTCGAATACCAGGTGCAGGGTTCGCGGATGACGCTTGTCCCCGGGGGCATCGCCGACGACAATGAGTCTGCCCGGTTCAATATGAAGTCCCAGTTCATCCTCCCATTCACGCTTCAAGCTCTCCATTATGGGTTCACCTCGTTCGACGCCGCCACCGGGCAGAGCGTACACATCCTTCCCTGAATATGAAAACCTCACGGTTAAAAGCGTGTCTGATTCAAATGCAACTGCACTGACACGTATTCTCATGTAGTTCTCCTTTCCTTGGATACGGCTCCAGGGATAAATATGGATGTTACTGCGAAGAGGTAAAGAAGTTATCCCGCATTTCTCGCGATGTTCCTGCTACGACGGTCGATATGGCAGCGCCTGCTTTGTTATGCTCCGTCGGACTCCTCGACGTATTGTAGCGAATACGACTGCGGGGTCCTCGGTCTCAAGCCTCACAGTCGCAACCATCTCAATCGTCTCTTGACGAAACTCGGTGAGAAAAGCGGGATCGTCAGGTATCGGGAACACTAATCCGTTTTCGGCATTGCTTTATTCGCGACCATGATGAGAAGAGGAAATAAGAATTGATGAATGCTGAATGCTGAGTTTAGGAAGTGAGGAGATAGGAGTGAGGAGTGAGGTGATCAGGAATTGATGATGGCTGAATGCTGAATGATGAATTTAGGAAGTGAGGAGATAGGAGTAAGGAATGAGGTGATTAGGGATTCATGAATGCTGAGGAATGAATGCTAATCGGGAATGGTGATTCGAGGAAAAAATACGGAACGTGTTTCCTATAATCTCTATTCAGCCATACAAGCATCCACGCGTCCAGCCTTTAAAATCTGTTTATAGTCTATCGGATCAAAAACGATCCCGGATTATGAGACAATATGGCAGGCGACGCGTCAGGTTGGCTGTAAATGCATAGCGAAGTGTAGAGAAATCCAGTCCGGATACGTGCCGGATTCGGTATGAACGTTGCATTAGGTAACACCGGACCAATAGAAATCAAACGATTACATTTCAGATATAAACAGGGGGTACTGATGGATCTCAGCAGATTTACGCAGAAAAGCCAAGAAGCGCTATCGAATGCGCAGAAGATATCAATCGAATTCGGACATCAGCAGGTGGATGTGGAACATTTATTCGCGGCGTTGATCTCGCAGGAAGAAGGTCTTCTTTCACGGCTTCTTCGGAAGATGGATCGTGATCCCGACGCAATTAGGAATGACTTGATGCTTGAAATGGAGAAGATCCCGCGCGTTAGCGGGCCAGGATTTTCACCGGGTCAGGTCAATATCACCCAGAGACTTGGATCATTGCTGGTGCGCGCTCAGGAATGGGCCAAAAAAATGAAAGACGAATATACGTCGGTGGAGCATCTGGTAGCCGCGGGACTGGAAGAAAATACATCGACTCCGTTGGGTCGAATTCTTGATACGCACCAGATAGAAACTAATCGATTTCTATCAGCTTTGAGTGAGATCAGGGGCAAACAGCGTATCACCAGCCCCGATCCCGAATCGACGTATGAAGCGCTGAAGAAGTTCGGGAGAGATTTGGTGGATGAGGCTCGAAAGGGCAAACTCGATCCTATTATCGGGCGCGACGACGAAATCCGGCGTGTTATTCGAATCCTTTCCCGCCGTACGAAGAATAATCCGGTGCTCATTGGAGAGCCCGGTGTTGGTAAAACCGCCATAGTGGAGGGGCTTGCGCAACGTATCGTACGCGGAGACGTACCTGACGGTCTTAAAGATAAGACTGTTTATGCGCTGGATATGGGTGCGCTTGTGGCGGGCGCGAAGTATCGCGGCGAGTTCGAAGAGAGATTGAAAGCGGTACTGAAGGAAATACAGGATTCGGAAGGTCGAATTCTGCTTTTCATAGATGAACTCCATCTGATTGTAGGAGCGGGAAAAGCTGAAGGATCCATGGATGCCGGGAATATGCTGAAACCACTTCTCGCCCGGGGAGAGCTTCATTGTATCGGTGCAACGACTCTCGATGAGTATAGAAAATATGTGGAAAAAGATGCCGCGCTGGAACGACGGTTTCAGACCGTTTTGGTGAGCGCTCCGTCCGTGGAGGAAACGATATCCATTCTCCGTGGTCTCAAGGAACGATTTGAAGTACATCATGGAGTTCGTATCCAGGACGCCGCCCTGGTAACAGCCGCTATTCTGAGTGACCGATACATAAGCGATCGTTTCCTCCCGGACAAAGCGATTGATCTTATTGACGAGGCTACTGCCATGGTCCGCACCGAGATCGATTCAATGCCCGAGGAATTGGATGCGAAGATGCGTCGGATCATGCAGCTGGAGATTGAGCAGGAAGCGCTGAAAAAAGAGAAGGATAAAGCGAGTAAGGAGAGACTCAAAGCGGTTCGGGAGGAGTTGGCCGCCCTGAAAACGGATGCGCAAAGTCTCAGGCTTCAATGGGAAATGGAGAAGGAAAGCATTGCTCGTATCAGGAACCTCAAGGAGAAGATCGAGGAGACGAAACGGGAAATTGAGGATGCACAACGGAGATACGATCTCAATAAAGCCGCAGAGCTTCAGCACGGCATGCTCCCGAAACTCGAGACGGAACTATCGAATCTTGAACAAGAGATGACGGAAAAGCATAAAGGTGGTCAGCTGCTCCGAGAGGAAGTTACGTCTGAAGAGGTTTCAGAGGTTGTAGCCCGATGGACCGGAATTCCCGTGAGTAGACTCCTCGAAGGAGAACGGGAAAAACTGATCCGGCTTCCGGATGAACTGCACAGGAGGGTAATCGGGCAGGATCAGGCGGTTCAAGCGGTTGCTGATGCTGTTCTTCGTGCCCGTGCGGGATTGAAGGATCCGAGACGACCAATTGGATCGTTCATTTTTCTCGGACCTACCGGTGTCGGGAAGACCGAATTGGCGCGTTCCCTTGCACAGGCGCTCTTTGATACGGAAGAGAATATGGTACGGTTGGATATGTCTGAGTATATGGAGAAACACAGCGTTTCGCGCATGATCGGCGCTCCTCCGGGATATGTCGGCTATGACGAGGGTGGACAACTGACGGAATCTGTACGCAGACAACCATATTCGGTAGTTCTCTTTGATGAAATCGAAAAAGCCCATCCCGATGTATTCAACGCTCTTCTGCAGATCCTTGAAGACGGAAGATTGACGGACAATCAGGGTCGGACGGTGGATTTCAAGAATACGGTTATCATTATGACCTCCAATATTGCAAGCCATGAACTCCTGGATGGAGTGAACGAGTCGGGCGAGATCGAGCCCGAAATCCGTGATGATGTGCTGAAAGCATTGCGACAGGCATTTCGACCGGAGTTTCTCAATCGGGTGGATGAGATCGTACTTTTCAAACCGCTTCTTCTCGATGAATTGAAGGACATTGTAGACATTCAGATAGAAATGCTCATCTCACGACTCGGCGAACGTAATATCGTCCTGGACCTATCAGAGAATGCACGTCAACTTATCGCTGAACGGGGATACGATCCGGTATATGGCGCTCGTCCCATGAAACGCGTTATTCAACGACTCGTTGAAACCCCGTTGGCGCGACACGTCATTGAAGGAGATGTTATGGACGGCGATACGGTGATCGTCGATGTTCGTAGCGGAGAGATCGAGTTTGAGATCAGCCGTAAAGAAGAGACGGAATCCGAGGAGCCTGTACAGAAGGGGTAAAGAATTGATGAATGATGAGTGATGAGTGAAGAAGTGATGAATGAAAAATTGAAGAATAGAAGAATTGAAGACGGGAGAGAGACTGAGTGTATGGATGTAAGATAACCATCATAGTCTATATTTCCATCAATCAGTCATTTGAGCATCCAATCCTCCCGTCTCAATCAATCGTTGCCTGATTCAAACGATGATTCCGCCGGCCACGACGTTCTGGTCTCGTTCCAACACGAACTGACCCATCTGAGGAATGTCCGCGTGCTTCTCGACAATGACCGGATTTTCAGTTTCGATGAGAAGCTCTCCGACCTCGGTATTGTTCATGGATTCACTTTCCGTGCCCAGTAGTTCCAGGGATGAACTGTCTATTCGATTCACTATCTCCTTCACTGAACAGACTGATTGTTGTGTGGTACATCTGAATGTCAGGCGTTCTCCGGTCTTCAACGGCTCCGGGGACATCCAGAATACATTTGCTTTCACATTAGTGGAAACGGGAGGGGGGGCTTCGGGATCAACAAGAACATCACCGCGTGATACCGGTACCTGATCTGACAGTATCAGACCTCCTGATTCACCAGTACTCAGTGAAATGGTATCTTCCGTATATTTCTCAATGCGTGATACAGAGGTTTTTATGCCGTGGGGGAGTGTGAGGAGTTCCTGCCCCGCCCTTACGGTACCGGCCTCGGGACGCCCTGCGATGATGCGTAATCCAGACGGGATGGTGTAAATATCCTGTACGGGAAATCGACACGGCTTCTGTTCCGGTTCAAGACGTGTACAGAGATCCAAAGCATCTAAAACCGTGGGACCGGTATACCAGGCCATATTATTCGATTGGCCCGCAACGTTATCACCCTTTAATGCCGAGATAGGTATTACCATGGATGGTTCGATTGCGATGGTTTCGAGAAAATGGCATATCTCCATGTTCACGGCATTGAATCGTTCTTCTGAATATCTCACTTGATCCATCTTGTTTATAACACAGATGATCTGGTCCAATCCCAATAGACTCAGGATATAGGCATGACGCGTTGTCTGTTCTCTGACACCTTCTTTGGCATCAATGACGAGAAGCGCTGTTTCCGCCTGGCTGGCACCGGTTATCATGTTTTTGAGGAATTGACGATGCCCCGGGGCATCAATGATGACATAATCACGCTTCTGTGTCTTAAAGAACGTCTGTGCCGTATCGATGGTGATGCCCTGGTCGCGCTCCTCCTGAAGATGATCCATGAGGAATGCGAACTCCACATCCGAATGACCGAGATCGCGGGAAATACGCTGTATCTCATTCAGCTTGTCCGCCGGGAGTGACCCGGTATCGAAGAACAGGCGACCGATGAGGGTTGATTTGCCATGGTCAACATGACCGACAATGACGATTCTCAATGATTCTCGAGTCATTTTTCCCTCCACCTACATATATCCGAGTGCGCGAAGTTTCTGCATGGTATAGGCGTCCTCTTTATCCTGTGCCCGCCCGGCTCGTTCGGCCGTATGAGTCGTCTTGAGTTCGTCTATGATGGCTTCTATTGATGTTGCTTCTGACTCCACGGGGTTGCAACAGGGTACGCATCCCAATGACCGATAACGTTTTCCATTCCGGGCAAAATAGAGTTCGTTAATGGGGATTCTTTCTCTATTGATATACTCCCATATCTCCAGTTCGGTCATATGAAGCAATGGGTGAATCCGCAGATGGGATCCATCGTCCGATGCTGATTTATACTGATCCCACAGCTCCGGCGGTTGATCTTTGTAGTTCCACTGAAACTGTTCATCCCTGGGCGAAAAATACCGTTCTTTCGCCCGGATACCGTGTTCGTCCCTGCGGATTCCAAGTATAATTGCCTTATAGCCCCGTTCCGTTAGAACCATCTTCAATGCTTCAGTTTTGAGAGCGGTACAGCAATCGAGTTTTGCCCCCACATCCGGACCCATGCCGTTTTTCATTGCCGCGGTGTTCTTCCCGACAATGAGTTCAAGATCCCATTCCTCGGCGTATTTATCTCTGAAGGAATACATCTCCGGGAATTTGTACCCGGTGTCTATATGAATTACCGGAAAGGGTATCTTGCCATAGAAAGCCTTTCGAGCCATCCACACCATGGTCGTGGAATCCTTTCCCACGGACCACAACATGGCGATATCCGGAAACCGGGAATAGGCCTCCCGAATCACGTATATACTCTTTGATTCAAGTTCAGTCAGATAATCCATCGATGATCTCCTCATTATGTCTTATTGGTCGATGCATCTGGCGCTGTTCCTACGGTAGTCGTTATGTCCAGACGACGCTATTTCAATACATCGGTATAGCGGCAATCGATTCGGTTTTGATGATCGCTATGTAAAATCAGAGATAGCCCAATGATTGAAGTCTCTGTCGCATTTCTTTGCTGATATCCTCCAGCGGCTCCGTTGGTTCAATTGATTCATACAGTATCAGCCGAAGCAGAAACGTCACATATTCACTCACGGATCTACAATCGGTGTCCGCCTGCTTTTCACGTAATCGTTCGACGAGGTCAGCGGGAAGAGATACCAATGCTTTTCCCGGTTCGAGCTCCCTGAAAAGATCGAGCATGTCGCGGAGTAGTTCCTCGTATGAAAGATCCCGTCGAGCGGCGAGCCGTCGAAGTTCCTGTCGAAGTTCCTCCGTGATTTGAATGGTAGTTCGATTCTGCATAGCGAAATCCTTACATAGAATTATGTACATAAACAATACCGTGATGAAGAAATGGCAAGTGTCGATCTGATCACAAAGGGGTCGACTACCCGGATGATGGATATTGTTGATTTTCTATATAGAAATTCAAAATATGAATATAGATATTAAAAAATCAAAAAAAATCTTGCATAAATTTCAACTTATGATATATTGATATCTGAAATACAAAAACAACTGATACTGGAGGAAGTAATGAATCTTGGAGATCTCAAATGTCCATCGTGCGGGAGGTCTATGAAACTGACGCGAGCCACGTGTCGTGAATGCGGCATAACGCTTGATGGTAATCTCGAGATTTCGCCGTTGGCTCGTCTCAGTGCTGAAGATCAGGCGTTTATCATAGGCTTTCTCAGGAGCGGTGGGAATCTTACCAAACTGGGGGAGATGTTCGGAATCAGCTATCCAACGGTGAAAACGCGTCTTGCGGGTCTTGTTTCACGGCTTGGCTTCGATATACCTCGACGATCCCGGTCGGATACGGTTCTGGAACGATTGGAGAAAGGGGAGATAACAGTGGAGGAAGCACTGGAGGCATTGAAATGATATGGCCGTTTCTCATGCTCATTGGAATGGGACGATTCATCTGGCTCCCCGTGCCCGTGTTACTTCTCTGGCCTTTCATACTCGCTCTCCTGATTGTTACAGCCCCGCTATCCGTTCTACCGGGCGATACATGCGCGGGGAAGCTTCCGCGTTTCGTCTGGCGGATAAGCGGGTTTTTTGCAGCAATGAACGCTACAAGAATCCGTGTTGATCCCGTGGAAGGTCCCAGGATTCGAGTAATCGTGATCTAATGTCAAAAAAGGAGGATGTCATGAGTGACGAACGTATGCGTATTCTTACAATGGTTGCTGAAGGAAAAATACAACCCGATGAAGCGGAACGGCTTCTTGAATCAGTGGGGAAAGATCCTTCTGTTACACCCGCAACAAAAGGGATCCCGAAGTACCTACGGGTAACCGTTGACAGCGCGAAGGGTGATAAGGTCAACGTCCGTGTTCCTCTCGCGTTGGTGCGGGCCGGAATGAAGCTCAGTGCTATTCTACCTAAGGATGCGCGGGACAGCATGGAAGAGAAAGGGATCGATCTCGGTGTACTTGCTTCCATGGAATCCGATGAATTGGTAGAGGCATTGAAGGAGCTAACCGTTGACGTAGATTCTGCGGACGGCGATGTCGTCAAGGTATTTTGCGAATAATCACGTAATGATGATCGCCCGGGTATAGCAATCCGGGCGATCTGTACTGTTTCGGTTACTTATCCCTCATCATAGCTGAGAAGTTTGTAACAGTTCCCCATTTCCACAAATGAACCGAGAATCTCGAGGTCTTTATCCAGACCGTCTTTCGTACGTACTGAGAGGATTGTTCCCCTGAGAAGATTGAATCGGTCGTATTTCTCGGTGGGATCGGTAAACCGTATACCAACAAAGGTAAGATCTAATCCACCGAGTCTCGTTGACCACCGATTCACGCCTTTTATACAGTTTTTGTTCAGATTTGCGTACGCATAATCGCCTGGCCAGTTCTTGCGTGCGGGGAACTCCGGCCAGAGATACTCAAGGTACTCTTCCTTTGTTATTCTGAAAGAATGAAGCCGGGACGTATCCTTAGTATTCAATGCTTCAACTATGGCATGACCCAGGTCCTGAGGGGAGGCGAACGTATTCTCGAGAACACACGGCGCTGCTGTTTCGGATAGTTTTGTCCGTTCGGGAGTCTGATCTAATCCGTCTGTTGAATTACACCGTGGACAAACCAGTAATGATACTACTATCAATAGTGTACACGTCCGTAAAATCACGCTACAACTCCATAAAGATGTATACAAAGTGCGTATTCGAAACGAGGTGTTGAAGATAGATTCACTCGCCAGTATTAACAAGAACGACTCCCGGAGTGGGGGTATACTCCGGGAGTCGTTAATCGGCGTGCTTCAAGCAGGGACGGGAGGATGCTCCTCTACTTAAGCAGCACCATCTTCCGGACAGTCTGTTGCTTTTCGTCCACGACGAGGCGATAAAAGTATATGCCTGAATTCACGACGTGGCCTGTATCCGTAGTCCCGTCCCAAGCAACTTCATGGGTACCGGCGGTATGGGAACCCGAAGTCAGGGACCGGATGAGACGTCCGGAGATGTCATATACGGCGAGATCGACCGTCGCAGGAGCGGTCAATGAATATTGAATGGTGGTTACAGAAGAGAACGGGTTCGGTAGATTTGCACCCAGTTCGAATTGGGTAGGCATAACCTGTCCGTTTTCCGGATTCTCATCGGCAT
>Ga0180434_10009473_pt1 | contig 10572 bp, 8 predicted proteins | sample SS_ome_7_FD_132453 | JGI IMG/M metagenome (GOLD analysis project Ga0180434, IMG submission 132453) | Hypersaline lake sediment archaeal communities from the Salton Sea, California, USA - SS_1_D_2 metaG | ecosystem: Environmental > Aquatic > Non-marine Saline and Alkaline > Hypersaline > Sediment... | reverse complement strand
CGGTCAACGGAATCCGTCAGTGTTGAGAGCTCAGGATACGTGGACAGCCGATGAACATACTGTCTTCTATGGTGCAATAGACTTGGTGTCGAACTGAGAAGACACTCAATCCCGTTAGCAACGAGAATCCGGGCCAGCTTCTCCATTTGCTCTCATTCCGTTCAATGCATTTCATGAAAAAAGGCACAGTTGAGCGCAGTTAGTAAGAACTGTGCAACTGTGCCTTCATCTATCAGGTCCTATGTCCTGCTCGATAAGGCGACTCGAACCATTTATTCGAGCCTTGCCTACCCATATTGTCGGTGCATGTTAGGTATGATTTAGCGCTTCTTGTAGAATTATGTGAAGTTCTGCACTGCTTGCAGAATCAGTGACTGAAATTCGAGTGCCATATCTGTGAAGAACTCCATCGGTCAGGGCAGAATTGCTTTGACCGGCCGTGCGAGTACTGTGGCACGTCGATGTACTGTGGCTCGTCGATGTACTGTGATTGCAGTAATGTTATAGCCAGCAAGGGAGTTGCGATAACATATCTGGTCTGTTTAGAATGTTGTGTCAGAAGAAGAGACTGACCATTTGAACGTATTCATAGGAGAGAATGCTGATATGCCGTTACTATTCGACATGCCGCTGGAGAAGCTGAAGACTTACAAAGGGATCAATCCCAAACCGGCAGATTTCGATGAGTTCTGGGACGATGGTATTCAAGAAATGAAAATGCTCGACCCTAAGGTTGAGCTTAGACCGGCAGAGTTTCAAGCTGACTTTGCCGAATGCTTCCACATGTACTTCACAGGGGTGGGAGGAGCCCGCGTTCACGCAAAGCTGTTGCGTCCAAAAGAGCAATCGAGACCCGGCCCTGCGGTCGTGATGTTTCATGGGTACCGCGGTAACTCGGGTGATTGGTTGGACAAACTTCCTTACGTAGCAAGCGGCTTCACGGTAGCTGCGCTCGATTGCCGCGGTCAAGGCGGTCTTTCGGAAGACGCCGGAGGCGTTGTGGGCATGACCGTGATGGGGCACATCGTCAGAGGTCTTGACGGTCCACCTGAGAGAATGCTTTTCCGACAGATATTCCTTGATACAGCCCAATTGGCGGGTCTTGTTATGGAGATGCCATATGTCGACGCAGGCCGTGTGGGTGCAACGGGCATGAGTCAAGGTGGTGGGTTGACTTTGGCATGCGCTTCACTTGAGCCGCGGATAAGACTTGTCGCAGCGGCGTTTCCGTTTCTTACAGACTACAGACGCACCTGGGAGTTGGACCTCGCAAAAGATGCATACGAAGAACTGAGTTACTATTTCCGCTCCTTCGATCCACTCCACAAGCGAGAAGAAGAGATTTTCACGAAGCTTGGGTACATCGACGTGCAGTATCTTTGTCGACGGATTCGCGGGAAGGTCTCTATGGCCGTCAGCCTAATGGATCAAATCTGCCCGCCGTCCACGCAGTTTGCAGCTTATAACAAGATTGAGTCGGACAAGTCATTGACGATCTACCCTGATTTTGGGCATGAAGCGTTGCCGGGGAATGACGATCGCGTATTTCAGTTCATGATGGGGTTGAAGCAGGAATGATCGTTGTTGAAGTGAGACATTCCTGCTACACTTGTTCTGAGAGATATCTTGACCCCGCGTCAAGGCCCGCGTACACTACTAGTGGTTTCGCTGTGATGCGTCTCTTTCAATGCAACCGTGATTGCGAAGGAGGGGGAAGATGAAACGCTCGACTTTTGTGCAGCGCTTCCTCTTGCTACTCGTTATATGCATGAGTCTCCTTTTTCTTTCGTGTGGCACTGTCCCAATCACCGGCCGCAGGCAACTTAGTCTTATCCCGAGTTACCAGCTTCAATCTATGAGCTTCCAGTCGTACGGGGAATTCTTGTCGAAACACAAGATCGGTGGTAGCGTTGAGCAGACGAAGGCTGTTCAACGCGTTGGCCGAAGGATTCAACGAGCTGTCGAGAACTACTTTGCCTCAAGAAACATGACAAACCAGTTGTCCGGTTATCAGTGGGAGTTCAATCTGATTGAGAGTCCGGACGCCAACGCGTGGTGCATGCCCGGTGGAAAAGTAGTTGTCTACACGGGTATCCTGCCAGTGGCTGGTGATGAGGCAGGGTTGGCGACGGTTTTGGCACACGAAATCGCCCATGCTGTTGCTGACCACGGCAATGAGCGCATGAGCCATGCTCTGTTGGCAGAACTCGGCAGCACGGCGCTATCAGAGGCTCTGGCAGAGAGGCCAGAGGAAACGCGCAAGTGGTTTGCGACAGCCTACGGGCTGGGCGCCCAAGTGGGATTGGTTCTTCCTTTCAGCAGGCTTCACGAGTTGGAGGCTGACCGACTGGGTCTGGTGTTCATGGCGATGGCTGGGTATGATCCTCGCGCTGCGGTCGGTTTTTGGCAACGCATGGCTCAATCGAAAAAGAACCCTCGACTCACTGATTTCTTGAGCACTCATCCCTCTGACTCGAAGCGAATCAGCGCGATAGAAGCGGCAATCCCTGAGGCACTGAGTTACTACAAAGGACAGGCGAAACCAAATCAGTTCTATCAGTAATTCAGGTCGCTAGGGACAAACCTAGAGGGCGCGTTACTGTGGGAGGTGAACCTCGAAGGTGCGGTTCTGACTCGAGGTCATTTCGAGGGTGCTGACCTGCGGGGCGCTCGTCTCAATGACACCGATCTGTCGGGTGCTAACCTCGATGGTGCGAATATGGCCCTCGCTAATCTCGAGGGAGCGAATTTGTCGGGTGTTTATCTTGAGGATACTATATTTCGTAACGTAAAGTGGGGAGGTAAAGGCCGGACCGATAGGGACGGAAGTCACTTTACCAATTTCGATGTTCGCGGCATCAGGTACAGTGATCCACTCTTCGACCGATTCGTCCGTCAGTCGGAATTCATTCGGAGTGTTCGCGAAAGGAAGCCATTGATCTACTGGCTGTGGCTGATCACCTGCTATTGCGGACGAAGCATCCTTCTTTGGGCATTTTGGTGTGTGCTCGTCATCCTTGGTTTTGGACGGATATATGCCCAGGCTCACAAGAATGATCACTCTCTGTTGATACTTAAGACTGATCGGCAATGGACTCGAGTTACTCCCTACTATTTTTCGCTCGTCACGTTTTCGACTCTTGGTTTCGGGGACGTCACACCTAAACGGATGCTCGGCGAGATCGTGGTTATGGCGGAGGTGTTCGTTGGCTACGTGATGCTAGGCGGCCTGATCTCTATCTTCACAATGAAACTGGTGCCACCGCTCTGAGTGGATGGGAAGGTCAGTGTCGACGCGTATTCGAGAACACACTGATCTGGCTGGAGAATGTAAGGCAGTGCAGATACGTGTCCTTTCTGAGGCCGCCTGAAAGCGCCGAGCGAAAGCTATTTATGTGCAATATTCGGTTGGATAGAGTTTTCGGGGATCACGTTCTCATGACTATACTGCTCTGGTGCGATTTCACCTGATATACCCCATCCCTCTCATTGTGCCCAATTCTTTCTCAGACAATTCTCGATCATTGTCTTCCTCAAGGAAGGCGGGTTTATAATTCTCGAAAGGCTTTCGCCACAGCTCTACCTGATCATGGAACTCTCTGAGTACCTCAGGGCGTAGACGAGAAAGATCGTGGGTTTCAAGAGGGTCTTTGGCCAAATCGTACAGTTCCGACTCTCCTTTTGAACTCAAGACAAGTTTCATGTCGCCGATCTGGAAAGCCTTGAGGTCTCGTGTGTGGTGGGAATGAACGAAGAAATCGCGCTCTGTACCCAGCTGTTCTGTTGCAGCCTCAAGAACCCAGTCGACCTTCCAGTACTCGGAAATGGCCACTCGCGAATCTGAATCATCCAGGGTGAGGAGGCTTCGGGAATTGTGCACTGCGAGCCTCTTCCACTTCACTCGGGCAAGTTCAAGGATCGTGGGATAAATATCATGGCTCTGGACTAGCGTTTCTTCTTCACCAGCAGCAAACCTGTCACGGTACTTGACTATGAGAGGCACCCGAACAAGTGGTTCGTAAACCGAGAACTGGTGCTCCATCAATCCATGTTCGCCCAAGTGTTCTCCGTGATCCGATGCAATAATGATAAGTGTATTCTCATAATTGCCAGTCTTTCGCAGTAGCTCGAGGGCTTGGCCGACTTTGCCATCAATGTAGGCAATCTCTTCGTCGTACAGCGTCGCGAGTTCCGCAATGTCCTCCTGCGATAGAGTGTTCTCGCGACAAAATACATGGCGAAAAGTGTAATCAAACTGATCTACGGCTTCCCACTTATCGAACATTCCCTGCGTAGACCATCTGAGGTGACTTGACGGTGGGACGTAAGGCGCATGAGGCTCGATATAATTGAGGAATATGAAGAATGGCTTGGCCGGACGATACTGCTTGTCGAACCATTCCTCCAATTGCTTTTGCAGGAGAAAGGAATACGACCTCGCGTCCATCTCCTCGCGGTTCACGACTTCGCGAAGAGGGCGGCGGTGGTCTATGTGACTGCCGACGTTGGTGAAAACATCAAATCCTTGAGCAAACCCTCTTTCTTTAGTGATTGTGGGATTCGTCACAAGTCCAAGTGTCTGGTAGCCCTTAGCCCTCAGTTGCTCAGCCAATGTATCAAAGTCGTCATGAAGCAATGTCTGAACGTTGGTGCAGAAATGTGCACTGGACGGCAGACCAGTGAAGAACGAAGCATGACTGGGCGCCGTCCACGGGCTGGGGGATAGGACGTTCTTGTAAAGGCGTGCGTTGGTAGCGAACGCGTCAATGTGTGGGCTGGTATTGCGATGGTATCCATAACAAGAAAGGTGGTCAGCTCGAACTGTGTCCAGGACGATAAGCAGAACATTCGGACGCTCTTGCTGCAAGAACATCCAAGCCGCAAGAAGGACAGCGATTACGGTCAGAAAAATGATCGCCAGCAAACTGATATTCACATCCTTACGATGCATGTAAGTCGTCCGTCAGCTATGTTGAGGTGAACCACGAACACTCATGACCACAGGGTCAATAAGCACGGTCCAACTATCGACTATGCACGCATGGTACCGTTTCCCTGCAAACTGTTCAAGATGTGACTTCAGCCGCTGTCAAATTGTAGACATTACGATCCCTGCCAATGACAAGGCAGCTACTGCGTGAACGATGCCTTCAATCTGAGGAGGTGGGTAGAACATTTCGACGTGCGGGTGATTGTGTGGTAATTCAGTCTTTCAGATGCGCAATCTCAAGGGGCAGCCGAGCGATTCTCATTGGGTAGAGTCACAACATGCGTCAAGAAATGAACTACTGAACTGCGGGAACCATTGGCGGAGAGACCGGGATTCGAACCCGGGGTAGAGGCTTTATACCCCTACAACGGTTTAGCAAACCGCCGCTTTCGACCGCTCAGCCATCTCTCCGGCGCCTGAATTACAGGCAAGTTGCATAGCATTATATCATAACTGTTTGACTAGTCAATGAGCCGAAATAGTCGCTAAGGACACATGCTGCGAACAGCTTTGACGATTTGTTCGGCGCCCGGTACGTAGAATTTCTCCATAGGAGGTGAAAACGGGACAGGTGTATCAGGGGCGGCTACGCGGTCAACAGGAGCATCGAGATAGTCAAAGCAGTCGCGACTGACGCGCGCGGCAATTTCAGCACCCCAGCCCATGCGATACGTGTCTTCATGGGCTATCAACAAACGACCTGTCTTGCGTACGGAAGCATAGAGCGTATCGTAATCAAAGGGCACAAGGGTACGCGGGTCTATGACTTCGCAGTCAATACCTTCTGCAGCCAGATCCTCTGCAGCTGCGTGTGCTTCGTACACCATCAGGAGGTTCGCCAGAATCGTCACGTCCTTTCCTGGCCGTCGAATAAGTGCGTCGCCGAATGGAATCAGATACTCTTCCTCCGGTACTTCGCCCACGGCATCCACGGCGCCTTCGACCTTTCGGGCGCCTTTACTTCCGTAGAGCTTCTTGTGTTCGAAGAAGAGGACAGGGTCTTCGTCACGTACGGCAGTCTTCAGAAGTCCCTTTGCATCGTAGGCGTTGCTTGGGCAGGCCACCTTTAGACCGGGCACATGCATGAAGTATGACTCAACTGACTGACCGTGTTGAGCACCGCGCGATGTTGCTCCGACAGGTGCTCGCATGACGAGAGGAACAGTCACTGTTCCGCCAGACATGTAGTGCAGCTTCGCAAGCTGATTCACTAGTTGATCCATTGCACAAAAAAGGAAGTCGCAGTATTGTACGTCTGCTATCGGACGAAGCCCCATCATTGCAGCACCAGTTGCGACACCAGTTAGACCAGCCTCCGAAATGGGTGTATCAAGGATACGTTGGTGTCCGAATTCATCAGACAGGCCCAGTGTCACCTGAAAAGCACCGCCAAAGCCATTTGAAATGCCAATGTCCTCGCCGATGCAGAAGACACGGTCGTCACGGATCATTTCCTCACGGATTGCGTCCCGAATTGCATCGAGCATTCGCATCTTTGCCATCAAACATCCTCCTCGCAGAACACATGCAGCAGTGTATCTTCGGGCTGTGGGTCCGGACCGTTTCTTCCGAACTCAATTGCATCGGCGATCTCTGCTTTAATCTGGTTGTTGATTTCCTGGGCCTTCTTTCTGGTCAATACTCTTTTTGATATGAGTTTCTTCAGAAATAGCTCGATCGGGTCTCGCGCCATCCATTTCTTACTCTCGTCAGGATCACGGTAGGCATTGCCGTCACTTCGGGAGTGGCCACAGCGGCGGTAGGTCAGGCATTCGAGTATAAAAGGACCGCCACCTTTCCTCGCGCGGTCAATTGCGTTTCCGGCAGCATCATAGACCTTGATTACGTCATTGCCGTCGATCGTTTTTGACGGCATGCCGTAAGCCGCGGCTCGGTCCGAGAGTTTCTTGACTCGTGTGACTTGGGAAACCGGCGTGGAGGCGCCGTAGAAGTTGTTTTCTATGACGTATACGATGGGGAGATCCCAAATCGCAGCCATGTTCACTGCCTCGTGGAACGCTCCTTCGTTGGTTGCTCCATCGCCGAGGAAACACACGGCGACCTGCTTGTCGTTTCTGTATTTGAAGGCAAGAGCACATCCGGTGGCAAGAGGAATTCCTCCGCCGACAATCGCGATTGCGGGAAGCGCCCCTTTGCTGGCATCGCCAACGTGCATGGAGCCACCATAGCCCTTACAGCAGCCTGTCGTTTTGCCGTACAGCTCTGCCATGAGTGAAGGAGTTGTTACACCTTTTGCGATCATGTGTCCGTGAGGACGGTGTGTGCTTGTTATTATGTCTTCCGCAGAAAGATGTGCGCACACCCCTGAGGCGACCGCTTCTTCACCCAGATACAGGTGAATAGTGCCGGGCATATTCCCGCCTACGAAGAGGAGATTTACCTCTTCTTCAAAGCGGCGAATCCTTAACATTGTCTCGAAGAGAGACACGAGAGTCTTTCGGCCAATTGTTTTACTCATTTCAAAAAGCACTTTCGAAGAAATGTGGATACTTCAATGGGATCAGCCTTGCGAATCAATTCGTTGATGGTACTAAGCCCTACGCGGTTGATTGTGTTGATCATGCCGTCGATCCAGGCGATGCTTTCCGTAGCGGCTTTCACGCCATCTTCACGGTACGGGAAGATGTCGAGAGTGAACCAACCGGTATACTTCGTGCGCATCAGCCAGTAAACCACTTCGAGCAGCTCAGCTTGGTGGATGGAGCCAACCATCATGTCGTCGTCCCAGGCATGCCAATTATCATTGAAATGCATGTAGGCCAGTTTCTCCACGCCGGGTCGCTGGAGGAGAGCGATAGACTCGGCTGGGTTTTCTCCTCCCTGCGAAGCATGGCCGAGATCGAGAAGTACAGAGACATTATCTCTGTCAACTTCGTCAATCAGCATCAACGACTTGCCGACAGAGGCGAGGTAAATGTGCGTGCGTGGTTCTTTGGGCTTGTACTCGATTAGGACAGTGACGTCCTTGCGATGATCAGCACATGCCCGTATTCCTTCGACGAGGTTCTTCCATGCTGCTTGATAGTCGGATTGGAAATAGTAGTCATAGCCATCCTGACCGGGCCAGACGTCCACGTACTCGCAGCCGACTTCCGCTGCCCAGTCCATGACCTTCTGCACCTCGGCGATGGCGGCTTGACGTGTTTTTGTATCCGGTGCTGCCAGGCTGCCGCGACCCCACTTGGCCTGTGTCCACAGGTCAGGTGTAAGCATGCAGATCTCAAGGCCACGGTCACGTGTGGCTGCTTTCATTTGAGTCATGTTGTCGTCATTGATGTGCCAGTTCCCCACCAGTTCGATACCGCACAGTCCGGGTACAGTAGCAGCGAGATCAAGCATTCCTTCCAATGTGTCAGCACCACCACCGTAGCCAGAAAGGCAGTAGCGGTCCGCGCACGATGCGAACGTAGGCAAACACGCTCCATATTTTATCTTGTGCATGGGACTCCTTTCTGCTCCGCATTTGCTGATCTTCAATCGGAAGACCAGCAAATGCGCGTTTCAAGAGCATTGTCAATCGAACTTCATTGGCTTCGGATGGAACTTCGGGGCGACACGGAGCCATGGTGTTTTGGGTCGAGTCATGTAGCCCCAGTGTTCCAACGCGCTACGAAGAGCCTTGTTCTCTGGTGATCGCGCTGCGTCCGGCAATGAAACGTCATCCATTACGGCAGCTATAGCCTGTCGCCAGGCCTGGGCCCCCGCTGTATAGCCATCAGGATGTCCGAGCATTCCACCTCCTGCGGGGATACAGATATCCGGGCCGTATTCATTGATAATTACTTCCGCCAATCCCGGGTATACTCCGGCGCAGGGCATTGGCCAGTTTGGCTTGATGTGAGCAAGCGGTGCCTGCTTCACTTGTGCTGTGCGGAGACCTTCCTCCATACTCACCATTGGAATGCTTGACCACATGGTTGGTGTCAGCATCAGGTCTGCTCCGCAGAGGCGGATGAGTTTAGCGAATACAGGCCAGGAAATGCGTGGTTGCGCTGCGATCATATGCGAGCAGTGAAGCAAAATTGGGACATTGATATCGGGATCCTCGGCAATCATTCGCAAAGCGGATAGTCCTGCGGAGTAGCAGACGAGGAGACCATTTGCCCCAAGTTCAACTGCTCTGTGTGCTCTGTCCAGAATGCGGTTGCATTCGTCCGTTATGCTTACAAAATAGATCACCTCTTTGCCGGTTTTCTCTTTTGCTTTGTGAATCTGTTCCATTACGAGTGGCAAACGTTCGTCAAACTTGTTGTTGTAGGTGTCGCTTGTCATCTCGTCATCTTTGGCGCAGTCGACCCCACCGATGGCGGTTTTGTAAACCTGATCCGCAGTTTGTTTGGGTGTCATTCCCATTTTGGGTTTGATGATATGCAAAGACAGGGGTCTGTCAGGCACGTTCAGTTTATCGCGCATGCCAGGGATGCCGAACTTTGGGCCTTTGAAGTTCTTCAGAAGGTTCTCGGGGATGAAGACGTCAAGCAGGCGGAGCTTGTCGGAATATGCGAAGCAATTGCCTGCAATAGAAAGCAGCATCATGGGGAGATTGTCGAGCCAGGCGGCGATGGGGAAGGCGAGCTGTACGACAGCAGCCTTGGTGTACGCCTCGTCCGTCGGAATCTCAAAGTACCCGACCATGCGACCCGACAGAGCCTTTCTCACTTCGGGGGTGTCCTCGGCGACCTTGGCCCAGGTGCCCGTGGAACCTTCGAGAGCCATCGCCTGGATCAAGGAGAAATGGTCGATGAAATCCTCACCTTCCAGAGTGTCCTTCATGTAGTAAGTGGCAACGATGTGGTTGTCGCGGTCAATTCCGTCAAAAGTCTGAACAAAGATTTCTGGGTCATAGACACGATTCATGACTTCCTCCTTAGTGTGTTGCGCCAAGTGTATCCATATGGAGTGTCTTGACAAACAGTTGATCAATAAATCTCGAAAACATTTCCTCAGAATTCCAAATGGCATCGACTACGGTATTGACGATGCCTGTATTATGCGTTGCATCGTTCCTTCAGACAGTTGTTGTTCGTTGGCAGTCTTGGCGCTGCATGCATACTCACATATCTGACGAAGCAGGTAACGCGCTTCAGCATATGACTGATCTAAATCCAGAGCGGAGATGATCAGAGTCCCCTTGCCGTATCGCCCGACCACAAGATATCCCAAGGGGTGGCACACTGGATACCGGTGGATTACACGGATTACCGGATCACCTTGATTTAACTCAAACGGTGCGAGATCAATGGGCGGAGCATCTTCAATCATGCGGAAGAATTGCAGATCGGCAAACCCTTCATGAGGGAACGCTCCAAGTACAGGATGATCTTGGATTATCGTTCCATTCTGTCCGTCCTCGTACGGAGGATAATTGGCCGGTGGTGTAAAGAAGTACTTTATGTAATCGAAATTTGGCCTGTGAGGGCGTACAATGCCCTCTGTGGCTGCAAGCAAGACCACTCCACCGTCTTTGACGAATTGGGTCAAATCGGAATCCAACCGTTCAGTCAGTAGTGTCTGTCCAGGATCCAGTTCCGAGAGGTCATCTGCTGAAACCGACGTTAGAT
>Ga0180434_10009471_pt1 | contig 10573 bp, 6 predicted proteins | sample SS_ome_7_FD_132453 | JGI IMG/M metagenome (GOLD analysis project Ga0180434, IMG submission 132453) | Hypersaline lake sediment archaeal communities from the Salton Sea, California, USA - SS_1_D_2 metaG | ecosystem: Environmental > Aquatic > Non-marine Saline and Alkaline > Hypersaline > Sediment... | reverse complement strand
GACTGCGGCACCGCGATCATCAACGGCGTGCCGCTCGGCTTCGCGAACGTCGTATCCAGAGGGCCAGTGGGTGTCGTGGCGGCCTCGGGGACGGGACTCCAGGAGGTCGTCTGTCTTCTCTCGCGGGAGGGAGTGGGAATATCACAGGCCTTGGGGACCGGAGGCAGGGACGTGTCCGACGATGTCGGCGGGACGACGTTCCTGGCCGCGATGCGAGCGCTCGAGAGGGACCCGGAGACAGAGTCACTGGTCCTGATATCGAAGCCACCTGGGCGCTCAGTGCTGTCGGCCATCAGGGACGAGGTCGAGAGGGCGACGAAGCCGGTCGTGACCGTGTTCCTGGGCATGCCGCCCGAGGGGGTGAGAGACGCGCGCACGCTCGCGGAGGCGGCCGCGAAGGCGGCTGCTCTAGCGAACGGAAGGTCGGTTGAGGCGTCAATGCCAGAGCTGCTGACCGGCGGACTAATGGAACGGGCCCGCGCCATGGCCTCGTCTCGGAGCGAGGGCCAGTCACGCCTGCGCGCGCTCATGAGCGGTGGAACGTTCGCGTCGGAGGCGGTCGTGGTACTGGGCGATATGGGAATCGAGGAACTCAGCGCCAACGTCGGTGGCGGCGCGGCGCGGCCACTCGAGGATCCACTCAGGAGCGAGGGCAACACGGTCGTCGACATGGGCGCGGACGAGTTCACCGTGGGCAGACCCCATCCGATGATCGACTACTCGCTGAGGCGGCGGCGTCTGCTGGAGGAGTCGAGAGATCCGGCGACCGCGGTCGTGCTTCTCGACGTGGTGCTGGGCTACGGGTCGAACCCCGACCCCGCGGGTGAGCTCCATGACGCCGTGCGGGATGCCGCCTCGCGCGTCGGAGTCGTTTGTTCGGTGACGGGCACCGAGCGCGACCCGCAGGTGAGGAGCGCCGTCGTCGAGCGTCTGACGGAGGCGGGCGCGGTCGTCGCACCGTCGAACGCTCAGGCCAGCGCGTTGGCAGGTGAGATCCTGCTTTTGCTGGAGGGACGCTGATGCCGATAGACGAGCTGTTCACGAGGGACCTCGAGGTAGCCAACATCGGGCTGGAGAGCTTCCACGAGAGCATCGTGTCCGTCGGCGGGCGCTCGATACACGTCGAGTGGCAGCCCCCCATGGACGTCCCCGGCGAAGCGCGCCGCGCGATCCGGGAGAGCCACGACCGAATAGAGAGGGCGAACGAGGAGGCGGTCGAGAGAATACAGAAGGGGGCTCCCGCTCTCGTCGGAATGGGCGTGGCCCTCGACACAGTGCCCGGGATGCGGGAACGGCTCTTCCTGCACGCGGGCCCGCCGGTCACGTGGGACCGGATGTGCGGTCCCATGAGGGGCGCGGTCATGGGAGGGCTCATATACGAGGGCATGGCCGCGACGCCGGAGGAGGCCGAGAGACTCGCCGCGTCCGGCACCGTGAGTTTTGAGCCGTGCCACGAGCACGGCGCCGTCGGGCCGATGGCCGGCGTTGTGACGCCTTCGATGCCGGTCTTCGTCGTGCGAAACGAGGCCTTCGGGAACGATGCCTTCTGCACGATGAACGAGGGACTCGGGAAGGTCCTGCGCTACGGCGCGTTCGCTCCCGAGGTGATCGAGAGGCTCAACTGGATGAGGGACGTCCTCTACCCCGTCCTGACCTCCGCGATAGACGCGGCGGGCCCCCTGGACCTTAAGAACATGATGGCGCAGGCGCTCCACATGGGCGACGAGGTCCACAACCGCAACAGGGCCGCGACGTCGCTCCTCTACAGAGCGCTCGCTCCGGCGATCGCCGAGAAGAGCGGAGACAGAGAGGACGCCGCCCGCGTGCTCGACTTTATCAACGGCAACGACCACTTCTTCCTGAACCTCTCGATGCCGGCGTGCAAGGCGACGCTCGACCCCGCGAGGGGCATCGACGGGAGTAGCATAGTAGTTGCGATGACCAGGAACGGGACGGACTTCGGGCTTCAGATCGCCGGGACCGGCTCAGAGTGGTTCACCGGTCCGGCCGACGTTCCCGACGCCCTCTTCTTCCCGGGCTATTCGCGAGAGGACGCCAACCCAGACATCGGCGACAGCTCGATCACCGAGACCGCCGGGCTGGGCGGGTTCGCCATCGCGGCGTCGCCGGCGATCGTGCAGTTCGTGGGAGGAACGACGTCAGACGCGCTCAACTACACGCTCGAGATGTACGAGATCACGGCGGCCGATAACGACACCTATCAGATACCGTACCTGGACTTCAGAGGGTCGCCGACCGGCATAGACGTCGTCAAGGTCGTCGAGAAGAGCGTGCTGCCTTTCATCGACACTGGCGTCGCTCACAGGAACCCGGGCGTCGGGCAGGTAGGCGCCGGCGTGTTGAGGGCCTCGGCCGAGCCGTTCGTCAGGGCGTACGAGGGCCTGGCGGCGAGGCTGACCGGCTGACCGGGCCGGGCGCGGACGAGCATGTGGACTGCGCTTCCGTGAGTGTTCGGACAACCAGCACGCGGACGGCGCTTCAGTGGAGGCTAGAGCAACCGGTTGACGGGCCGCGCTCGCGTGAGGGTTCGGACAACGCGAAGGCGGACGGCGCTTCAGTGAGGATCCAGATGACGAGGAGGTAAGGAGTGACAGTCGACAAGTTCCTTCAGTTCATGGACAGCGTGAAGCTGTACGACCTGACGCAACGCCTCTCGATTCACACTCCACCATGGCCGAGCTACATGCCGTTGGGGCTCCAGTACTTCAAGCGCATCGCCGGGGCTCACATGGGTCAGGGCGCGAACGGGCAGATCGTCACGACCAGCAATCACGTGGGAACGCACATGGACGGGGAGATCCACTTCCACGCGAGCGGGCGCTCGATCGGGCAGGTCCCGATGGAGGAGTGGGTCGGTCCCGGCGTCGTCGTCGATATCTCAGACGCCGTGGAAGACTACGGGCTCTACTCGCCGGAGATGATAGAGGAGAGGGTTCCAGTCAAGAAGGGAGACATCCTCGTCATCAACACCGGCTACCACAAGTACGCCTGGGACCAGAAGCGTTCCGACGAGGTGCGCTACTTCGTCAAGCACCCCGGGCCCAACCCGGACTTCCACAAGTGGGCGATCAAGATGAAGCTGAAGTGGATCGGCGTCGACTGCGGGAGCGCCGACCACCCGATGAACACGATCATCAGGGACTGGCACCCCGGCCTGTTCAAGAAGGCCGAGGCCAAGCTCAAGCGGGACTATGGCAAGGGTTGGGATGAGATGTTCCCGCCGGAGACCTACTACCAGGTCATGCACCTCAAGCTCTTCCCGAAGAAGATCGTCCACGCGGAGAACCTGGGCGGCGACATCGATGAGATCGGCAATGAGAGGTGCTGGATAGGGTGCTTCCCGCTTCGCGGCATCGAGCTGGAGTCGTCGATGTGCCGCATCGTGGCGTTGCTTCCGCCTGAATAGCGAGCGGACCACGGGGGCGGCTCGACCAAGGAGCGGTAATGTCCATATCGCACGAGTTCGACTACAGGAGACCGGGCTCGCTCGCGGAGGCCCACGAGCTGCTTCGCGATGCGGGGGAGGGCGCGTGTCTCCTGGCCGGAGGGACCGACGTCATCCCGTGGCTCCGTGACGGACTGGCGCGCCCGAAGCTGGTCGTTGACATCAAGGGCTTACCGGAGCTTGAGGGGATCTCGGTGGCGGACGGCGTCCTTACGATCGGGGCCCTGGCCACCTTCGCCGATGTTCTGCACTCCCACCTCGTTCACGACGGCCTCCCGGTCCTGGGAGAGATGGCCCGTCTGATGGGTTCGACCGGCATACGCAATCGGGCAACGATCGTCGGGAACATCTGTTCGGGCGTCCCGTCGTGTGACAGCGGCCCCGTTCTGCTCGCCTGTGAGGCGACAGTCCGCGTCTCAACACCGGAGGGCGAGAGGGCGGTCCCGATCGACGAATGGTTCCTGGGGCCGAAGAGCACGGCCCTCGGGACTCAGGAAGTAGTCCTGGGCGTCTCGATGCCCGTGCCCGACCGGCGGCACGGCGGCTGCTACGTGAAGCTCAGGCGCAATCGTGGGGAGGACCTCGCCCAGGCCGGCGTGGCAGTGATGGCTCTGGCCGGCAGGTCGTACCGCGTCGCGTTCGGCGCGGTCGCGCCGACGCCTGTCAGGGCGAAGAGGATCGAAGCTCTGCTCGAGGGTCACGACATCGACGAAGCGCTCCTCGGAGAGGCGAGGTCGCTCGTACCCGAGGAGACCGCTCCGATCGGGGACATACGCGCGAGCCAGGAGTACAGGGAGCACGTGCTTCCGGTCATGCTGGAGCGCGCCCTTCGCGCGGCCGCCGACAGGCGGGATGGAAGCGGACCGCCGTACGGCGCCTCTCTCATATAGGAGCTCTCGAATGACAAGGGAGATCACGCTCAACGTGAACGGAGAAGAGTGGACCGTCGCCGTCGCTCCGAACGAGACGCTGCTCGAGGTGCTGCGCGACCGCATCGGTATCAAGAGCCCCAAGATCGGGTGTGAGCGCGGCGACTGCGGCAGCTGCACGGTGATCCTGGACGGCAAGACCGTGAGAAGCTGTCTCGTGCTCGCGGTCGAGGCCGACGGACACGGCGTCCTCACCGTCGAGGGCCTTTCCAAGAACGGCCTGACCGAACTGCAGAAGGCGTTCGTCGAGCGAAACGCCTTCCAGTGCGGGTTCTGCGCGCCGGGTGTCATTCTCACGGCGACCGAGCTTCTCGCGCGCGAACCACACCCCGGGGAGGAGCAGATCAGGGAAGCCCTGGCGGGCAACCTGTGCCGGTGCACCGGGTACACGCCCATCGTAGAGGCCGTGCTCGACGTCGCTGAAGGGCGCGCCCCGCGCGCTCAGGGGTCTCCCGGTGTGGCGGGCGAGGTCGGGCCCGCCGGCCCGGAACCAGCCTTCTCGGGAAGCGGAGTGAACGACGATGACTGATCTCAAGTACGTTGGCTCACCGGCTGTCCGCATCGACGGACTTCCCAAGGTCTCCGGAAGCGCTACCTTCGTCGACGACATCGACTTCGGTCCAGGCCTCCTTCACGCCGTGATCGTAGAGAGCCCGTACGCTCACGCGCGCATCGTCTCGATAGACAAGACGAGGGCCGAGGCCGTACCCGGAGTCGTGCGCGTCGTGACCGGGGAGGACTTCCCGTTCAGGTTCGGGCTCTACATGAAGGATCGCGACATATTCGCCACCGACACTGTCCGCTTCGTGGGGGAGCAGGTCGCCGCCGTCGTGGCCCGCGACCTGAAGACGGCGCAGCGCGCGGCCGAGCTTGTTGAGGTCGAGTACGAGGAGCTTCCTGCGCTGTTCGACCCGATGGATGCGGTCAGCGACAGCGCCTGTCTGCTTCATCCGGACATGTGCGAGTGCGAGCGCGTTCCGTGGTTCTTCCCCGAGGCGGATACGAACATCGCGCACTGTCGCAGGACCAGAAAGGGCGACGTCGAGAGCGGGTTCGCCGACGCCGACATCGTGCTGGAGGACACCTACACCGTGCCGCGATACGCGCACTGCGCGATCGAGCCCCACGTTACGGTCGGGCTCTACGACCAGTCGGGCAGGCTGACGCTCTGGTCGGCGTCTCAGTCGCCGCACACGCAGCGCAACGTCTTCGCGGAGACGCTGGCGGAGCTCGGCCTGTCGCACAAGGACATCCGTGTGGTCACGCCGTACGTCGGAGGCGGCTTCGGCGGCAAGGCCGGCGTCACGATGGAGATCATCGGAGCGGTCCTGGCGATAGCGGTCAAGGGCCGTCCGGTCAAGCTGCGCTGGACGAGAGAGCAGGAGTTCTACAACACGTACCAGCGGCAGGCGGTCGTCGCGAAGCTCAAGGTGGGCGCCAGGAAGGACGGCACCCTTACAGCCATCGAGCACGAGCTCTACTGGGACGCGGGCGCGTACGTCGAGTACGGGGCCAATGTCGTGAACGCCGTCGGGCTCTCGGCGACCGGGCCGTACCGCGTCCCCAATGTGAAGATCGACTCGTACTGCATCTACACGAACCTGCCTCCGGGCGGTCCCTACCGCGGGTTCGGCTACTCCGAGTTCCACTTCGGAATCGAGTCGCACATGACGCGTATTGCGAGAGAGCTGGGGATCGACCCGGTCGAGTTCAGGCGGCGGAACGCGATCGTTGAGGGCGATACGCTTCCCTACGGAGCTTTGATGAACCCGAGCGGACTCCTGGAGGCCATCGACAGGGCGGCCGAGGCCATCGAATGGGGAGAGCCCGCCGAGCCGTCGGGGCCGGGGAAGGCGGTGGGCAAGGGAGTGGCGCTCATGTGGAAGGCGCCGGCGATGCCGCCGAACGCCAGCTCCGCCGCGTTCCTGAAGTTCAGCGAGGACGGCAGCATCAACGTCACGGTGTCCGGGATGGAGATCGGCCAGGGCTATCTGACCGCGATGGCGCAGATCGCCGCGGAGGTCCTCACCGTGCCGCCGGATAAGGTGCGCGTGGAAACGCCCGACACCGATCGGACACCGTACGAGTGGCAGACCGTCGGCTCGCATGTGACGTGGGGCTGCGGCAACGCAGTGAGAGACGCGGCGCTGGAGGCCAGGGACCGCATCTTCGAGATCGTCAACAGGGCAAAGGGGATTCCGATCGACGCGCTCTACCTGGAGGACGAACGCGTGAGGAGCCGTCTGGACCCGAGCTTCGAGCTTCCTCTCAAGGACTTCGTAATCTACGGCATTCAGATGGACGACGGCACGTTCAGGGGCGGCCCCATAATGGGAAGCGGCATGTTCATGCCGGAGTTCACGTCGGCGCTCTCGGACCCCGAGACTAGCCAGGGAGGCCACCCCAACGTCCACTACACCGTAGGCGCAGCCGGTGTCATTCTCGAGATCGACAGAGCCACGGGTAAAATGGAGGTTCGGAAGACCGCGCTGGCCGTCGACGTGGGGAAGGCCATCAACCCGGACCTCGTCGAGGGACAGATCACGGGCGGGCTGCTTCAGGGGCTGGCCACGGTGCTCTACGAGGACATGCGGTTCGACGGAGAGGGGAGGCTTCTCAATCCCAACTTCACCGACTACAAGATACCTACGACGATGGACACCCCGCTCGAGACCGTCCCCATCATCGTGGAGGTGCCCCAGCCGGACGGGCCGTTCGGCGCGCGCGGTGTCGGAGAGCACACCATGATCCCCGCGGCTCCGATGGTCGCCAATGCCGTGGAGGACGCGCTCGGGATACGGATAACCTCGATGCCGATCACCGCTGAGAAGGTGGCGCTGGCGGTTCGCGAGAGCGAGGCTTAGCGCTGGCCCAGTGCGGGCTGACACCGACCGCGCGTTCCGGTGGCTGACGTCGAACCGGAGCTTCGGGAGGACCGCGGAGGCGCGAGCGGGGCAGGGACCGAAGAGCTAAGGACCGAACAGCGGACGCCCCGCGCCTGAGGCGCGGGGCGTCACCACGAAGCAGCCTGCAAGCGCTCCTACCGGATCATCACCATCTTGCGCGTAGCGACCTTTTCGTTCGCGCGCAGCATCACGAAGTAGACTCCCGAGCCGAGCCTGTTGCCGCGGTCGTCAGTTCCCCGCCACGTCAGCGAGTGCGGACCCGCCACGTGCGGGCCGTCCGCGAGCACCGCGACCTTGCGTCCGGACGCGTCGTAGACCGCCAACGTTGCGTTGCAGGAGGCAGGCAGCTCGTAGGAGATGTTGGTCGCCGGGTTGAACGGGTTCGGATGCGCGGGGTGCAGCCTTGCTGAATTGAGCGACTCGTTCGTATCGACGTCGCTGGCCGCTATGTCGAGCGCCCAGATCTCCACGTCGTCTATGTTCCAGCCGCAGTATCGCCACCCGCCGTCTGTCTCGCCCATCGTCCAGCGAAGGTAGACGGTGTCGTGGTCATCCGCTACGGAAGAGATATCTATTTCGACGGGCGTCCAAGAGTCGTCCGAGATCGTGACGTCGACCTCGTTCTCCCATACGGTCGTCCAGTTGGTGCCGTCGGTGCTCACCCTTACGTACGCGTGGTCGTACTCGGCCTGCTCGACACCGAGCCAGCGCTGGAACCTGAGACTGACGCCTGAGAGGTCCGAGCAATCGATGGCCTCGCTCGTCAGATGTGTCTCGTCCAGATAGTTCGGATAGTCACCGCTCAGGTTGTAGCCGTAGACGTTCGTTCCCGTGTATCCTCCCGTGGGGTCGGGTTCTCCATACTCGCCGCCGCCGCCGGTCGGCTGCCCGAACGCCCAGTCTCCTTCGGTCGTCCATCCGGGATCGGTGTCCAAGGTCCACTGGTATCGGACCGTCGGGTCGCCGACGAACAGCTTGAACTCCCTGGTCGTGTCGCCGAGGTGGTTCGTCAGGTCGGTGATGTAGACGATCGCCGTGTGAACGCCCTCGGAGAGCAGATCGGCGTTCCCGTTGAGGTCCACCAGGACATCCGCGGTGTCGCCCTCCGGCAGCGTGCCTCCAGTGTCTCCGGAGAGCGTGAGCCAGTCGGTGCCCGGCGAGAGCGTCACCTCGTAGTCGGTGGCGCCTCCCTCGTACGTGATCTCGTAACTGGTGCCAGTCGGGTCGAAAGGTCCGCCGACCGGCCCGGCGGAGTGGAACTCGCTCTCCGGCGTCACGTGGAGCCCCGCGTGGTCGGTCAGGGCCTTGATGCAGAAGTTCGCGGTCGGCTCGAACGTCGTCAGGTCGAGCCAGTCGTCACCGTCGAAGTAGTAGCTCTCGCCGGGCGAGGCCGCCGACTCGACGATCACGCGGTATCGCGCCCCCAGCAGGACGGGGACGTCCGAGGTCATATCGTAGGCGTGCCCTCCCTGTGACAGCTCGATGTTGACGTAGAAGTCGTCCCCCTCGCTGACCACGGGGGGCGTGTCGAGATCGACGGTGTGGAAGCCGCGATGATCGAAGCTGCCCGACTTCGTGGCGAGCAGGCCCGTCAGGTTCCCGCCCGTGAAGTCGTCGTATACGTTCACGGTGTAGGCCACGTCGTCGTCCGCCGTGAAGAAGCTCACAGACTTCACGAACTCGCCGGTCCCGGCTGTGAAGGCGTTGAACGCCTCGGACACATCCTCCTTGGTCTCTCTCCATCCGTGGTAGTCGTGGTAGTAGACGTTGTCGTAGTTCCAGGGCTCAACGTCTACGAAGGAGACGGCGCCCATGAAGGGCTCCTGGCAGGACCATTTATCATAGTAGGAGATCCAGAAGTACCCCGAGAGCCCCCAGCCCGAGCCCCAGCTGTTCTTGCACAGCCAGGCCCCCGGATCGTCGGCCGGCGTCACCTTGTCGTCATCCCAGCCGACGATCGCTATCGCGTGGTTCGGAAGCATGGAGCTGGTCGACGGCTGGTAGTGGATGTAGTTCGAGATGAACTGGCTGTCGTAGGCCATGCAGGTGCCCATCACACCGTGCGTCATTATGGCCTCTTTGATCGCGTCTGTGTTCGACAGGTCGGTCTCCGCCACGTACCACTCGATGTGGCGCGGGTAGTAGTAGTGCCAGCTCGGGTCGGAGCGAAGGGGAGGGGATGAGTATGACTGCCCGTCCTCATCGCGAACCGCTCCCTCCGCGCGTGTGAGATAGGCCGACGTCACCAGGTAGTCGCCGCCCTGGTGTACCTCCAGTCCGGATCCCGAAGGCGGGTCGATGTCGTCGTTGTTGTGCTCGTTGAAGCCGTTCCACCAGTCCAGATGGTACTCGGCGAGATTCGGTTCTCCCGTCTCGCCGTTGGCGGCCCAGGCGCCGGTCATTAGCAGGTTGCCCTCGAGGGCGGCCATGGCGCCGTGCGTCCAGCAGGTACCGCCGGTCTGGCTCTTGACCGACGTGACGTAGTCCTCGCCCGAGACGTCACGCAGGTCGAACGAGCTCGGAAGCTGAGCCGAAGCAGTTGCCGTCGCAAGCACCAGTGCGCCCGCGCAGAGTGCCGCGCGGCGTGTCGTCGTGCCGAACATCACATTGGCTCCTTGTGTGGTCTCCAGGGGGGGATCAACCCATGTATCGTCGCCTACTACCACATCATATCACCGGAACTCGCGCGAGGCAAGGAGAGGGCCCCGCGCACCCGGGCTGACACGGAGCATCACGTCCATCCCTCGGCGGAGGCGGATGCGCTGTTCCCGCGCGTCGCGGCGATTTGCGCGCCAACACGGCGGCGAAGCCAGCTCTCTCGGGCGTCTCAAAGAGAACACCCCACCCGGGAGCGGGTGGGGTGTTCAGTCACAACACAGCCCTCTCGAGTCGCAGGGCTGATGCTACTTGTACATGGCCTTGATGGTCGACCACGAGGCGTTCTCGACCGGCGAGTACGCGGTGCCCTCGATCTCGAGCACGTACTCGGAACCGCACGGTGTGCCTGTGGGCCAGCCGTCCGTCGAGACGAAGATCCACCACGGCCCCGCGGTCAGGTACGTGGACAGCTCGTTGATGTAGTAGGGGACCTCAGTCGAGGCGGCATAGAACACCGGGGCCGCGCAGCCGAGCGAACCATCGAGGAAGCCGATCAGGCTCGGGAAGTCGGCGCAGAGTCGCAGCGTGACCTGCGCGTCGTCCTCCAGCTCCACCTCGAACCAGTCGGTGTCGCGGTAGTTGTCCACGCCGCCGTCATACGGGAACACGCCGCT
>Ga0180434_10009469_pt1 | contig 10574 bp, 19 predicted proteins | sample SS_ome_7_FD_132453 | JGI IMG/M metagenome (GOLD analysis project Ga0180434, IMG submission 132453) | Hypersaline lake sediment archaeal communities from the Salton Sea, California, USA - SS_1_D_2 metaG | ecosystem: Environmental > Aquatic > Non-marine Saline and Alkaline > Hypersaline >... | reverse complement strand
CTCGTCACCCTCGCCCTCGTCGGAGCAGCCGCTGTCGCGGGTGCCGTCGCCCAGCGTCGGGGTAGCTCGACGCGCGGCTCGGCCGCAGGCGGCAAGTACGGCCGCTTCACCCGGATGCCCAGGCGCGAGATCCAGGCGTATCTCCAGTCCTGGGGGTACGCGGTGTACGACGACGAGAGCCTGGACGAGCTGCGCCAGACCGCCTTCGAGAACGAGCAGGCCGAGGGCGGGACTCAGCCGCCCATGTTCTACGATCCGAAGCACTGGACGCCCGGCTCGGGAAACCGGGGCTCGCGCGGCTCGCGCTCGGGTTGGGGCTACGACGAGCAGGACTGGAAGGTCGGCATGGGTCAGCGGCAGCAGGCCGAGCAGCGCCTCGCCCAGCTCGAAGCCGAGCTGGCGCGGCGGGGCGGCCGTGGGGTCGAGCTTGCGCAGCAGATCGACGAGCTTCGCGCTCAGCTCTATGGGCAGGATCGTTTCGACCCGCAGCAGCAGCAGCAGGGGCCGCCGACCCAGGGTGACTTGGAGAGCAACGCGGTGATCAGCACCCCGGCCTGGGGCGCTGTCACCATCGCGGTCGAGGGGCGTCAGATCGGCACGGCTACCGACTTCGACGACGCCCTGGCCAAGCTCGGCGCCTGGATGAAGCGCCAGGGCTACTACCCGAGCATCTACGTGGTGAACGAGCGCGGCAACATCGAGCTGGTGGACCCCGAGGGGAACACCATCCAGTCCTGGGTGTAGCCGTGGAGAACGGAAGCACGCTCGCTCTGATCGCCACCGGCCTGCTGGTCGCGGCGGGTGCGGTGGCCAGCCGTCGTCGTGGCTCGCGCGTGCCTCGACCGGACGATTCGTGGCAGCGCCGCAGGGAGTCACGCTGGTTCGCCATCGGAGAGCGGCAGGACCAGGAGTTCTTCCAAGGCCGGGACGGCGACAGCGCCGCCGAGGGCTTCGAGCGCGAGCACGGCGTTCCACCCTACACGATGATCTCCTACGACCCGATGAAGGGCGCCTGCACGGTCGAAGCCTCCAGCCAGTGCGGCACGGATCTGTACGATGGCTGGGGCCCCGATCAGCAGGGCGAGGACTGGTAGGTCATGGGCTACCAGGCGCAGGGCTCGGGGCTGTGGCTCACCTTCGGGCTCCTGAGCGTCCTGGGAGCCGCTGGAGCCGTCCAAGGCCGATCCGGGAGCCGTGACATGCCCGCGAGCCAGGCGCGGCTGTGGTCGGACCTGGACGCCATCACGGCGCGCATCGCGCTGGCGGTTCGTGAGGGGGACCTGGACGAGCTGGCCGGTCTCGAACCGGACCTGGACGAACTTCTGGCCAGGGCTCGCTCGATGGGGGTCAGGCGTCGAGCGCTGGAGCGCATCGAGGGGCTGGTGATCTGATCGGGGCGCCCAGGGCGGGGCGAGGGTAGGATCGAGTCATGGATCTGGTCGATGCCTACGCTGTCCTCGATATTCCCGAGTCCGCTTCGGGCAGCGAGATCAAGTCTGCGTTCAAGCGGGCGGCGCGGCGTACGCACCCCGACGTGAACTCCGAGCCTGGGGCCGAGGATGCGTTCAAGCTGGTGGCTGCGGCGTACGAGATCCTGTCCGATCCGATCAAGCGGCGCGAGCACGACGCCCTGCGGGCCGAGGCCCGCAAGCCTCGATGCCGGACCTGTGGCGCTCCGGTGGCGTACACCGGGAAGCGCTGCGCTGCTTGCCAGCAGGGCGGCCGATCGAGGGGAGGGTTTCGCAGTACGACACACGGATATCCACGCAGTCCTGTCACGACCTCCGTAGCCGTGGTACATGGTCGTGGTGGCCCGGCGATGATGGGTCGCCCGCTTCCCCCTTACGATCCCGAGCTGTATTGGGGTGAGCAGGAGAGCCTGGAAGCTCGGTTCGGACACCTTGGCTGGTGGACGAGAGCAGGAGTCCCACGATGGCGAGGCGGTTGACCGATCACTACGGGACGCTCGGCGTGGAGCCGCGTGCGACCCAGGACGAGATCAAGAGGGCGTGGCGGAAGATCGCCAGGGAGACGCACCCCGACATTCACGGGGAGGACGAGCAGCTCACCGACAGGTTCAAGCGAGCGCAGAAGGCGTACAAGGTCTTGAGCGACCCCGAGAAGCGGCAGCGGTACGATCTGTTGAGGCATGTCGAATCGTCCAGGCAGTCGTGCATGACCTGTGGGCGTCCGGTGTACGATGGTCACGGTCTGTGCCGGTTCTGTCGGGTGGCGGCCGAACAGGAGCGCAAGCAGCGTGCCTGGCGTCAGCGCCAAGCCGAGCTGCGCGAGCAGGCCAGGAGGATGGCGGTCGAGGCCCAGGCGAAGGCCCGCAGGCGCGAGGCGGCCGAGCGCGACCAGGCGATGCAGGATCAGCAGCGCATGGAGGACGAGTTCGGCGTGTTCGGGAACGACACCGGGATGGGCCTCTCCAGCAGCGACGAGCTGCTCCAGAGCCTGCTGGCCGAGAGCGCGATCCGGCGCGCGGATCGGGGGCACAGGCCCAGCGTGAAGATCGGTCGTGACGGCGTGACGGTGGATCTCCGGCCTGGGGTCACGGTCACGGTGGATCGGGACATGGTCGACCGGATGCGCCAGGTCCACCGGAACCTCACGACGGCAGAGAAGCTGGTCAGGCAGATTCGACGCTGGTTCTGACACCCTTATCGGGAAAGCTCTTGTCGCGGACTCTCGGAGCGTATAGTGTTCGTTTCGAGCGGTGAGCGCCGCTTTCTGTCCAAACATGCGAGAAGGCGTCGGATGCCGTCAGAAGGTGACAACGGAGCGCAGGAATCGCGCGTTTACTCCAGAAAGGAGTTCGCGGCGCGGATCGGTCGCAGCGTGTCCACCCTTCGATCCTGGGAGCGGAAGGGGCTGTTGAAGGCCCAGCGTTACCCCAGCGGAAGACCCTTCTACACCGAAGCCCAGCTTCGCGCCGTCCTCGAAAAACCGGAGTGACCCATGCCCTTCGTCCTGTCCAAGCTCTCCCCGTATCCCGAGCCTCGGCAAGGTGAGTCCGTCTGCATGATCAGCCTCTCCCGCGACGACGCCACGGGATGGCGCGTGCGGGCCTCGGTGGGTGAGACCGGGCGCGATCTCGGACGCTGGGCCTCCGAGTGCCCGCTGGCGGTCTGTCAGAGCGCGCTGCTGTGGGTGACGCAGTACCCGTGGCAGGTCCGCAGCCCCGAGACCAGCCTGGACGTCAACGCGGTGCTCGACAAAGTGGAGGGCCTGGCGCCCGCGCAGGAAGGCATCAACGACCTGGAGGTTTTCGCGCTTCTGGCGCAGAACTTTCGCCCCAAGAAGGTCCGCGCGTCCACCGGGGCCGTCGTCGACCTGACGAGCCTCGTCCCCAGCCGCAGGGCTCCCGACCAGCCCCGGATCGAGGATCGTGGCGACAGCCGAGCGGACACGCCCGTCCGTCGCATCGAGGCCGCCGACAGGATGATCGCGCAGCAGGACGCAGAGCCGGAGGAGGAGGGCTTCGACTTCAACGCCGCCGTCGCTCATGTCCAGCGGTTGCAGGCGGAAGGCCGGATCACCGCCGTCGAGGCCGCGACCGAGCTGAGGCGGATCTCGATCATGGTCGCGCCCGAGCTGCCGGAGGACGACAGCGACCTGCTCGGCTACGACGATCCGACGCCGCCGGTCCCACAGGGTCCGCAGATGGTCCTCCCCCCTCCCCCCGGCTACGACGCCATGCAGGTCGTGGGCGAGGATGGCGTCCCCCGCCTGGTGTACGTCGATCGAGAGACCGGAGAGCGTCTCACCCCCCTCGTCCCCGGCCATGTCCCCGAGAACGTCCCGCCCGAGCACCGTGGCCTGCTGGAAGGCGACGACAGCGCCGATCGGCAGAAGCTGTTGCGCAGCCTCGGTCATGGCGCCCCGCGTGTCGCTCCCGTGCAGGGGTCTGCGTCGGGGCCGCCGTCCATGCGTGAGCGGGTCGAGGAGCGGGCTCGGATTCAGGCGAGCCCCGACTACAACCCAGGCCAGGATCTGCTCCGTCGTCAGCAGGCGGGACAGCGCTTGCTGGAGGCGCAGCGCGCGGGAAGGATCGATGCCTGGGGAAACCCCATCGCTGACCCGCCCGCTGACGCGCCCACACCGCAGGTCCATCACCAGGCCCCTCGGCCCGCTCCGATCCAGCAGCCGGTGGACGATTTCGATCCTCCGGCTTCGCCTGGAGACAACGGCGGCGGGGGAGAGCCTCTGAGCGAGGAGCAGCTCGCCGCGATCCGCCAGGAAGCCAGCGAGGCTGCGCTGGAGCGTCGTCGTCAGCGAGAGCGCGAGCAGCGCGCCAAGCTCGAAGCCCAGCAGGCCGAACGGGAGGCCGCAGCGAGGGCCGAGGCCGGCGAGCCCCAGCCCGAGCCTCAGCCTGAGCCCCAGCCCGAGCCCCAGCCCGAGCCCCAGCCCGAGCCCCAGCCCGAGCCTCAGCCCGAGCCTCAGCCCGAGCCCCAGCCCGAGCCCGAGCCGGCCTCGAAGAAGAAGCCGGCCCCGAAGAAGAAGCCGGCTCCGAAGAAGAAGCGCGCCCCGAGGAAGCCGAAGAAGGACGCGGCGCCCGCCGAATAGTCACGAGCCACCAACCCTTCACCAGGAGCATCACGATGCCCAAGCTCAACATCAGTTTCTCCATCGGGACCGACCCGAAGCCCGCGAGGCCGCATGAGGTCATGTCCATGCTCAGCTCGATCGTGGGGATCATCACGGCCTTCGCTGGGATGAAGAAGGGCTCCAGCCCTCAGATCCCGCCGTGGCTCCAGCGCACCGTCGAGGACAGCACCATCCGTGAGCCGTGCCCGGGCGGCGGCCCCGAGCTGGACGACGAGGACGACGATCGGGGCGGCCTGCCCGCCTCCTGCTGGTCCTGGTCCTCCTTCTCCGATTGCTGGACGCGCCTGTCCAACGGGGCGATCCATCCCCAGGACGTCGTGCTGGCCTCTCTGCGATCCAGGGCAGGGGGGTGGGTCTGGTTCTCCGACTTCCTGCTGGACGATGACGAGCAGATGCCCATGCCCCTGCACGAGGCGGCCAAGGCGGTGGACAGGGAGCTGTTCGGCAAGGGCCTGATCGCCAAGGACCAGCTCCACGACTGGCGCATGTTCGCCAGCCAGGAGCCGACGCCGGACTACAGGGCAGACGAAGGCGAGCCCGCCGCCGAGGCGTAGCCCGTGCGGACGATCATCTTCGGGTCTCGGGGCTGCACCGACTATCGCGATCTCCTGCGAGCGGTGCGTCGGTGCGGCTTCGAGATCACCAGCGTCGTCAGTGGTTGCGCCCGAGGCGCAGACATGCTCGGTGAGCGGTTCGCGGCAGAGCAGGGTATTCCCATCCATCGGATGCCCGCTGCCTGGGACGAGAACGTACCACCCGGCAGGAGCTACAACCCGCGTGCCGGGTTCGATCGCAACGTCGACATGGCCGAGTTCGCGGCACGGGCTCCCGAGGGCGGAGCTGCGCTGGGGCTGTGGGACGGCAAGAGTCGAGGGACCAGGCATATGGAAGGTGTCGCCAGGGAGCACAGGCTCCGCGTGCATGTCGAGCGTGTCGAGCCGGCCCCGATGCCGAAGACCGGGAAGATCAAGCTCGGCCGCAGGAAGAACGTCAGGGGCTGATCAGGCGCGGTAGACAGGCTGGCTTCCAGCGCATACTCTCGTAGTCGCCAGGAGCCTCTCTCATGCCTCAGCCTCTCCACGAACAAGCCAGGCCATCCCTGGGCGTCACGCGGGTCGCCAGGCCCAAGGTGGGCTACACCTGGGTCGGGATCGCCGCTCTGGCCTCCATCGGTGCTCTCGCGGTGATCTACGGACGCGAGCACGAGGAGGAGAGCAAGCGCAGGAAGCGCGCCCTACAGGCGCGAGGGGGTTGATCCATGACGACGACTCCGACGCCTCCTGGCGTCACGGGCGATGCCGAGGAGAGGACGTCAGACCTGCCGGACGCGCCACGGGGCGATGCGAGCGACCGTGGACGGCATGGGTCTGGCGCTTCCGTCGATCTGCCCGCGCTCGGGCGCTATGTCGATTGGGGCTTGAAGCTGGTGTCTCTGGCTGTGATTCCACTTTTCGTGTGGATCTGGCAACATGACAGGAGCGACGTCGCCACTGTCCAACGCCTCGAAACCGCCGAGCGAGACATGCAAGCTCTCCAGTCCGACCTGAAAGACCTGGAGTCGTCCGTCGAGGCTTGTCGAGAATGGCAAGCTGGTATCCTCGTCATCGAAAACGAGCTTGGACACTTGCAAGCTGGGATCGAGGACGTGAAGGTCCAGATCGAAAGACTGTACGGGAGTTCTTCACCATGAAAAAGACAAACACAGCAGCGCTGGCGATCCTGGTCGCCGTGGCCTGTCTGTGGGGCGCGGCGGAGACGGCGTACGTGGGGGCGTACGACGGGTCGAGTCACGAAGTCGGGCCGGCGCGCGTTTCGTCGCGCGCCGAGGCCATCGTGGTGCAGGTCGACGACATGAAGCAAGACCTCGACGCCATCAACGCCATGCTGGCCGATCGCTTGGCGGTGGAGAGCGGGCAGGCCCCCGAAGACTGGTCGATCCCTTCGATGGATGACTACGAGCGAGCCGTCGAGCTGGGCGAAGGTCCCTTCATCGCTGAGCCGGTGGACTCGATGGAGCCATCGGACTCGAAGGCGCCGCTCGACTGATCGCTGCGTGGCGGTTCTTCTTCGCGTCGAGCAAGCGCCGCCTCGCTCATGCAGCGGCACTCGCAGCAGAGCCAGTGTCCGTCCGTCTCGCAGTCTCCGCTACCTGGGGTCCCCTGCTCGAACGCATCGCAGTCGTCGTGGTCTCTCGGTCCGGTGAGCAAGTGCGCCCGGTTGACAGGGGCTCCGTCGATGGCCAGCAGCTCGATCATCGCTCGTCCTCGGGGATGCCCTGCTCGCACTCAGGGCACTCGCAGTTGTTCCCGCAGGGCATACATTCGTAGCAGCCTGGTCGGTAGCAGGTTGGGCACTCGAATCTGTAGTGGATGCCGTCTTCTTCTGGCTCGGGGCTGGCGCCGCAGTAGGCGCACGGGCCGGGGTCTTCACGGTGTCTCATTCGTCGTCCTTTTCGATCGCGAGATCGGGTCCGAGCAGGGACGAGAACACGATGCCCAGGCCGGGGCTCATGGCCGCGATGATGGTCCTGAGCACAACGTCGTCCCACGGGTCGGGGTAGAGCGCGAGCGGTTCGAGCGGCAGCAGGATGGGCGCTATCGCCAGCACGGCCGCCAGGGTCCTCCCGTGACGGCCCAGCTTGCCGAGCAGCCATCGCGGGTACAGGGCCGCAGCGCCGACGACGAGTAGCACGAAGGTCATGCACAGTGCGCTGTGCGCCTGGACCCACAGGGGCTCTCCTGGCCCGACCTGGAGCAGCCTGGCGGGGATGGTGGGGTCGATGCCTTCGTGCTCGGTGAGGCCGGTGTCGTTCATGGCTACAGCCCTGTGCTGGTGACGAGATCCCACGGTCCCCAATGGCCGTGTTCGAGTACGCGCTGACGGAACGCAGCCGCGTCGTATCGGTGGACGTTCTCTCCGATCCGGCCCAGCTCGTAGTAGCTGTCGCGGTCCACGAACAGATCGCCGCCGTTGGCGAACGAGCGCACGAAGACCGCCCCGCCGATGGACTCCTCGATCCAGGCGTGACCGTGCTTGACGCCTTCGATGCGCCCCTTCCCGGTGACTTCACCGTGGACGAGGACGACGTTGCGGGCGCCAGCGTCGATGCGCCGCATGAAGGCTCGGCCGTTGGCCTGGAAGCAGTCGCCGGTCGCCCTCATGGTCAGCCCTCGAAGATGGGGGCCACCGCGCCGACGCCGCGTAGCAGGCTCGCGTCCCAGGTGCCTTCCATCGTGTCGCTGCCGTGCGGGTTGTCGAACAGCAGCCCGTCCCGGCCCATGCCGAGCAGCGCGGAGGGGTTGCGAATCCAGTCCTCGAAGCGGCTCTCCAGCACCAGCTTCATGGTCAGAGCCTCCTCGGGCGCGGGGAGTTCGGAGGCGTGGGCGTGGACGACGCGATCGTGCGTCAGATCCCAGGTGATCTTGCCCTGCTCTCGGGCGAGCGGGTGGTGGCGATGGACGATGCGGTAGGCGTAGCCGGTCAGGCCGCCGTAGACGATCATCCAGCCGTTCTCGATCCACGACAGCCACTGGCTGGGCGTGCTGAAAGCGTGCAGAACCTGAGAGGCGCGGACGATGGGGCCGGGGATGGGTGTGGGGCAGCACAGGGTCGGGCGTCGGGTGGTGACGGCCTTGTCCGGCTCTTTCTCCTTCCCGGCGGCTTCGCTGGCCGTCTCGGCGGCCTCGTCGATGGCCTGCTCGTCGGGTACGCCGTCGTACTCCAGCATGACGTCGCCGTCCTTGGAGGCGACGACGGTGAGCGTGCCGCGCTTGCTGGTGGCCTCGACCGCCAGGGCGTGGCCAGCCTGGCTCATGGGGGCGTTGATGGTCAGGCGTGTCTCGCCCTCGCGGGAGACCCCGGCCAGCTCGTCGATCCAGGGCTTGTCCTTCTTGCGGGCTGCGGCCAGGAAGCGGCTGAGGATCTCTTGCTCGGCCGCTGTGGGGTCGGTCACGACCAGCAGGCAGCGCTCGTCGGGGGCGTCGGGGTGAGCGGTGAGGCGGTAGTCGCCGCTGAACGAGGGGATGAACCAAGTGCTGAGCATGAGGGCTCCCTATTCGGGCTGGGGTGGCGCCACGGAGACGGCGGCAGGAAGGACGGAAGGCACGGGGGGGAAGCCTTCGCCGGACTCGACGGCGGCGGGCGGCCCGCCAGCGGCCTGGATCAGGCTCGCGGTGGCCTCCGTGGCTCCGGTGTCGTCCAACCCTGTCGAGGCGATGCGCGCGGCCAGGGCCTGCACACGTTCCTCGATGGGCTTCCACATGGTCTCGGGCAGATCGGCGGCCTTCATGTCGCGCAGGCTGCTGGAGAGGTCGGACAGCCGCTGCTCGTCCGAGCGCTTCTTCTGCTGGGCGATGGCTTCGCGCAGGAAGCGGACGCCCGCCGTCTCGCGGTCCATCGGGCCGCCGAAGCCTTCGGTCTCGCCGTCCATTGGGTCCATGCCGGCGGCGTAGGCGTAGGGCCCCGGCATGGCCTCCGCGATGAACCCCTTTCTCCGCGACCTGGGGTTTCCGCCACCCATGACGGACAGCATGTGGGTGTAGGCGCCGATCATGGTGTTGACGGTGCCCAGCAGGCGCATGACGTGTCTCATGGCGCGCAGGTCGGGGTGGTCGGGGATGGCGTCGATCAGCAGGGCCAGGTGCCCCTTGATCTCTCCGACGATGCTGGCTCGGACGGAGCCGTAGGCTTCTTCCAGGGGGTTCTCCCTGAGTCCGGCGGCGGCGGGGTCGAGCTGGCGGGCGGCGGCCTCGACATGCTGGGCTTCGGTGGCGGCTGTGGTCATGGCTGTGGTCTCCAAGGTGTGTGCGGGGATGGTCGGTCGAGGGAAGGGGTCAGGAGAGCTTTACGACACGGACGGTGCCAGTGAAGCCCACCAGATCGGTGTGCTCGGAGAGCGTGAAGGAGGTCGCGTCCTTGTCGAACAGGACCCGGCCGCAGCGCGGACAGCGGACGGGCAGCTCGGCGCTATCCAGCGGCACCGGCAGGTTGCAGGGCTGGCAGCGGACATGGCGTTCCGGCATCCCGGTGGGCGTGACCATAGGCCCCGCGCAGGGCCTGGGGTCTACGGGCGGCGCCTCGATGGTGCCGTCGTCCAGGGCGGTCCCCAGGGATCGCCAGGACGCCTCCACCAGCGGCAGGTCGCTGTCCCGCAGGGCGTTGTAGACCCCCTTGTCCAGCAGGGCCTGGAGCGCCCAGGTGGGGACGCTGGTGACGGGCACGGGACTGGCGATGGAGCCGTCGTTCCGCAGGACGTAGACCAGCGCGGCGGTGAACGCGGTGACGATCGTGGTTGCCGACAGCCACACAAAGAAGGAGGGGTGTTCGACGCCCACGCCCATCGCCTCCTCGATGCCCAGCAGGGCGAAGACGAGCGTGACGAAGGAGGCGACGGACAGGGCTCGGATGCGGGTCATGTGGGGCTCCGATCGCGGCGGCGCTTCTCCAGCCACAGCAGGGCTGTCTCGATATGGGTGATGGCGATGCTGTGCTCGCGGCAGCGCTCAGATGCGTTCAGAGCCGCCAGGGCTTCTTCGAGCAGCAACTCGGGCGGCCGAGGCTGCGACTCGGGCGGCTGTGGATCGGCTCCAGCGAGCCGTCGCAGGCCGCGCCGTCCGGTCCGCTCGGGCGAGGGGAGCCGGCGGGCCTGCCAGCCCGGCAGGATGGGCGTGGCCAGCGGGCCGTCGTCCCACCAGAAGACGAGCACGCCTGGGATTTCTTCGCCGTCCTCGCCGCGCTGGCGCCGGAGCGTGCCCCGCTTTCGTTTGGCGGTCATGTGCACCTTGATTTCGACGCGATCTCCGGGCCGGAGGGGCGCTCCGTTGAGCATCCAGATCGTGTCGTCACGCAGGGCGATGGTGGACAGGTCGGTGTCGGACATGGGGTTCCTCCGTGGCTACAGGCAGCGGGAACCGCTCGCGCCACCTACCCACCGTGGGAACCTGGGGGCGATGCGATGGGTGAGG
>Ga0180434_10009468_pt1 | contig 10575 bp, 3 predicted proteins | sample SS_ome_7_FD_132453 | JGI IMG/M metagenome (GOLD analysis project Ga0180434, IMG submission 132453) | Hypersaline lake sediment archaeal communities from the Salton Sea, California, USA - SS_1_D_2 metaG | ecosystem: Environmental > Aquatic > Non-marine Saline and Alkaline > Hypersaline > Sediment... | reverse complement strand
GCCCCGGTCACCAAAGAGCACCGGCGGGATATCGTCGCCTACAACGAAGCCCTCGCCATGCGCTCCCTGGAGGAGCAGATATCCTGGAACTCAATGGGCGACTTCCTGGATCGCCTTGAGCGACGGGGGGTCATCCTCAACCTGGGGATGCTGGCGCCCCACGGCGTTTTGAGACTCTCGGCCATGGGGCCCGAGCGTCGTCCCGCCGGAGCGGACGAGGTGAAGAAGATGGGTCGGCTCCTGGATCGATCCCTGGAAGAGGGGGCCTTCGGGATGTCCTCGGGACTCCAGTACTTTCCCGGCTCCCAGAGCGATACCGACGAACTGGTCGCCCTTGGAGGTGTTATCAAAAGACATGGGGGCGTGTTTACCTCGCACCTCAGGAGCTATTGCCATACTCTCCCCCAGGCCATCGACGAGGTGCTGACCGTGGGACGGGAGAATGATATCCACGTTCAGATTTCCCATATCTACTGGCAGCCCTATTCGAAGGCCCTGACGCCGGTGGTCAAGCGACTTGTCACCCTTGGATCCTTCCTCTACAACAGACTGGGGATACCGATTCCCATCGAAGTGGGATTGAAGGGTCAGTTCGCCCCCATCGACCGGGCGATTTCCGAGGGGGTATCCGTGGGGCTGGACGTGGTTCCCTCGTCCCAGGGCTTCACGGAGTTGCTCGCCTTTTTTCCGCCCTGGGTGGTGGAGGGGGGCCGGGACAAGGCCATGGAGCGCCTGATGGATCCGACGATTCGTCTGAAGATACGACACGATATCGAGCACGGGGAGCCGGACTGGCCCCACCGGGACGCCGCCGGGTGGTCGATGAACTATTTCAAGATGACCGGCTGGGGCGGCGTTCGGGTCATGAGCGTGAGTTCCGAAAAGAACAGCTCCATGGAGGGCATGTCGTTCCCGGAACTGGGGAAGATGATAAAAAAGCATCCCTTCGAGGTGATGTGCGACCTGTTGGTGGAGGAGGAGGGAAAGGTAATGGTCTTTCACACGCCCACCGTGCCCGACGATCCCTTCGTGGCCCGATCGATGTACTACGCCCTGTTTCATCCCCATGTGTCCATCACCACGGATACGATCCTTCTGGGCATGGGTCGACCGGCCCACCTCTTTTATGACTGCTTTCCCCGATATCTCAGTTTCTACGCCGGGGACGACAAGCGAATATCGATTCCCGAAGCCGTCAGGAAGTGCACTTCGCTTCCCGCCCGGCAGATGGGCATTTCTGAGAGAGGGGAGATAAAAGAAGGCTACGCCGCCGATGTGGTGGTGCTGGATTGGGATCGGCTGGGAACCACGGCAACGTTTCACGAGCCGAAGCGATATCCCACGGGCATCGAATACGTGCTTGTCAATGGAGAAATCGTTCTGGACGAGGGCGTGTACCAAAAGGGAGTTATGGCGGGAAATATCATCAGGAAATCATGATCGTCGATCTTCCGCGCTTTCCCGGGGAGACATTCGCGTCTCCGCGTTCGTGGGTGAAATGGGAATTACCCTCCGTCGCGATGTAGGCGAAGCGGTGCGAAAACCTATGAATCTATCAGAAGCCGTATCTTCTCTGTCAACTCGGTAATTCCGGCGGGCTTCTGGATGAAACTTGTCTTCTCCACGGGCATGAACTCGCTGAGCCGCTCGTTTGCTCCGTATCCTGAACATAGGAGAATTCGGATGTCCGGTTGTATCTTCCGCAGCTTCAGCAACAGCCCGTTCTCCGTCATTTCAGGCAGGATGCAGTCGAGGATGACCACGTCGATCGTTTCCCGCTGAGCCGCAAATATATTCAGCCCCTTCTCCCCGCTGTCGGCGCATATCACGGAATACCCAAGTTCTTCCAGCACTTCACACCAGGTGTTCCTGACGATCTCCTCATCGTCAATGATCAGGATCGTCTCATCTCCCGATAGTCTGTTTCGGATGTCATTGGAGGGTATTGCCTGGATGTTACCCTCCTTGGAGGGGAAATAGAGTCTGAACGTCGCACCCTGTTTCTCCTCACTGTATACGGTGATGAAACCGCGATGGTTTTTGATGATGCCGTATACCGAGGAGAGCCCCAGGCCGGACCCGTCTGAATCGGTTTTTGTGGTAAAGAACGGCTCGAAAACATGATCTCGGACTTCCGACGGCATACCGATGCCGGTGTCCGAAACGCACACGACCGCGTATTCTCCCACTCGGGATTCCAGGTGGGATTTCACGAAGTTCTCATCGAGGACGGTCTTATATGTTTTGATGTTCAGCACGCCGCCGTTCGGCATGGCGTCCCGGGCGTTGATGAAGATATTGAGAAGACACTGCTCAAGCTGTCCCGGGTCCCCCTCGATGACCGGCAATTCCGGAGAAAGGGCCGTTTCGATGGTGATGGATTTATGAAAGGTGCCAGTGGTCAGCGGGAGAACCCGCTTGATAACGTCATTCATGTTCAGGCTGATGGGCTTATGCTCTCCCCCCCGGCCGATGCCCAGCAGTTGCCTCGTCAGGCCTGACGCCTTTATGGCGGCGTCGTTGATGGTTTTCAAGGACTTGTAATCGGAATCATCAGGATTTTTACGCGCCAGAAGATACTCGGAGTACCCCATAATGCCCACCAGGATGTTGTTGAAATTATGGGCCATCCCGCCGGCGAGGGCCCCGATGGCCTCCATTTTCTGGGCGTGAAAGAGCTGGGATTCCAGAAGTTTCTTCTCCGTAATGTCTCGAATCATTCCCTGAAATCCGATGGTGGAGCCGGCTTTGTCCGTGATGATGTTTGCGGTCACCAGGCATTCCAGCGGCGTTCCATTCCGCTTTTTCAGCGTAACCGGGTGGTTCGCCACAAGCCCCTCCTCTTTTATCTTTTCGATAAAGTGATATCGATCATTCGGATTTTGATAGGTCTCGGTGATATTGATTTTCAGCAGTTCCTCCCGGGCATACCCAAACAGCTTTTCTCCCGCCGGGTTGATGTCTATAAAGGAGCCGTCAAGGGTGGAGAGATATATGGTATCACTGCTGGTCTCGAATATCCTTCGGTATTTCTTTTCCGACTCTCTGAGGGCCTCCTCCGCCTGGATTCGAGCGGTGATGTCCCGGGCGATGGCCTGGAATCCGATGATCTGATCATCCTTTGTGATGATCTGGACATTCTGCCCGAGCCAGAGCGTGGCGCCGCTTTTCGTGATAACCGGAAACTCCAGATACGTATCCCGTATTTTTTTTAGATTCTGGCGCAGATAGAATTTCTGCACGTTCCTTCTGTGGGTGACGGGGATCAGGTCCTGAAACTGCCTGCCGATGAGGTCTTGTTCCGTGTATCCGGAAATGCGCTTGGCAATGGGATTAATAAGCTCAAAACGGCCTTCGTGATCGGTGATGAAGATGATGTCATCGGCGTTTTCCACGAGCTGACGGTGCAGGCGCTCGCTCTCCCTCAGGGTTTCCTCCATCACTTTTCGGTCGGTGATGTCCCTGAGGAAGACGAGGGAGGCGGGATTTCCCTCCCATTCGGTCTGAACAACGTTGATCTCCGCGTGGATGAGTTCGCCGCTTTTTGGACAGCCGCGGAACTCATAGGTCGAGGGCGCGTTCCCTCCGCTCATCCGGAGGTCGTAGTTGTCGACCACCTTCTGCACGTCGTCCGGATGGATAAACAGCATGAAGGGCTTGTCGATGATATCGCTTCTATCGTATCCGAGTAGCTCCTCCAATTTCTTATTGAAGAATACCAGTTTTCCGTCCTGGATGACGATGATGGCGTCGTTTGACGATTCCACAAGGGTGCGATATTGCGCTTCCGAGGCGGAAAGCTGAGAAAGGAGCAGTTCCTTCTCCTCTTCAGCGCTTTTCCTCTTGCTGATGTCGATGAAGGCCGCCTGGATGGCGTTTTCGCCGAAGTAGTCGATGCGGCTGCCGTACAGCAGTGCGGGGAAGACGGTTCCATCCCGTTTTACCAGTCGGCACTCGTAGCCTACCGCCACGCGTTCTCCCCGGGCCCGGAGTTTCGCCCGTTCGATGGCGATCTCCCTGTCATCCCGATGAATGTATTCCATAACGTGTGTACCCAGGATATCTTCGGGGCTGTCGAAACCGAGCAGGCCGGCCACCTTGCCGCCGCAGTAGCGGACAACGCCGTCCACGTGGATGAATATGCCCATGGGTGAGTTGTCCGCGATCAACCGGTATTTCTCTTCGGACGAGATCAACTCCTCCTCGAAACGCTTGCGGGAGGTGATATCGCGGATAATCGTCATCACATGAATCACCCGGTCATCGTCGAGGATGGGGATTTTTCTGATTTCGGTGATAAAGCGGTCGTCGACGATGGTATACTTGCCCTCGGTGATCATGGTCCGTCCGGTCTCGAAAACCTCCAGGTATTCCTGCCGGGCCTTTTCCGAGAGAAACGGGAACACTTCGAATAGGCTTTCACCCACGATCTCGTCGGACTGCAATCCCATCCGTTTTCCCCAGGTCTCCAGCTCCCGGTTGATCAGAACAATCCTCAGATCCCGATCTACCACGTGTATCTGATCGCCCATGTGATCAAGGACGGTGCGGTAGCGGTTTTCCGAGAGTTTCAATTCCTTGATGACGGCGTTATGTTCGGTCGATTCGATAAACGTGCCGACGATACCGATGGGACGGTTTTCCCGATCCAGGATGCAGGATTGGGAAAGAAACACGGGAAAAAGCGAGCCGTCGGCCCGTCGGGCGATGAGTTCACCCTCCCAAATGCCGTCATGGCTCAGGGTGCGGATCGAGTCCTGAATTACCGGTTCCGATGAATCATCGAAGAACATCCAGGCGCCTTTTCCCACGAATGCATCCCTGGATGCATGCTTCCACATCTCAACAACCATGGGATTGACGTAGCGAATCCGCCAGTCCATATCGGTTATTGCGATACCGGCCCGGGAATACTCCACCGCCCGGGTGACGGCGTCTTCAACTGTCACATCTGGGGTCAGGGATGTGAAGAGGAGTTCCGAAAGGGTCTCTTCTGACTTCTCAGGAGGAATCGGCGTGTGCGTGATTCGTTTGCTCATTCAACGGTCTCATGAACTGTCGGTGAGGTTGAACATGTAAAATATCGAGACTGAACAGATTGAAACAGCGATTATATATCGTTCGTCGCGCATTTTTCGGGAAAAAGTATCACATCACGGTCGAGAAAGCAACATAGGAAGTTTTCGAATAATATGGGGGTAAATCAAGGGTTTGTGATGTTCGGACTCCTCCCGGTTGAGCGGCGATCGTGAGCGGAATGGGATGGCAGGCGGGCCGCACTCAAAGAGCGCTGCATTCTGTAACACAAGCCGCTCTGAATCAACGGTGCTCGATGCGAATTTCGGTGGTGTCGGCGTGTGTCGATCTGAGCCGGGAACCGGGGACAACGACCACCCTGTTAAAAACGCACATAGGATCAGTGAAAACGCCGTGCGCTTCGGCGCGCCGTCCCATCCCCTCGGGACCGCGCGGGGATGCCGGGAACAGAGCGATGGGGCATGAAGGAGATGAGAAGAGATGGGAAAGGGCCGATACGCCCTGTTCCCCTCAGGGATGATAATCGAGGTGCTCCCACATATTCCGGAGGAGTCTCCTAGGGGTTCTCGTGATTTTCGGTGTCGTCCGTCGGCAGGTCGGTATCGGCCGGGGATTCGTCTTCCCATCGATACGAGAGGCCGGCGCACGCCACGGCGCCGAGAATGCCCGAGTGAAAGTTGATAACGATTTCCCGAAAGTCGAACACCCGCATGGGGAGGTACGCCTGGACGATCTCATCGGCCGTTCCGATTGTAAGGACCAGCGCCATCGTCCAGAAATAGCCGGCCACAATGGAGCCTCCGCCCTCCCGTACCGCATGGTAGATCATCCAACCCAGTATGCCGTATTCGACGAGATGTACCTTTTCCGCGGGGTAGAAAATAAAACGCTGAATGATCGCCACCGACGCGATGACAAAAATCATCAGGAAGTATCGCCAGGGTCGCCTCTCTTTTTTTATGACGATGAGATACAGAAGAAACAGCGCAAGGAGAACGAGGGTGAGAACGCTCAATGCGGTACCGAGGATGTTCCCCACGGATCGTTCGATGACGTCCATAATCAGCACAACGTCCGCCAGGGTGGCGAAAATCAATCCCGTATAGAGAACAACGATGATCCATGAGGTTCTGATGTTCAAGTCGGTCGTGTTCGAAATCATGGTGCACATCCTAACCGCCATCAGTCGCCGTGTCAACCACATTATCGTCCTTGACAAGGCAAACTCCATACTCTATCATGCACTACATGCCCATTATTCGTTTTTGTATCGTATGAGTGACAGCATTTACGAGAGGGAGTGGCCGCAATGACGGATATTGAACAGAAAAAAGTACCCATAGAAAAACTGCGCTGGCAATGCGATCCGACTATGTTTTCCTTCAAGACCACGGCCGACATCGAGCCGCTCAGGGAGATTGTCGGTCAGAAGCGGGCGCTGCTGGCCCTCAAGACCGGCCTGGAGATCGAAAGCCCGGGGTATAATATCTTTGTCTCGGGCATGACCGGGACCGGGCGGACAACGACGATTAAAACCACCCTGGAAAAATTCCTCGAACCGGGCCCCGCTCCGGACGATATCTGCTACGTCAATAATTTCTCAAGCCCGGACAATCCGGTTTCACTGCTTTTCCCCGCCGGTGATGGGAAGAGGTTCAAAAAGGCCATGGAGGATCTGATCGTCGATATCAAGGCGGCGATCGTACAACGCCTGTCCGGCCAGGAATATAAAAACAAGCTTAAAACTGTTGTGGAGGAGTTCCGGAACAGGCAGAAGGAGCTCATCAACCGGATCAAGCTGCGCTCCCAGGAGGAGGGATTTTCCCTGGTCCAGGTGCAGGTGGGACAGGGAACGATCACCCGACCGGTGCTGGTGCCCAACTTTCAGAACCAGCCCACGTCCCTTGAGAACCTGGAGGAATTGGTGGAGTCGGGTGAGTTTCCGGCGGAGCGTTTCGAGGAACTCAAGCAGAAATCTTTTGAACTTAACAGCGAGCTGGAAAACATTCAGCGGGAGTCGGTGAGGATTGAAAAGGATCTGGCCGACCGGATCAAGGAGCTGGAAGCGGAGGAAATCGCGCCGGTCGTCTCCAGCCACGTGGATGCCCTAAATGAGGCCTTTACTTCACCGGGAGTGTCGGAATACCTCGACAGCGCCCGGGCCGATATCCTGGAGAACATAGATATATTCAAGGAGCAGGAGACTCCCCAGATGCAGCAGTTGCCCTTCCCGTTCATGGGCCTGGGAGCGGATCGGGATCCCCTGTGGCGGTATGAGGTGAATCTCCTGGTGGACAACTCCCGGACAAAAGGGAGGCCGATCGTCCTTGAGACCACTCCCAGCTATTCGAAGCTCTTCGGCACCTTCGATCGCAGCATCGATCGCTCGGGCGCCGTCCACACCGACTTCACCAAGCTGAAGGCGGGAAGCGCCCATCGCGCCAACGGCGGTTACCTGATCATAAACGCCTTTGACCTCCTGACGGAAGCGGGGAGCTGGCGCTGTCTCAAGCGGGTGCTGATTCATAAGAAGATCGAGTTTCAGTGCATAGAGCCGATGTTCCTGTTCGCCTCCACCAGCCTCAAGCCGGAGCCGATCGATGCGAGCATCAAGGTTATCATGGTGGGCGATCCGTATATCTATCATCTCCTGCTGTCCCAGGACGATGAGTTCCCGATGATTTTCAAGATCAAGTCCGATTTTGATTCTGTGATGGAAAAAAACAGTGATCACATCCACCAGTACGCGTCCTTCGTGAAGAAAATATCGGATGATGAATCCCTGGCGCCCTTTTTGCCCGCCGCCGTCTCCGAGGTGGTGGAATTCGGGGTTCGTGAGGCCCGCTCCCAGAAGAAAATGACGACACGGCTTTCCGAGGTGGCGGATATCGTACGGGAGAGTTCTTACTGGGCCGGCGCCGAGGGTGCCGATACCGTGGATGCGACTCATGTCAGGAAGGCCCTGACCGAGCGGGATAATCGTGTCAACATGACCCACGACAAGATCCGCGAGCGCATCAGAGAAGGGGTGCTCATGATTGAGACGGAGGGCACCCAGGTGGGCCAGGTCAACGGCCTGGCGGTATACAGCCTGGGCACCCATATGTTCGGATCTCCCAGCAAGATCACCGCGGTTACGTCACTGGGACGGGCGGGGATTATCGATATCGAGCGGGAGGCGAAGCTTTCGGGCAGTATATACAACAAGGGGGTTTTAATCCTTTCCGGGTACCTCCGGGGCAAGTACGCCCGACGTATACCCCTGACCCTCTCGGCGTCGCTCTGCTTCGAACAATCCTATTACGGCATCGACGGAGACAGCGCTTCCTCCACGGAACTCTATGCCATTATCTCCGGCATCACGGATCTCCCTCTTCGTCAGGATATCGCCGTGACCGGATCGGTCAACCAGAAAGGGGAGGTTCAACCCATCGGCGGCGTCAACCAGAAAATCGAGGGATTCTTTGCCGTGTGCAAAGACCGGGGGCTGACCGGAACCCAGGGCGTGATGATCCCCGGAAAGAATGTGGAAGATTTGATGCTCAAACAGGAAGTCGTGGACGCGGTGGCCGCGGGCGAATTCACCATATTCAGCGTTTCAACCATCGATGAGGGGCTTGAAGTTCTCACCGGCGTCCCTGCGGGGGAGGAGGACGCGGACGGCGTATACCCCGAGGGATGTGTCAATCGTATGGTTGTGGACCAGCTCGAAAGAAACCATGAGCGTCTCAGGGATCTCAACAAGGGAAAAGACGCAGAAAAAGGGGCCGAAAAGTCCGGGGATAACGGAAGCAACAACAGCGATACGTAAAGAAGCGATCATTCACATCGAAATGCGGAAGGCCCCGAGGGGGCCTTCTTTTTTATTAATAGTGCCGAAGCGGTACCAGGACGATACGCGCTCCGAGACGGGGTGCGTGATCAGCTGGCGGCCTTTTTTCGGGCGTTCAGGTCCTTGAGGGCTGTTTGGATCATGTCGTCGGCTGTTTTTCTCCCTTCAATGGGGGCGAGCCCGACGCTGAGAGACACTTCTTTTACGTTCTTTTGTATACGTCCCACAATACGATTCGCAATGGACTCGGCATCCTCAATGCGTGTGTGGGGAAGGACCAGGGCGAAGTCGTCGGAGCCGTATCGAAAGGCGGTGTCCATATCCTCGCGGATGGACTTGCGGGTGAGCTTCCCGATCTCCGACAGCATCCGGTCTCCCTTGAGGCGGCCGTGGGTCTCGTTATATTCAGCCAGGTTGTCGATATGATAGACCACAAGGGAGAGGGGCGTTGACGAGCGGAGGGCGCGTTTGACCTCGTCGCGCAGTTTTTCCGCGAAGTGGGTTTGATTGAAGAGTCCCGTCACGGTATCGGTTATGGAGAGGATCCGCATCTGTTCCTCAATCGCTTTCCTGTCGCTGACATCCCGGGCGATTCCCTGTCCCCCGGAGAATACGCCGTTTCGAAATATGGGTGACGAGTTGATTTCCAGAGACACTTCTCTTCCGTCCTTTTTGACGGCCTCTAACTCCATCCCTTCCACACTGTTTCCCGTCTCGATTCTCTCCAACATCGCCGTGACCTGCCCATCGGCGGACTGGGAAAAAAGCGTCTGCAGTGGTTTGCCGATCAATTCGTCGGGAGCAAATCCGGTGATGCGAAAAACAGCCGGGGAAATATAGGTGAAGGCTCCCACGTCGTCGAATTCATATATCACATCAAAGCTTCGCTCCGTGATACCCCGAAACCGCTCTTCGCTCTCGGAAATGCGCCGCTCCGCCTCAACCCGGTCGGTAATGTCCTTAAATCGCCAGACACGGCCCGAGAATTTTCCATTTCTTGTCAGTGGGTGGGTATATCTTTCCAGGGTGCGGCCGTCCTTGAGCTTGAGCAAATCCAGGGATTCATTGGTGGTGTGGTACAACTCCTTGATGGTGGAAAGGAATCCCTTCGGTTCTTCCAGCATTCCCAAAAAGTGCTCAAGGAGTAGCTCGTCGTTTCTTTTCTCAAACAGGTCCCGGGGAATCTGCCACAGGGTCACGAACCGCTCGTTGGAGTGGGTCACTTCGCCGTTTTCACCGACGACGAAGATGCCGTCGCCGATGGATTCGATGGTGGCCTTGAACAGCTGCTCGTTCTCCTTCAGGGCCGCCTCATATCGCTTTCGTTCAGTGATCTCGGTTTTGAGTTGCTCGTTAACCGACGTCAATTCCTGGGTCCGCTCATTCACCCGCTCTTCCAGCTCATCATGGGCGTTTTTTAATTGATTGCGGATCCTTTTTCGCTCCATGGCGTACCGGATGGAGCGAACCAGAAGGGCCGGGCGCATCTCAACCTTGAACAGGTAGTCCTGTGCTCCCTCTGTAACGGCGTGAACCGCCACCTTCTCGTCTTCCATCGAACTGAGAACGATGACGGGAAGCTCCGGCGTGACTCCCTTAATGCGAAGAAATGTATCGATGCCCTCGCTGTCCGGGAGGGTGAGATCCAGGATAATCAGGTCGATATCGTTCTCGGCAAGCAGGTTGATTCCCTTCATCAACAGGTC
>Ga0180434_10009466_pt1 | contig 10575 bp, 10 predicted proteins | sample SS_ome_7_FD_132453 | JGI IMG/M metagenome (GOLD analysis project Ga0180434, IMG submission 132453) | Hypersaline lake sediment archaeal communities from the Salton Sea, California, USA - SS_1_D_2 metaG | ecosystem: Environmental > Aquatic > Non-marine Saline and Alkaline > Hypersaline >... | reverse complement strand
TCTGGATGCCCGAGTCCCACCGACCGCCTGGCACTGAAGCCTGGGAGGACGGGCATTCGTACTCGAGGGCGCCTCCGGTGTCGACGTTGACTCGTACTCCGATCACGACCCCGCTCCCGGGGGGTACGGACGCCGAGAAGACGACCGACTGTTTGCTGTGCCCTGAGGCCGCAGTTGCGGGCCCGATCGAGTGGCCATGGAAGCGACCGTCATTCCAGGCACCGCTGGTCAGGTCGGCTTCGGTTTCGACGGCGCCCCAGACTTCGGCGCGGCAGGTCCCCGAGGTGATCCGGGTCGTGACGTATGCGGTAACCAGCCAGATCTGGGTATCGCCCGTATCGTTGATGAAGTAGTTGTAGGGGTCGCCGCCGCCCTGGGTGTCGCTCCCGACCCGAATCCGAGAAGAAGGCGCGACGATCACAGTGTCCCAGGGGAGGCGACGCTGTTGGTTGTCGCTGTACGTGTTGACAGCCGTCTGGACGTAGTCTGCGAAGGTGTGAGCCTCGATTTCGTCCAGCTCCGCGCCATGAATCGCGTCCGTCGCTTCACTTGCGGCGGCCACCGCAGCCACGTCGTCGCCGGAGACGGCGGGCCCCGAAGTCGAGTACATTTTCTCGAGAGTTTTCGCGGGGCGATATACACGAGCGCGACGAAAGACATGGGATTTATTGACGGGCTCATCAGCCCAGTAACAAACACGATCGAAAAGACCGCAAAGCTGCCAGGAGAGGCGATCGGAGGTGCTGCGTCGGCGGTGGGAGGCGTCGTGAAGGGAGCCGAGAACATCGGAGAAACGGTGTTGGACGACGCCCAGGCCGTCATTGAGGCGCCGCTCGGGCTGTTGAAAGGCGTGGAGGGGTCGTTCAGCTGGCTCCCCTGGGTCATCGGAGGGGCCCTGATCCTTGCGGCCGGGGGGGAGTACCTCGAATACAAAAAGTCGTAATGGGGTTTTGTCGTTCGCACAATTTTTGGCGGCGTATAGCAGACCAGCCGCGATGGGAATTTTCTCGAAGGGGTGGGACATCGCCACGTGGCCGTACCACGAAGCAAAAAAGACAGCCGAATCGGCCATCGACGACGCCGAGGCGGCAGAGGGGAGCCTTGTCGACTCCGCGACCGCGAGCGTCGTCGTGGTCAAGGGGGACGAGACCTTCGCAGAGCTGGAAAACATCTACAAAACCCTCCCGGACTTCTACACCAACGACCAGCCCATCAACTTCGCGAGCAAAATCGAGGTCGACAGGACGGTCGGATCGGCAAAGATCGGAATCCCAATCCGCTCGGTTAACATGCGGCTCAAGGTCGCCGCCGCGATGCGGGTCCAGGACAAGGACAGAGGCCTGACCGTCCCGCCCGGGGAGAAGCCGCCCGACGCGTACAGCGGGGCGAAATCGAGTTCGTCGTCGATCTCGATGGAGGAGATCGCGCTCATCGGGGGAGCCGGGTTCTTGCTCTTCATCTTCCTCGTCCGAGAGGCCTGAGTTTTCCGCCGCCACTTTTTTCTCCGCCCCCATACGCGCATGCCATTTACCGGCGGAGGCCCGACCAACAACAAAATGTCATTCCTCACCACCGTCCCGCTTCTCGAGGGGAGCCTGAGCGCTTACCCGAACCCAGTCCTCGACCCGTCAACCGGCCAGCCGGTGGAAATCGGGAGCATCGCCCTGGCCAAGCAGCTGATCGCGCGGGCGTGGAAGTCGGGGATCCACAGCCACGACCTCCGGGTCCGCCTCGTCGCGGCGATGCAGCTCCTCCAGAAGCACGGGATCCCCCTCCCGACGGCAACGGACTCGGGCCACGACGCGGCGACCAAGAAAAAGGACCCGTGCGCGCTCCCGTGGGGCCCGGCGGGCGGCCCGATGACCGACGGATCGCAGGCCCCGGCCGGAGAAAAAGAGACCGACGTCGGCGGCCAGGTCCAGGACAAGCTCCCAGACAGCTGCAACCCGCCGCCAGACGACTCGGCCCCCACGGACGGGGGCGACCCCGGGGTCCCGGACCCGGATTCCAGCCAGGGCGAGGGGCACCACACCGCCCCGGGGCACCAGAGCTCCGGCGACGGGCACGGAGAGGGCCCTGACGACCCGGACAGCGGAGCAGGGCCCCCAGACGACGGGATGAAAGAAGGAGAGATCACCGGGGGAGGTTCTTCCTCGTCCGCGGAGGGGGCAGCCGAGTTCTTCGGCCTGCTTGCCCTTCCGGGCCTAATCGGGATCGGGCTCACTCTCGGTATGGTCTACGTCGGCTACCGGCTTGTCGAGCGGAAGTAATTTCCGCCGCAACTTTTTTCCTCGCCCGGATACCCGGGAAGGAAAAAGAAAAATGGACGAAGAATTTACTGTCGCGCCCGACATGATCGTACTCCCCGACGGAGGCGAAGACTACGACCACATCGAGCTGGACGACCCCGGGATCGCGGCACTCGCCGAGCAGATGGAGAACGGGTGGTCGATCACCGAAGAGGCGCCCGCACCCGCAACGGACTCACCTCCTGAAGCCCCCGCAGCCCACAACGAGGCGTTAGAGCAGCAGGAACCCACCGCCGCAACGGAACGTTGCTTCACGACCCGCCGGCAGATCCCCCGCCTCCGGTCGACGATCCTGAAGGAGGTCTCGGCGGTCGTGGTCGGGAACGGCTACACGAAAACCCAGCTGAAGGGGATGAAAAAGGCCGAGCTCTCGAAGCTCTGGCACGAGCACTGCTCGGCGGCGACCCCCGATGTCACCCAGCAGCCCGCCGCCACGCCCCAGCAGCCGCAGCCAGCGCCCGCCCCCCAGGCGACAGGCGGCGCGCACCCGCGGGCGACCCCGGCGGCCGAGCGGGCGGCCCTCCAGATGGAGCGGCTGAACCTGATCGCGGTGGGGCTGGCGGAGCAGGTGGTCGAGGCGACGACCGACTACACGATCGAGGGGACGACGGCGGAGCTCAGCCGGCCCGAGGCGCGCGCCCAGATGGTCGGGATCATGGCCGAGATCGCGGCGAACGAGGACCCGTCGGTGATCGAGGCCGTCTCCAGCCCCTACCTCCAGTACGCGGCGGTCCTCGGGATCGCGGTGAGCAGTCGGCTGCGGCCGAAGGAAGACAACGCAGCTGCCGAAAGCTCGGGAAACGAGTAGCCGCCGCGAGGACCACAAGAGCCCCCGGAGGCGCGACCCGGGACGCTGTGACCCTCGCGGTGCTCCTCCGCATGATCCAGGTGGGGCTCGGGGAAGTCGGCGAGAGCTGGCAGCGGACCCTGGGGCGCAAAATCCTGATCCACGCGGCGGGGACGATCCTCGCGGTCTGGCTCATGGCGGCGGGGAGTTTTCTCTGGGGATTCCTCTGGGCGGTCGTATATCAGCATGGCGGCGAGGAAATCGCAACGCAAGCGCTACGACCCTGAATGCCTGGGCCGCTACGACCCCGGGGAGCTCGCCTCGGAGGACTTCCCGTACCCCGCGGTCCTGATCGTGGGGCCCCGGGGCGAGGGCAAGAGCGTCCTCCTGCGGGACTGGCTGGAGCCCCTCCTGGGTGGGAAAAAGCCGGCCTTCGAGATGGTGGTCGTGATGAGCCGGAACCGGAAGACCCTCGAGGGCTACAAGGCCTGGGTCCCGCCGGTCCACACCGAAAAGAGCGACTGGGTCAACGTCCAGCCGTACAGCGACGCCCGAGTCGCCCAGCTCCTCGCTTGGCAGGACGCCCTGGGGGAGGAGGCGCCCAGAGTAGCCCTGGTCCTCGACGACGTGGTGAGCCGGGAGATGCGGGGCTCGCGGGAGGACGGGCTGACGACCGCGTTCGCGATGGGGCGGCACAGCAAGGTGAGCGTCTGGCTGATCTCCCAGGCCTGGACCGGGAGCGTGGCCCCGCCGACCCTCGTCCGCCGGAACGCCGACGTGGTGGCGCTGTTCCGGAGCCGGGACGGGACCGAGCGGCAGGCGATCGTCGCCAGCGTGATCGCGGGCGGGCTCACGACCGACGACGTCGAGGAGAGCGGGATCCGGAGCGGGGGCGCCCAGAAGCTCGCCGAGCTCGTCTACCAGGACGTCTGCCGGAACCACTGGGCCCTCGTCGTCGACCAGCGGGCCCCGGAGCCGGGCCTCGCCGGCGGGATGGTCGCCGCGTACAAGGCAAAAATTCGCGGGTGATTAAGGGTCGCTTTTTGCGCTTAACCCCGAAGCACCTTGAGCTTTCCGGAGGTCATCAGGTTGTAGGTCACGGGGCCGACGCCCGCCCAGAGGACGTTGGTGTCACCGGGGGCGCTCACCTTGAGGTTCAGGGACCGGGCCTCGGAGACCGAGAGGCCGCCGGTGAAGGCGTCGGACGTCGGGTCGAGGGAAAGATGGGCCCAGCGGGTGAGGTGGGCGTCGGCGATCGAGTCGAGGTCCTCCTGGTGGCCGTAGACCGCGCCGAGGAGGCGGGCCTCGGAGTCCTCCGCGCCGTGCTCGAACAGGGTCTTTCCGTCTGCGACGACCGAGTCGAGGGTCACGCCCTCAGCCCCGAAGGCGACGGCGTTCCCGCCTCCGTCCTCGAAAGCAGCGCCCGAGGCGGAGAAGAGCGCGAACGAGGAGATGATCCCGACCAGGCCGGTCACGTCGAGGTTGTAGCCGGAAACGTCGGATGCGCCCACGTCGGTGGCCTCGGTGCAGGTCTGGATGTCGAAGGGGGAGAACATGATGTCCTTCCCGATCGAGGCCGCGGCGACCGACTCGGTGGCGGCGGTCCCCAGGACGACGTGGCGGGTCACGACCTCGACGTTTGCGATCGTGGGGGCGACGTCGGTGCCACTGATGCCGTCACCGAAGACGCCGGAGGCGTTGTTCTCGAAGGTCAGCTCGAGCCGGAGCTGCTCGGTCATGCCCTCGGTGGGGAGGTAGGAGCCGGCGCCCCGGAAGATCGAGGCCCAGGGGACGGGCATGATCAGCGCGAAGTCGACGTCAGTGGCGGGGAGGAGGGCGGCGCCAGAGGGACCAGCGGCGTCGAGCATGGCGTCGGCGCGGGAGCGGCCCTGGTGCTCGGCGGCCATCAGGATCGCGGCGCGGTAGGCGGCGGGGAAGGAGTTCCACTCGCAGAGGGTCGTGGACCCGGAGAGGAGCTTGACCCGCGCGAGCACGTTGAGCCCAACGTACGCGGAGAAGGCCTCGGTGCCGTTGTTCACCAGCGTGCCCTTCACGATGATGTCGCCGAGGCCCTGGCCAACTCCGTGGGGGAGCTGGACCGTAGTCTTCGACTGGCGGCCGGCGGACATCGACGCGTTCCCGACGCTCGTCACGACGCGGTCGGACACGGCGGGGATGAAGGAGCGGTAGGGCATGGGGGTCGCCGGGATGAAGGCGGCCGAAGATTTCCGGACAGTGTCCGCGCCGTGGCGGGTGAGTCCTGCGAGTTGGTACGATGCCATCTTTTCTGTTGGCGAGCTGGGTATGTGGGCGCGGACAGAGTGTTGGAAAAAATAAAAACCCCTGGCCGGCTGGCCCGCGGGCCGGCCGGCGCCGAGTTTATTTATTCGCGCGCGATTCTGTCCGGCCCTACATACCCAGCCCAAGAAACATGAGCGATTCGAACCCGATCACGAAGGAACGCGTCCAGCGCGTCGCCGCCGCAACCGCCTCAAACCTGGCTTTCGAGGCCTTCATCGAGCGGAAGCAGATCAACAGCCGGCTTGTCATGAAGGAGGGCGTCCTCGCCGCCGCCTACGAGTACTTTGGCAAGGACGTCTGGGCCCCCGCCCAGAAGATGGCCGACGACGGCAACATCAACCCCCTCGCCGGGAAGGCCGTTGACGAGGGCCTGTTCTACCTCGCCGCCTCCCGCGTCTACGACCTCGCGATGACCGGCCAGATGGCCCCCTTCACGATGCGCGAGTTCCTCTACCGGGCTGGCGCCGCCTCCGTCGCGATTCTCGGAGAGGATATGATCGCGAAGATGGCCGCGAAGGAGGGCCGCGGGCCCGCTCAGACCAAGCTGGGGGGCAACTCGAACACCTACGGGCCTCCGCTCCACCAGTCGATCGCCGCTAACGCCGGCCGCCACCCTGAGTCGACGGAAGGGCTCGGCATGTAAATCCGCCGACACGGATTAACCGCCAGGATTTTTTGCGCGCTCCGATAGCCGCAGCCGAAAAAAGAATGGCTTCCGCGTCCCCCACCGCCGAGTGGGTCTTCAACAGCTTCGACACGACCGGGACCTCCCAGTCAGGGACTTCTTTCAAGGTCGACCGCGGCGTCCGGATCGGGACCGCCATCGTCACCGCCGGGAGCTTCCCCATGGACTTCCACGCCATCTCGACGACCCGCGGCAATACCTGGCTCGACGTCGGCGGGACTAACTCCGGCGAAGTCCAGATCCCAGCCGGGACCTACTCCGCGAGCCAGCTCGCCGCCGCGGTTCGGACTGCGCTCCAGACGATTGACGCCGGCTACGCCTGCGTCTACGACGCCGCGACCGACGCGTTCACCCTCTCCCACTCGACGACGCCCTTCTCGATCCTCGGGGCGACGGGGACCCACGCCGAATTGTCCGTACTTGTCGCGATTGGCTTCCAGGACGTCGACTACCCGGCGCTTACGACGTTCACGTCGGATTCGGCCCCCACCCTCGGGGAGCCCGACGCCCTGCTCGTCGAGTGCCATGAGCTGTACTTCGGGGTCGACGGCCTGACCCCCTCCGGCGGGCGCGGGGCCTCGATTATCCACCGCCAGCCCGTGATCCGGGGGTCGAAGTGGGTCCACTACGAGGCTGTCCGCGACCACGCCCTCCAGGGGGTCGCCGCGAAGCCCGGCCGGCTGGTCTCCGGCGTCGTGATCAACATCCTCTACCGCAACGACCGGGGCGAGATCGTCCCCGCCGACCTCCGGAACCGGAAGTTCTCCCTCGAGGTCTCCGTCACCTGCGACGAATACTAAATCGCCGAAAATATTTTTCGCGGGGGGATAGGCAGCTAGCAAAAATGACCACGCCCCAAACGTTCGTACCGATGGACGATAGTCCGCGCGGCATCATCGCGCGGCAAATCGAATTCTATGAAGCCAGAAGAGACGCGGCGATCAAAGACAGGAATCAGCCGGATGCCGATGAAGCCCAGGGCACGATCAACAAACTGAAGCAAAAACTTGCCGCGACCCCTCGCCAAACTGACGCCCAGAAGCAACAGATCGCGGCGACTCGGAAGAAGTACCTCGAAGCCGAGCAGAAGAAGGAACTGGCCGAGTACTACAAGGAACACCCCGACAAGCGCCCCTCGGTCTTCGCCGGCGTTTCGGCGACCGAGCTTGCCATCGGGGCTGCGATCATCTTCTTCGTTCTCCGCGAGCGCAAGTAAACCCCGCGCGCAAAAATTTTTGGGCAGTTGGATAGCGGCACCCCGCGATGCCTGGCGCAGCGGATTTTCTCGCTGACGCGCTCGCCGATCCGGGAGCGACCCGCCGCTTTTTTACTCGTAGATCACGAGCTGGTCGAGTCGGCGGGTCCGCGTGGCGCCCACGTAGAGCTGGCGGGCGTCCCAGACCCGGCGGACGTCGAGGACCAGGGGGGCGTCGATCGTCTCGCCCTGGACCCCGTGGTAGGTGCAGGCCCGGCCGTCCTTGAGGTTCGCCGCCGGGATCTCAAGCTCCGTGGCCTCCGCCGCCGTCAGCCGGTCCATGTGCCGGAGGGTCACGTCGCCCCGGACCAGGGCCCGCGAGCGCTTGTTCTTCGCCGGCAGGTTGATCACCCGGTAGGCCGAGGGGGCCGCGGCGTTCACCTGCTCCACCACCCGGTTGCGGCCGGCCACCCAGCGGGCTTCGGGGCCCAGCTCGGCCAGTAGTTGCTGGGGGGTGGTTCCGGAGACGACCCGGCAGTGGCGCTTCAGGATCTCCAGGAGGAGGGCCGTAGTTGTGGGGGTCTCGGGGTCGTTCGCCTCGATCGCGGTCTCCAGCTCGGCGCAGAGGGCGGTGAGCAACGGGTCGCCGGCCGCCCGCTTGGAGCCCCGCAGGCGCTTCACCTCGAACCCGTGCTCCTCGAGGAAGGGGATTGTCAGGCTGGTCCTGCGGTGCTGCTTGGTGGAGACCGGCGGGAGCTGGCAGAGGTCGCCGACGCAGAGGAGGGCGATCCCCGCCTCGCTGCAGGCCTGGTCGAGGGCGATCAGGTCCTGCTGATCGAGCATGCTCGCCTCGTCGACGACCAGGCGGTCGGTCCCCTTCAGGAACTCCACGGCGGCCTCCGGGGACTGGCGCCAGAGGTGGAGGATCCGGGCGGTGGTGCACCCTCCGCCGTCGCCAGCGATCGTCCGGACGGCCTTCCAGGTGGTCCCGGTCAGGACCGCGCGGCTGTTCCGGGTGCAGATCTTGCTCGTGTAGGTCTTGCCTGAGCCTGGGGGGCCCGTCAGGAAGAGCCGGCGGGCCAGCCGGAGCCGGGACGCCTCGTCGCCGTAGCGGGGGGCCCACTCGGTGTCGGCGATCTTCGCCCAGGCGGCCTCCATCTTGCTGGTCTCGCGCTCCTTGACCTGCTCTTCGCCTTCGCCGCTGGGGACCTTCTTAGTCTCAACCTCCTTCCAGCGGCCGGTGGCGGCCAGGTACGCCTCGTGCTCCGCGGAGAGCCCGCCCAGCACGTAGACCCCGTCGACCCGGATCCTCGCGACCTTCTCCCACCCTTTGGCGTCGAGCCGGCGGAGGATGTCGTCGTAGAGGGTAATCTCGGTGTACGCCCGGATGTAGGCGCAGACGAGCGGGGCGACCGGGTCCAGCTCCTTCTTTTCGGTCGTGTGGACCATCACCACGGGGTCGCCGATGTACCCACCAAAGCCCTCAGCTTCCGGGAGGGGGAGAGCCTCGTGCTGGTAGATGACACGGTACCCGAGGGCCCGAAAGCGGTCCGTTTCGGCGGGCGAGGTACTGATCACCGAAATGGTCGAGTCGATCATGTTCAGCCGGCCAACGACGCCCGCGTAAGCCCGCTTGCTGTCAGTGACGCTCGTCACTCGCTCCAGAGGGCTGTCCTGGGTCGGCTTCTGGCAGATCGTCCCAAGGATCTCGTACTCGTGGCCACACTCGTGGGCCAGTCGGAGCAGGGGGAAGGGGACGACGCTCAGCGTCTCGCGCAAGCAAGTCTCCAGAGGGTAGTGCGCGTTCTCGGGGCGCCGGACGTAGGCCACGCCCTCGACCTCGCCCTTGAGGATCGCCTCGTGGAGGGCCTCGTCGTAGGGGAAGTACTCGGGGGGGCACCGCCAGTCGGGGAGGCCGCTGTAGAGGCGACAGCGGCGGTAGCGGGCGAAGGCGCTCTTCACGTCGTAGTGGGAGCACTTCTTGCCGGCCATGCCCGGACGCTGGTACATTACGTAGTTGATCGCGAGGTTGGACTTCCTCAGCTCGGCGAGGGCGGCGGGGGCTAGCGCCTCCTTCTTCAGGCGGGTCAACTGGAGGGCCGCCCCGACGACGCCCCAGGACTCGGGGGCGAGGTGGGAGAGCTCGTGCATGCTCTTGACGACCTTCGTGGGGGTCACGTAGCCCATGACGTTGACGCCATACTGGGGGGAAACGGTTACCATCAGGCGGACCGGTTCCTCCTGCAGAGATTTCCGGAGGAGGCAGTCTATGGCCTGGCCGGGGTACTCGCAGAGGACACCCTCGGGGGTGTCCTCAACAAAGACGATGTTGGGGTCCTTGGCCTCGTCGGCGAACTTCAGGGCGACCTTCCCCTTGCCCGAGGTCGGGAGGAGGAGGAGGTGGCAGGCCTGGGTCCAGAGGTGGACGACCCTCGCGTCGCGGCCCGGGCCGGCGAAAGTCCAGGCCGGCTCGGGCCAGGTCGCCTGGCTGTAGATCACGATCCGGAGCTTGTGGCGGTTGGCGGCCGCCTGGATGTCGCGATCGGTCACGGTCTCGAACTCGGGGGCGCGGTAGATGCTGAAATCGGCATCGATGTTCCGCTCGGCCCCCCACTGCTCCAGGCAATCAGCGAAGCAGTGGCCGCCCGCCGCCTGGATCAGGGCGGCCTGGCCTGCGGGCCCGTGGCCGTAGACGAGGGCCAGCTCCCCCATTACCGTCGGCTCGCCAGCTGCGTTGGCTGCCAGGAGATCGTTAAGGTCCTGGAGCATCGCGTCGTACGTCTCGGGGTACTGATCGGTGGCGTACATCGCAGTGGAGAGCGCGTAGAGGAGGCTGACGAAGTCGTCCCCTCCGGTCAGAAGAAACGACCTTGCGCCTGCGCCCGACCCGACCCGGAGAGAGAGCGGCGCGCCTTGGGCTTCTCTCCGGATGTCGCCCATAACATCCCCGAGCTCCGCCCTCGTGTAGACCTCGTCGAGGGGAAACTCGGCAAGCTCGACCCTCCTGACCCACCCGCCCTGGGTTCCGTCCTCGCGACGGGGAGGGAGGACGAACCCGGAGATTTCAAGGTTCCTCGCCGCGTCGCTGTCGGACCTGACCATCTGGCCAGAGAGAGGACTCCGGGCGTAAACGACATCCCCTACAACGGCCGCGTCCGGGGCCCCGGGCACCCACTCGGTGCCGGCCAGGTTAATGTGGTAACCATCACGCTGCAGTTTGCGCCCTGCTCGGCTGTTCTCTTGCACCATGCGGTTGGTGCGCGGGTTGCGCGCGCGGCGGTTTTGACGGTCGGCCATT
>Ga0180434_10009463_pt1 | contig 10577 bp, 6 predicted proteins | sample SS_ome_7_FD_132453 | JGI IMG/M metagenome (GOLD analysis project Ga0180434, IMG submission 132453) | Hypersaline lake sediment archaeal communities from the Salton Sea, California, USA - SS_1_D_2 metaG | ecosystem: Environmental > Aquatic > Non-marine Saline and Alkaline > Hypersaline > Sediment... | reverse complement strand
CGTCAAAATTTTTGAAATCCAGGGGAGAAGAATTTTACAGATAACGGTCCCTCGCGCCGGGAGAAAAAAGCGCCCCGTCTATGTGGGGGGAATCCTTTTAGAGGTACATACCGCCGAGATTACGAAGGGGATTATTTATGTGACGAGGAAACGGTCCGCCGCATGTTGGCTGAGTCGTTGGATGAGTCCCGTGACATTGCCTTGTTGGAAGGTTTTGATATGAACGATTTGGAGCCGTCGAGCCTTGACGCGTACCGCAATTTGTTCAGGTCCACCAAATCGGGGCACCCTTGGCTGGAGTATAACGATAAGGAACTGTTGCGCCGTTTGGGCGGATGGACCAAGGACAGACAAACCGGGAGGGAGGGATTGACCCTTGCGGGGTTGCTTATGTTCGGGCGGTTGCGTCCCATCCTGGACGCGACGGCCAACTATCTCGTGGACTATCAGGAGCGAAGCGGAGACGGCGACCAACGCTGGATTGACAGGGTTACGACAGACGGTTCTTGGTCCGGCAATCTCTTTGATTTTTACCGCCTTGTGTACCGCAAGCTCGTTGCGGAATTAAAGGTCCCTTTCCGATTGAAAGAAAAAGGACGGCGGATCGATGAAACCCATGTGCATGAGGCACTCCGCGAGGCCATAGTTAATGCCTTGATTCATGCGGACTACAGCGGAAGCATCGGCATATTGATTGTAAAATTTCCAAACGGTTTCTATTTCCGTAATCCCGGTGGGCTGCGGTTGCCTTTGGCAACGGTTTTAGAGGGCGGCACAAGCGATTGCCGAAACCGCAACCTGCAAAAGATGTTTCAACTTTCAGGCGCGGGCGAGCAAGCCGGTTCAGGCATGCCAAAAATATTAAGGGCCTGGAAAAAACAGCACTGGCGCACTCCGTTGCTGAGAGAAGAACAGGATATGAAACAAACTGTTCTGAGGCTTTCCATGGTTAGTCTTTTGCCGCAAGAGACAATAGATGAACTTGGAGGACTTTTTGGTAAAAAATTTGGAGCCCTTGATGAGGTCGAGCGATTGGCCCTCGCAACGGCCCACATGGAGGGGACCTTGACAAATCAGCGGCTGAAAGAAATTTCCAGCGAACATCCGCGGGATTTGACGTTTGTATTGGGCGGTCTGGTGGAGCAAGGATTTTTGGAAAAAAGCGGGGTTGGACGGGGCACCGTTTATTCTCTTCCTGGGGGAATACGAGGCCATATGCTCCTTCCGTTGTTGAGTGTTTCCGCGACAATGCAGGTAGTTCATGATCTCAAAGGCGCAGAGGCAATCGAAAGAATTTCACACAAGGCATCAAGCCTCCAACATAAGGATATCAACCCCCAACAATTAAGTTCGCTACGGGAGGTGGCCCGGAAAGTCAGAAGCAAGAAGCGGGTGGACCGTGACGTGATGGAGTCAATGATTCTAATGCTTTGTAAAGATACGTTTTTGTCCCGGAGAGAATTGGCGGATTTGGTCGGTCGAAGTCCCGCATCCCTTCAAAACCATTACCTTTCAAGGATGGTCAAAAAGGGGTTGCTTGCGTTGAAATATCCGGATAACCCCGGCGATCCCGGCCAGAAATACCGCACGAAGGGGTCAAGCCCCCAACATAAGGAGATTATCCCCCCAACATAAGGAGATTATCCTACCAACATAAGGATTAGGGTATTGTCTCGGTAACACTAAGAGACCAAGAGCCCAACATTAAATTCAAGCCATCCCGGCCAGGAGCACGCGTAAGGCTTTTCTTCGTGGGAACCAATTGTCACTGCGCGCTGAGGGGGGACTTGGGGGCGTTTTCCAGGTCCTCGGCAAGCGTAAGGAGTAAGGAAGCCACGGCCCCGACAGCGTTTATGCGTTCGGGATGTCCGGATACGCGGCGATAGGCCCACGCGGCCATGTCCAGGACGTCGCCCTCGCTCAAGGAAAACGGCTCCGCCTTGGGCCTGATCCCGCTGATGACGCTGTTTTTGATTTTTTCGCGGGTCATGATGGCCCGCTTTATTTTTTCAGAAACCCTGTCCAGGGCCTTGACGTCCGCATCTTCCGCCTCCAGGGCCGCGTATTCGCCGTAAGCCTCAAGGACCCCTTGCGCGGCCTGGAAATATTGGGCCATCGTGGAAACCAGCTCCATGTTCCGGGAAAAGCTCTGAAAACACCGGGCCGTGTCAGCCGCCAGCCGGGCGTGGAGTCTGAGCATCTCGGCCGCGTGTTCAGGCCCAAGCCCCGCCTCCACGTACTTGCCGGACCCCGACAAAAACTCCCTGGTCTGGTTCTGGACCGCGTCCGTCAGCGCAAGGGTGAAGTCATCCGCGTAGATGTCGTAGATCAGCTTAAGCGTTATGGGATTGAACGCGTACGCGAAAATCTCCTCCCTGGCCGCCTTCGCGTCCGGGCTTTGGTGCGTGAGCCCTGTCAGGCGCACGCCGTAGCGCATGTTGATTTTCTTGAACGTGCACGTGGTAAGGCCCACTTTTCCTTTGTTGTGGCGGGTTCCGGCCGGATGGTAGCAGGAAGCTGTGAACCGGGCCAGGTCCTTGATGAATCCGGGGGTGACCACATCGTCGGATTCCGGAAGGGGCTTTTGCGCGGTGGCGTTGTCCTGGACGGTTTTGTTTTGCGGGGCTGTGGCGTTTTGCCCGGGCTGTTCGGGAATCCGGGCCATGTATTTCGGGTCGAACGGGATTTCAGGCGTCTGTTCCTGGACCGGCTCCACGGGCGTGTTGAACAACCGGTCCCGCATGGGCCACAGGGCCGCGGCCGCGATGACCAGGACAACGGCCACGCCGGCTAAGCATGCCGGGAGAAATTTTCGGGGCGTCATTGTTTCGCGCTTTTTGTTTCAATCAGGATTTTGGAAAAACGTAGGTTAAGGGTTAGAAAAAAAGGCCTTGGAAGTCAAATCATTCCGGGTGTTTTCACGGGTGCGCGCAGGCTTGCGGCCGTGGGAAAGAAATTTCCATGCGCAGTCTCCGGGCCGGAGAAGAGGTGGGGCTTTAGTTGGTTACGTAACCCTATGTCAACCAATTAGTTACATGAGGAGAGATTAAACATTTTTTTTGTAACCAGCTTGAATTGCTGTCTTTATTTATGCTTGTTTCGATCCGGTTCCTCATCGAAACGATATGTCAGTTACATAAGACACATATAAAAAATTACGCCCAGAACGGCACATATTTCGCGTGCCTTCTTGATGTGCTTTCCGGATCATGGCGTTTGATCAACTCAGCGTCCACGGTATCCGAGATTATCCTGGAGGCCATTGGATAATTTTCCTTTACAATTCCAAAACGTTTCCGCAACGAGGCGTTGGTCATGGTGTCATTGGACAAATAGCGCAAACAGGCATGCTGGTAGCAGGCTCGAATACGGTCGCCTTTGCCAAGTTTCGTTGGTTTTTTGTGGGCGAAAAGTACCGCCTTTGTATGGTTTGATGTCGCCGTGAATTTCGGTGCCGGAAGCTGAAAAAGCTCCACATGAAAAATCACCTTGTCAATGCCGCTGCCCCGCTCCTCACAGATGTTGATGCGCCGCATAAACGCGGCCAAGGATTCGTTGCGTGAGATGGGTGGCTCATCAATGAACCTGAGGGTGTCAATAAGTGGAATACCGGGGCTGGTTGTTTCAATGCGGTCCGAAAAAATCTCCACCATAGGCCCGGTACCGGAAAGGCTGAAGTCTTGATGAATGAGGGCATTAGCCACCAGTTCGCGGATTGCAATTTCAGGATACATGCGCACTTCTTTACGTAGTGCCTGTCCGATCTGTTCATTTTGCGGGAGCTGATCGTTAATAAAAGAAATGGCGCCGTGAAAGCCGATGGCGTAGCCCTTGATGCTCGTTTGTTCCCTGATCGTTTCAACGCGATTCGACCCTTTGTAGATAATAACGCGCAGGGCCTTTCTGGAGAGGGTTTCAAAAAGGGAAAGGTCTTTTGCAAACAGGATCGCGCCCAAGTTTGTGACGTCGAATAAATCGCCCCCTTTGCCGATGATGAACTTTTCCTGGATTAATCGGGCCAGGATTCCCGCCCTGTTGTCAGGGAGTCTTTGTCCGATGACTTCAAAGTAGGCGGGATAATCAAGTTGTGAAAGAACCACGTCAGAGGATACGGACTTTTCAGCGATTCCTTTTTCAAAAGTGGTTTGTGAGAAAAGTGCCCAAAGCTCGCGTTCCTTTTCAGAAAATTCCTTGAGCTTTTTTTTGTAGCTTCCGACCCGGATATATTCGATTTCTTTGAAACGAACAGGAGTATAATTCGCTGGCGGCACTTCAAATATAACCATGTGGTTGCCGTTATAGTCGAATTCATGGATTTTAAAGTTCACCCTCGGAAAAAGCTGTGTAGCCAGCCAGTTTTCGAGTTCCTCGTTGCCGATTTTTTTCTGTCGCGGCTTGAATGTTGTGCCGACAATATCGCGGGATTCATCCTGAACCCCCCAGACAATATACCCTGCTTCTTCCCTATGAAGGGCTGCGGAATTGGAGAGGGCGGAAAGGTATTCGCCGATCATCTCCGGGCTATAGTTGTTGCGTTTAAACTCCACCCACTCGGTTTCATGGGGGAGCGCGGTCAATCGTTTTAGTAAAGACGGCAGTTGGATGGCGTCCGGCATTTCAATTCCTCGTGCATATCGCCAGTTTAACCGGCATGGGACAAATTTCTTTAAGTGGCTAAAGGGTTATCCGTTACAATTCGTTTCATTTACTGGGAACTATGCTTCCCCCTCTCGGCCTTGAAATATTCCTTCAATCTCCCCAGCACATGCTCGTACCCGCCTTTTTCATGGGGCAGGGAGCAGTTCGTGCAGTCCTTGACACCCTTCTTGATCGTGAAATTTCCGCCGCAGTCCTTTAAGAAATAGAGCGGGCAAAAGCAGAACAAGCAGTTGAAAAACGAGGGATCGGCCACCTTGTGGCAGGGAAAATATTCGCAGTCCGCGTTGCGGAAATACTTGTACCCGTGCTTCATGACGCTTTTTCAGGCGCGGGATTCGCGGTGTGCAGGGTGATCTGGGTAAAGGGAATGACCCAGCCGTACTTGTTGCACGCGTCCACCGCGATTCCAGGAATGGCCCTGGAAAGGCGCATGTAATCCGGCGCGGCGCGACCTGAAAAATCCGCCAGGATTTCAAGGTCCAGGGACGAGGCCCCGGCTTCCTTGAACTCGACCCTAAGCTCCGCGAGCACGTCCCCATGACCCTGGCGCGTGAGTTCGGAGACAAGCATTTCTTCCAGGGCTTTTGGAATCTCGCGGGTGCTTACGGCCTGATGCTGATAGTCAATGCCGAAGGTCAGCTTGAGCCGGAACCCGGTGGAAAGGTTGGTCGGGTTTTGCTGCAGAAAATCCGGGGCCGGGTATGTTTTGCGGCTTCCTCCAAGGAGCAGGAGCCGCACCACCTCCGGGGTCTGGGTAATGACCTTGCCCCAGGTTTCGTCCGCCAGGATGACCCAGTCGTCTTTTTTGCAGGGGAACCAGGGCTCGCCCGGATGAAAGGGCCGCGAGCGCAGGTCTTGGAGTTCCTTTAGCGGAAGCCTTAATGTCCCGCCCGTGAGTTCCGGATTTTTGAGGTAGGTGAAAAGGTTTATGGGTCCCACCCTCCAGGGCAGGCCGTTGTACATCACGCGTTCGTCTTTCCGGACCGTGCCGAAGTTCGTCAAAAGCTTTACCTGGTCCCAGAACCGGGGAAGCGAATGTCTGGCGGTCCAGGCCACGCCGAAAAGCAAAATGCCCGCGAGCGCCAGAAGGACCCAGTCCCCGGAAACGTACAGCACCAGGAGGGCTGCGCCGATCGCACCGGCAAAAGTGAAGACCTCGTAGGCCACGTCGAAAAGACGGACGTAAATCAGGTGTTTTCCGGACTTATGGATCGGACTGATTTTGTGGATGATCCGGTGGAAGAAACGCAGCAGCAGCAGGACGAAAACAAGGGCCAGGAAGGAAAGGGCGAGATTCTTGCCGCGAGTCTTGAAAAAGCCCCGCAAAAGGCTTTGGGCGGACTCCACCAGGGATTTCTTTTCCTGTAATTTTTTGTCCAGCTGGTACTGGACCACGGCCAGGCGGCTTAAGAGTTCCTGTTTTCTGTCCAGCCAAGTCTGCCTGAGTCCGGCCAGCCGGGCCTGGAGCTTCTGATCCTTGGTCTTGTCCATCAGTCCCTGGATGGCCTGGGGCGCGTTTTCAGCAATCGGAAGCCGCTCCTTGAAGTAGGCCTCCTCGGAGCGGAGCTTTTCAATCTCCCTGGGCCGCGCGGTCATGCCTTTTATTTCATGGAGGATTGGTCCGAGAATGTCCTGGACCTCTTTGGTCCACTCGAAATCCTCCCTCGGTCTCGCGGCAAACGCCTCCATGTCCACGCCCGTGGCGATTTCCTCAAAGTTTTTCCGCAAAACATCCAGGTGCGCGGCGAGTTCGTTTCTTTGGTTTTCGATCCTGATTTTTTTGTTTTGGGTTTGCGCGGCCTGGGACTCCTTGTCCTTGTCCTTGATCTGATTTTGAACAGCGTCCATGGACCGCAGGATGGCGCTTAAGGTGTTCAGGGCGGCGGTGGTGTCCCGGTGGGTCCGCTCTATCGCGGCGTTTGGCTTGGATTCCTTGGACTCCGCGCGCGCGTTCTTGGGGCCTGGGAGCAAAAACAGGCAAAGACCAAGGCACAGGACCATCAGGAGGATACGGTTGCCCTGGGAGGTTCGCATGGCGTGTTTTCCGTGTTTTTCAGGTTTTTTCGCCCTTGGGGCCGGTCGCGGCTTGGGGCCTTACTTTCCCCGCACCCTATATGAAGTAGGGGGAGATGCGCAAATGTTTGATAGGGGTCTGAACACGAGAAAAGTCCCTTTTGGCGGTTCGGGCATGGAGTTTGCTTTTCTGTTCTAAAGCGCTTTTCCAACGTCAAAAAACAGACGCTTTAAGGAATATGGAATGGCAATCAACCCGGCGCATATCCCCTTGAAAAGCCTGGACGACCTTGTGGACGGGCACGTCACAGGGTCGCTCGCCCCGAAAATCCAGGGCGGGCAGGGCGATTTCGCGGGCATGCTTAGAGAGGCCCTGCTCTCCGGCAAAATGGACGCGGACATGCTTTTGGGCCGGGAATTTATGGGCATTATGGCCGGGGAGGTCGAGCCTGCGGAAGCCTCAGGCCTTTACGAGATGGCCGGGGTGCTGGAGGCCCTGGACATGGGCACCGGCCAGGGCGCGCGAAACGGGCTGTCGTTGTTTCAGGATGATTCCCTGCTCCTTGGCCTTTTGCGGGAAAAAATTCTCGGCGCGGAACAGGGCGGGGGCGCGGACACAGCCGCGAACAGCAAGGATCAAACCAGACCCGTGGTGCAAGGATCGGGACACGGCCCGGAGCAAAGCTCGGGGCCGGACTTGTCCCCGGTTCCAGCCGCGGGTCCGGACAAAATTTCGCAAGGCCCGGAAGCATCCCTGTCGGAAACATCTCTGTCGGAAGCGTCCCTGGCGGAACCGTCCGGGGCTTTGCCGCATGCGCCCGTACAGGCCCCGGAATCCCCGGCCGCGACCGTGCTTGCAAGGGCGGGGAAATACCGAACCATGGAGCCGGAAACCGTGGCCGGATTTTTGTCGGCCCGGTTCGAGTCCAAGGGCGATCCGGGCGCAATCTCCCATGACCGGGTCGGGGGCACGTCCTACGGGGTTTACCAGCTTTCATCCAAGGCCGGGACCTTTGACGGTTTTCTCTCCTACCTGAAAGACAAGGCCCCTGAGTGGGCCGAAAGGCTTGGGGGTGCTGGTCCCGCTGACACGGGCGGTACGAACGGGGCCATGCCCTTGGAATGGAAAAAGATCGCCTCCGAGAATCCGGCACGCTTTTCGGGTTTGCAACAGGACTTTATCCGGTCCGCGTATTTTTCGCCCGCGGCCAAATGGGTGGCCGAGCTTACGGGCATTGACGTGGCCGGACGCGCACCGGCCCTGGCCGAGGTCTTGTGGAGCACAGCGGTCCAGCATGGCGCCAAGGGTTCGGCAAACATCTTTCAGCGCGCGGTCCAGGCGGCCGGGTCCGCGAACAGCCCTGATTTTGACAGGACATTGATCCAGGAAGTCTACAAAAACCGCGCAAAACAGTTTCCCTCCTCCTCAAGCCGGGTCCGGGAAGCGGTGCGAAACCGCCTTGGCGAGGAAATGCGCTCCGCCCTGGACCTGCTCGACGGCGCGTCTTCCCTGGACACCTCGGTCTGAATTCAAGGCCCAGGGCGAACACACAGGTTCGCACCCACAAAAGCCGCGTTCTGTTCAGGCCGTGGGCGGCCCTGTAGGGCGGTTCGCGAACCGCCCCTACCAGATATCGGCCTCACACAAATATAGGCGGTGGATTTTGGCCGCGCCTTTTCGTATTTCTGATTGGAAAACACGGTTTTCTTTCGGGACAAGCTCCTGTATACGCCTTTTTCAGGGTTTTTCTTTTTCAGCCCCCGCACTTTCTTACGGATCAGGGAGGAAGAATGGCCGTTGTCCACGGATTTGAACTGACGCGTGAACAAAACATACCTGAAATCAACTCCACCGCCAGGGTGTTCAGGCACCTTGCCACCGGGGCCGAACTTTTGTCCCTGACCTCCGCCGACGAGAACAAGGTCTTTGGGATATCTTTCCGCACCCCGCCCTCTAACGACACGGGCGTGGCCCACATCCTGGAGCATTCCGTGCTTTGCGGGTCCCGCAAATACCCGCTCAAGGAACCCTTTGTGGAGCTTCTCAAAGGCTCGCTCCAGACTTTTCTCAATGCCTTCACCTACCCGGACAAGACCTGCTACCCCGTGGCCAGCGCCAACTTGAAGGATTTCTACAACCTGGTGGACGTGTACCTGGACGCGGTGCTTCATCCGCTGATCCGGGAACATATCTTCAAGCAGGAAGGCCGGCACTATGAAATGGATGATACGGATTCGCCGCTGACCATGAAGGGCGTGGTCTTCAACGAGATGAAAGGGTCCTATTCCTCGCCGGACAGCCGCCTCTTTGAATGTTCCCAGCAGTCGCTTTTCCCGGACACGACCTACGGCCTGGATTCGGGCGGGGACCCGGAAGCCATTCCCGATCTCACCTACGAGGAATTTTCGGATTTTCACCGCAAGTTCTACCATCCCTCCAACGCGCGCGTGTTTTTTTCCGGCGACGACCCCGAAGAGGAGCGCCTGCGCCTGGTGAATGAATATTTCCGGGAGTTTGAGGCCCTTTCCGTGGATTCAAGTGTTTCGCTTCAACCGTATTTTTCAAAGCCCATATGGGTGGAGAAGCCCTTTGCCGCGGGCGCCGGGTCCAAGGGCATGTTTACCGTGAACTGGCTTCTTCCCCAGACCCTGGACCGGGAGACCACGCTGGCATGCGAGCTTTTGGAGCATATCCTGATCGGCCTGCCGTCCTCACCTTTGCGCCGGGAGCTTATGGAGTCCGGCCTGGGCGAGGATTTGGCCGGGGTGGGCCTGGAAACCGAACTCAGGCAGATGTTTTTTTCAACGGGCTTAAAGGGCGTGGAAATCTCAGACGTGGATAAGGCCAGGGGCCTGATTTTCAAGGTCCTTGAGGAGATGGCCGCGAAGGGACCGCACCCGCACATGATCGAGGCCGCGGTAAACAGCGTGGAATTCGATTTGCGCGAGAACAACACGGGCAGGTTTCCGCGCGGGCTCTCGCTCATGCTGCACGCGCTCGCCACCTGGCTTTATGACGGGGACCCGCTCGCGGCCTTGGGCTTCGAGGCCCCGCTTGAGGTCCTGAAGAAGCGGCTTGCGGACAAGGAACCGGTTTTCCAGGAACTCTTGAAAAAACATTTTTTGGACAATCCGCACCAGTCCACTCTTGTTCTGGTCCCGGACGAGAACTGGACCCGGGCGCGGGAGGAAAAGGAGCGGGCCGGGCTTTTAAAGATCAGGCAAGGCATGTCCGGGGACGAGCTGGAACAAGTCGTGCGCGAGGCCGGGGAGCTTCGCCGCATCCAGGAGACGCCGGACCCGCCCGAGGCCGTGGCCGCCATTCCCTGTCTGGCCCTGTCCGACCTGGAACCGGAGGAGACGCCCATTCCCTGTGAGACGCCGCGCCTTAAAGACACGCAAGTCCTGTACCACGACCTTCCCACCAACGGGATCGCGTACCTGGATTTGGGCCTTGATTTGCGCGTGCTGCCGCAAGAGCTTTTTTCGCTGGCCCCGCTTTTCGGCCGGGCCCTTTTGGAGATGGGCACCCGCAAGCGAGGCTTTTCCGAGCTTACCATGCGCATCGCGCGCAAGACCGGCGGCATCGAGCCCGTGATGTTCGCGTCAAACGCCCTTAGTCCGGTTCCCCCGGCGGTGTTTTTGTTTCTGCGGGCCAAGGCCGTGGCCAAAAACACCGAAGATATGCTGGATATTTTGCGCGAAGTGCTTCTTGAGGCGGACTTCGGCAACAAGGACCGGTTCCGGAAAATACTGGTCGAGGAAAAGGCCAGGCTTGAGCACCGTCTGGTTCCGGCCGGGCACATGATGGTCGCTTCCAGGCTTCGGGCCGGGACCGGCCCGGCCGGATGGGCCGCCGAGAACACGGGCGGAATCAGCGCGCTTTTCGCCATGCGCGGGCTGAT
>Ga0180434_10009461_pt1 | contig 10577 bp, 5 predicted proteins | sample SS_ome_7_FD_132453 | JGI IMG/M metagenome (GOLD analysis project Ga0180434, IMG submission 132453) | Hypersaline lake sediment archaeal communities from the Salton Sea, California, USA - SS_1_D_2 metaG | ecosystem: Environmental > Aquatic > Non-marine Saline and Alkaline > Hypersaline > Sediment... | reverse complement strand
TCACCAGACAGGCTGGCCCTTTCCCATCTGGTCCCATGGGGAAGGAGGTTGGGGCTGGCACTTTTCCTGGGGAGGTTGCATCGGGGCCTTGGGAACGCCCATGGGCGCGGCGAATCGCCCGCCCGAGCTCGCAAAGCCCGATGGCTGGCAGCGGCAAGGGGCTACCGACATGGGCGTGCGGCAGGAGGGCTGGTGTCTACGGCTGGACGAATCTCTTGCCACGCTAACCGCGCCCGAGCAAGCGATCGACGCATTCGAGGCGCCTTTTCTGCAGGTGCGGTGGTCGGGACGGGGCTTGGACGACGCCATGCCCTACATTGAATGGGTCACGGAAGAGCATCCCACCTTCGATCTTGAGCGGCGTATCTACCTGGATCCACCTTCAGCCGAGATGACGTATGGCATGGTGCCCGTCTATCGTTGCCCCACATGGCACGGTACCATCACCCGGCTGAGGCTTGGGTTCGGCAACGTCGAGGTCGGGGGGGAGGTCTGCCTACAGGCGCTCTTTACCCAGTATGACACGCGGCATACTATCAACAACCTGAACTATGCCAGGGCCTGCGCTCTGTTCTTTGCCTGGACCGGCGACCTCTCCTTCCTGCGGCGGAACATCAACCGAGCGCGGATCGCGCTGCGAGCCTTTGAGAGCGAGCACTGCGGCAGAGGTTCGCTTCCCGTGACGCGCTGGGTCGGCCACGACGGTCGATCTGGCCTCGTGCGCGACGCGCAGGGCGAGGCCCGCACGCGCTCGGGCCACGGCATCGGAGGCAACTATTGGGACATTCTGCCCTTTGGCCATCTCGACGCCTATGCCGCCATCCACTATGTGGACACCCTCAGGACCATGGCCGTTCTGGAAGCCGCCATCGTTGCCCATCCCTCATGGAATGTGCCCAGGGGGCCGTTGTGCTTGGATCCCGCCGCGATGCGGCAGCGCGCCGATGCCGCGAGCCAAGCCTTCAACGAGACCTTCTGGCTCGAGCCCCAGGGACGCTTTGCCGGCTGGATCGATGCCGATGGCCAGGCATGCGACTATGGCTTTACCTTTGTGAATCTGGAGGCCATCCACTATGGTGTGGCAGCATCCGAGCACGCTCAGCGGATTCTCTCCTGGCTGGACGGCGAACGTTTGGTGGATGGCGATACCTCCCAGGGCAAAGATATCTACCATTGGCAGTTCGCCCCGCGAACCACGACGATCCGCAACGTGGAGACCTACGGCTGGGTCTACCGCCATCCAGAGGCTATCCCCTTTGGTGGGCAGGTGCAAGATGGCGGCGCTGTCCTGGGGTTCAGCTTCTACGACGTGATGGCGAGGCTGCGTGCGCGCGGCGCGCACGACGCGTGGGCCCGTTTGCGCGCGATCACAGACTGGTACGCGCGCGCCCACGCGGCCGGCGGGTATGAGGCCTACTACCAGCAGCTCGGCGAGGGCACGCTCCAAGGCGCGGGGCATGGCGGCGGGCTGGGCATCCAGCAAGAGTTCTTTGAGAGCGTGATGATCGCGCGGTTGCCTATCGAGGGCTTTGCGGGCTTCTCGCCGCTGCCCGACGGGTTGGCCCTGCGGCCTCGCCTGCCCGCCGATTGGCCCGAGCTCTCTCTTGGACCGCTCCGTTGGCGACGCGTGAGCGTGGATCTTCGGATCACCCGCGAGGCCATCGAGCTGGAGCTACATGGCCAGCGCGACGAGCTCTGGACGATCCGCGTCGACGCTGCATACGATGCCGGCAACGTTCGGCGAGCCAATGGGGCATGGGTGCCGCTCGCCGGCGAGCGCGTTGGCGACGACATGGTGTTTCGTGTGCCGAGTGCAGATATCACCGGCCTACGCTTTGAGCGGGTGGATGGCTAGCTCCCGGCGATCTCTTCCGCGAGGAGACGTGACGTACGCCTGCGACCAAAGCGCTCGGCGACCCATACGCCCCCCAGGGTGAGCGCGCCGCCGATGACCTGCGATAGCATCAAGGGCTCGCCAGCGAGCAAGCCGAACCCAATGCCCACGATAGGCAACAGGTTCAAGAAGGCTGTCGCCAGCGACGCGGGCACCGTCTCCAGCGCATAGTTCCATAGGCATAGCGTGAGGGCCGTGGCGATCAGGCCGAGGTAGAGCACGGCCGCGCATGTCAGTAGCCTGGGCGTGGGAAGCCCACTGCGTAGCTCCCAGAGGGCCATGGGGGTCAGCATCAACGTGCCCGCGAGAATGGCAGCCGTGGTGTTCACGACGGCTGGCACCTGGGCATTGACACGCCGGCCCTGGATGGTGTACGCCGCCCAAACCAGCACGCAGGCCAGCATCAGCAGGTTCCCCAGAAGGGGATTGGTGCCTATGGCGTGCTGTCCCGCGGCCTGGCTCACGATGGCGGTTCCTGCAACGGCCAGGGCGATGCCTGCCCACTGAAGGGTACGGAGACGCTCTCCGAGCAGAAGAACGGCCGCGATGGCCGTCACAGCGGGGATCAAGGCCTGGATCAGCACAGCGCTGACGGCCGAGGTATGGCGCAAGGCGACGTTCTGCAAGCCATAGTAGCCAGCGATGCCCGTCAGCCCGAGGCTCAGATAGCGAGGGCGAAAGCTCATACGAAGACGATAGCCTTGGCGATGCGCTAGCGGATAGAGCGCCGCGTAGGCGATGATCATCCGCACCAGGTTCAGCGTAAAGGGGCCCATCTCGGTTAGCACACCGCGGGTGATGGTGTAGGTGGATCCCCACACGACGACGGTTACGAGGAGGGCGATGGTGCCCTTGCGTGACATGGCAATCTCCTGGCGCGTTGCATCTCGGTGGCGTAGGTGCATCGTCGAATGACCGTTGATGATAGCACAAAGGCCTGGCATTGGCGACTGGGCTCTCGCGAGAGATGGATCCGACCATGCAGGAAGGGGAGACGTGATTCTGCCGCCAAACGAGGTCTTCGCCTGGTGTCGGGCGACGCTCGGCCCCGTCGAGGTCTTGGCCGATCGCAGCAAGGACCATCCCGGGCACGTCTCTGGGACGTGGCGGATCCGGCTTCGCGAAGTTCGCGGCTATCTGAAAGTCCATCAGACGCGGTCGTCGTGGCAGAACGAGGTGCACGCCTATGAGGCGTGGTCGCGGGCTTTTGCCGGCCACGCTCCGAGGCTGCTCGCTGTGCGCGACATCGAGCCGCTGGCTCTGGTGACCAACGAGCTACCGGGGCGCATCGTCGAGGGGCTGTCGCTTGCGCCCGATGAGCAGCGAGCCGTGTGGCGAGCTGCGGGCGCTGCCTTGATCCCGCTGCACGAGCTTGACGTGGGCGACTGCTTTGGGCCATGCGAGCGTGATGGCAACTGCGCCGAAGATGCCTCGCGCGACGCCCAAACCTACGTTGGCGACAGCTTGCGGCATGCCATGGCTCGCGCCGACCGAGGTGGCTATGTGACGGGGTCCGAGCTAGCCACATTGGAGGCTGCCCTGGCGCTACTTCCCGCGTTTCAGGGGGAGCCGTCTGTGCCTTGTCATCGCGACTATTGCGCGGCCAACTGGCTGGTGAGCCCCGCGGGCAGGTGGGCTGGCGTCATCGACTTTGAGTGGTCGCATTGGGATGTTCGCGTGACCGACTTTGCGCGAGACCCCGATTGGGCTTGGGTGGTGCGGCCGGACCTGATGGATGCCTTCTGGGAAGGCTACGGCCGCGCTCTGGCGCCAGCCGAGGAGCAGCAGCTGCTAGTGAGACGGGCCCACTATGCGCTGGAAGCCGTCGTGTGGGGCCGTGACAACGCGTACCATGGGTTCGAGCGTGAGGGACATGATGCCTTGGCGCATCTGGCATCGTTGCTGAGAGCCTAACACTGGGTTGTGCAAGGAACCGGTGGCCACTACCAGTGCCGCTGCAAGAACTGCTTGACAGGCAACACTCCATGTGATAGGATCATTGCAACGGCCAATGGCCGCGAGCAAAGGCGCCCGCGGGGCGCCTTTTTGTGTACCTCGGAGGTCTGCTTTGTTGCATCGGGCAGTTGTCATTGTAGCCAAGCCTGCCAGGCCTATTCCGGCTCCCGAAAGGAGGGAGGCGGTTCTGGGGTAGACGCGCATGGCATCGCTCAAGGGTGACGGGCCAGCATTCCCAGAACGGAATGGCTGGCTTTTTTTGTACACCGATTGGTTGAAAGGGTGATCAATGTTGTTAGCATCACACAGCGAGGAGAGAACGTCATGGTGCTAGAATTTAGCGACAGAAGCAACACGCTCGAGCAGACCGAGTACGAGTACACGCTACAGGATGTGGAGGAGCCCAATTTCTACCGTCGGCTCTATCCCTACGACGAGGTCCCCAAGATCCCGTTCAACCATCGGCGCGTGCCCATGCGTCCGCCGGACGAGATCTGGATCACCGATACCACGTTCCGAGACGGTCAGCAGGCCCGCCAGCCCTACACGGTGGACCAGATCGCCCATCTCTACACCCTCATGCATCATCTGGGTGGCCCCAACGGCATGATCCGCCAGAGCGAGTTCTTTCTCTATACCGAGAAGGATCGCGCTGCGCTCGACGCTTGCCGCGAACTGGGCTTTGAGTTTCCAGAGATCACGGCTTGGATCCGCGCCCGCAAGGAGGACTTTCAGCTCGTCAAGGAGATGGGTATCGAAGAGACGGGCATCCTCGCCAGCTGCTCCGATTATCACATCTTTCGCAAGCTGCGCATGACCCGCCGCCAGGCCATGGACCAGTTTCTCGGCGTGGTCAAAGAGGCCCTGTCCGTGGGCGTCCGCCCGCGCGTGCACCTGGAGGATGTCACCCGCGCCGATTTCTATGGCTTTGTGGTGCCGTTGGCTCTAGAGCTCCGTCGCCTCTCGCAAGAGAGCGGCATCCCCATCAAGCTGCGCGCTTGTGACACCCTAGGCTTTGCGGTCAGCTATCCGGGCGTGGCGCTGCCGCGGTCCGTATGTGGCATCGCCTATGGCCTCTGGCACCATGCCCGCTTCCCCGGCGAGCTCCTCGAGTGGCATGGGCACAATGACTTTCACAAAGCTGTCACCAACGCGGCCATGGCGTGGCTTTATGGTATCTCGGCTGTGAACACTACGCTCCTTGGCATTGGCGAGCGCACGGGCAACACCCCCATGGAGGCCATGGTCTTCGAATACACCGCTTTGCGCGGTACACCCAACGGCATGGACCTCACGGTGGTCAGTGAGATCGCCGACTACTATGAGAAGGAGCTGGGCTACGAGGTGCCGCCGATGACGCCGCTCGTCGGGCGCGACTTTGCCACGACGCGAGCGGGCATCCACGCCGACGGCCTGCTCAAGGACGAGGAGATCTACAACATCTTTGATACGAAAAGGATCCTCGGGCGCGGCCCACGGGTGCTCATCAACCAGACGTCCGGCGCAGCCGGCCTGCTCCACTGGATGCGCTCCCATTTCGGGGTGCCGGACGACTTCGAGTTGGACAAGCGAGACGGCCGCCTGACGCCCTTGGTGGAGTATGTGCAGCGTAGCTACGAGCAAGGCCGCGTGACCGCCTTTGGCGATCAAGAGCTAGAGAGTGTGATGGCCAACCTCACGCCAGAGCTTTTTGATCACCTCAAGCGTATGCGTCAGGAAAAGACCAAAGAGTAGGACCCAGCGCCTGACGCTTTCATCAGGCGGGAATCGCAAGAGAGGACCTTGAGGGGTCCTCTCTTTTGTGCTAATCTGCTGCCGTTCTGCTAGATAGCTGCGTCCGCCGTATGCGGATGATCGGGAGGCCACGATGGGCAAGCGACCGTATGGGCTTTGGAAGAGCGATCTGACGCCGGCCATGATGGCCGAGGAGCTTCGTCTCTCGGATGTTGGGTGGGATCCCAAGGGCGAGCGGCTATTGTGGGTGGAGGGCCGCTCTGGCAAGAATGTGCTGGTGATGGGCACCGATGGCGCCGCCCCGTGCGATCTCACGGTGCAGCGCTCGGCTCGCGGCGAGGTCGGCTACGGTGGCGGCGCTATGGCCGCTCTTGGGGATGGGGCGGTGTTCCCCTCGGAGGGGCGCCTCTATCGGGTTCCCTACGACCATGGACGCCCCAAAGCCCTGACGCCTCGCTATGGCTCGGTGGCCTCGCCTGCGCCGTCGCCCGACGGACGTTGGCTCGCGTACGTCCACTCGGATGGCTCGGAGGACCTGCTGGCCATCGTGGACGTTGAGGGCGAACGATGGCCGCAGAAGCTGGCCACAGGCGCCGATTTCTACATGGCGCCCACCTGGCATCCTGGCGGGGGCCATCTCGCCTGGGTCGAGTGGGATCATCCCAACATGCCCTGGGATGGCACGCGGTTGGTGCTGGGCACTCTGGCCATGAACGGCGCGGCTCCCAGCGTGCAGGAACGCGCTGTGGTCGCCGGCGACGACGATACGTCCGCCACCGAACCATCTTTCTCGCCCGATGGGCGCTGGCTAGCGTACGTCTGCGACGCGGAGGGGTGGGATGATCTCTATGTGCGCGACTTCGATACCGGCGATACGCGTCGTTTGACCCAGGGGAACGCCGACTATGGACAGCCCGCTTGGGCGCAGGGGATGCGGAGCTATGCTTGGGCGGCGGATGGCAGCGCGCTGTATGCGGTGCGGCGCGGTGGGACCCAAGACACCCTGTGGCGCGTGCCCTTGGATGATTCCGAGCCCGCTCCCGTGGCGGCTCTGAGCGCGTGCGATCACGTGCAACAGCCCACGATCAGCGCGGCGGGGCGCCTGGCCTGCATCGGCTCGGCGCACAAGGTTGGCGCACGCGTCCTCGTGTGGGATCCTGAGGACGACACTGTGCAGGTACGGGCACGAGCAACGGCGGAGCGGCTGGATCCTGCCAGGTTGGCTGAGCCCAGGCTCCTGACGTGGCGCGGCGACGATGGCGAGGACGTCCATGGCCTTCTCTACGCCCCCGAGGGTGGCCCTGCGGACGAGCGTCCACCGCTGGTGGTGTTGGTGCATGGCGGTCCTACGGGGCGAGCGCGTCGCGGTTGGGATAGCTCCGCGCAGTTCCTGGCGACGCGCGGGTGGGCCGTGCTCAGCGTGGACTATCGCGGGAGCGCTGGCTATGGCCGCGCCTATCGCAACCGCCTGCGCGGTAACTGGGGGCTGCTGGACGTCGAGGACGCCGCCGGTGGCGCACGCTACTGTGCCCAGTCGGGTTTGGTGGACGGCGATCGCATGGCCATCATGGGAGGGAGCGCTGGGGGCTATACCGTGCTAGAGGCCTTGGCCAGGTATCCGGGGCTGTTTGCAGCCGGGGTCTGCATGTATGGCGTGACCGACCTGTTCGCTCTCTCGGAAGACACCCACAAGTTCGAGGCGCACTATACCGATAGCCTCATCGGGCCTCTGCCCGAAGCTGCCGCCGCCTATCGCGAACGTAGCCCGGTTCGCCATGCCGATCGTATGGCCGATCCGGTGGCCATCTTCCAGGGCAAGGAGGACAAGGTCGTGCCGCTTGCGCAGGCCGAGGCCATCGTGGAGGCGCTCAAGGAGCGTGGTGTGCCTCATACCTACAGAGTGTATGAAGGCGAAGGACACGGTTGGCGCAAGCGCGAGACCATCGCCAGTTTCTGGAAGGACGTCGCTCGCTTTCTGAGGAGCCACGTGTTGTATGCCTGAGCAGGACGCCACTCGGCCAGCGACCGTCCGTCGCCTCCGAGATGTCGGCTTGGACGACTTGTCCGCCGTCGGTGGCAAAGCTGCGCGCTTGGGCGACGCCCATCGCGTGGGGTGTCCCGTGCCGCCAGGCGTCATCCTGACCACAGAGCTCTATCGGCGATTCATGCGACAAGGCGGGCTGGCGGGAGAGATCACCTCGATCCTTTCGACCATGCAGCCCACGGCTTTGGCGCACTTTCAGGCTGCCGAGTGGGCCATCCGCTCGGCCTTTGCCGTGCGACGTATCCCTGACGAGATCCGCGAGGCGGTGGCGGCGGCGCTGGATGAGCTTGGCGCCAAGGTAGTGGCTGTGCGGTCCTCGGCCCTGAATGAGGATAGCCCGCGTCAGAGCTTTGTGGGGCAGCATGACACGTTCCTCGGCGTGGAGGGACCGAATGCCGCCGTGGAGGCCGTCGTCGCCTGTTGGCTGTCGCTGTTTTCGGCGCGTGCGCTCGCCTATGCCTCACGCTTTCAGGTGGATCTGCTCAGTTCGGCGATGGCGGTACTCATCCAACCTGCGCTTCCTCTGGATGCCCAAGGGTCTCTGTTCACGGCCGACCCGACGACCGGCAATCCGGATGTGTTCCTCCTCGAGTGCCAGTGTGCTGGGCAGCCTGAGCTCTATCGCCTTGACCCGTACGACGAGTCGGAGGAGATACCGGCGCACCATCGCGCCCTCGCTCGGCTTGGGCTGTTGCTCGACGAGCGTCACGAACGCTACCAAGCCATCGAGTGGGCGTTAGTAGGCGATGCCGTGCAAGTGCTGCGCGTGCGTCCTTTGAGCCGGGTTCCGCCTTATCTGCCTGTCTCGGTGCGACGGGGCCGCGACGATCGCAAGCCCCTGAATCTGGTACTCCCTCCCAACTCGACGCCGCGCGAGGCCGAGCCCTACTCTTGGTATCATCGTAGCCGCAGTGGCGTTCTGACGGCAGCCTACTATCGCGAGCGTCTCAAGGGGCTGGGAGGGGAGCGAGGCAAGGTTCAGTTCTACCTACGCGGCTATCTCTACGAGCGCCCCGAGGAATCGCCACTGCCGTCAGGTAGCGCACGCTTGCCCGCGGTCATGTGGCTGGTGTTGGCAGCGCGGCGGCTATGGGCGGCGCGCTCGCTAGATCGTTCCTTCCACGCCTTGGAAAAGGCCCGCCGGCCTCAGCTCGAGGGGTGGGCTCAGCGCGATCTGGGCGCTCTAGACGATCGCGCGCTGGCTGGCTATGTGCAGGAGCTGACGCGACTGCACGAGCTCTATACGGTAGAGCGTGGGCGGTTGGACGATGCGGCTCGGGGACTCTGCGAACTCTTTTCGCGGTTGCATCGCCGCTGGGTAGGCAGCGAAGCGGCGCCAGAGCTGCTCGAGGTCGCCGGCGATGCCATCGCTAGGCGTAATGCAGCGGTGGCACGGGTGGCGGCCAAATATGACGAGCCAGGGCCCGCGCGACAGCGGGCTGTGGCGGATCTGCGCCGTCGCTACGGACATCTGTTCCTCGGCGGCGATCCGCTCGGCGAGCAGCGGGACTTGGCCGACTGGCGGGTCGACGAGGAGACGTTTGAAGGCGCGTTGCGTCATCCGCCCGAGCCGAGAGCTAGCGATCGCCCCCGTCGAGCGTCTGGCCCAGGGCGGATCGCCTGGCCTCGCCGGTGGGTCTATGACTATGTGCTGCGGCTTGCTCAACGCTATGTGCCCCTGCGCGCCGACAAGGACGAACCCGTGTTGCGCTGCGGCTGGCTCGAGCACCTGGCGGTGCTCGAGGTAGGGCGCCGTCTGCAACGCGCGGGTGCCCTTGGGCATCCTCAGGATGCCTTCTGCCTGCGGGATGGCGAGTTGCTCGATTGGCTTTTGGGAGAGATGGAAACGCGGCACGCGGCTGAGCTTGCTGAAGAGCGCAAGGCGCTGCTCCGTCAGTGGCGAAGGTATGCGCCGCCCAGGACGGTCGGGGTCCGCGAAGAGGCACCTGCGCTCCAACCTGAGGGCGGGTTGGATGGCTCGCGCGTCATGAGGGGGCGTGCTATCTCGCCAGGTGTCGCGCAGGGGCGCGTGTGCATCGTCGGCTCGCTGTCCGAGGCCGCGCGTGTCCGTCCGGGCGATGTGCTCTGCTCGCGCACGCCGCTCTATGATCTGAGCCCCTGGTTTGGCATGGCATCGGCCGTCGTCACCGAGCGTGGCGGGTTGCTGGATCACGCGGCGGTGTTGGTGCGCGAGTACGACGTGCCGGCGGTATTCGGCGTGACGGGCTTGCTCAAGGCTCTGGAGAACGGCGACTTTCTCTGGGTGGATGGAGGCCGGGGCTTGGTGCAGCCAAGCCGCAGCGAGCCCGGCTGGGAGTTGTTTTGAGTGAACCAAACGTAGGAGGCATCTGATGGGGGTGTATGGCGGCATCGAGGCGGGTGGGACCAAGATGGTCTGCGCGGTGGGCACAGCGCCGGACGATATCCGCGCTGAGGGTCGCTTCCCGACCGCTGGCCCGGAGGAATCCATCCCGCGAGCGATCCGCTTCTTCAGGGAGCATACCAGCGCCGGAGAGCTCGACGCTATCGGCATTGCCGCCTTTGGTCCGGTCGATCCCGATTTTCGGTCGCCAACCTGGGGCTATGTGACGACCACGCCCAAGCCAGGCTGGGCGCACACCGACTTTGCCGGGCAGATCAAGCGGGCTCTTGATGTGCCTGTGGGCTTTGACACCGACGTGAATGTGGCTGCTCTGGGTGAGCATCGCTGGGGCGCCGCTCGCGGGCTGCACACATTCATCTATCTGACGGTAGGAACGGGAATCGGCGGCGGCGGCATGGTGGAGGGCCGCTTGCTGCATGGGATGATGCATCCCGAGATGGGTCACATTCGCGTCCCGCACGACCGGAATGAGGATCCCTTTGAAGGGCAGTGCATCTATCACGGCGACTGCCTGGAAGGGTTGGCATGTGGCCCGGCCTTGGAGGAACGCTGGGGTCAGCCAGCTG
>Ga0180434_10009460_pt1 | contig 10579 bp, 9 predicted proteins | sample SS_ome_7_FD_132453 | JGI IMG/M metagenome (GOLD analysis project Ga0180434, IMG submission 132453) | Hypersaline lake sediment archaeal communities from the Salton Sea, California, USA - SS_1_D_2 metaG | ecosystem: Environmental > Aquatic > Non-marine Saline and Alkaline > Hypersaline > Sediment... | reverse complement strand
CGTTAGCCCAGACCGGGTTGCTGCTGACGCCCAAGAAGCTGATCCCGAAGATCGAGAATCTCAGCCCGATCAAGGGGATCAAGCGGCTGTTCTCGTTCGATTCGGTGACCCGCACCGGGCTGGGGCTGTTCAAGATGGGGCTGGTCGGGCTGGTGGCTTATTACACCGTCGTGGCGCGGATTCAGTGGGTGCTGGTCAACGAGACGGTTCCGCCGGCGGGCATATTACACCTGGCCAGTGGGATCCTGTTCGCCGTGATACTGCCGCTGGCGCTGGTGCTGCTGGTTATGGGGCTGGCCGACTACTTTTATCAACGCCACAAGGTCGAGCGGCAATTGCGGATGAACAAGCAGGAGATCAAGGACGAGTTGAAACGCATGGAGGGGGATCCGCTGTTGAAGGCGCGTCGGCGGCAAGCCCAGGCCAGGCTCGCGATGCAGCGGGTCGCGATCGACGTGCCACGCTCCGATGTGGTGGTCACCAACCCGACCGAATACTCCGTGGCGCTGAAATACGACGAGGCAACCATGACCGCGCCGCGGCTTATGGCCAAGGGCAAAGACCTGCTGGCACTGCGGATTCGGCAGATTGCCCGGGAGCACACGGTGCCGATCGTGCAGCGGCCGCCGCTGGCCCGCGGGCTGTATGCCAGTTGCGAGGTCGGGGACCAGATTCCGGTGGCGTATTACCGGGCGGTGGCGGAGGTGTTGGCGTATGTGTACCAGTTGTCGGGAAGGGCGGCCGGATAAGAAATGGCAAATGGCTAATAGCTAATGGCCAATAGCTAATGGCTAACCCGGTACGGCCAGAATTGTTGATTTGTCTTCAGCTATTAGCAATTAGCTATTAGCAATTAGGTATTCCGGATCGGACCTACAGACTGCAGCATGTTGAACAACAACCCCATCCTGGCCTGGCTCGCTACTAACCGGGGGGTGTTGTTTCCCGCCGCCGCTGCTGCGCTGATCTTCGTCATTCTGATCCCGCTGCCGACCGGGATGCTGGACTTCCTGCTGATCATCAACATCCTGCTGACCACCGTCGTGCTCATGACGGTGATGTACCTGCGCACGCCATTGGAGTTCTCGAGCTTTCCCTCGCTGCTGCTGGCGATGACGCTGCTGCGGTTGGTGCTCAACACCGCCACCACGCGCCTGATTCTTTCAAATGGATCCGAAGGCACGCAGGCGGCGGGGCGGGTGGTCGAGGCGTTCGGGATCTTCGTGGCGAGTAACTCGCTGGCGGTGGGGGTGATCATCTTCGCGATCATCACGGTGATCCAGTTCGTGGTGGTGACCAAGGGGGCCACGCGGATCGCCGAGGTCGCGGCCCGCTTCACGCTGGACGGGATGCCGGGCAAGCAGATGGCGATCGACGCCGACCTCAACGCCGGCATCATCGACGAGAACGAGGCTCGTCGGCGGCGGGAAGAGATCGCCCGCGAGGCCGATTTCTACGGGGCGATGGACGGTGCCAGCAAGTTCGTCCGCGGCGACGCGATTGCCGGCATCATCATCACGATCGTCAATATTCTGGGTGGGATCTACGTCGGCATGGTGGAAGGCGGGCTCGGGCTGCGGGAGTCGCTCAACGTCTATACCAAGCTGACCATCGGCGACGGCTTGGCGAGCCAGATTCCGGCTTTCGTGCTCTCGGTCGGGGCCGGCATGCTGGTGACCCGCAGCACCGGGCGAACCAACATGGGCGAAGAGGTGATGGCCCAACTGCTGGCCAAGCCCGTCGCCCTGGCGATGGCCGCCGGCTTCCTGACCATCCTGACGCTCACGCCGCTGCCGACCGTGCCGCTGGTTACGATGGCGATCGGCTGCGGGTTGCTGGCGTTCTTCATCCGGAGAACGCACGTTTCGCAAGCCGCCCGGAAGGTCGCCGAGCAGCGCTCCCGGGAACGGTCCAAGCCCGAGCGGATCGAGTCGCACCTGACCGTCGACGCCCTCGAGCTGCAGATCGGGCTCGGGCTGGTACGGGTGGTAGACAAGCAGCGCGGCGGCGATCTGCTCGACCGCATAACTTCGCTCCGCAAGCAGATCGCGATCGAGTTGGGCTTGGTCGTGCCGCCGGTCCGCATTCGCGACAACGCCACGCTGGAGCCGAACCAGTACGCGGTGCTGCTGCGTGGGCAGGAGGTGGCCCGCGGAGAGCTGCACGTCGACCAGATGCTGGCGATCGATTCCGGACTGGCAACCGAGCCACTCAACGGGCTTGAGACCAAGGAGCCGGCCTTTGGGCTGAAAGCCTGGTGGATTCCCGGCGACGAGCGCGACCGGGCGGAACGGCTGAACTACACGGTGGTCGGGCCGACCGGCGTGCTCGCCACGCACCTGACCGAGATCATCAAGCGGCACGCCGCCGATCTGCTGACGCGGGCCGAGACCAACAAGCTGCTGGACCATCTCAAGCAGCGCAACGCGGCCCTGGTCGAGGAGGTCATCCCGAACCTGCTCAAGGCGGGTGAGGTGCAGGCGGTCCTGCAGAACCTGCTGCGCGAACGCGTGCCCATCCGCGATCTGGAGAGCATCCTGGAGACGCTCGGCGACTGGGCCGCCAAGACCAAGGACATCGAAATTCTGACCGAGTATGCTCGCAACGCGCTGGCCCGGACGATCTGCTCGCAGTACAAGGACGAGGCCGACGTGATTCACTGCGTCACCTTCGACCCGGCCACCGAGGACTACATCCAGGGAAACATCCAGCGGCTCGAACACGGCTCGTCACTGGCGATCCCGCCCGACCGCCAGTCGGAGCTCGCCCAGAAGACCCGACAGCAGATTGGGCAGGTGGTCGGCGGCACCAATGTCGTCGTGCTCTGCTCGCCACAAGTACGCTTGTGGATCCGCCGGTTGATCGAGCCGCTGTTGCCCCAGACGGGCGTGTTGGGATTGAACGAGATCGTTAGGGGGATCGAGGTCCAAGCACACGGAGTAGTGAGTCTCGATGCCATCGGTGCAAACATTTCAAGCCTCGTCCATGCCTGAGGCATTGGCGCAGGTCAAACGCAAGTTGGGTGACCAGGCCGTCATCCTGGGTACGCGCAGTTGTCCGGCGAAGGGAATCGGCGCCTTAACCGGCCGCGCGCTGGTGGAGATCACCGCGGCGCCGCCCGCAGCGGCGGCTTTTTCCCCGCCGCAAGCCCACGCGGCGCGTCCGGCCGCGGGCCCGGCGGCGCTGCCGGCGTACGTGTATCCGTACTATCGCAAACTCGTTGAGAACGAGGTCGCCGAGCAGTTGGCGTTGCGCCTGGCGCGCCAGGTCGGTACGGAAGTGGGCGCGAGCGGCGTGGCCGACGCACGGGTGGTCCAGCAGGCGCTCCGCCAAGCCATTGCCGACATGATCCCCGTCACCGGGGGGCTCGGATTGAACCCCGGGGTGGCGCGTCGGGTGGCGCTGGTCGGGCCGGCGGGCGCCGGGAAGACCACCACGCTGGCCAAGCTCGCCGCTCACTTCGGGCTGCGTCTCAAAAAGCGCGTGGCAATCATCTCGCTCGATACGCAGGGGCTCGGCAGCAACGAGCACGTACACCGCTACGCCGAGATCATCGGCGTGGAGATGCACGCCGCCCAGACGGTGGTGGGCGTCAAGCGCGTCTTGCGCGGGATGGAAGGGGTCGACCTGGTGCTGATCGACACGCACGGCGTGTGCGCAGGCGATCGCGAGCACTTCGGGCGGCTGGCGGCGATGCTGCGGGCCGCGCGTCCGGACGAACTGCACCTGGTTCTGCCCGCGTCAATGATCCCGAGCGTCCAGGCCCGGATGGGACAGCGTTTCGGACCGCTCGGCGTATCCAGCGTCGTGTTGACGCACCTTGATGAAGCGGTGGGCCTGGGCGTGGTTCTGAACGGGATCGAGAAGCTGGAATGGGGTTTGTCGTACGTCACGGACGGAGAGACCGTGCCAAATAACATTCACGAGGCTTGCCCCAAGCGCATGGCGCAGCTAATCTTCCCCATGGGAGGGTAGGATCTGGCGATCCGAAAGATGCGCGGATTGCGCACGCCGCCGCATGGGAGTGGTCGGCGGATGGCAGGGAGGCAGGCCGAGGGCGAGGTGTTAGTCGTCGCCGGCGGAAAAGGGGGCGTCGGCAAGAGCAATTTTGCACTGAATCTGGGCATACAGCTCTCCCGTCTGGGACTGCGCACGATTCTCCTGGACGCCGATTTCGGTCATGCCAATGTGGATATCCTTCTGGGGATCGCCCCGCAACGCGGCCTGGTGGGTTTGCTCGATCGCTCCCGGGCGGTCGAGGATCTGCTCAGTGAGGGCCCCGAAGGTCTGTGGGTGATCTGCGGCATCTCGGGGATGCGGCAGGCCCGCAGCGTCTGCGAAACCGATCCACTGCACGGGACAGAGAGGATCTCTGTCCCCACCCTGGGGGCGCTCCTGCGTCTGAGGCGATCCTGTGAAGTGCTGGTGGTGGATTGCTCGGCGGACGTGACGGGGGCGGCGGCAACCTTTGCGCTGGCCTGTGACCGATTGATCCTGATTACAACCCCGGAACCGACCGCGGTCGCCGACTCATACGCCACGCTGAAGCTGCTCTTCCAGCGTGGATTTTGCGCCCGGGCGGGAGTGGTGGTGAACATGGCGGCGCGCGCGTCCGACGCCGTGGACGCCGTCCGCCGCCTGCAACGAGTGGCCGAACAGTTTCTCGGACTCAGCTTGGAGAACCTGGGCTTTGTGCCCTTGGACCGGCACGTTGCCAAGGCCGTGCGCGAGCAGGAGCCGTTCACGACGCGGTATCCGCGTTGTGCGGCCAGCACGGGGATCGAAGTGATCGCTCGACGTCTGCGTTTTGTGGGGGACAAGCGGCCAGGGCAGGTCGGGGTGTGGGGGCGCGTGGCCAGCCTGTTCTTCTAGCGTCGTCCAAGTCCGCCGGGGAACTGGGCCGATAGAGAGAGACACGGACCTGGTTCATGGTTGGCAGCATCAGCGCCCAGATCGCCCTTCTCGCGTTCGCGGCCGCGATTGTCGCGGGTCTCGCCGCCGGCAACTCGCCCACGACCGTGTTGATGCGCGCCCTGGTGACGATGTTCGCGGCGCTGATGGTGAGCAAACTGGTCACCTGGACCACGAAGCTGATCCTGCGCGACCATTTGCAGCACAAGAAGCTCGCGATCGACCAGGCCCATCTTGCTTCGTTGCAGCGCTCGGACGCGGCGAAGCAATCCGGCGACGAATCCAGTACGACGGTAGGGACGGGATAGCCTCATGAACCGACGCAGGTATACCAGCCGGCTGCGCAGAGTGAGTCGCGAGCAAAAGGTTCGCACATTTCCGAATGAGGAAACGCTGCGGGCGGCCTGGCAGGCGTATAAGGCCAGCCCCAACGACGAGCTCCGCAATCGGTTGGTCGAGCACTATCTCTGCCTGGTGCGGTATGCCGCCGAGCGGATCCGCGCCAAGCTCCCCGACGAGGTCGACGTCGACGATCTGATGAGCGCGGGCATCTTCGGACTGGTGGACGCGATCGACGCCTTCGATCTGGAGCGTGGCGTCAAATTCGAGACTTACTGCGCCCCGCGGATCCGCGGGGCGATCCTGGACGAGCTGCGCAGCATGGACTGGGTCCCGCGACTCGTCCGTTATCGCGCCCACAAGCTCAACGAAACCATGCGCGCCCTGGAGGCCGAGCTCGGCCGCATCCCGACCGAAGACGAGATCGCCCGTCGGCTGAAACTGCCCCCGGATCAGTTCGGCAAGCTGCTGCGCGACGCGAGCGCGGTCTCGCTGGTGTCGCTCTCGCAGCGGTTCGGCGACTCGGACTCGGAGCGTGATCTGGGCGAGATCGACGTCGTCCCGGACAAGCAGAGTCGCGATCCGATGGCCGAGGCGCAGAAGGCGGACATCAAGGAGCTGATCACCCACGAGCTGACTCGCGCCGAGCGTCTGATCATCGTGCTGTATTACTACGAACAGATGACCATGAAAGAGATCGGGGCGACACTCGATCTGTCCGAATCGCGCGTCAGCCAGATGCACTCGGCGATCATCGCGCGGCTGCGTACGGAGCTGGGGGTCGAACTGAAAGGGGAGCGTGTGGTCGCGGGAACCGATGTTCTCGCTTGAGAGCGTGTGCCATGAGCACCATTCCGCCCAACTGGCTGGGCTCGATCATTCAATCGCAGGGAGCCCAGGAGCGGGCCGGACAGGCCAAGAGTGCGGAGGAGGCCAAGGGCACCGAACGCGGGGCGTTCTCCGACAAGCTGCGCGACATCATCGAAAACACCGATCGTGACGTGGAGGTCTATTCGGACGCCGAAGGGGCCGGCAGCCAGGGCTCGCCGTTCAGCGAAGCGGAAGAGCAGGCCGAACAGGACGAGTCGACCGAGGAGGAACAGGAGACCGAACCCGGCCTGGACCTCGAAGCATAACCCCCGGGCACGTCAAGCGAACCAAGCACTCACGAACCTGCGGCCGTCGGTACGGCACAGCGAGAGCTACGGTGCGGGCGCGGGCTGATCGAAGCCGGCCGCCCGCAATTCATCAAGATCGTCGCGAATCGTCCGCAACTCTGCGGGGCGAAGCTTCACGGCGACCTCCGGCTTTCGCACACCATCAATCGCGAGCGCGGCGTGGTAGTTCCCAAGCGCGCGCTGTGCGAAGTCGGCGTCGTCGGTCCGCATCCACAAGAGGAACTGTACGCGTGCGGCAGCGATGTGCGTCCGCGGGTCGGTCGGGTAGAGCGAGACAGCGACGGACCAGGCCGTTTCCGCCGCCCGCAGCCGATCAAGCTCCTGGGTGTGCTCGGCCCAACCTTGCAGGACGCTGGCGCGAAGCCGCCGAGCGGCAAAGGAGCGCGGCGTGCAGCGGGTGGCCCGGCCGGCACAGTCGTCGGCCAGCCGGAAGCACCGCAATCGCAGCTCCTCAGGAAACTCGCGATTCTGGGCCAGTTGTAGCGCCATCTCCGCGCTCCAGGATGGAATCGTCGGATCCCAGAGCCGGGCCTCAGTCGCCTGCGCCGGTTGCCCACGTTCCAGCACGCCGCAGGCGGCGCTGTAGTCTGGCGCCGCCCGGAACTCGGCCTTGGCTCGCTCGAGGACGGCGTCGGTGTGAATCGTCGGCCACGCAACGATAGCGACGTACACGGGGACCAGAAAGACACTGAGGCCAACCGGAAGCGCGGTTTCGAGCACTGAAGGCGCGGCCGGCGTTCTGCCCGCCGGCCCGGTTGCCAGGGCCCTCTGTTGGAGCGCATAGGTGCCTGCCGCGATCACCACAAAGACGGCCAGTCCCGCAGGAATGAAGAGAGAGATCCCGATCAAGTTGTGGATCAGAGCTGCGCAGAGTGCTGCGGTCAGCCCCGTAACAAGCCACGGCGTGGCGTCGGGATGTTCGTCGGCTTGCGCGATGAGCGAATATGAGCCCGCGAACGCGAGCAGCCACACGCCCGCGACGTAAACGCTCCACAGCGTGAGAATCCCCGGCGAGCCGAACGGCTCGCCCGAGAACAGCGCTTGGACGAGCAGGACACCGATCGCTGCGGCGATCATTGCGCCTTTGCTGGCTTGGGTGGGGGGGTGGCGCGGGGTTTGGGCGAGCGCTCGGAGCGCACCACGGATGGCGGTTCCGATCAGCAGGGCACCCGCAATCAGGGCGAGCGGGCCGAGCTCGACCAGTAGCGTCAGCCAGAGGTTATGCGGGTTGTTGACTTCTTCCGTGCTCTCGGGCGGCTTATAGAGCAGATAAGCGGCGCGGAAGTTTTCGCGGCCGATGCCGGACAGCGGCTCGTCGGCGTACGCCTGGGCGGCCGCCTGCCAGTATTGCCATCGAAACGCCAACGATGTGTGCGGGAGCGTCCCTTTGAGAAGGCCGTAGCCGGCGCCGATGGCGATGATGACCACATATGCCCCAACCAGCAGGGCGAACGCGCCGCGCATATGTCCCGCGACCCACCGTCGTGCGAGCCCAAGCAGTAACAATAACAGCCCGGCGACGGCCCCCGCCAACCCTGCACCCGTGCTTCCGGTCAGCCAAAGTCCCGCTGCCAGCAGGATCACCACCAAGGCCGCGACCAAAACCGCGGCTATGCGCTGGTCGGTCTTCACCCACGGCTTGCGCAATACCCCGATCAGGATTCCCACCGCGATCAGCGAACACGTCGCCAGGAACGAGCCGGTCACGTTGGGGTGAAACAAATACCCAAACGTCTCCCCGGATCGCAGTCGCCGCTCGTAGTTGACAATCATCGGCGAGTCGACGTCGGCGCCGTCCGCCGCCAGCATCGCCTTCCGCTGCTGCCACTGTTCGAGCGTGGCGTCAAACTCCCCCACGCGCTGGCTGACGCACTTGACGGCGTTGGTGACGCCGCCCGCCAGCACGGCAGCAATGAGCACGTGGACCATCCAGCGCGTTCGCATCACACGCACCAGCGCGGCGGCTGCCGCTGCCATCACGAACAGGTGGGCTCCGGCGTTAGCGGCGGTTCGTTTGTTGTCGGCCGCGAGCACTGATACGACCACGGCGCACAGCAGGAGGACGAGTGCCCCGGCTACCAGACGCGGGACTCTGTTCCGCCAATGGCGGACCCAGACTGTGATCGCGGTGAGCAGCAGAATGCCGTCGAGCCAGACGGTGGTGGCGGGCGTGGTCCCGGTCGGAACGTCCGGCAGGAACGAGAGGGCGGCCCGCTCGAAGGATTCGGACATTAGAGGTCGAGCGCACAGCACGGCCGTGAGAACGAAAAACAGCAGCCGGTCGAGTGCTGGAACTGCGTTAGCACGGTTCGTTTCGCCGGCCCGGGCAGTCATGGCGTCTTTCGCAGCGGGGCCTCGAGGATCGCGATGATCAACAGGACCATCAGGACCATTGCCAGAATGGTTACGGCCTCGCGCAGCCCGGCGTTCGGCAACAGCGTCGCCCCGAGCCCTGTTGCGGCGGTCGCCAGGTAGATCGTCAGCACGGCGGATCGCCGGCTGAGACCGCGATCGACCAGGCGATGCGAAAAGTGGCGCTGGTCGCCACGCATTGGATTCCGCCCTTCGAGCAGCCGAATGATCACCACGCTGGCGAAGTCGTAGAGTGGGACGGCGAGCACGACCAGTGGCATGGCCAGTGCGAACGGCGGTCGGCCGGTCCCGCTTTCCCAGTAGCTGGTCAGAATCGAGACGACGGCGAGCATGTAGCCAACCAACAGGCTGCCGGCGTCACCCATAAAGACTCGGGCGGGAGGAAAATTGAAGACCAGGAATCCCAGCATCGCGCCCAGAAAGACGCACGCTAGCCCTGGCACGAAGACCTGCCCGGCCATGAGGCCGCAGATCACCAGGAACACGGTAGCGATACACGCGACGCCGGCGCTCAGCCCATCCATGTTGTCGAGGAAGTTGAACGCGTTGGTGACCACGATAATCCAGGCGGTGGTCAGCAATACGGCGCCGACCGGGCCCAGGAACTCCGCGATCCGCACGCCGCCGACGGCTGAAACCAGTAAGCCGACGATCGCGATGACGGCCAGCTTGGGCAGCGCTCCGAGCGAGCGGAAGTCGTCGATGAGCCCCAGCACGTGCAGCACGACGCCGCCGGCCAGGATGATCAGCGTTGGACCGGAGCGCTGGCGCGCTCCGCCGACATACGGCACGATTTCCTCACCGAAGACCCGTGTAATCCACTCCACCGGCAGCGCCACGATCAGAATCAGGAGCAGAATGGTGGGCAGCCAGCCGGCGAGGAAGATCGCGCTGCCGCCGCCGTAAGGCGTCACTTTCTCATGGGATTTGTGCCCGCCGGGGTGATCGACGAAGTCGATTTTTCTGGCAATTCGCATCGCGATCGGGATCAGGCACAGGGCAATCACGAAGCTGGCGCCGCCGGCTGCAAGCAGCAACTTGGACAGCGTACCCGGGTTCATTCGTCGCCCTCTCCGAAGGGTCCCGGGAGATCACGTTGCTGCTGCCGGAACCGGTCACGGACACGGGCAAAGAACTCGTGATAGTCCCGGCGATGGTAATCCGGGTACGTCCAGGGCCAGGTCTGCCAGCGTCCCTTAACGAAGTGCAGCGTGACCTCGGCGTACATGCTCTGGCCGATGTAGAGGCGGTGCGAACGATCCTTTGTCGTTGCGAGCACCAGCTTGCCCAGATCGAGGTAGCCGGGGTCGAGATTGACCGGCCGGGTGAGCTCGAGCGCGGCACACTGCTGGGCGATCTCTTCCTCGATCGCGTTGGTGTCGTGCTTGATCCCCGCCAGTGCGTCGGGGGGCGTCGGTCGCTCGAAGCTGACAAACTGCCGCTGGAGCCCGGGGCCCATCTCCTCCTGGTAGTAGTCGGTCTGGTCGAACGGCCAGATGTCGCTTTCGAGGTCGATCGGTCCGAAGCAACGGCGCAAGAGTTGCCGGGCGCGCTGCAGCAGGTCGGGATCGCCGCTGAGCAGTCCGCAGAAGAGCTTGACCGGTTGCGGGGCGCGTGGTCGGGCCATGGCCGAAAGTGTAGCGTGCCAGTACGATGGATTCGACCCGTCCATTGGTCAACTGCCGCAGGACTCGACGGCCGCAGCTACCGCCATGTTGCGCGCCGCTTGAAGGGTGGCCCACGGCTTCAGGCGTGGGGAACGCGAATCGAAGACCTAT
>Ga0180434_10009459_pt1 | contig 10579 bp, 7 predicted proteins | sample SS_ome_7_FD_132453 | JGI IMG/M metagenome (GOLD analysis project Ga0180434, IMG submission 132453) | Hypersaline lake sediment archaeal communities from the Salton Sea, California, USA - SS_1_D_2 metaG | ecosystem: Environmental > Aquatic > Non-marine Saline and Alkaline > Hypersaline > Sediment... | reverse complement strand
TCGACGACGACGTCGCGCAGGTCCTCCTCGAAGGGGATGATGACGACCTGGGCGGCCTCGCGCTCGTTGCGGCAGGCCCAGAGTTCGACCTGCGAGGCGAGGGTGGGCTCGAGGGGGCGGTGTCGGAAGACCTTGCGCAGGGGGCTCTCGGTGGGCAGGGCGTAAGGGGACTGAGGGTCGGGGAGCGCCAGGCGGTAGGCGAGTTTCGAGGCGTCGAGTTGGAGCGCCTCGATCTCGGCGGCCAGGGAGAGCCAGTCCTCACGGGACTGCGATGCGGGGAGCCGCTCCCTGAGGGCGTCGCTGCGTTGGCGCAGGTCGGCGCCCGATGCGTCGAGGCGGTCGAGGTCGGAGGCGAGGGCATCGAGCGATGCCGCGTTGCGCGGCAGGGCCAGGGAGACCGCCTGACGACAGATGACGGCGCCGGAGGGATCCGTGACCAGCACGACGACCTGGTCGCCGCCGTCGGCGATGACGTAGGGGAGTTGCACGGTGCGCGCCTCGCCGGCGGGGAGGGTAGCGGTGCTCTCGTGCGCGTCGCCGTCGTCCACGCGGGTGACGGCGCGCAGGGCGACGGCGTCTGCGCCCGGGTTGGCGACGCGGAGGTCGGCGACATTCTGTCCCGGGGCGCGCTCGCCGAGCGAGGTGACCGCACACAGGCAGGCGCCGGCAGCGCCGAAGCGCAGGTCGCCCATGCGCTCGGGGGCCCAGTTGTCGCCGTGCCAGCGCTGGCACCAGACGGAGGTGTCCTCCTGGCGCTTGCGCTCGATGCGACGGAAGTTGAGGCCCCAGGTGTCGCCGGGCTGGGGCGCGGCGAGGCCCAGGGAGGCGAAGGCGATGGCCATCTCGGCGGACCAGGAGGATTCGTCGAAGTGCACGGCGGCGCGGCAGCGCTCGTCCCACCAGGCGGGGGCCTTCGCGGGCTTCGCCGCCTGGTCGCCGGCCTTGGTCTCGAAGCGGATCTCGAAGGGCTCGACGGCCTCGTCCTGCACGGTGCGCAGTTCGACGAAGAGGCTCTGGTCGCGGTGCCAGTCCTCGGCGACGTCGTCGCGCTCGACGCCGGGCTGGAGGCAGGTAAAGCGAACGTAGAGGTGGGCGTCGTCGTAGACGAGCCATGCCTGCGTCACGTCGAGCGCGGGCTCGGCGTCGGCGCAGCGCTGGAAGTTGGGGATGAAGGCGGCGGACTCCCAGGCGGGGTCATCGAGACGTCCGTCCACCGCCGGGGGAGCGTCGGTGTGGGGCACGGTGAGCAGAGGCCGGGCGATATCGGGCACGGCGGCGCGCGCGGCGGCGGCCAGCGCGACGGTCAGCGCGAGAACGACGATGGTTGCCAAGTGAAGGTGGACGGCCATGGGGGCTCCTTTCGGTGTCGGGGGGCGTGCGGTCAGCCCGTGAACTCCTGGACGAACATGGTGCCGTAGATGCCGCTGTCCACGGCGCCGATGCCGATCTTGCGGAAGTCGGCGGAGAGGATGTTGGCGCGGTGGCCGGGGCTCTCCATGAGGCCGTGGTGGGCGATGGAGACGGTGGCGGCCAGGGCGAGGTTCTCGCCCATGGTGTCGAAGCGGATGCCGGCCTTGGTCATGCGCGCGGCGGGGGTTGAGCCGTCGGGGGCGACGTGGCCGAAGAAGCCCTCGGCGAACATCTTCTGCGCGTAGGCGCGGGCCAGGCGGGTGAGGTCCGCATCGAGCACGAGGGGGGACAGGTTGCGGCGTGTGCGCTCGTCGTTGACGCGGCGGAGCATGTCGAGTTCCTTGCTCTCGTTGGCGTTGAGATGGGAGGGGTCAACCTGCAGGGCGAGGGGCTGGGTGCTCTCGGGCTCGATGGTGACGAAGCCCAGGCCCACGCCGCTCGGGCCGCCCATGCGTTCGGCGAGGCCGGTCTCGAAACGATAGGTGGCCTCGACCAGGGGCCTGCCCAGAGCGGAGGAGGTGATGGCGGACTTCGGAATCGCGCGCAGGGGCAGCATGACCAGCAACGTGAGCACGAGGGCGATCAGGATGACGGCCTCGATGGCGGCAGGCACGGAGCCGGCGAGCGCGTTCCAGCGGGACTCGAGGACCTCGGGGGAGAGGCGCTTGCGCCAGGCCGCGGCCGCGAAGAGCAGGCCGGTCTGGGAGACGGCCCACACCAGGAGCAGGCCGACGGCCGAAGACGCCCCCAGGCTGAGGGCGAAGGCGCCTTGCAGCAGGCGGCCGACGGGCCGGCCCAAGGCCACGGCAATCAGCAGGGCGAGGCCGAAGGCGGCCAGTTCCATGCTGGACACGATGAAGCCGCGGCGCACGCCACGGACCACGTAGGCCGCCATTACCAGGGGGATGAGGAGGTCAATCCAGGTCATGGGCTCGTGGGGCTGGGGATTCGCCCCGGGGCCTCCCCCTCCCTGCTTGTGTACGCAGGGAGCGAAATGTGGAATCACCGGAGAGGAGGGGGGAGAGGTGGTGCGCATGAGCGCCGGAAATGCCTCGACGGGACATCCCCGGCGGTTGCTGATTCTGTGGGCGTCAGCGGTGTTCGCGCTGGCGCTGGGGCTGCGGCTGCACAGCGCGATCACGGCGCCGCTCTTCACGTCGGACGGGGCGTACTACACCGCGGTGGCCGAGCGCGTGCACGGGGGCGAGGGGCTGACCATCCCGTATGTCTGGAACTACCTCGGCGGCATCCCCGAGTCGCTGCCCATCCCGAGCAACCGGTACTGGATGCCGATGACCTCGCTGCTGCAGGCGGGGGCGTTCGCCCTGGCGGGCGGCGCGTCGCCGCTGGCGGCGCAGATGCCGTCGGTGGTGCTGGGGGCGCTGCTGGCGGCCTTCACCTTCGCGCTGACGTATGCGCTGTTCCGGCGGCTGGAGGCGGCAATTCTGGCAGGCGTGTTCTGGGCGATCTCGCCGCAGTTGGTGAGCATCGCCGCGAGCAGCGACTGCTTCATGCCGGCCGCGGCCTTCACAAGTGCGGGGCTCTACGCGATCTGGCGAGCCCGGGAGGGAGGGCTGGCGTGGGGCGCGCTCGCAGGTGTCAGCGCGGGCCTGGCCTACCTGACGCGCAGCGATGGGCTGCTGCTGGCGGTGGTGATGGGCCTCTGGCTGGCGCGCCCTCTGCTGCGGCGGGAGGGCGCGGCGTGGAGGCAGGCGGCGCTGTTCGCCGGAGGCTTCGTGGTGGCGGCCGCGCCGTGGTGGATACGCAATGCCATGGTCTTCGGCCAGCCGTTCGCAGGCGGGGTGATGCGCACGGCCTGGCTCGTCACCTATAACGACATCTTCCGCACCGACGCGGGGGCGCTGACGGCGCAGCGATACTTCGATTCGAGCCAGATAGTCGCAGCCGGCTTCAAGGCTTTCGTGCTCTACAAGGAGCTGCGGCTGCTGGCGGTGATCGGCGGGCTGACGGCGGCGCTGGCGGTCTATGCGGTGATCGCCGACCGCAGGCGAGGGCGGTTCGCGCCGTGGCTTCTGTACACCGGGCTGGCGATCGGGGTGTCGGCGCTGGTGTTCCCGTACCCGGCGATCAAGGGCGGGTTCTGGCATATCGTGGCGGCGCTGTGCCCGTTCGTGTTCGCGGCGGGGGCGGCGGGGCTGGTGCAGGTGCGGCGGCATGCGCGACGGTCGGCGCTGAGTTGGCCCCGGGCGGCGGCATGGGTCGCAGGGGCGGCCACGGTGGGATACTTCATCGCCATCCATCCGGCCGTGCTGGGGAAGGCCACGACGGAACCCGATCCGTATGCCGTAGTGGCCGGCCCCCTGGAGCACACGACGAGGGGCGGCGCGCCGGTGCTGACGGACAACTGCTGGCGGCTGCATCACTACACGGGGCAGGCGTGCGCGCAGTTTCCGACCGACGGCCCGGCGCCGGCGCTGCGGGTGGCGGATGCGCTGGGCGCGGAGTATGCCGTGGTGCAGGCGAGTTCGCTGCGGGGGATCCCATCCATCGGGCGGGCGGTGGAGACGGCGCGCTTCACGCGCATCGCCACGCTGGGCGAGGGGGACGAGCGGGTGTACGTCTACCGCATCATGGCCGGCGCGGAGGCCGAGGCCCAGGCCAAGGCGCTCAACCGTCAGGCGATCGAGGCGGCCGAGGCGGGCGACCTGCAGGCCGCCATCGCGGCCTGGCAGCAGGCGGGCAGTCTGAAGCCCGACTTCGCGCCCATCCTGGCGAACCTGGCGCTTGCCTACTGGCGGTGCAACCGGCCTCAGGAGGCATACCTGCACGCGCAGAGGGCGCTGCGGGCGGACCCATCCAACGCGACCGCCAGGAAGGTGGTCGCAGCGGCTGAGGCGCGGGGGTAGCCCGCCGGCAGGGGGAGGGACCCGGGCGCAGGGGGGCGCCGGGTATGCCTCAAGCGCCCGCCTTGGCGGCTCCAGGGCAGCCAGGGGCCAGTTCCTGTGCTTGGCACCAATCTTGCTGCTCGTCCGGGCATCGGGCAGCCAACTCAAGCCTGCAGCCTTAGCCCTTCCGCCGGCGAGCGGGGGCCGCAAGCCCTACGCCGCTCCGCATAGCAGCGCCCGCGCGACGGATAGTCATCGGGGGCTCGACCACCCGAGGCGACGTCGGGCGCCGCCGGCACGCGTGTCTGAGACGTGAACAGACGGCCGCCGGGAGGCCGCAGGAGACGGGACGGCAGGCGCTGTACCAGGGGACAACGGAGAAGGATACATGCTGGCGGATCGCGGCGGCTTGATGTATAACTTCCGGGGCGTGTACGACCAGACGCTGACCCACGGCGTCGCCTACTTCGCGGGTCTGCACGCGGCGGGCCACTACCGGAAGCGCTCGGGCAGGGAGGACCCGGAGATCCTGGTGGGCAACGACCACCGGTTCTCGAGCGCGAGCCTGAAGCACTACCTGATCCAGGGGCTGCTGCGGGGCGGAGCGCGAGTGCGGGATGTGGGCTGCCTGCCGACCTCGGTGGTGGCATACGGCGCGAACCGCGCGGCGGACGGCGCGTGCGTGGTGACGGCCTCTCACAACCCGCCGGAGTACAACGGGCTCAAGTTCTTCGAGAGCAGCGGGGCGGTGATGAAGCCGGCGGCCGAGGACGTGCTGACGGAGCAGGTCATCGGCAGCGTGCGGGAGAGCCCCAAGCCGCCGATGGAGGACATCGTCACCGAGCGGATGGAGGTGGTGGCGCCGGAGCGCCTACGCGAGCGCTACATCAACGAGGTCGCCGAGGCGGTGGAGATCGGGGCGGCCGTGACGGTCGGATTGGACTGCCGCCTGGGGACGGCGAACCTGATCGTGCCGCAGTTGCTGGAGCGGCTGGGGTGCGAGTACTCGGCGCTGCACACGGAGTTGCACCCGTACTTCCTGAAGCCCAACGGCCAGTACCTGAACCCCGAGCCGAAGCAGGATAACATCGAGGACATCACGGCGCTGATGAACGGGACGCCGCTGGACATCGGCTTGATCTTCGACGGCGACTCGGACCGCAACGTGATCACGGACAACAAAGGCCAGTATCTGCAGGACGACCTGGTGCTGCTGGCGCTGGCGATGGAGTGCGGGGAGCCGGACCGCCTGCGGGTGATGACGGTGGACTCGTCGCTCATGGTGGAGCGGGAACTGCAGCGGCTGGGATACCGGCTGGCGATCACGCCGGTGGGGGATCCGTTCGTGGCGGCGGCGCTGGAGGAGAAGGGCGGGAGTTTCGGCGGGGTGCCCAACGGGCACTACATCTTCCCGGACTTCAACCTGTACAGCGACGGCATCTACACGGCGGTGACCATGCTGCGGATCGTGGCGCGGCTGAAGGAGCGGGGAGAGACGCTGCGGTCGTGGGTGGAGACGCTGCCGCCGACGACGATCCTCAAACGCAAGCACCCCTTCGGCAGGTCGCGGGAGGAGTTCGTGGGGCGGCCGGCGCCCGCGCTGCGCGAGCTCTTCGAGCGGCGCTGCGGAGGGTGCGACTACCTGGAGACGGACGACTGCGTGGTGACGGCGAAGAACGAGGACAGCAAGTTGCTGGTGCGCTACAACCGGTGGGACAACAACTTCAACGTGCAGGCGGAGTCGCTGGCCTCTCCGGAACAGGCGCAGGAGGCGATGGGGGAGATCATCGGCATCCTCACGGAGATGGAAGCCGCCGACCAGGTGGCCCCATGACGGCGGCGCCGGCGGGGCTGATCCTGGCGGCGGGGCGCGGGGTGCGGCTGAAGCCGCTCACGGACACGCGCCCGAAGCCGATGCTGCCGGTGGCGGGGAAGCCGATCCTGCAGTACAACATCGAGCGCCTGGTGGCGGCGGGGGTGCGCGAGATCGCCATCGTCGTGCCGCCGGACTCGGATGAGATCGCGCGCGCGTTCGGGACGGGAAAGCAGCTGGGCGCGTGCCTGGCGTACATCATCCAGTCCGAGCCCCTGGGGACGGGGCACGCGGTCGCGCTGGGGCGCGCCGCCATCGGGGAGCGGCGGTTCTACCTCACCTTCGGCGACAACCTGACGCCCTGGGACATCGGCCGCCTGGCGGAGCCGCACGAGCGCAGCGGAGCGGCGGCGACGCTGGCCGTGTTCCGCGCGGCCGACCCTCGGAAGCACGGGGTGGCGGAACTCGACGGCGATCGCATCGCGCGCATCGTCGAGAAGCCGGAGCAGCCGCGCAGCCCGTGGGCCAGCGCGGGGATGTACCTGCTGGAGCCGGTCATTTTCGACGCCGTGGCGCGGCTGCGGATGAGCCCCTCGGGCGAGTTTCACCTGCCCGAGGCCGTCGAGAACCTGATCGAGCAGGGGGAGACCGTGGCGGCGGCGAGGCTTGACACTTGGCGCAGCAACGTGAATACGCGCGAGGAGTACCTGGAGGCCAACCGCCTGCTGCTCGCCGACCAAGCGCAGGCCGTGCATGCCGTCGCCTGCACCATTACGGCGCCGGTGGGCCTGGGGGCGGAGGCGCACGTACACGAGAGCGCCCACCTGGGGCCGGCCGTGTTCTGCGGGAGCGGGTCGCGGATCGGCGAGGGCGCGCGGGTCGAGAACAGCGTGCTGCTGGACAGCGTAACGGTGCAGGCGGGGGCGGCGGTGCGCGACTGCCTGATCGGTGAGGGGGCGCTGGTTCAGAGCGGGGCCGTGCTGGAACGGCGCGTCGTGGGGGACGGCGAGCAGGTCTGACGCAGGGCCGTCGAGCGGCCCGCGCCAGGGCGTAGTCGTGGGCATGCCGCGTGGCGCGCCCGCGGCCTCGACAACCCACGCCGGACCCGCTACACTTGGCGGGCGAACGCCGCTCGCGCAGGCGGCGCGGCCGATCTTCATCTACCTCGAAGCGGAAGGCGGACCATCATGCCTGAGCCGAGGCCCGAACTCGTAGACGATATCCGCCAACGCCTGGAGGCGAACGACCTGGAGGGGGTGCGGGTGTGGGTGCGGGGGATGCACCCGGCCGACATCGCGGACCTTCTGGAGGAGTTGGAGGAGCCGGAACGCCTGGCGGTGATGGCGCTGCTCGATGACGCCACGGCCGGTGAGGTGCTGGACGAGACGGCCGATGACGTGAGCACGGAGGTCATCGAGAACCTGGACGACGAGCGCGCGGCGGACATCCTGGAGGAGATGCGTGCGGACGATGCGGCGGAGATCCTGACGGAGATTCCGGAGGACCAGGCGCAGGAACTGATCCAGCTCATGGAGCGGGAGCCGGCGGCCGAGGTGCGGGAACTGCTCGACTACCCGGAGGACTCGGCGGGCCGGCTGATGAGCCGGGAGTTCGTGGCGGTGGAGCAGGACCTGACGGCCCAGCAGGCCATCGAGCGGCTGCGGGAGTTGCACCCGTCGGCGGAGATGGTGTACTACGTGTACGTGGTGGATGCGGCGGGGCGGCTGACGGGGGTGCTGTCGTTGAGGGACCTGATCACGTCGCGGCCGGAGAGGCCGGTGGCGGATATCATGCTGCGGGAGGTGCAGAGCGTCGAGGCGGCGACCGACCAGGAAGAGGCGGCGAACGCCATCGCCAAGTACGACCTGCTGGCGGTGCCGGTGGTGGACGAAGGGCGGCTGGTGGGAATCCTGACGGTGGACGACGCGATTGACGTGATCACCGACGAGGCGACGGAGGACATCCAGAAGATGGGGGGCATCGGGGCGGGCGACGAGGTGATCGAGACGCCGGCGTGGCGGGCGCTGCGCAAGCGGCTGCCGTGGATGCTGCTGATCCTGGGGTTGTACCTGCTGGTGCCGGCGGGGATCGCGCCGTTTCAGGTGGTGATCGCGCAGGTGGCGCTGCTGGCGGTGTTCATGCCGGTGATCTCGGCGATCGGGGGCAACGTGGGCAGCCAGGCGCTGGCGGTGACGATCCGGGCGCTGGCGGCGAGCGAGCGGCCGTCGCTGTGGCTGTTTCTGCGGGTGGCGAAGAAGGAGTTGCTGCTGGGGCTGGTGCAGGGGGTGGCGCTGGGCGGGGCGCTGGCGTTGATCGGGTGGCTGTGGACGCGCAACGGGTTTCTGGCGGCGGCGATCGGCGTGGGGCTGGGGGTGAACGTGCTGGTGGCATGCCTGCTGGGCGGGATCATCCCGGTGGTGCTGCGGCGCATGGGGCGGGACCCGGCGATGCTGACGGGGCCGGTGATGACCCTTGTCATGGACTTCTTCGGGTTCGTGATCTTCCTGAGCATCGCCGCGCGGCTGCTGCACCTGCTGGCGTGAGGAGGCGGCAGCGTCCGGTGTGCCTCAACGACATCAGCGGGGTGCTGATCTACTTTGCGCCGGCGGTGACGCTGCTGGAGCGGCTGTGAGAGGGTAGCGTTCTGACGGAAAAACTCAGCGACGGGGGGTCGCGCGCCGCCGCTTCTCGCGCCTCTTGGTTCGGCGCTGCCGGCGCCTCTCTTCATCCGGGTCGCGGCCCGACTCCCGAATGAAGCGGCTGTAGGCGGCGGTCAGCAAGCGCTCGATCTGGTCCGGGTCGCGCAGTAGGTCGCGGGCCGGCCGATCATCTTGCGGACCCTCGTCCTTCCACACGGGAAGCGCCGCCAGCCGGGTCGTGACCGCCGGGTGGGTGTCGAACACGGTGTACCCCGTTCTGCTGGCCTGTTCCACCTCGTCGAGGGCCTCCGGGTGGACTTGCACGAACTTGCGGAATGTGGCGTAGTAGTTGGCGGGCAGGCTCCTCGCCTCGAGGGCGTCCAGGATCTGGGGGACGGCCACGATGTCGAACAGGTTCCCTTCGCGGTGCACGGTTCTGAGCGCCGAGGCGCAGGCTCGACGTCCCGCCACGGAGGCGGCGATCATGTCGGCCCGTGACTCCCGCGCCCGCTGGATGGATGCGTCCAGTGCGCATAGGGCGCTCAGATACCAGCCCAGCACGAGAAGCGGCGGGTAGAGGAACAGCCAGGCCGCCAGGGACGGGCCTTCCTCGTCGCCGTCATCCGACAAGCCGGCGGACATGTGCTCCAGGGCGCCCGAGAGACCGGACATGGCGCGCCTCACGAAGTTCGTGTAGAGCCCGTCGGGGCCGGTCAGGTGCGCCATCTCGTGGGCTATACACGCCCGCAGTTCGTCAGCCGTCAGAAAGCTCAGGTCCGGGCACCCCAGGATCAGGAGGCGCCCCTTCACCTTTCCGTCGAACGTCACCAGCGCTGCGTTTGGCACGGCGGCGAAGCCGCTCTCCGCCGACAGCAGAACGGCATCCGGCGGGCGGCAGCCAACCTAGGCGCTCGTCTCCCGCACCAACTCCGCCAGCGCCGGCTCACGCGCCAGCGGCAAAGGTATGACCGGCTCGAAGGTGGGACCCATCCATAGAGACCGCGCGAGACCGATCGCGACCGCAATGAGCGCCTGAACCGCAGCGCCCCCCGCCACTACCGCCACGCCGACCAGCAGCAGCGACCTGCGCATGATGACAAGCACCAGCATGACCGCGACCGCAACGACCGCCGCCCCACACAGGGCCAGCAGCACGTACATGCCGGGCACCATCGCCAGCGCGAGGAAGAGCCGCGTCAAGGGCAGCCGCGGGAGGTCCCGCTCGAAACGGGGGCGTTTGCCCGCAGGCGCGGGCTGGCCGCCTGGTGCGCAGCCGTTGGACGGTGCCAAGTGTGATGTCCCCCTAATCGCCCAGATACGGCTGGACCTCGATGAAGTTGAAGATGAGTTGTTGGCCGGCCGGGCCGCCGGGGGCCGTCTCGCTCGCCCAGTCGGAGATGGTGAGGGCGGCGGTGGGCGCGGCGGCGCGGAAGACGCGCTGGTGGTAGTTCATCCAGAGTTTGTTCTGGTCGTCGAAGGCGTCCGCGTGGTGGCTGTAGCAGTTGCGGAAGACGTGCTGGAAGCACTTGTCGGGAACGAGTTCGACGCCGTCAATGGTGATCGAGACGGCGTGCTTCTGCTGGACTGACTTGCCGGAGGTGAGTTCGCCGTAGTCGCCGGTGTACATCTTGAGCGAGTAGAGGCGGCCGGGCTGCAGGGCGCGGATGGTCTGCGAGAAGGTGTTGGGCCTGGCGGCGCTGCGCCGGGCCCAGAGGAAGTTGTCGCCCAGGCTGCTGCGCGGGTAGCGGCCCTCGAGCCAGCCGTAGCGCTCGTGGCTCTTGGCCGCGACGCTCCCCTCTTCCGCCGGGGAGATGGTCCAGCCCTCGAGGGCGTCGTCGAAGTCGGGGTTCTGGATGTGGGGCAGCAGGTAG
>Ga0180434_10009457_pt1 | contig 10580 bp, 6 predicted proteins | sample SS_ome_7_FD_132453 | JGI IMG/M metagenome (GOLD analysis project Ga0180434, IMG submission 132453) | Hypersaline lake sediment archaeal communities from the Salton Sea, California, USA - SS_1_D_2 metaG | ecosystem: Environmental > Aquatic > Non-marine Saline and Alkaline > Hypersaline > Sediment... | reverse complement strand
CCCTCGACGCCTGGCCGGCAGTAAGAGAAGGCCAACGTCAGCATGAGTACGGCAATCATTCTGGAAGTTTTCTTCATTGTCGCGCCCCCTGTCTATTGTTTGTTTTGGAAACCTCGGAGCTCATAATAATCATCAACCAGTTGTTTGAACTCGGCTTTATCGAGCACCCTTCGGCTTTTTCCGACGGGGTGTTTAAAGAAAAATTCGGGGAGAAAATCATCTTCGGGGCTCATCCCTTCTCTCAGGTTGAATTCCCTTATGGTCATGGCAATATTGGCCGCGATTTTCTTGAAATCAGCTTCCTTGAGGTCCAATCCCAGGGTGCCTTTCACGATTGCCGCAAGCTCGTCCCAGAAAAAAAGGTCCCGGAAAAACCGGCAGAGTATCAATGTGTCATACATGGTAAGCCTATCCTCGTATTCCAGAAGCATGGCTGCTTTTCCCTTGATTTCCTCCGGGGCTATGAGTCCGGCCAGTTCCGGTTTATAAAATGTCGTCCTCAGGTGACAGGCGCCCCGGTCCGATATGGCAAATCCAAGGCCCATGCCTTTCAAAAAACGGGGATCGAACGCGGGCGGTTCCAACCCTTTAACCTGGATGGCGATCTCTTCAAGGCCCAGTTCACGGGCTGCCGCGCGCACGCCTTCTGCCAGCAAATTCCCGATGCCTTCTCGCCGGGAGATCATTCCGATGAGCTCAGCAATCCTGTCCACCTCCCCGTAATCGATGGAAAAGTCAATTTTTCCCCTTCGTGAGGCCTCGATGGCAAAGGCCGTGACATTGCCTGCTGTGATGGTGTCCATGCCGAACCGGTCACAGACATCATTCAGGTAGGCAATTTCTTTGATGTCATCGATGAGATTCAATCCTCCAAAGGCACCGATTGTTTCGTATTCGGGGCCGTCGAGCTTCAGTCCTTTGTGCCTTCCGCTTTTGACTGTCGTGTCGCGATTGCAGGAGATAAAACAGTAGGTGCACGATCTGGGTTTGACCTCGCATTCTCTGTTCAGGGCCTCGGCATTGATGTCTTCGATGAAGGGGACCGTGCCCTCCTGCCAGTAATGGGAAGGGAAAGCCTCGACTGTGCTGGTTATGTCGACCATCATCGGCGTTCCGTACTTTTTATAGGCTTCGTAAACGGGCATAGCCATGCCTGCCTTGAATTGGACCTTCTGGAACTCCTTCAGAAGGTCCTCATCCGCGGCCTGTTTGTTTTGATCGCCGATGAAGACCAGCGCCTTTATCTTTTTACTTCCCATGACGGCTCCGGCGCCTGTTCTGCCAAGACATCGGCCAAAATCGTTGTTGATGTAGGCGTATTTGACGAGGTTTTCGCCGGCAGGGCCGATGGTCAAGACCGCTGATTTCTGACCGGCGTATTTTTCTCTGAGGATTTCTTCGGTTTCAAAACTGTCTTTGCCGAGGAGATGAGAGGCGTCCTTGATTGCCACCGAATTATTCTTGATCTCGATATAGGACCATCTGTTCAACGCACCGGCGAGAACGATGGCGTCATACCCGGTCTTGGTGATGTGGAGAAAAGCTTTGCCTCCGGAGTAAGCTTCGCAAAAAATACCGGTCAAGGGTGATTTGGTGAAGGCCCCATACCTGTTTGCCCCCCAGATCGGGAATCCGTTGGCCGGACCGACAGCAAAAATCAAATGATTTTCAGGGGAAAGGGGATCCACTCCCGTGGGGTTGAGTTTGAGCAGGAGGTGAGATGCCAATCCTTTTCCGCCAAGAAAAGAGGCGTACACACTCTCCTCTATGGTCTCCTCTGAAAAATTCTGCGTGTTCAGATCGATCTTAAGAATCTTCCCGAAAACACCGTTCATGATCGACTCCTTGTTTGTTCCTGCGGATCTTCGGTTTCCAGATTAACAAAATTATCTGTATTCACCAAGAATTTGGTAAGCTCTTTCTTCGTGGGTCATGTCCTTTTTGGCCTTGCGCCAGCGATAACCGGCGTAGCCTAATACAACCCACACCGCCACAATGATGTACTCGAGCGGCCATTTAAGCTGGGCCGAGGATCCGGGAAAAACCATCATGACGATGATTCCTGCAGCGATAGCCGCACCGAGATACATGATTATTTTGAATTTGACTTTGTACGGCCGCTTTAAATCCGGGGCCGACTTTCTCAGTTTAATGCATGAGAGGCAGGTGATAAACCAGCCGCTAATAAAGGCGAAAGAGGCCACATTCACGATCGGAAGCAGGCTGGACCTGCCGATGAAGGGACCGATCAAGGTAAGCAGGCCCACAAAAAGAATGGCATTTTTGGGCGTTTGGTGTTTCTCATCCACGTCCCCAAACCACTTGGGCAGGAGGCCACCCCTTCCTGAGGCAAAGACGACTCTCGTCGAGGCAATAAAGAATCCATTAAATGAGGTGATCAAGCCAAAGAAGGCAGCCAGCAAAACCAGTTTAGCAGCCCAGTCATAGCCGAAGGCTACTCGAAAAGCATTGGCTGTGGGCAAGTCGAACTTGAGAATTTCCTTCCACGGCATGCATACAGAAAGAGCCAGGATGACCACCCCGTAAAATGCGGCGCCGATGAGAATGGAGACGATGATAGCTCTTCCCAGATGTCTGGGGTCCAGCTTCCGTCCTGATTCTTCGGCGCCCTGGGGGATGGTATCAAAGCCGGAATAATAGAAAGGCACAATCCCCAGAATGGCGATTAATGAGCCCAAAACAGCAATGGAAGTCCCCCCCCCGCCGGCAAAGAGAGGAGTCATGTTCGAAAAATCGCCTTTGACGACAGCAACTACGGTGAAGATGGCGACGCAGACAAAGATGAGGCTCGTGGTGATGGCCTGAAACCTGGCCGAATTTTTGACTCCGAGATAGTTGATGCCGATGATGAAAACGCTCGCAATGACTCCTGCGCCGATGGACACAAGGCTGACCGGATTTCCCCCGAAAACATAGAGGGGTTTCAATTTGAGCCCGGGAATAAGATATTCAATGATCCACCCGATGGCCACAGCTTCGAAGGGACAGATAGCTATGTAGGCAAAAGAAAGGAACCATCCCGTTAAAAATGAAATACCAGACCCGAAAGCCTTGTAAGCGAACGCCACTTCACCGCCGGCGACGGGAATGGCGGGTGTCAATTCCGCATAACAGAGGCCGATGAAAATGAGCAATAAACCGCCTAGAACGAATCCAAGAATGGCCCCTAAGGGTCCTCCCCGGACGAGCCAGTCTCCGGCGACGACAACCCATCCCACACCGATGATCGATCCAATGCCAAGTCCCAGGTAATGTCTGAACGACATGGCCTTGGCCAGGACTTTTCTCTGGGGAAAGTGTTCGGGTTCATTTGCTTTCATGTTTGCCTCTTTTGTCGTTATTCTAATATTAGGGCCAGGGAAGTTCCCCGGATTCAGTCAGCAAGGATAAAGATTTACGCTGTCTTTTCGAGTGCTTTTTCGAAAATGGCCAGGCCTTCGTCCAGGTGGGATTCCTGTATGATCAGAGGAGGAATCCAGCGTATGACGTTGTCATCCGTGCCGCAGGTCAAAATGAGCAGGCCATCCTCGATGCATGCCTTTTGGACAGCTTTGGCTTTAGCTTTATCGGGGCTGTGCCCATCCTCGGTCACAAATTCCACTCCGGCCATCAATCCCAATCCGCGCACATCACCTATACTCGGGAAGCGTTTTTTGATAGATTCCAATCGGGCAAGGAGTTTTTTCCCGAGATTTTCTGCGTTTTCCGCCAATTTTTCTTCGAGATAGACACGGATACTCGCTTCGGCCGCGGCACAGGCCACAATGTTGCCTCCGTAGGTTCCTCCGTGAGATCCGGGCGGCGATTTTTCGATCAGCTCGGACCGGGCAGCGACACAGCTCACCGGCATTCCAGAAGCCAGTCCCTTGGCCATAATTATCATATCCGGAATGATCCCGAAGTGTTCGAAGGCAAAGAAACGGCCTGTCCGGGCAAAACCGCATTGGATCTCATCCACGATGAGGAGTATTCCGTGTTCATCACAGATCTCACGCAGGCCTTGCAGAAACCTTGCCGGAGGAATGACGTAGCCTCCCTCGCCAAGGACAGGTTCGATCAGCATGGCTGCTGTCTCCTCCGGGGCTGTTTGGCTTCGAAGGAGAAACCGCAATTCGTCGAGCATCCAGGTGCAGTCTTTATCGAAGCCAAAGTCTTTTGGGTTGGCTTCTGCCTTGGGGCAACGGTAACAATAGGCAAAAGGGGCAAAAAAGACACCCGGCATCAAGGGTTGGTAACCATTCCGGTAGATGGTCTTCGAGGCCGTCAAAGACATGGTTCCGATGGTCCTGCCGTGAAAACTCCGCTGGAAGGCTATGATATTCGTTTTTCCCGTTGCTTGCCTGGCCAATTTCACGGCGCCCTCGACGGCTTCTGCACCGCTGTTCGTGAAATAAAAAGAACTCAATTCATCAGGCACAACTTCGCGCAGAGCCTCCATGAGCCGGAGCATGGGTTTGTGAAATGCCATGTTTTGCTGACAGTGGAGCATCAGTTTGGCCTGTTCTCGAACCGCTTCGACAACACGGGGGTGGCAGTGTCCGGTGTTTGTGACGCCGATACCGCTTATGAAATCCAGGTAGCGGCGATCATTGTCATCCCACACATAAGGTCCTTCTCCACGCACAATAATCGCATCCAATAGCTGTGGCACGGCTTTGGATAAATGACGACTGAACTCTTTTAAATCACTCATCGTTCTATGTCTCCTTATATTTTCAAATTTCTTTTATTAACACCATTCACTGATCCGCCCGGGAAGAGAGCTTGAGAGCTGTCTCCTCGGCTTGATAGACGATCTTCCCCTCGAAAAGGGTCATCTGACATTTGAGGTCCTTGATTTCAGGAGTGGGAATGGTGTACATGTCTTTATCCCAGATAGCGATATCGGCGTATTTGCCGACTTCGATGGAGCCTATCTTGTCCTCCATGAACAGTTGATGCGCACTCCAGATGGTGTACGCCCGCAGAGCATTGTGCACATCTATGGATTCTTCTGTGCCAAAAGGATGGGACCCGTACACGCCAAGCAGCGGTTCTCTGGCGATTTGCGCCCATATTCCGTAGCGTGAAGGGTAGGGGACTACCCAGAAATCGGATGTTGCCGCCCAAATCATTCCCCTGTCCAGAAATGTCTTGTAGGGCTTGAGCTTGAGGCATCTTTCCGGGCCGAAATTTCCGGCATAGGTGTCTCCGATCCACCACATGTGAACCGCTTCCGCTTCGGGATAGCCGGCATCGTATTTTTTCTGCATCTCAGCCATCAAGTCGAGCGCGTGTTCTGTGGGAATATTGCAGTGGATGATGCCGTGGCGGAGACCATGGATCGGATTGTCTGTCATGGCCAGATCATAGGAATCCATCAACCAGTCGATGGCTCTGTCTCCGATGGCATGAACAGACATATGCAATCCTGCATCGTGGTACATTTTGACCATTTTTCGGAACTCATCCGGGGGAAGAACCGGATAACCGTAGTTCCCTTTGTCGATCTCCTTGAAATCTTTGTTCCACTCATCGTAGAGCCATGCCGTTCGTGCGCCTCCGCTGCCGTCCAGGTAGATTTTTATGCCTCCGGAGATGAGCCTGTCGTCACCGGTGGTGATGTAAGGTTTTGTGAACGCGCTCACGCGGTCTATCACTTTCTGGGCGCGTTTGACTGTAGAGCCTCCGTCCCAGAGGACAAACATTCTCACCGTGAGCTTATCCTGGGCGAGGACATTCTGGTACTCCTTCCAGACTCCGGGGCCGATGCCAGGCTCTTTGGCCGCTGTCATCCCTTCGCTGTTAAAGCCCTTGACGAGCTCGATGATTCCCTCCTGGATATGCGTCGAGGTTCGCTCCGGAATAAACCGTAAAACCAGAGACATGGCCGATTCCTTGAGTACACCGGTGGGGGTTCCATCCGGATACCTGTCGATGGATCCTCCCGGAGGGTCCGGGGTGTCTTTGGTGATGTTGGCCATTTTCATGGCTACGCTGTTTGCGGTTCCGTAGTGGCCCATGGTGTGCATGAGATAGACGGGATTTTCCGGGGCAATGGGATCGAGGTCAGAAGCATAGATATAGCGCAGTTCCTCAAGTTTCCCCTCATCCCATCCTCGACCGAAAATCCACTCGCCGGCTTCGGATTGCTCGACCTTGGCTTTGACTTTTTCGACCACGTCGTCCATCCTCCGGACACCGGGAAAACTCAAGTCGAGGATGTAGAGCAGGCCGTACCCGCCCATGGCAAAGTGACAGTGGGCATCGATGAGGCCGGGTGTGGCGGTCAATCCGTTGAGATCAATCACCCGGGTCGCCGGTCCGGTCAGGGCATTGATCTCTGTGTTGGATCCGACAGCAATAATTTTTCCGTCTTTGATGGCTATGGCTTCGGCAATAGAGTCCTCCGGATCGACCGTTATGATCTTTCCGTTGATCAGGACCGAATCGGACGCTAGATATTCATTGGCTTTTTGGCCTGGCCCAGTGCAGCCAGTCAGCAAAAACAGGACCGACACCAATCCAACGCAAACAGGTGTCAGCCCGGAGGGGAGAAATCTTCTCATTGTCATTTTTTTCTCCTTATAATACGGGAATCGCCTCAAAATAGAGTTGTTCTCTGAGGTGCATCCTTTCCCCATTTCTGTGTTGATGAGTATTTTTTTAATTTTTTACATATATATTCTATCTAATTTAATATTGTCAAGAAATATTTGTCAAATTTTTTTTATAACGAAATATTATGCAAAAATACTGTTGACAATCATTGTGTCATTGGCTAATCTTTGTCTGTCGCAATGCAAAAACATAGTCAAAATAGTCAACACGGTTGAAACAAAAACAATGAGGAGGGATGTGTAAATGAATAAACCAAAAGTGGGTGTGGTCGGCTATGGGGTGATAGGACAGAGGCTGGCCGATGGCGTTTCCTTGCAAGATGATATGGAGCTCGTGGGCATTGTCGATGTGGCTCCTACGCTGTCCATCAGGGCTCTGTATGACAGCGGCATGGAATATGACCTCTTCGTCGCGGATGACAAATTCAGACCGGCCTTTGCCGATGAAGGAATTCCTGTTAAGGGGAATTTCGACGATTTGCTCTCTCAAGTTGACATTGTATTGGATGCCACGCCTGGGGGAATCGGGGCGAAAAATAAAGAAATCTACAAAGCCCGTAACATGAAAGCCGTATTCCAGGGCGGAGAAAAGGGGGAAGTGGCGGATGTCTTTTTCCACGGATATGCCAATTATGAAAAAGGCATTGGCAAGGATTATCTCAAACTGACCTCGTGCAACACAACTGGATTTATCAGAGCTGTGGACTGTATCGATAAAGCAGTGGGTGTGGAACGGGTGGTCATCACCATCATCCGGAGATCCGCCGATCCTGCCGACATCCACAGGGGGCTGGTCGATGTAGCGCTTGTCGAAAAGGTTCCGAATCATCAGGCCGAAGACCTCATGTTGATCATGCCTCATGTCGATGCCACTGGCGTTCTCGTTCATGTACCCACAACACACGGCCATATCATAAGCATCTTGGCCACACCAAAAAAGAAAATTACGGTTGACGAGGCCATCGATTTGTTCGATGCGCATCCGCGGATAAAGGTCGTCGAGATTGATAAGGGATTCAATTCCAACGCCGCTCTCTTCAGATATGCCCGGGACAGAGGATTCAAGAGAGCGGATATGTATGAGCTTGCCGTGTTCAAGGAGACCGTCGTGATGAGCGGCGACAATCTTTTCTTCACGGTGAACATTCCTCAGGAAGCCATCGTGACACCTGAAACGATCGACGCTATCCGGGCTTCTCTTTCTCTGCAGACAGACGCCTACGAAGCAGTGAGTTTGACGAATAAATATCTCGGCTTGAAATAGCTGCAAGCAATACCCGAATTCCAAAATTGAGACATCACTTCGAATAATAAGCAAGAAATCCAGTGCATCGGTGGAAATGGACCTCGGATCATTTCGAGATGAATGGATTCATGGGGATACAAAGAGAGCAAAGAACCGAGGCGAAAAGCAAAAGCATCTGCTGTAGGAGAAAAAATGAAAACTAGGGCATATTTGATTCGCAATGGATTCGTATGCATAGTGCTCGGACTCTTGGTGATGGCCTGCTCGTCCGGTCCTGTGGAGCACTATGATATTCTCATCGAAAACACACAGATTGTTGACGGCACAGGGAGTGATGCGTTCAAAGGAGATGTGGGAATTAGGGGAGAGAAAATAGTCGCTGTTGGTAAGATAAAAGGAGAAGCCGATGTTGTCTTTGACGGTTCAGGATTGGTGACTTCTCCGGGTTTTATCGATCTGCATACCCATGCCGACAACAATATTCTGGAGTATCCACAAGCGGAAAACTTCATCATGCAGGGCATCACAACAGTCGTAGGGGGCAACTGCGGCGGTTCTCCTGCGCCCCGCAAAGGTTTGTCCTTTGCTCAGTGGTTGTCAAAAGTGGAATCTACGGGCATATCCTTAAACCTGGCTCAGCTTGTGGGGCATGGGGTAATTAGATGGCTCGTCATGGGCCGTGATTTCAAGAGAGAAGCCACGCCTGAAGAAGTCGATGCCATGAAAGGTTATGTTGACGATGCCATGAAAAATGGGGCCTTTGGAATGTCGGCCATGCTTGATCCGCCCACTCCAGGGGAGTTTGCTTCTGTCGAGGATGAGCTTGTCCCTCTTGCGAAAATCGTCAGCAAGTATGGGGGCGGGTTTTGGCCGCATCAGCGGCATCACCGCAGCCATTGGGCCTCATCCGATCCCGAAGAGGTTGGCTACGGGATATTCCATGGTCCTCCGGAAGATGCTTTTGTCGGGACCTATCGGGGATTGCTGGAAGTCATCGACATCAGCCGCAAAGCCGATCTTCCCCTTCATATCGGCCATCTCGTCAACGCCTACCGGATACCCCAACCGCATCCCGATTCTCTGGATGAGGCTACGGCCAGGGCTACACTGTGGATTATTGATAGGGCTATAGAGGAAGGCCTTGACGTCACGTTTGATGTCACGTTCGCACTTGCCGGAGTCGCGAGACGGAATTTTATGCTGAGAGACTTCTGGAGAAGTCGCAACATCGCCTTGGGCTGGCTGAATACGCTGGATAAAGCTGACGTTGTTGAGATCATAAAGACAGATGACCTTAGAGCTAAGGTGAAAAAAATTCACGATAAAGGCCGGCTCAAGCTGGGGATGATTCATACCAAGGCCGATCCGTATTGGATGGACCGTTTCAAGATTTTACAATGTCAAATCACGGACTATGAAGGAAAGACGATCGGAGAAATCGCCCGACTTAAAGGCAGGAAATCTCTTGATACCGTGCTCGACATTCTCGCTGAAGACCCGGAGACGATCTGGGTCCAGCATCGAGACGAGAGGTATTTCGAAGCCGCTATTCCGGTTTTCCTCAAGCATCCGAATGCAAGCCCGAATACTGATTGGGCATGTGCTCCTCCTATAGATGACCCTGAAGGCCTGTTCGAAGGCAGAGACATGTGGTACACATCGTCTCCGATCGGATATGGTCTTTATGCCGATTACATCGGAACCATGGTGAGAGAAAAGAATTGCCTTACTCTTGAAGAGGCCATAAACAGGGCGACCTATGGGCCAGCCAGCATGGTCCTGGGATTGGGTGATAGAGGCATTTTAGCTCCAGGGGCCTATGCTGATGTGGTCATGTTCGACCTGAATACGATAAAGATGACGGGCGATTACCTGAAGCCTGCCCAGCGTCCTGAAGGGATTGAATTGGTGATGGTCAACGGCCGAATTGTCTACCAAGACAAGAAACATACAGGGAAGAGGCCGGGCAAAGTCCTGAGACACAAACCGAGACAAAAGGATATCTCTGAAAGCGGAATACGATGAAATATGGAATCAACACATTGGATGACTTTGATTTCGGGGCCAAGGTGGTCCTCTGCCGTCTGGACCTGAACTCTCCCTTTGATAGGGAAGAGGGAGGCTTCAAAGACATCAGCCGCATCAAAGCGGCTGTGCCGACCGTGAAGGAATTGTCGGAAAAGGGGGCCAGGCTCGTCCTCCTGACACACCAGGGAGGGGATCTCGAGTACAAAAACTTCATTCCGACCGAGCTTCATGCCAGAGAATTGTCGGCGCTTCTCGCGAACAAAGTGAATTTCATCGACGATATCTGCGGCCCCACAGCCAGGGAAGCCATGCAAACCCTGAAAGACGGGGAAATGATTTTGCTGGACAATGTCCGTTACATGGCGGAGGAGATGACATTGTTCGAGACCAAGCTCAAGTTGACAGCAGAGGAGCAGGCCAAAACCATCGTGATCAGGAAGCTGGCACCCTTTGCGGATATCTATGTCTGTGATGCTTTTGCGGCGGCTCACAGGGACCAACCGACGCTGGTGGCGTTCGAAGAGGTCCTTCCTTCTGCCATGGGCAGGCTTTTTGAGCGGGAGTATGAGATCCTCTCCAAGATCATGACATCTCCGGATAAGCCCTGTGTCTTCCTGTTGGGAGGAGCCAAGGTCGAGGATGCCTTTCTTATGCTGCCCACGGTTCTCAAGGAGGGCATTGCGGAT
>Ga0180434_10009456_pt1 | contig 10581 bp, 11 predicted proteins | sample SS_ome_7_FD_132453 | JGI IMG/M metagenome (GOLD analysis project Ga0180434, IMG submission 132453) | Hypersaline lake sediment archaeal communities from the Salton Sea, California, USA - SS_1_D_2 metaG | ecosystem: Environmental > Aquatic > Non-marine Saline and Alkaline > Hypersaline >... | reverse complement strand
TGCTGATCGTTGAGTACGGCATTTCGCGCCACTGCGGTACGTCACCGTCTAAGATGGCGATCTTCTTGAACTGATCAGGTTGCAAAGTTTGCTTGCGAACACCACTGGGTGTGATGTAAAAATGATCTCGGTCATGATGTCGGATCGACACGTTACCGTCACGACTGGTGATCCAGTTGCGGCGATATGCTTCGATCAGGGTTTCGCAGATAGTTTCTAACATGTTAGTCCTTGAAAAATGTTACATACAGGCCCCATAGGCAGGCAGCAACTATGCCTATGGGTGCCAGGAACACCAAATAATACCAATCCCACATCACCAATGACGTATAGTGTTAGCGATGATGAAACCACAGGTCACCACATGCACTACTACCCAACCGGTCTTGAGAAACAGTGCTATACGTGCTTCTCGCAGTGTCAAGATAGGCACACGCGGTCTATCTTGATCGTTGGTTCCCATGAGATGCCCGGTTGCCCGGGCCCAAATACGTTCAAAACTGTTCAATTCAACTGATTCCTTTTGATCAATGTGCTGCCCATTGCACGGTATTTAAGTCTATGCCCTCTTGGGCCATCTCCCACAACGGACTCATCTGTCGTAGATGATCCACTTTTTCGGTGACCAGTGCTATGGCAAAATCTATGTCTTCCTCTGTGGTAAATCTTCCGATAGAAAATCGTATGGAGGAGTGAGCTAGTTCGTCTGACCTGCCCAGCGCACGCAACACATATGATGGTTCGAGACTGGCTGAAGTGCAAGCAGATCCAGATGATACTGCAATGCCATTTATGCCCATCAACAGGCTTTCGCCCTCCACATAGTTAAAACTGATGTTGAGATTGTGTGGCACTCTGTGCTCGAGATCTCCGTTGACATACACGTCTGGTATGTGCGACAGTCCACGTAGCAATCGGTACCGGAGACTGCGTATGCGTTCGTTCTCTGCGGCCATTTCTGTGCGGGCAAGCTCGAAGGCGGCTCCCATGCCAACAATTTGATGCGTTGGAAGTGTGCCCGAGCGCATGCCACGCTCGTGGCCGCCGCCATGGATAAGGGGCTCAAGCCGTACACGAGGCTTACGCCTTACAAACAAGGCGCCCATGCCCTTGGGCCCATAGGTTTTGTGCGCAGAGAATGACATGAGGTCAACCTTGATCTCCGCAAGGTCAATGACCACCTTACCCGTGGCCTGAGCACTGTCGACATGAAAAATAATTCCGCGCTCGCGACAGAACTCGCCAAGCCGAGGGATGTCTTGAATGACGCCAATCTCGTTGTTGACGAACATCACAGAAAGAAGAATGGTGTCTTTCCTAACGGCCTGTTCGAAGACTGAAAAATCGATAAGGCCGTTCTCTTGGACATCCAGGTAGGTCACCTCAAAACCCTCTCGCTCGAGCTCTCGGCAGGTGTCGAGCGTTGCCTTGTGCTCGGTCTTAACCGTAATGATGTGGCGCCCGCGGTCTTTATAAAAATGCGCTGCGCCTTTTAAGGCAAGGTTGATGGACTCTGTTGCCCCTGAAGTCCAGACGATTTCCTTTGGGTCTGCGTTAACAAGTGCTGCCACTTGACGCCTTGCATTTTCGACCGCCTCTTCGGCCCTCCAGCCAAAGGCATGGCTACGAGAAGCAGGGTTACCAAATTCTTCCCTTAAGTAAGGAATCATTTGATCCACCACCCGCTGATCGATTGGAGTGGTGGCGGAGTAGTCGAGATAGATAGGTAGTTTCAATGGAACTGTTCCTCTTCAGTTGATCCTTTGAGTGCTTGCGTACTGGCATCAGCTTCGATGGTGGTGGTCACACGATCGAAATAGCCAGTGCCCACTTCGCGCTGGTGTTTGACTGCTTCAAATCCCAAGCTCTGGTTTGCAAACTCTCGTTCTTGCAGTTCTACAAACGCTGTCATGCCGTTACGAGCATAACCATGCGCCAGTTCAAACATGCCATTATTGAGGCTATGGAATCCGGCAAGGGTAATGAACTGGAACCGGTAGCCCATGGCACCTAGTTCACGCTGGAACCGGGCGATCTCGTCGTCTGAAAGTTTCTTCTTCCAGTTGAAGCTGGGTGAACAGTTGTAGGCCAGCATCTGATCCGGATACTGATCACGGATGCCTTCTGCAAACTTGCGAGCGAAATCAAGATCTGGTACACCAGTCTCGCACCAGATAAGATCAGCATAGGGTGCATAGGCCAGGCCACGTGCAAGAGCCTGCTCAAGACCATTGCGTGTGCGATAGAAACCTTCCACGGTGCGCTCACCTGTAATAAACTCACGATCACGCTCATCCACATCGCTGGTAATCAAGTTAGCAGCTTCAGCATCGGTACGAGCGAGTAGCACAGTAGATACTCCTAGCACATCACTGGCCAAGCGTGCGGCAGTCAATTTGTTGATGGCTTCCTGTGTTGGTACCAAGACCTTCCCGCCCATATGACCACACTTCTTGACCGATGCTAGTTGGTCTTCGAAATGCACACCAGCAGCACCGGCTTCGATCATGGCTTTCATGAGTTCGAACGCATTGAGCACCCCTCCAAAACCGGCTTCGGCATCGGCCACGATGGGTGCGAAGAAATCAAATTCATTTTTGCCTTCCATCCACTGTATCTGATCGGCCCGGGCAAAGGTATTGTTGATGCGTCTAACCACAGCAGGCACTGAATCTGCAGGATACAGGCTCTGGTCCGGATACATCTGACCAGCCAGATTGGCATCACCGGCCACTTGCCATCCTGATAGGTATATTGCTTTGAGTCCTGCTTTAACCTGTTGTAGGGCCTGCATGCCAGTGAGCGCACCCAATGTGTGTACATAAGGGCTGTCATTGAGCAGCCTCCATAACTTTTGGCTGCCTTCTTGGGCTCGTGTGTATTGCTCTACTCTGCTGCCTTGCAGTTCTACTACTTGTTCAGCAGTGTAATCTCGGCGCACCCCTTTCCATCGTGGGTAGTTTTTCCATTGTTTTTCCAGATCCTCTGCTCTGATGCGTTTGGTTGTTTCGTGTGACATAAAATTCCTTTCGTTTAGATGAAGGCGTCGTAAATAGCTGAAAGGAGGAATCCCATGGATCCAATTGTATTATTAGGTATAGCCATTGTTGTCGCGCTTGGTGCTGTTATTTACGTCAATAGACGTAGCGGTGTAGATGTTAATCAAGACGGCAAAGTCGATGTCAAAGATGCGGTGCAAGCTGTCCAGAACACTGTGTCAGCTGTCAAGAACACAGCTGACGTAAATCAAGACGGCAAAGTGGACGCCGCTGACGCCAAAGCAGTCGCGAAAAAAGCCACTACTGCTGCCAAAAAAGCTGCTGGTACCGCACGCAAAGCAGTGACTCGCAAAACCACAGCAAAAAAGACAACTGCAAAACGTTGATCCTGTGGCACAGGATCAAAATCTCTACTGTGCATTAGCCAAACACGGATTGGGTATCAACAATCAAGGATACCTGACTCCGTGTTGTCAATGGTATGCGCGAGACGCAGCATTGCCAGAATTGCCCTGGCAAGAAACTGAGCGTTATATCCAGGAAGTGCGATACAAGATAGTGTCAGAGCTTGATGCTGGCATACAGCACACCGGCTGCCGCCATTGCTGGCATGAAGAAAAACTGGGTTATAAAAGCATGCGTCTGGACTGGAATCCTCGCATCGCTGAAAAAATAGATCTCGAGTCTATACAACACGAACACAATCATGTGTTAGACATCGAACTGTGTCTTGGCAATTTCTGCAATCTCAGATGCATGATGTGTGGACCGTATGCCAGTTCCCAATGGGAAACAATATACAAAAAAAATCAAGAGCAAGCTCGACAATGGTGGACCCTGCCAGAACAAAAAGCAGCCTGGTGGGAACAGCCGGGATTCATTGAATGGTTAACACCACATCTCAAGACTTGCCTAAGGATAAATCTCACCGGTGGCGAACCTTTGCTGATACCACAGACTGAAACAATCATCGATCGCATCATTGAGCTGGGGCGGGAGAAGGAAATCACTCTGCAGATTAGTAGCAATCTCACCAAACTCAGTGACAGTATCTTAGAGAAGTTGTCAAAGTTCCAAACAGTGTTTCTTTCAGTCAGCCTAGAAGGAACCGAGCACATGAATGACTATGTGCGATATCCGGCTAAATGGACAGACATACAGGCCAACATCGAAAAAATCAAACAACGAGGATCGCGCAACATCTCTGTCAGCATAAATCACACATTCCAACATGCCAGTGTATATTCAATCCCAGCACTGATTGAATTCTGTTGGAAAAACAAAATGCATTTCCATCTTACGTCAGTACACGGACATCAACAGTTGACCATACCCGGAGTACCGCCGCAGGACCTTGCCAGACTGATATCATGGACCAAAAGTACTGCTTGGTTAAACACCCCAGGGTGGCCACAATCTGTCAAGCAGTATATCTTGGGACTAGAAGGCACCGAGTTTGATCCAGCGATCTATCAACGTTTCCGAGAATATGTAGCATTTATCGATGCCACCAATCATACCGATTGGAACCAAACATTCTGCCCCAGCGATCCCTTTGCTTAGACGATCTGCACTATCATCCTGGTCAATCCGACTATGTCGATAGTGACCAACAGTAGATAGTTTGCCAGCATGCCAAAACTGCGCCGTGTCCAGGCAGCCCAGGCATAGATAGCACAGCCCAAGATAAAAAACGGATAGATCCAGATCAAGGGTGGATTGGGCACAGTAGCTGCCATTACGAGGCTACAACCGATGCTGAGTGCCCATGCAAAAACTTCAAGGCTGAATCTCAAGGGCCAGCTACGAAAATCCTGTTGTATCCAGGTCAAAGTGGGTCGTAATAATTCTATCATGATCTCGTTGGAAACCAATCCTGTATCTGTCCTTGCCTGTGCAAATCAGAAGTTACACAGTGTATTCCCCCGTCCCAAAAATATCGATGGCGGAAGTTGACTATGTGTGCCTTGATTCCATATCTATCTAATGCGTCAAACACCTGTTTGTTGTAATTGAATACCAGAACATTTTTTGGATCAATGATCAACATATTGACATCAAATACTGTTTCTTCCACATATCCGGTCCAGTGGTCAAGCCAGGTTGTGACTACATCAACTACATCTTGATCGTATTCAAATCCCGGAATCCACCAGCGCCCATTGTTTTTTTTCTTAAGGTCCATGAAAGGACGTATTTTATCCCAGCTCTGATTTGGTAGATATACCACTTCCCAATCAGGAAATGTATCTTTATAAGTGGGTATGTCCATCAGACTGATTATCAATCCAGGACAAACTGGACAATAAGTTCCATCCCCGTGTCCGCCTGAGTTGATCACATGCGTACGATAAGTAAGAAATTCTTGGCTAACCAAATCCAGTATTTCGTTGTTATCTTGTGTATAAAACTCGGTGGAGAAATATAAATCTTTGCCTACACGCGAAACCATTGCACCATTGATAATGGAGGAAACACTGTGCTTAACTGAATTGTTGTTTTTCACAACACGATCGATTATATTTTTGTACTGATACTGAAAGTTTTGATCGCAGTTGACTAATTTTGTTAGTCCATGTATCCGATAACACTCGTCGACGATATAGGAAGGTAACTCATAAAAATCTATCCAGTTTTTTATTTCGGGCCAATTAGGGTCTTTGACCCGGTTGTAAAAGCCTACAATATCTGGGCTCCAATTATCATACAGCGTGGATCCGATCATTATCATTCCGTCTCGAGGAAACAACGGAGGAGGTACTTTTTTTCCTTGTATTTCTGTTGTTTCTGGCAATTCCGGTCTGAGAACTTCAACTCCAAAACTCTGGAGAGTCGATACGATTTTTTGTAAATCTTCCTCAGTCTCGATGGCAATTTTTTCAAATAATTGTCGTACGTGTGGGATCGTAATCCAGTCATAAAACTCGGGAGGATAACTACGCCCAACCACACAAAGTTTTAGAGGATCCCAATGCTGGTAAACACTGTATGTCATAACAAATGTTTTTCGGCAAAAGCAAAGCTAGCTAAATTTTTACCTTTTGACTCGCACTCTATATCGAATTTAGTCCAGAACGTAGCGGCCCAGTCGTTCACAGCTCGATTCCAATAGAAGTCAGAGTGTGCTCGCAGTTTCTGCTTCTTAAATCCTTGTGCCAGCAAGGCATTGAGATCGGGACGCACATCAGGATCGTGATCTACAAGGAGATCTTCACGGCTCACACTGTAGTGACACAACGGTCGCACACCCTGCCATGACTCAATCACTCGCTCGACTCGATCGTCTGCAGGATCAATGTACTCACCGGTCTTGATGAAATGGTGATGGATATCCAATACCAGGGCCACATGGTCTGCCACTTGGAGCGTGACATCTAGGCCGTAAGCGATCTCGTCGTTCTCGATGGTGATAAGGTTGCGTGCTTCTGGTGAGAGCCGCCCTAGGGTGCGCAGGAACTTTTCTGGGCCACCTTTGCCTGATAGATGCACATTGATACCGAACCCATGATCGTGCCAGGTCTCGCCATAGCCCATCCAACGTGCCATGTCAGCATGATACTCAAATTCTTCTATTGATCGTTCCACGATTTCGTCTGACTCGGATGCCAGCACACAGAACTGTCCGGGATGGAAGTCTAGACGCACACCTAGTCTGCGTGCGGCCTCGCCCACAGGTGCAAAGATGCGTTCACAGTGTGCCTGCACATCGGGTTGTTGCCACCAGGCTTTCCAGTCCTTCTCGGTATAGCCTTGCAGCATCTCAGAACCCAGTCGCACCATACGCAGTTCTGGACGCAATGCACCCACCGTTTCAACCATTTTAAGGGCAGCGGCAGCATTGTGGTTCATGATGTCCCACTGTCGCTGTTCGGCTTCGTCGCGATGTTCGCGTAGCCAGCGCATAGTAGTAGATCTACCGTTGAGTTCACGATTGGCAGCATTCACTTTCATGCCTCCGCATTCAGAGGGATCAGTGAGCCATTTACAGCAGAATCCAACACGTTGCATGATTGTCGTCCTGATAGATGTCAAGACAACAACTTTAACACATTCTCCATTTTGTCGCAAGTGACATTGGGCAAACTGGCAAAAGCCGGATCCAGACCAGAATCATGATTGATCATGACCCATTGGATATTTTCAAGTTCGCGCATCACGCTGAGCAATATGCCATACCGGCTACGGATCAGTTGGTCTTTGGCAGGATCCCCGGTTGATATCGGTGTGGACAGATCAAAACCCACACACAACACGATGGCTGCATCAACAGAAGCCAGATTGAGAGCGATGAGATCGTCGATGTCTTTGGCTTCTACATTGTCCAGAGCATCAAACAGTTGCACATCGTCGGGTCTCCTGAGCTCTTGATAGAGTTTTTTTGACACATACACAGATGCAGATTTTTGTATTTCTCGTTCCAGCAACCATCGACCAGAATTTACCGTACTGGCTATCACATGATCTGTCTGCCAGTGCCGCCAGGTTGCTACACCGCCCCAGATTTCGCCGATGGATTTCATGGCTGTTATTGTATCAGTGGACAAACGCTCCCGGGCTGACATTGCTACCACCCAAGAGATTTTCATGCTGTTTTCAATGCCTGCCATCTAAATGCTCCCAAGCACACCCATGCAAATGGTTGTCCATCACGCGGGTCGCTGTTCAACAAGAAGTCTCCGCGTGTTCCGGAAAATCCCGGGGCAGAGTCTGTGAATCCCAATCGAAAACGATCTATACGCAAGTTGTTTTTGAGAGTGACTGTTCCTTCTTCGTCTATGTCAAGATAGGTCTTGCGATCCACACCTATATTTAACCGTTGCTTGCGACCTGTACCAACGTAGGCACCATTTTTGGCATGTTTGCCCACCAGCACATTGACTTCTTCATCCCAAACAGCCAACGCCATTTCAGGGTCTTCGGTATTGATACCCACACGTCGTGAGGTGACAGTTAGGGTGTCGGTAAACTTGGCTTCGCCTACTACGCGGAGATCTTTCAACGCTCCTACTGTTTCCAACGAACTGAAACGCACAGAATCGCCGATGCGATCCTTGGCAAGCATTTCAACACCGTCTATGGTAATATTTTTGAAATCAATGCCTTGCGCACGAGACAGATCCAGGATCTGTTGGACCAACTGGTCTCGCCAGGTCTGATCCAGTTTGACATACACACGATCGCATACTGTGTCAGCTAGACGCTGCCAGGCACGATTATCAGTGTTGATGTCGCCGGTGACTGCTATGTCTTTCACACGCAGAGATCCTGATATTTCTGCGTCGCGTTCTATTACCAGATCCACTGCAGCCAGAGCAGTGTTGACTACCACAGCTTCGTCCTGTACTACCAACTGTGTGGCAGTGGCCTGATCAGTGATGCCCGGGCTGCTGAAATTTTCCAGCAGCGTTCCTCGCCACCGTTCCAGAGCCAGATCCAGTTGTTCTCGCAACAAGGTTCCAAAATCCACATTACTGATCTTACCGATAGTTTTTTCGCTGACATGCTGGAGAGCACGCTGTTCAACCTGATCAAGCCAGGCTCGATCCAACAACAAGTTATCCAATGCCTGTTGTATCAACGGATTGAGATGTACCTGTAGAGCTTGATCTACAGATGACTTGATGATGTCATTGAAGTTGATCTGATCAGTCATGATTTCTCCGAGTGTCTAGAGTCACACAATGGAATCCGCCTCCCATGGTACGGCAATGAGTGAGTGTCATGGGTATCACAGTGAATCGATGCTGTTCTAACTGTGCGATCAGTTCGGTTTGTAGGCTGTCCACCACTACACACTGCGGATCCACTGCCAGCATGTTCATGCCAATCCATTTGCTAGCATAGGGGTATTGATAGAAATCTCTGGGCACAAGATCCTGCACCCATATTTTTTGCCATCCATTGAACACCTGCGGGCAATTTTGTTCGTTTACACGCGACGCATTGAGTACCACTAGTCCGTCGCGCACCGGAGCCACTGTGCTGTCGATGTGTGTGCCACCATAGAAGTCGCAGACCTCCACTGTGTGATCCGGAAACTGTTCGGCCAGCCAGGCTATAGCTGAATCAGATGCACTTTGACTGCGCAGTACCAGCAAGGTATCGTTGATTCGGCACACATTGGCAGCATCCATGACCATGCCGGGCACATCAGGCATGCGTAACACACGACCGGCTCCTTGTATCACAAAATCCAGGAACTGTTCTTCCTGGTCACGACAAGGCATCATCATGTTGGGTACCACCACAGTGTCGCCCACGATCAACAAGCGATCGCGAGGACAGTAATTGTAAAAACCTGCGGTCTTGGTAAAATCGTGCTGTGTCGGTCTCAGGACCTCTACACCGAGATCCTGTAGTACTCTAGCAAGATCATCTAGTTCGCGCTGTGCAGTGTCAGTGACATGTTCCGGCACAGGACCTTGTGGTATTGGTGTTTCGGTCCAGGCAGTTTCAAAGTTCAGTAAGTCAGTGGGCCAATTGGCTCCACGAGCATCGCCCACCACTATCTGTTCCAATAGATCCCATTCGTTGACAGAATAAATCTTGCTCATATCACACCTGTTAATTGCAGAGTATATCGATTGGCGGTACCGATGTTGGCAGCTATATGCGGTGTTGCACCTGTCCACCATACAGCGTCACCAGCTTGCCATTGAGTAACCGGCGTTCCGTCAATTTCAAAATAGTGTCCACTTTGCCACTGTTCCAAAAACACCACATATCTTTTGATGGTATCAATGTCAGTGACCGAATAAATCTCGCAGAACTTTCCATAAGTGTCGCCGTGCCCGGGCAACACTGTGCCCGGAGTCATGCGATAAACACTCCAACTGAAATGCTTCAGTGACACACGATCCCGAAAGCCTGCCACAAACTGAGGTTCGATGAAACGCATGTCATAGAGGTCTCCGGTGAATCTTTGATTTTCAAATCCCAGTGCCCACCACTTTCTCTGTGTGGCTGGATCATTGAATGGTTCATGCAGATAGTTCAGCTCTCGATGTTCGTGGCCCCACCAGGTATCAAAATGGCATCGTCCCCAGCTACTGTTCACGTGTGTTGCCATAATGGATCACTTTTACATCGGGCATGTCCAATGGTAACTGGCGCCATGGATCTACGATCACAGAACCCGGCTGTATTTCACAGTATGGTTTGGTGACTTCTTGATCCCCGGTGTACTCGTATGTGATCTTGCGATTGTGTGCCCAGAGGAACACAGCTGGTACCTTTATGTCTTTTACCAATCCAGTGTCGTTGTCAGCCAACGGATCGAGATACATGACTTGACGGCCAGCTTTTTCGACGTAATGCCCTACCAAGGTAGAATAAGATCCGATACAATATTCCACATCGGGCTTATAGGCTTTGCCATGGATAACGATGGGTAAGTTTCCATTCTCGGCGCTGATCTCTACCAGGTACTTGGCCAAATTCTCTGCTTGTATTTCACGAGCATGCATGATAGTGTCAAAAATATCATAGCCGATGTTGTACTCTTGTGCCAACCAGCGCAGGGCAATGTTGTCTCGGGGGTGGCAAGCTCCAGCATCGCCCATGCCTGCAGTCATATATTTAG
>Ga0180434_10009453_pt1 | contig 10583 bp, 9 predicted proteins | sample SS_ome_7_FD_132453 | JGI IMG/M metagenome (GOLD analysis project Ga0180434, IMG submission 132453) | Hypersaline lake sediment archaeal communities from the Salton Sea, California, USA - SS_1_D_2 metaG | ecosystem: Environmental > Aquatic > Non-marine Saline and Alkaline > Hypersaline > Sediment... | reverse complement strand
TAGTGCACGTAGGCGTCTTCGTCGACGATGATCAAAGTCCGCTCGAACTGCCCCATGTTCTCGGTGTTAATCCGGAAGTACGCCTGCAGTGGGATCTCGACGTGCACACCCTTGGGAACATAGATGAACGAGCCGCCAGACCATACGGCGGTGTTCAACGCCGCGAATTTATTGTCACCAACGGGGATGACCGAGCCGAAGTACTCGCGGAAGATCTCCTCGTGCTCGCGCAGCGCAGTATCGGTATCCAGGAACAGGACACCCTGCTCCTCGAGGTCCTCGCGGATCTTGTGGTAGACGACTTCTGACTCGTACTGCGCGGCGACACCGGCGATCAACCGCTGCTTCTCGGCCTCCGGGATGCCGAGTCTGTCGTACGTGTTCTTGATGTCCTCGGGAAGCTCGTCCCAACTGGTCGCCTGCTTCTCGGTCGATTTCACGAAGTACTTGATGTTGTCGAAATCGATGCCGCCCAGATCCGATCCCCAGGTCGGCATCGGCTTCTTGTCGAAAAGGCGTAGACCCTTCAAGCGAAGATCCAACATCCACTGCGGCTCACCCTTGCGCGAAGAGATATCGCGCACGACATCCTCGTTCAGGCCGCGACGCGCGGTGGCACCGGCGGCATCCGCGTCATGCCATCCGTACTCGTAATTCCCGAGTTCGGCGATAGTCGCTGCCTGCTCGTCGGCTGTCGTGCTCATGCCTTCACCTTCCTTTTCGGGGTTATCTGCGTACTGCCTGCCACCTCGGGGACGAGGGTCGTACAGATTCCGTCACCGTGGGCCAATGTGGCCAACCTCGTGACATGCGTGCCCAGCACCGCACTCAGCGCCTGGGTTTCGGCTTCGCACAATTCCGGGAACTCCGCTGCGGCTTCCACGACGGGACAGTGGTGCTGACACAACTGTGCTCCCTCTTGGGCGAGCGGCTCCACCGTTGCTGCGAAGCCTTGCTCGGTCAAGCGCCGGGCTACGGCGTCGATATTTCCCACGTCATTGGTGCCGACTACGCGGCGCGCACGCTGTGCCGCGAAGGCCGCTACCGCCTCTCGGCCGTCTCGTTCGGCGATGAAGCGCAGCGCCTCCAGTGAAAGGGCGTCGTAGGCCTGATCGCACGCCGCCCGCCCTGCGTCGGTGAGTGTGAAGACCGCGCTGGGGCGACCCCGGCCACGACGAGGCCCCGGTCCATAAGGGGCCCGATCCAAGGCTTGCACCAAGTTCGCCTCCTGCAGCGCGCGCAACGGTCGACGCACCGCGGTCGCGGACGTGCCGAGTTCCCCGGCAAGGGCTGCGGCGGTGGAGGGCCCACGCGCGGCCAGGGCGCGGGCGACCCGCTCCGCGGCATCGGTCGGGAATTTCACAACACTATTGTTGCGTAAATCGACAGCGGTGCAAATCGGACCCCGCGACCTAGACTCGCGCGGTGTCCGAACGGTCGTCCCGCCCCCCACTCCTGCAGGCTCGCAGAGCCACCGTCCGCTATAGCGCGGGAGGCAGCCCTGCGGTGACCGCTCTGGATGCAGTGAACCTGGAGGTCCCCGGTGCCGGGATCACCTGCGTGCTGGGGGCCAACGGCGCCGGCAAGACCACTTTGCTGGAAACCGCGAGCGGGCTGCGACGGCTTACGTCCGGGGACTTGGCGGTACTGGGGCGTGCGCCCGGCGCACCGGCCAACCGTCAGGAACTCGGCGTCATGCTGCAAGACGGTGGGCTACCGGGCAGCGCCCGACCCGCAGAGTTCCTCGCATACATTGCTCGGCTGTACCCGCACCCTCGGAATGTCGCCGAGGTAATGGCATCGGTGGAGATAGACGATTGCGCTCGCACCCCCATCCGTCGACTGTCCGGTGGCCAGGCCAAGAGGGTCGCGTGGGCGGCGGCGATGATCGGCAATCCGACCGCGATGATGCTCGATGAGCCCACAACCGCGCTCGATCCCGTCGGGCGGGCCCGGATGCATGAGGTGCTGGATGCGCAGCGCACTGCCGGGTCGGCGATCGTCTTGTCGACACACCTGATCGAAGACGTGAGTGCCCTCGCGGACTTCGTCGTTGTGATGCGAGCAGGGTCCGTGGTGCTGCGCGGAACTCCGGACGAACTTCGCCCGCGCGATCGCATCGAGTTACGCGCACCCTCGCATCTGGACGTCGACGCCCTGCTCGACGCCCTGCCAATCGGATCGACCTGCATGGAGATCACGCCCGGCTTGTACCGAGTGCAAGTGCCAGGTGACATCGATCCCGGAACGGTCGCAACCCTGACCTCCTGGTGCGCCCAACACGGTGTACCGCCGGAGGTGTCTATCGCCGATCTCGGCTCGGTGATCCGCGATGCGATCGGAGGGCGGGTCACGTGACCGATACTTCGGCCTCGGCAAGCACGCGGTCGTGGTGGTCCATGAGCATCACCCATGCACGCTGGTCCCTGCGCACCACGTGGCGCAACGGAGAGCAGCTACTCCTCGTCGTCGGGATACCTGTGATCGCCGTGCTCGTACTGACCCGAACAGATTTTCTGGTGTCCGACGGCCCCGTTCTCGCCGTCGTCGCCGCCTTGATCGTGCTGGGTTCGGGATTCACATCACCTGCGATCACGATCGCCTTCGAACGGCGATACGGCAGCTACGCGTTTTTGGGCACCACTCCCCTGCCCCGATCGGCAATCATCGCCGGCACGTTCGCCGCCATTGCGCTCACTGCATTGTTGTCTCTCGTAATCGTCGTCGGCGTTTGGATCCTCAGCGGCGCTAGCCAGCAGGCGACCGATGAGTCGCCTTCATGGGTCTGGCTGGCGATCGGCTCGATTCTGGGCCTGTGCGCCGTCGTTCCATGGGCCTTCGTCCTAGGCGGCACACTGAGATCCGAGGGGGTTTTGGCAGTGGCGAACGCGATATTCGTCCTGGCGATCTTGTTCGGTGGTGTGCTCATCCCCGCTGCGAACTTGCCCTTCGGAGCCCTAGTGGAATGGCTACCTCCAGGTGCGGTGGTGCAGGCGGCGAGCGGTTCGAGTCCCCTCGCGGCGGGGACGCTGATCGCTTGGGGTGCCCTGGGGACAGTCGTGGCTACGCGATCCTTCCGGTGGCGTTGACCACACTCGATCCGCACGCATCAGGTTGACCTGCCCTCCACGCCCACTGCGGTTACAGTGCAGATGTGACCGCTTCGATCACCTCCCCCGCGCCCGCCGGAGACTTCCGACAGGAATCGGGAAGATCACCGCGCTGGATACGCGGTGTCTACATAGCCAATCTGGTCGTGCAATCCGGGATCATCCTGACCGGAGCGGTAGTCCGCATCACCGGCAGCGGCCTTGGATGTCCTACCTGGCCACAGTGCGCTGAAGGGTCCTACATCCCCACCGAGCGCCAAGCGGAGTCCTGGCACAAGTACATCGAATTCGGCAACCGACTCCTCACTTTCGTGCTGGCGGTAGCCGCTATCGCCGCCATCGTGGCAGCACTCGTGGATCGCAGCCGACGACGACGTCAAGGTCTGCCACCGCGTCGCATCCTCACCGTGATGGCCTTCGTCCCACTCGTGGGCACGGTCGCACAGGCCGTCCTCGGTGGAATCACGGTGCTCACCGGCCTGCACCCACTCACCGTCTCGGCCCATTTCCTCGTGTCTATCGCGCTCGTTGCCATCTGCGTTGCGCTCGTCGTACGTTCAGGTGAACCCGGCGATCAACCAGTCCGCTGGTTGGTGTCCATGCCGATCCGACTTCTCACCTGGGGCCTGGTGGCAGCGACGGCTGTCGTCGTCATCCTCGGGGTTATCACCACGGGCAGCGGCCCCCACTCCGGGGACGCTGACGTGGAAGTGCGTTTCGGCTTCGATCCGCGCACCGTTGCGTGGTTGCACGCCGATTCGGTGCTGCTGTTCCTCGGCCTCACCGTCGGTCTGCTGGTGGCTGCCCACGTTGCGAGTGCCCCACGACTTGTCACCAAGCGGGTACTGATTCTTCTGGGCATCGCCCTCGTGCAAGGTGTGCTCGGCTACTCGCAGTACTTCACCGGACTACCCGAACTCCTCGTCTCCTTGCACGTGCTGGGCGCCATCGGTGTGTGGATAGCGGTGCTCTTCGTACCTCCGACGCTTCGTACGCGCGGGATCGCGCCAGAGAATGAATTCGTCGGTGTGGATTCGGTTCTTCGCTGATCGGCAGCCTTGCCTCAATACGTGACAGTCAGCTCGTCAGCGAACGAACGGGTCAAGACCCACGAGCAAGAAGATGACGGCCAAATACGTGATGGACCCATGGAACAACTGCATCGAGAGCTTCAAGGATCGCTCGGAATAGTCGGTCTGGGGAGATGAACCGTCGACGCTGGAACTACGGCAATCGCGTCGCACACTGGCCCACAGTCGATACGCCTGAACCAGGAACGCCGCTCCTAGCGATGCCGCCCCGATCGCGTACACCCAGCCCATGGGTGCCACGAAAATGAGCGCTAGCGAGGTCGCCACCATCACCCAGGAGTAGGCCACGATGTGGCGGGCCACGACTTTCGGTCCGCGCACGGCCGGCAACATGGGAATATCTGCTGCCCGATAGTCATCGCGATACTTGATCGCCAGCGGCCAGTAGTGCGGCGGTGTCCACCAGAAAACCAACAAGAACAACACGACGGGTGTCCAGGCAAGTGAGCCTGTGACGGCCGTCCAGGCGATCAGCACCGGCATGCAACCGGCGGCCCCTCCCCAGACGATGTTCTGATCGGTGCGCCGCTTGAGGAGCATGGTGTACCCGATGGCGTAACCGACGATGGCCAAGCCCGCCAACAGAGCGGAAAGCGGATTCGCGAGCACCGTCAGCGTGGTGATGCTCGCAGCAGTGAGCAACAGACCCTGGAGGAAACCGGCCCTGACCGAGACTCGACCGGTCACGGCAGGGCGTTTCGTGGTGCGGTGCATCACTGAATCGATGTCGCGGTCGTAGATGCTGTTGAACGTGTTCGCCGCACCCGCGGCCAAGGCCCCTCCGATCAACACCGCAACGGTTGCACGCCACGTCGGGAGCCCTTGAGCGGCGAGGAACATGGTGGGCAGCGCCGTGACGAGCAGAAGTTCGATGATCCGAGGCTTGGTGAGGGCGACGTGGGCCCGCACACGCTCCCCGAGGGTAGGCGATGACTCGACTAGGAGGTCCATTGTCCTTCGAGCGTACAAGGCGGATCCGGCTCGGGCCAGCAAGGTCGCAAACTCGGCGCAACCGTTCCAAGGCGAGCGCGATCTGCGCGCTCGTGCCCCTAGGCTTTCACGGGTGACCGCTGAGCCGATTCGCCCCGACGATTCCGGATTCGCCTGGTCCGCTGATGATTCAGCGGCCGTGACGAACCTACGAGCGCTGGCCATGGATGCCGTTCAAGCGGCAGGAAACGGCCACCCAGGCACCGCCATGGCGTTGGCTCCAGCCGCCTACCTGCTATTCCGCGACTTCGTCAGGCACGATCCAGCCGACCCCCACTGGCTTGGCCGCGATCGCTTCGTACTGTCCGCCGGGCATTCATCACTGACCCTGTACAGCCAGTTGCTGCTGTCAGGAATCGGACTCGAACTGGACGATCTGCGCGGCTTTCGCACATGGGACTCACTCACACCCGGTCACCCTGAGTTCGGCCACACCCTCGGAGTGGAGACGACAACGGGGCCGCTAGGCCAGGGCATCGCGACCGCGGTGGGCATGGCGATGGCGGCCCGCTTCGAACGCGGGCTCTTCGACCCGGATTCGACACCCGACGATTCACCTTTCCATCACCGCATCTGGGTCATCGCCTCCGACGGTGACCTCGAGGAAGGTGTCTCGGCCGAGGCATCATCCTTGGCTGGGCGGCAGCGTCTTGCGAACTTGGTGGTGGTGTGGGACGACAACCGCATCTCGATCGAGGGCGATACTGCCGTTGCGATCGACGAGGACGTTGCTGCGCGCTACCGGGCCTACGGCTGGCACGTTCACGAGGTCGAGTCCTTGCCTTCGGGGGATGTCGATGTCGAGGCTCTGTCCGCTGCGCTTCAGGCAGCCGAAGCCGCAACCGACAGGCCCACTTTCATTCGGATGCGCACGGTCATTGCCTGGCCGGCACCGAATGCCCAAGGCACAGCCAAATCCCACGGAGCAGCACTGGGACCGGAGGAAGTGGCCGCCACCAAGGTCGAACTCGGCCTGGACCCCGACGCCGATTTCGCCTTCGATGCCGACCTGCTCTCGCGCATCCGAGCCGGGAGGAGCGAACGAGGCGCACGCGCTCACGCACAGTGGGAAACCCGCTACCAGGAGTGGCGCTCGGCGAACCACGCCCGTACAGCACTACTCGATCGGTTGATCGATCAGCGTTTGCCCGATGACCTAGTAGCGCAGCTGCCGACTTACGAGCCGGGTGCGTCCGTGGCCACCCGCAAGGCATCCGGCGACACCATCAACGCGCTTGCCGCGGTCATGCCTGAGCTATGGGGAGGTTCGGCGGATCTGGCTGAGTCGAACAACACGACCATCGAGGGGGGCTTGAGTTTCCTGCCCGAGTCCACGAGCACGTCCTCACCGTTCGGTCGGGTGATCCACTTCGGTATCCGCGAGCACGCAATGGGCTCGATAGTGAACGGCATCGCCCTGGACGGACTGACCCGTCCCTTCGGCGGCACGTTCTTAGTCTTCAGTGACTACATGCGTGGTGCCGTGCGGCTCAGCGCCCTCATGGGTGTCGCGAGCACCTTCGTGTGGACCCATGATTCGATCGGCCTCGGCGAGGATGGTCCCACCCACCAGCCCATCGAGCACCTGTGGTCGTTGCGAGCGATCCCGGGGTTCGCGGTCTGTCGCCCAGCCGACGCACAGGAGACCGCGGCCGCCTGGGCCGCGATCGTGGCACAGCGCCGCCCGGTGGGGCTCATCTTGACGCGTCAGGGCGTACCCGTCGCCGGAACCGATGTCCCGCGCGTGCGAGATGGGGTTCGCCGCGGGGGCTACCTGGTGCGCAGCGCCGTAGATCCAGCGGCGCTCATCTTGGCGACGGGATCGGAGGTCCACCTGGCACTCGAGGCAGCCGAGGAGCTCGCCCACGAAGGCATCGAGGTCAATGTCGCGAGCCTGCCGTGCCTGGAGTGGTTCGAGTCCCAGGATGCGTCCTACCGCGATTCGGTGATCGATCCGGCGATCACTGCGCGCGTCGCGGTCGAGGCCGGATCGACGCAAGGCTGGTACCGATATGTGGGTGCTTCAGGTGCCATCGTGGGGATCGACCACTTCGGAGCGAGCGCTGACGGAAAACGCCTCTTTACCGAATTCGGCATTACCTCCCAGGTGGTAGCCCAACGAGTTCGCGAGCAATTGGCATGAGACAGCCGCTTATCGTCGAGGAACTGACCGCAGCCGGCGTGAGTTTGTGGCTCGATGACCTCGATCGCACCCGCCTCGGTGGCGGCCTCGCGGCCCTCATTGCGGGCTCGGGCATCCGCGGGGTCACCACCAATCCGACGATCTTCGATAAGGCCGTAGGTTCGGGAGCCCAGGCTTACCGCGAACAACTCACCGACCTGGCAAGCCGCGACGTGAGCATCGATGAAGCGATTCGCGCGATCACCACCGATGACGTTCGAGCGGCATGCGACATCCTGTTGCCCACGTGGCAGGACAGCGGAGGTCTCGACGGTCGCGTGTCCATCGAGGTCGATCCGCGCCTCGCGCACGACACCCAGGGCACGATCGACCAGGCGCGGGACCTGTGGCGGATCGTGGACCGCCCGAACGCGATGATCAAGATTCCCGCTACCGAGGCTGGACTGCCTGCCGTGACCGACGTCCTTGCGGAGGGCATCAGTGTCAACGTCACCTTGATCTTCTCCATCGAGCGCTATCGGGAAGTCATGGCTGCGCATACACGAGGACTGCAGCGGGCGTTGGACGCGGGCATTGATCTCTCGTCCATCGAGTCAGTCGCTTCCTTCTTCGTCAGCCGGGTCGACGCTGCAGTCGATGCTCGACTCGACGCACTTACTGGCCATAGCGCAAGCTCAGAGTCGATATCGCTGCGCGGCAAAGCGGCTATCGCGAACGCACGGTTGGCGTGGCAGGCATACCTCGATCACACATCGGGCGATACCTGGCGATCACTCAACGCCGCCGGAGCGCGTCCGCAACGGCCGCTATGGGCGAGTACGGGGGTGAAGGATCCCGCGTATGACGCAACACGCTATGTGGTCGAACTGGTCGGCCCCGGTTGCGTCAATACCGTTCCAGAGCCAACCCTCGAGGCAGTCATCTCCACCGGCCGCTTTCGCGGGGACACGATGACGGGCACGGCCTCGGAGAGTCAGCAAGTGGTCGACTCCCTGGCCGAGCTGGGCATCGACATCAAAGAGGTCTGCACGGAACTCGAGGCTGCAGGCGTTCGATCCTTTATCGACTCCTGGCTCGCGCTGCGCGCCACAGTCGGCAATGCCATCGGCGCACCCGATTCCGTTTCGCCGTGATCACACCATGATCAATCCGCTGCGCTCGGCCTCGGACACCAGATTGCCGCGCGTGGCCGGCCCATGCGCGATCGTCCTATTCGGCGTCACCGGGGATCTCGCACGCAAGAAGGTCATGCCGGCGATCTACGATCTCAGCGCCCGAGGTCTGTTGCCCCCGGGCTTCGCCTTGGTCGGCTTCGCGCGAAGGGACTGGGCCGATGAGGACTTCTCGGCAGTAGTGCGCGACGCGGTAGCGGAGCACTCGCGGACAGGCTTCGATCCGGCCACGTGGGATCGGCTGGCCCAAGGAATCCGTTTCGTGGCCGGGGACGCCGCCGACCCCGAGGCATACAGTCGTCTTGGGCAGGCGATCGAGGACCTAGATCGCGAACGCGGCACGGGCGGCAACCATGCCTTCTACTTGTCTATCCCCCCTTCGGTTTTCCCTACCGTGCTGTCGAATCTGCGAGATAGCGGCTTGGCTGAACCACCACATGCCCATGCATGGCGCCGCGTGGTGATCGAAAAACCCTTCGGTCATGATCTGACCAGCGCCGAGGAACTCGATCAGTTGGTCGACGAAGTGTTTCCGGCCGAATCGGTGTTCCGTATCGATCATTACCTAGGCAAGGAGACGGTCCAGAACATCTTGGCCGTCAGGTTCGCGAATGCGATGTTCGAGCCGTTGTGGAACGCCAATTTCGTCGACAATGTGCAGATCACGATGGCAGAGGACATCGGCATCGGTGGACGAGCCGCCTACTACGACGGCATCGGTGCAGCCCGAGACGTTATGCAAAATCACCTGCTGCAACTTCTCGCGCTTACCGCGATGGAGGAGCCACTGACCTTCGCTGCTTCCGATGTCCGCAATGAGAAGACCAAAGCACTCGCTGCCGTCTCGCTACCCAGGGATCTGAGCCGGCACACATCCAGAGGTCAATACGCAGCCGGATGGCAAGGGGGCGTACCTGTGCGTGGCTTCCTCGAAGAAGACGGCATCCCCTCTGATTCGACGACGGAGACCTTCGCCGCAGCCCGCTTCGATATCGACACCCGTCGCTGGGCCGGGGTTCCTTTCTATCTTCGAACGGGAAAACGTCTCGGGCGTCGCGTGACGGAGGTGGCGGTGATCTTCAAGCGTGCACCCCATTCACCCTTCCCGGAACGAAGCGTGGCTGAATTGAGCAACAACGCATTGGTCTTTCGAATCCAGCCAGATGAGGGCATAACGGTGCGCTTCGGTTCCAAGGTGCCCGACACTCAAGCCGTCGAGGTACGCGATGTCACTATGGACTTCCAATACGGCGAGTCCTTCGCTGACACCAGCCCCGAGGCATACGAGCGGCTTATCCTCGATGTTCTTCTGGGCGATCCCCCACTCTTCCCGGATCGGCACGAAGTCGAGTTGTCCTGGTCCATCATCGATCCGATGCTGGCGTACTGGGAGGGCATCGGGCCGGTCGAGCAGTACTCCGCAGGGGGATGGGGCCCGGAATCGTCGTACCGGATGGTCGAGGCTGACGGCCGGATGTGGCGGCGACCATGATCCGGCTCGAGGACACAAGTGGCACCGCGGTCGCTGCGGCGATCGCCGCTGAACGCCATCGACAGGGTTCACCCACGACCGGCATGGTCTTGACCTTGCTGATCTTGGCCAGCGAGGAGCATCAGGAAGAGGCCACATCCGCGGCGGTACACGCCGCCCGCCAGCATCCAATGCGCATCATCACGGTGATTCCCCGGCAGTCCGGACACGAGGAACGCCCGAAACTAGATGCGCTGGTGTTCGTTGGAGGCGACGAAGGCCCCGGGGAAATCGCGATTCTTCGTTTGCGCGGTTCGTTGGCCGAGCACGCCGGCTCGGTGGTGATTCCATTGTTGTTGCCCGACACACCGATCGTCGCCTTCTGGCCTGGCGACGCTCCGGCTGATCCGAGCCGGGACCCGATCGGACGACACGCCTCTCGCCGGATAACCGACATCGCGAGCGGACACGGACGCCCACCGTAGGAACTGCTACTCGACCGAGCCGAGACCTACTCCCCCGGCGACACCGACCTGACCTGGACCCGACTGACGGCCTGGCGGACAGTGCTCGCCGGAAGTTTGGACGCACTTCCCGAGCCCGAGG
>Ga0180434_10009452_pt1 | contig 10584 bp, 8 predicted proteins | sample SS_ome_7_FD_132453 | JGI IMG/M metagenome (GOLD analysis project Ga0180434, IMG submission 132453) | Hypersaline lake sediment archaeal communities from the Salton Sea, California, USA - SS_1_D_2 metaG | ecosystem: Environmental > Aquatic > Non-marine Saline and Alkaline > Hypersaline > Sediment... | reverse complement strand
TCGATGGTCGCACCCTTCGTGCCCCTGCCCGAAAGCCTCGTCGCCTCTGTGACCATGCCGATGGAGGCCGGCGGGGCGAGCGGCGGAGCCGGCGGTGGCGGCGGTGGCGGCGCGCCGGGCGGCGGCGGCGGCAACGATGACGACGACGATCGCGACGATGACGATCGGGACGACGATGATGACGACGACGATGACGATGATGACGACGACGACGACGACGATGATGATGACGACGACGACGATCGGGGTGGACCTCCCGCTTGGGCGCGGCGCGGCTGATGGCTGGCCCCGGGAATAGTCGCCGGCCACTGCGCCAGCGGATCGCGGACGAGTCCGGCGGCGTTCTGGTCTTCGTCGCCATCGGCCTGCCGATGTTTCTCGCGATGATTGCGCTTGTGATGGATATCGGCCTCGCCCGTCTGACCCAGACACGGTTGCAGATCGCCGCCGATGCCGCCGCTTTCGCCGCCGCGCGCCACGGGGCCGATGTGGATGCCGCGCGCGCCGCAGCGCAGAGCCTGGCGGATGCGAACTACCCCGGCATGCTCGACGTGACCGGGGTGGAACTGGTGCACTGGGATGCGGCGACCGGCAGCGCGCTGGCGGCCGACCCCGGCGCCGGTCGGCCGGCCAATGCCGTGCAGGTTCTGACCCGCCGCGACGAGGGGCTCAACAGCGTTCTGCCCTACGTTTTCGGCGGGGCCGCCGGGCTCGAGGGCGAGGGGTTCCGCCTTGCCGCCCGCGCCATCGCCACCTTCGCCGAGGGCGGCGGCTGCACCAGCAGCAGCGGCATCTTCACCTCGTCCTCGCTGAACCTGCGCAGCGGGGGCAGCTATGAAACGGTCTGCCTTTACGGCCGCAACGCCGTTTCCGTCAGCGCCGATGTGAGTTTCGACGACGCGACGGCGGTGATCTCGGAGGACCGCGACGACATCGACGAACCGGCCCGGTCCGGCAACGGGGTGGCGGCGGTGCTGGACCTCGTTCTGCCCGACATGGTGGGCCCGCTCGTGGCGGCAACACGCACCGCAACGGCGCCGCCCGCGGATCCCGACGACGTCTATGCCGAGGACACGATCGAGGCGACGATCGAGCACGGGAGAAGCAGCAGGCCGTCGAACAGCAACAGCTACATGTGCAGCACCGGGCGCGAGCGCCGCGAATGCGCCGCGGACGATCCGTTCACGCACCATATCTGGGAACGGTCGGGCAGCCGGGATGTCGATATCGACCTGCCCAACAACGTCACCTACCGCAACCTGATCCTGCAGACCGACGGTGATATCGAGATCGGCAACCAGGTGGTGCTGGAGAACGTCACGCTCTGGGCCGGCGGGGAGGTCGAACTGGGCAACGGCGCGGAGCTGACCGACGTGCGGATCTTCGCCGTCGAGGACGTGTCGATCGGCGCGGGCCAGCCGGCCAACAACGTCACGGCCACGGACGTGACGATCTGGGCCGGGGCGGATATCGAGATCGCCGCGCAGAATTCCGAATTCAACGATCTCGTGCTGCATGCGGGTGACGAGGTCGTCTTCGGCGGCCGGGGAACCGGCAGCGGCCAGGTCACCAATGCCTCCGGCGTGGTGATCTATGCCGGCGACGACATCGTTCTGCGCAACAACGTCTACCTGTTCGCAACGCGGATGTTCGCCGGGGGCGCGGTGACCTTCGAGGACAGCAACAACGACAACCTCAACATCCGCCTCGGCGACGCGGCCGGGGCCTGCCCCGGCGGGGTTTCGGATTTCGAGAATTACGTCTTCGCCAGCGGCGCGATCGACACCGGCGATCACAACGCGATCCACGGCACGCAGTTCGGCGGGTTGTCGGGCTTCGATCTTGGCGCGGATGCCGTCTTCATCGGCTCGTCGGCCGAGGTTTCGGGCCGGGCCGAGGCGGGCGTGGACACCGAGGCGCGGGGCTGCGACAAGCGCTCCGCCTACGGCGCCGTCGACACCTCCGGCCTGACCGGCGGGGCGGGCGGCGGGCTGACGCTGCTGGTCCGCTAGCCGCTCAGCCGCGCTGCAGCTTCACCGGCTCGGTCCGTCCCAGCCGCAGCACATGCGCCATGTAGGGCCGGGCCGTGTCCTCAGCCCGTGTCGCGGCGTAAAGCCGCTTGGTCAGCCCGGTCTCGGTCACCGGGCGGATCACGTAGTCGGGGCGATACTTCACGTCGCGGATCACCCAGTCGGGCAGCACCGCGACGCCGCGGTTCGCCGCCACCAGCATCAGGATCACGGCGGTCAGTTCGACCTGCCGCACCGCGCGCGGTTCGACCTTGGCCGGGGTCAGAAGCTCGGTGAACACGTCCAGCCGGGTGCGTTCCACCGGGTAGGTGATCAGCACCTGGTCGCGGAAATCCTCGGCGGTGACGAAGGGCTTTTCGGCCAGCGGGTTCTGCGCCGAGGCGACGAAGACCGGCGCATAGTCGAACAGCGGCGTGAAATCGACGCCCGGCAGGTCTTCGGGATCGGAGGAGACGACAAGATCGACCTCCTCGCGCATCAAGGCCGGCAGCGCCCCGAAGGCGAGGCCGGGGCGAATGTCGACATCGACATCGGGCCAGGCCCGGCGAAACAGGTCGAGCACCGGGAACAGCCAGTCGAAACAGGCGTGGCATTCGATCGCGATATGCAGACGCCCGGCGCGGCCGGAGCGCAGCCCCTCGAATTCCTCCTCCAGCGCCGCGACCTCGGGCAGCACCCGTTCGGCGAGGCGCAAGAGCCTCAGCCCCGCCGCCGACAGCCGCAGGGGCTTGGTGCGGCGGGCGAACAGTTCCACCCCCGCCTGGTCCTCCAGCCCCTTGATCTGGTGCGACAGCGCCGACTGGGTGATGTTCAGCGTCGCCGCCGCGCGGGCCAGCCCGCCGGTATCATGGATCGCCTTGATCGTGCGCAGGTGGCGAAATTCCAGATGCATTGCGAAACTTACTCATGTTCATGATGAGAATTATGAGTTTGTCTCACATCATGCCGCGTGCGACAAGGGGTCAGCCAAGGAGAACCCCATGCCCGCGCCCCGCGTCTCGTTCGAATTCTTCCCGCCGAAATCGCTCGAAGCCTCGTTCCGGCTGTGGGACACGGTGCAGATGCTCGCCCCGTTCGAACCGGGTTTCGTCTCGGTCACCTATGGCGCGGGCGGCGCCACGCGGGAACTGACGCACGAGGCCGTGACGACGCTGGGCAAGGCCACGGGCCTGACCGTGGCCGCGCATCTCACCTGTGTCGGTGCCAGCCGGGCCGAAACGCTGGAGATCGCCGGGCGCTATGCCGCCGCCGGCGTCACCGATCTCGTCGCGCTGCGCGGCGACCCGCCGAAGGGCGCGGCCGGCTTCGCGCCGCATCCCGAGGGCTTCGCCTCGTCGGTGGAGCTGGTCGAGGCGCTGGCGGCGGACGGCCGCTACACGATCCGCGTCGGGGCCTATCCCGAACCGCATCCCGAGGCGGCCGATACCGCCGCCGATGTCGCGTGGCTGAAGCGCAAGATCGAGGCCGGGGCCAGCGCCGCGATCACCCAGTTCTTCTTCGAGGCGGACACCTTCTTCCGGTTCCGCGACGCCTGCGACAAGGCCGGCATCGACGCGCCGGTGATCCCCGGCATCCTGCCGATCCAGAACTGGGCCGGCACGGTCCGGATGGCGCGGGCCTGCGGCGCCACGATCCCGGCCTGGCTGGCCGAGGCCTTCGCCACCGCCGAACGCGACGGGCGCGAGGATCTGCTGGCCACCGCGCTCTGCGCCGAGCTTTGTGACGCGCTGACCGAGGGCGGGGTGGACGATCTGCATTTCTACACGCTCAACCGGCCCGATATCGTGCGCGACACCTGCCTCGCGCTGGGCCTGACGCCGCAGCCGCGGCTGGAACGGGTCGCCTGATCAGCGCCGCCGACGCACCAGCGGTACCGGCGAGCGGCCGTAACGGCTTTCGGGATGCGGCGGGGTGCCGTGGGTGCGGTTCCAGTAGTCGACCGCCCCGCGCCGCAGCCAGATCGGCACGGTGAACAGCAGCCCCGCGGCGAACCCCCCGGCATGCGCCCAGTAGGCCACGCCGCCGGACATCCCGTCATCCAGTGTGCCGTTGAACAGTTGCAGCGCGAACCACAGCCCCAGCATCAGGAAGGCCGGCACCGGGATCACCCGGAAGAAGATGCCGAAGATGAACAGCACGTCGACCCGCGCCTTGGGATACAGCAGCAGGTAGCCGCCCATCACCCCCGCGATCGCGCCCGAGGCGCCGACGGTCGGCACCGGGCTGTCGGGCGCCGCCATGACATGGATCACCGCCGCCGCGAGGCCCGCGGCGAGGTAGAAGCCCAAAAACCCCCCGTGCCCCATCTCTTCTTCCAGATTGTCGCCGAAAATCCATAAAAACAGCATGTTGCCGGCCAGGTGCAGGAAGCCGCCATGCAGGAACATCGAGGTGAAGAGCCCGCTCAGCGCCTCGCCCCGGCTGACGGCGGCGGGGATCAGCGCCCAGTCGGAAAAGAACCGCATCAACGTGCCCTGGTCGGCGAAATAGGGCAGCGAGACGAGGAACACGAGGATGTTCGCCGCCATCAGCCCGATCGTGACGACCGGGGTCTGTTGCGAAGGGTTGTGGTCGCGCAGCGGGAACATGCAGCGAAGCTGGGCGCTGCGCGCCGCCGCGTCAAGCCGCGCCGGCCGCCGCCAGCAATTCCGCGTTGCCGCCCGCGGCAGTGGTATCGACGCACAGGTGCCGCTCCACCAGCACGTCGGCGCGATCCGGCAGGCCGGTGACCAGCGGCAGGATCGGGCCGGGCCGGTCGGCGAGATCGGCGGCGAGGCGGCGCGCGGTGTCGTCGTCGCCCCACCACAGCGCGCCGGCAAGCGGCGCGAGCCGCGTCAGCGCGCCGGGGGGCAGCGGGCCGGGGCAGTCCACCGCCGCGCCGCCCAGCGCCCGCACCGCCTCGGCCTGCGCCGCCGCCTCGGCCCGGCCGGGGCCAAGGCACAGAACCGGCGCGCGGGGATGCAGCGACAGGCGGTTCGCCTCGCCGGTGGGGCCCGGCAGGTCGTGCCGGGACAGCGGCGCATCCGCCGGGGCCGCCGCGGCCAGCGCCCGCGCAAGCGCGGCCTCGTCACCCGCCGCCGCAGCCGGTTCGGGCCCGTCCGGCAGGGCCGGGGCCGGGGCGCGCGCGGTCAGCCGCGACAGGTAGTCCGGCCCGCCGGCCTTCGGCCCGGTGCCCGAAAGCCCCTCGCCGCCGAACGGCTGGCTGCCGACCACCGCGCCGATCTGGTTGCGGTTGACATAGACATTGCCGACCCGCAGCGCCTCGGTCACCTCCTGCACGCGGTCGTCGATCCGGCTGTGCAGGCCGAAGGTCAGGCCGTAGCCGGTGGCGTTGATATCGGCGATCACCCGCGGCAGGTCTTCCGCCCGGAAGGTGGCGACATGCAGCACCGGGCCGAAGATCTCGCGCCCCAGATCGCCGATGCCGCCCACGCGGATGGCTGTGGGCGCCACGAAATGCCCGCCGACCGGCGCGGCGATCTCCTTGAGGATGCGGCCCTCGGCGCGCGCCGCCTCGACATGGGCGCGGATCGTGCCCGCCGCCTCGGCGTCGATCACCGGGCCGATATCGGTGGACAGGTGCCAGGGATCGCCGGGCGCCAGATCCTCCATCGCGCCGAACAGCATCTCCAGCAGCGTTTCGGCCACGTCCTGCTGCACGTAAAGGCAGCGCAGCGCCGAACAGCGCTGGCCCGCCGACTGGAAGGCGGAGGCGAGGATGTCGCGCACCGCCTGTTCCGGCAGCGCGGTGGAATCGACGATCATCGCGTTCAGCCCGCCGGTCTCGGCGATCAGCGGCGCGCCGGGGGCAAGGTGGCGAGCCATCGCGGCGCGGATCGCGCGGGCGGTCTCGGTCGATCCGGTGAACACCACGCCGTCGATCCGCGCGTCCGAGGTCAGCGCCGCGCCCACCGTCGCGCCGTCGCCGGGCAAGAGTTGCAGCGCCGTGCGCGGCACCCCGGCCCGGTGCAGAAGCGCGGCGGCGAAGGCCGCGATCAGCGGCGTCTGTTCGGCGGGCTTGGCCAGCACCGCGTTGCCGGCGGCCAGCGCCGCGGCGATCTGGCCGGTGAAGATCGCCAGCGGGAAGTTCCACGGGCTGATGCAGGCCACCCGGCCCAGCGGCGGCCGGCCAAGGCCGCGGGCCCCCGCGGCGTAGTAATGCAGGAAATCCACCGCCTCGCGCAGTTCCGCCACCGCGTCGGCCTGGGTCTTGCCGGCCTCGCGCGCGACGAGGGCGAAGATCTCGCCGAAGTGATCCTCGTAAAGCTGCGCCGCGGCCTCCAGCACCCGGGCGCGTTCCCCGGCCGGCGCGTCCCACGGCCGGGCGGCGGCAAGCGCGGTTTCCACATCGGCGGCGCTGGCGGCGGCGACGGTGCCGACAGGCGCGCCGGTCGCGGGGTTTGTCACCGGCTCTGCCGGCGCGGGCGCGGCGGGACCGGCGAGGATCGGCGCGGCGTCGAACATGGCCCTGGCATGCGGTGCGCGCGCCGCCTCGATCGCGGCCAGCGTCGGCCCGTCGGTCAGGTCGAAGCCGCGGGCATTGCCGCGGCCGGGCGCGAAGAGCTGCGGCCCGGTGCGCAGCTTCGGGTTCGCGGGCGTCGGCAGCGCGGCCTCGACGGGCGCGAAGGGGCAGGCGGCGACGGTTTCGGGCGGCACCGCGGTATCGACGATCTGGTGCACGAAGGAGGAATTCGCGCCGTTTTCCAGCAAGCGCCGGACAAGATAGGCCAGAAGGTCGCGATGCGCGCCGACGGGGGCGTAGATCCGGCAGCGGGTGCCGTGATCCTTCAGGACAAGGTCGTGCAGCCGCTCGCCCATCCCGTGCAGGCGCTGGAATTCGTAATCCCCGGCCCGGCCCCGCGCCATGTGCCCGATCGCGGCGACGGTATGGGCGTTGTGGGTGGCGAATTGCGGGTAGATCCGGTCGGTCATGCCCAGAAGCTTGCGGGCATTGGCGATGTAGGACACGTCGGTCGCCTCCTTGCGGGTGAAGACCGGGAAATCCTCAAGCCCCAGCACCTGCGCGCGCTTGATCTCGGTATCCCAGTAGGCGCCCTTGACCAGCCGCACCATGATCCGCCGGTCCAGCCGCAGGGCCAGGTCATGCAGCCAGTCGAGCACCGGGCCGGCGCGCCGGCCATAGGCCTGCACCACCACGCCGAACCCGTCCCAGCCGGCAAGGTCCGGATCGGCCAGCACCGTCTCGATCACCTTCAGCGACAGCTCCAGCCTGTCGGCCTCTTCCGCGTCGATGTTGAAACCCATGCCGGCCCGCGCCGCCTGCCGCGCCAGGTCGCGCAGCACCGGCACCAGTTCGGCCATCACGCGGGCCTCCTGCGCGACCTCGTAGCGGGGATGCAGCGCCGACAGCTTGACCGAGATGCCGGGGTTTTCCCGCACGTCGTCCGACCCGCAGGCGGCGGCGATCGCCGCGATCGCGCCCGCGTAGCTTTCGGCGTAACGCCGGGCATCGGCCATCGTGCGCGCGGCCTCGCCCAGCATGTCGTAGGAATAGCTGTAACCCTTCGCCTCCTCTGCCGCGGCGCGGCGCATCGCGGCCCCGATCGTCTCGCCCAGAACGAACTGGCGGCCCATCTCGCGCATCGCGCGCGCCACGGCGGTGCGGATCACCGGCTCGCCCAGCCGCTTGATCGCGCCGCGCAGGTGGCCGGCGACGCCGGGCGGCCGATCCTCCAGCACCTTGCCGGTCAGCATCAAGGCCCAGGTCGAGGCATTGACGAGCGGCGAGGCGGAATGGCCGAGGTGGCGCGACCAGTCCGAGGGTGCGATCTTGTCCTCGATCAGGGCGTCCATCGTGGCCGCGTCAGGCACCCGCAGAAGCGCCTCGGCCAGGCACATCAGCGCGATGCCCTCGTCGGTCGACAGGCCGTATTCGGCCAGAAACACCTCCATCAGCCCCGGCCGGCTGTCGGCCCGGATCCGGGTGACGAGATCGGCGCCGGCGGCGGTGATCGCGGCGCGGTCTGCGGCCGAGAGCGCGGCCGCGTCGATCAGCCCGGCCAGCAGCGGGCCTTCGGGGGCAAGGGTTCCGGTCTCGATCGCGTGCCAGGGGTCGGACATGGGCTTCTCCTGCGTGATGCGCCATGATATCGCGAAACGGCAAGGCGAATGGCCTGAAAATGCATCCAAAGTGGCCGATCAGACCAAAACAGGGGGATCTGGAATGCCGAATGCTCCAACACCGCTGGACAGGATCGATTCCGCCATCCTGCGGGAACTGGCGCGCGACGGCCGCCTGCCGGTGGCCGAACTGGCCCGCCGCGTCGGCCTGTCGAAGACGCCGACGCAGGCGCGGGTGAAGCGGCTGGAACAGGCCGGGGTGATCCAGGGCTACCGCGCGGTGCTTTCGCCGATCCGGATGGGGCTGGCGCATGTCGCCTTCGTCGAGGTGCGGCTGACCGACACCCGCGAGGCGGCGTTGCAGGCCTTCAACCGCGCCGCCCGCGCCCTGCCGGAGGTCGAGGAATGCCACATGATCGCCGGCGGCTTCGACTATCTCCTGAAGGTGCGGACGGCCGATATCGCCGATTACCGGCGGGTGATGGCCGAACATATCTCGACCCTGCCGCATGTCGCCGCCACCTCTACCTATGTCGCGATGGAGGCGGTGAAGGAGGATGCCTTCGCCGGCTGAGCGCCGGGGTTACGGCACCAGCCGCGCCACCGGCCCCGCGGGGCCGATCAGAACCAGCGCGCCGTCGGGGTCGATATCGAAGCTGCGGGTCGCCTCCAGCGCCGCGAACAGGCCGCGTTCGGCCGCCATCAGCGCGCCGGGGCAGGCCATCATCGTCGCCGCGACCGGGCCGATGGTGAACATCTCGCCGCCCAGTTCGAACGCGCCGGTAAACCGGTTGCAGCCGCCCCGGCCCCAGACCGCGCGGCCCTCGAACCGAAGCCAGGCGTCGAGATCGGGCGGCAGCTCCAGCCCCGCGATGTCGGCCAGACGCCACTCAAGCCCCTCGATCAGCGCGCCGGGATCGCCGCCGGTGCCGGTGAACGCCCGCTCCGGCGTCTCGACGGTGACGGCGACCGGATAGGGCAGGCCGGCCATCGTGTCATGCGCCAGCCGGTCGGCCAGGGTGACGGTCAGCCCGGCCTCGGGTGCGGTGTAGCGCAGCCCGTCGGCCGTGCGTTCGGGCCGTTCGACAAGCGCGTCGATCCCCGGGCCGTCAAGCTGGCCGAAGACGAAGCGGCCGCCCCGCAGGTCCAGCCGCCAGCCCGGTTCGTTGCCGCGGGCGGAAAACCCCGCCGCCAGCGGGCCGAGCGCCGGCAGGCAGTCCGCCGCCGCCCCTTGCCAGGAGATCGTCATCTGCCGGCCCTTCGACCAGGCGAAGGTGCCCGGATCGTCCGGCGCGGTGGCCTTCACGCCGGAGGCGCTGCGCTCCGCCGCAAGCTCGATCCAGCTGCCGCCCTTGCGCAGCCGCGCGCCCGTGTCGGTCCAGCCCAGCCAATAGACCGTCTCGTCGCAGCGCCAGGCATGGGCCGGGCCGATCATCGCGCTGCGCCGCGCCATCAGCAGGCCGGCATCGCCCGCACCGCCGTCCGGAACGACCGTCGCCTCGGTCAGCCAGGGCGCGCCGGGCCCGAAGATCGCGGCCCGCAGCGTCAGGCCCGCGCTGCCGTCCGGCGCCTCGATCCGCACCGGCAGCGGCACCTGCGCGCCCCCGGCCGGCACCGCCTGGTGCGCCACGAGCCGGCCCGCGCCGTCGCGCAGTTCCGTCACGACAAGCGCGTCGGAGGGCAGCGCGATTCGCTCGCGATAGGTCACCTCGGCGGTCACGGTGACCGGCTCGGCCAGGGCGGGGGCTGCGGCCAGCGCCGCGAGAAGCGTAAGGGCACGGATCATCGGTGCTTGGGCCTTTCCTGTGGTCCTGGCCGGCAGCCTAGCACGGCCCCCGCCCGGTTGCCGAGCCTGCCGGTGCGTCACCGGCTTGCCCCCGCCGCCGGGCCGCCTATTCTGCCCCGGTCGCGCCCAGGGCCCGCGTGGTGGAATGGTAGACACAGGGGACTTAAAATCCCCAGGCTTCGGCCGTGCGAGTTCGAGTCTCGCCGCGGGCACCAGCGCGACCACGCGGGAGATCGCCCTTGCATTATGCCGGGGCCGGTCCCATATACGCCGTGCGACGTACTTTCGACCGACCACTGTCCCCTCAACGGCTGCAGTTCTTCGATCGTCTTGACTGCGCCGGACCGCCGCACTTCCGCGGGCGGTATGATATGAAGGAGACATGCGCATGGCCACCGGCAGCGTGAAATGGTTCAACACCACCAAGGGTTACGGCTTCATCGCCCCGGACGGGGGCAAGAAGGACGTGTTCGTCCACATCTCCGCCGTGGAACGTGCGGGCATCCGCGAACTGCGCGACGGTCAGAAAGTGACCTTCGACATCGAGGCGGGCCGCGACGGCCGCGAAAGCGCGACGAACATCGAACTCGCCTGAGCCTTTCGGGAATTCGACGGAACGGGGCGTGCCGCAGAGCGCGCCCCGTTTCGCATCCTAGGTCCGCACCCCGGCGAAGCGCGCCTGCCAGT
>Ga0180434_10009451_pt1 | contig 10584 bp, 6 predicted proteins | sample SS_ome_7_FD_132453 | JGI IMG/M metagenome (GOLD analysis project Ga0180434, IMG submission 132453) | Hypersaline lake sediment archaeal communities from the Salton Sea, California, USA - SS_1_D_2 metaG | ecosystem: Environmental > Aquatic > Non-marine Saline and Alkaline > Hypersaline > Sediment... | reverse complement strand
GTACTTTGAGTCTCCAACGGATGTTGCATTAGTACGCAATAATACAATCGCAGACAATAACGAGATGGGTATATATCTGGAAGCAGGAACAGAACCTGTGATAAGTAACTGTATATTTTCAGGACATCCTGAGGACTGCGACATGGTCGGTTGTTATGCAACATACAGTTATATTGAATACCCGATAGTATTTGACCCCAATGCGACGCCGCCGGATATAGGCGAGGGCAACATTTGGGGCGATCCGAACTATATATTATTTCTTGATGAGGCCAATGATGATTACCGTCTGGACCCGTGCTCGATTTGTATTGATGCGGGCGACCCGGAGGGCGATTACGGCGCCGAAAGAGATATTGATAAGCACTTCCGAGTCCTTGACGGTAACGGCGATGATGACCAAAGAGTCGATATGGGGGCGGATGAATACTGCAATGAGGGTTACGACAACTATGCGGACTTCAATCTGGATGATATTGTTGATGAGCTGGACCTGATAGAATTTGCAGCCGAATGGCTGACCGACTCCGATGACCCCGGCTGGGACGATACGTATGATTTATATCCTGATAATGTAATTGATTATATTGACTTTGCTTATTTTGCTAATGAATGGCTGTGGATGACCTGCGAGAAGATGCAGGGCTATGAAATGATAGAGATGATGATGGGAGCCGCCGGCGGTGAATCGATGATATTGGCCGAGACTTCGATGATTGAAACTGCACAGGCAAGTTATACACCTGCTGAGCCGAGCATCGAGGAGCAAATCGAGCAAATCAAATATATCCTTGACTGGCTATACGAAATCAAGGACCAGATTGACGAAGATATATGGCTGAACCTTACCACCAGCCTCGAAGAGATGTTGGAAGGGCTGTAAAAATAACCAACAAGATTGAGGGAAGGCTGACTTACATTTATCGCGATGTGGGCTAAGCTTTCCTTGGCTTAATCTGGCCTAATTCGACAAGCGCGTTGTAGGCGGCCTTTTGCTCGGCGTCTTTCTTTGTCATGCCCCAGGCGCCTGGAAACCGGCGCTCGCCGATGACAACGGCTGTCTCGAAACATTTATCGTGGTCGGGGCCCTTCTCGTCGAGAAGTTCATAATCAGGAGTAAGGTTAAAGTGTCGCTGGACGTACTGCTGGAGAAAAGATTTAAAGTTTTCCAGATGCTCGTCTGCATTGGTCAGTTCAATCAGCGGTCCGAACAATCTTAAAATAAACTCGGACGCCGCCGATAAGCCGCCGTCCAGATAAATCGCCGCAATGACCGCTTCAAAAGTGCCCGCTGTAATAGAGCCGGTCATTGCCCTTGTCTTTGTCATTCCTTTGCCTACCCGGATAAACTTTGTAAGACCGAGGCGGTTGGCTATCTTCGAACAGGTCTTGCGGGCGACAAGGCGACTCTTTATTTTCGTAAGGTCCCCTTCCAGGTAGTCCGGAAACTGTGTAAAAAGTTCCCGGCAAATCACCAGTGCAAGAATCGAATCACCCAAGAATTCAAGCCGCTCGTTGCTGGCGAGCCGATTATCCGCCTGCGATGAGTGCACCAGTGCCTCGCGCAACAGGGCGGGATTTGAGAAATGATAGTCGAGCAACTGCTCGAGCTGCTGCAGGGTCTTTTCGTCCATTTGTCGCATCCTGTTATTGCAACACGGCCAAGCAGATTGCGAAAATCGCCGCCTCAGCGAGCTTCGAAATCGGCTTGCAAAATTTTTTACAAATCAATTATAGGATAATGAATTTGTCTTGTCAATGTTTTTTGCGTATTATTTGTAATCGCCGGACTCGATTAACTGTCAACAAGCTGAACACCCGCCAGGCCCATGAATTGGTCATCCACAAATTCAAAGATGTTTTCCAGGCCGGTAACGGAAAATATCCCTTTTGTTTGGGGCACGACCGATGAGAGCACCAGCCGCCGACCGCAATCCTGAACTGCCTTTCGCAGTTTCAGGAGCTTGGCAATGCTCGATGAGGTTACGATTTCAATTTCCGCAAAGTCAACCACGACATCGCAGCCGCCGCTTTCGGCAACCATCTCTATCGCCATCTGCAAGTCCTCGCCCATCTGAGGCTCTTTGGCCAGATTGACAAGAATTATATTATCGGACCAGTTTTGGACGCTCATAAATTCTTTCCTTTAATTGCAATCAAAAACACCTCAGCTTTTATCGGCACGGTTTGAGGACAAGTTAAGCAGAAACCCGCCCAGGCAGGCACGCACACCCAAAGTCCAGACATACCCTATGGAGTTTGGCGGATTCACATTTTCTGCCTATATACCACCGAAACCACGGTGAGTTCAGAAATAAGTATAACAACGCAATATACCTATGTAACAACTCGGTAAATCGGCGTCGTAACGTCTTGAAGCCTGATTATCCTTGCTTTTTGAGCCTGCAGACAATATAATGAATGAGTAATCTGAAGACACAGGGAAGAGGGGTTATATGAACCCACACAGATTAGTGCGAATATGGTTTCTTGTAGCGGTCGCAGTCGGGGCTTCTTTTCCGGCCGCTGCCGGTGCCGACCTGACCGGCTGGCATCGAGAGGAGGTCAACTGGCGTACGACCGGACGCGGTCGCGTAAGGGCAATCTATCGTCCGCCGGAAAAAAGGACTGCCAAATCGGCTGATGAACTCGCAAAGGCGCTGCCGGTTACCGGGCTTGTCATCGATTCACCCCCGCAAGCCGGTCATGTCCCCTGGATCGCCGTTGTTACCACCGATGCCAAAGGCGAGGAGCTTGATTTCGTTGCCGTAGCCGAAAACACGATAACCGGCACACCCACAGCAAATCCCCAGACCAACTATGCCGTCGGTATTTTTGACACCGGTGCCAGCGCACACATAATCGGATACGACGCCGCCACCGACCTGGGTTTGTTTAGCACTCTCGTCCCCGGAACCACCCACAACTTTGTTACAGACAACGAGATTGAAATCACCGGCGTAACCGGTTCAACTTTCTCATCAGTGAGCTATCCGCTGGGTATTTTCGTGTCGGGCTTAAACGCCATCGGACCGACCGGCCTGCTCGACACCTCCGACATGGCAGGCCAAAGTAATGTTTCGATACTTGTCGGTCAACCTTTTGTGCCCCCGGCACCGGACCTGCCGACTGCCATCGGTTCACCGCTGTCGGTCAACTTCACCACGGTATTCCGTAATGACCAGATGTTAACCGTATCACACAACGGCCAAGAGTTTACTGGCCCCGGCATCAGTATTTACAGCGACCCCTGTGATCCGTGCATCCCGGGCTATGCCAACACAATACCTTTGGAACTGCGCCCGCTCGGCAGCTACTCCGTCCAGTACATACCCGATTTTGGTTTCTATGACCTTGGGGGTGACATATTCGATTGGGACCTCACTTTCGATACCCCGGGCAGCCCCTCGGTGATAATGGGCAATTCGGCACAGAGCGTATTCTTCATTCACAGCGTTGACCTGGCACACAGCGGCAAATCGGCTCTCGATAAAGACCGGTTCATGTTCGATACCGGCGCCCAGGTCTCCGTTCTCGGCAAAAGAATCGGCGCCCGTCTCGGCCTCGACCCCGCTAATCCGGACGAATGGGTTGAGATAGAAGGTGTTACAGGTGAGATTTCCCTGGAGCCTCTGTTTTATATTGACTCGCTACAAATCCCGGCATTGGGCGAATGGCTTACCTTCACAAACGTACCGATGATTCTCCTGGATGTTGCCTCTCCCGAAGGCGGCACATTAGACGGGATAATCGGCATGAATCTCTTTGTCAATTTCAACTTCATTCTGCGCGGAGGCGGCATGTTCCTCCAGCCCGACCCGGCCATTGAGTTGGAGTTGATATCCAATCTCTCCGCCGAATCTTCTATAGACTCCAGATGGATGTATCAGAACCTTCCCGGCGCAACCGGTTCCAACCTGACCGCAACAGCGTCAGTTACAGACGACGCCCTGGGCAACAGCAGCTATACCTACAACTGGGAATTTGTGCTTCCTTCAGACGTGAGCGTTTCACCGGTAACGACCGCAGGCGGCGGTGCAACCGATACCTCATGGACGTTCGCAGCCCGAAGCTCCAACGAGCCTAACGGCCTGTCTGATTCCGGCCTGCCCTTCACGGTCAAAGTTACCGTTACAGGTGTCGAGCACGGCAATACGGGCACCGCCGAGGCCCAGTTCGGCGTTGCTCTTTTGGGCGATGTTAATAACGATACGGTCGTAAATGTTACAGACAGGAGCATTATCAATGTTTTCCTGCGGACCGGCTCAGCCGGTAGTTTTACAATGGAGGACTGCGATATCAACGGCGACGGCGTCGTCAACGTTGCCGACCGCAGTATCGCAAATGCCGTATGGAGAGGCACCCTTGGGGCAAACTCTGTAACCGCCCCATGCCCATTCAGATAGGCGCCGACAAATGTTCACAAATTCGACTTTTTCCGCCTCGAATGCCATACAGGCAAAACTTTCCGACAAAAAAAAGCTTCCCAAGTGATGCCGGCTTCTTTTGTCCGAAGCTTATACTTGGCAATATTTTATACTCTAAATATTGCGAATCAATATAATATATCGAAAAAAGTAAAAATTTTTTCAAAAAACCGCGTCACATTTTGTGCTTTTGTTTTACTTATAAGATAGGCACGTATGCGTATTGACAAGAAAAACAGTTTTGAATTGATTGACATGGCCCGGCGTGGCGATAAGGCCTGTCGGGAACGTCTGGCTGAAGAGGCAAGGGTTCGCCTGCGCGGTTATGTGCTGCGTTTGACCATGGAAGAAGATTTGGCAGGCGATATCGTGCAGGACAGTATCCTGGAGATGTTTAAGGAGTTCGGCGAGTTGAAGAATGTTGAAAGCTTTTGGCCGTGGCTGTACAGGATTGCACTGAACAAAGTGCGAAGCTACTACGGGCGGAAGTGGCGTCACAAAACAGTATCGTTGTCGGCTGCAGGTTGCGACATCCGTGCCGAGGATGGGCCTGACGGATTAGCCGCGGTGATAACGGCTGAGTGGAAGCAGATAGTTCTCAAATCGATGAAGCAATTGGAGCCGAGACACAGAGCGGTCCTGTCGATGCGATGCTACGACCAGATGGAATTCAATCAAATCGCCAATATTATGGGATGCAGCCGGCTTGGTGTGCGGGCGCTTTTTTACAGGGCCAAGAAGGCACTTGTCGGGAAACTGTCGTCAAACGGACTTGGCAGAGGTTCACTTCTGGCGGGACTGATCCTGTTTGGCAAGATGACAGCGACGAGCAAGGCTGCGGTTGCCAATGTTTGTGTAACCTCGGCAACATTAAGGGTTGGTGCATTGGCCGCCGCGGCGGGTATAGCAACCACCAAAACCACTATTTTAAGTCTGTCGGCGGCGGCAGTAGTGGCCGTTGGCGGCACAGTCGCCCTGGCACCCAAAGGTGATGCGGCCGCGAGCGCGTGTCCGGTAAGCGAGGCAAAGGGGGCGGATGTTTTGCCGGCAACGGTTAAAACCGATGACTCTGTTTTGGAATGCTGGTACTTCTTTCCGGAAGGGCCCCACGGGCCTGTGATTACCAGGGGCGTCAGGCTCGATAACCATGACGCTCCAATGTACTGTCAATGGCTGCAAAACGGTCGAGCTAATTATTTTTTCAACAATCGCAGAAACACACTATTCATAAAAAATTGCCCTGTGCTGGCGCCGGATTTGTCGGTTTGGCGGCTTCCAACAGACAGCACCCAAATGAGTAAATTTCTTGCCCAAATGGAAAATGATGTGGACAGAAAAGGCGTATGTGTCGTCGGCAGAGACAGCAGCTTATTGACAATCACTCGGAACGGACCGGAGAAAAGTGTCGATCTCATACAGGTGGTGAAACATCGAAATTTGCTAAGTGAAGATTATTTTAAGTTCGACTGGCCGGCCGGGATCGAGATTGTTGACAACCGTGACGATATGCACAAAAGGGGCTGGACATATTTTTACATCGAGGGCCATATTGCCGGACGCCACGCCAAAGGCGCCGGGAGAATGCCCTTGGTGTACGCGGCGAGTCAACAACACTACCCCTGGCTGAGGTTACAAATCGGAGAGTTGGAGATTTCAGACGCGATCGGCGGGCTGCTATTTAAGGGGCTTGGCCGGCCGTGGACGGGCCTTCATACGGTTGACGTCATAAGACGAGATGCTGCCCGACATTATATATCATCTTCAACAGAGCTTTTGCCGGAAGAGACGAAAGCAAAAATTATTCTAACAGAAGGCCAAAGCAGCCTTACATACATCGTTGACCTTGAAAAAGATATTGTGGACAGGATTATATTATCCGGGGACGTAGCAGGCGAGCTTAAATTTTCATACCTTGAGGACGTTGACGGGGCCGGCGGCAATTTCCAGGCTCCGAGAACAAGCCGCTATGACATTGTAAAAGACTCGCAGGGTACAGGCTGGATTATCGATTTAGCAAGAAAGATTAAGAATGAAAACAAGTGAGCCGATATCGAATCGGTAATTGTATGTGGTAGATTGTAATAAGTTGGAAAGGAGCAGGAATCATGAAAACGACTAAAAAAATGGGAACGGTTTTGCTTTTGGTAGCTCCTTTATTTATACCGGGGCGGATTTACGCAGGATGCACATCGGTGTGGACAAATCCGAGCCTCCACGAGGAACTAAATGAGGGTGATGGGAATTCGGCTATGTGTCCGTGTTTATCCAGCGACGGCCTGACTATTTACTTCAACCGGTATTTTACAGACCTGGGGTACGATTATATCGTCCAGGCACATCGCGATTCTCCCGACGGCCCCTTTACTTCTATGAGGACACTAACGGAACTTCACACCATTGGTTATGATACAAGAACGCCATGGATATCACACGACAAACTTCGGCTATACTACACGGATGAGAGTTACGGCGGGGTGGCAAAAATAAAGATGGCTGCAGCACCGGAACCAAATTCTGTCTGGACGCCGGTAACGATTTTTGATGAACTTAACGAAGGCGGTTATGACGCGGTCAGCCCGGCGCTGACGGCCGATGAGCTAATAATAGTTTTTCATTCGGAATTCAGGCCGGGATCCGCCGGAGCACGAGACCTGTGGACGGCAACGCGTACCGAACCCAACGGGGTATTCGGTAATATAACCGCTTTGGACGGGATAAACAGCAGCACCGATGAATCGAATCCGTATATTTTACCCGACGGATTAACAATATATTTTACCCGCAAAGATGCCGGCCCCGACTGGAACATCTATAAGGCGACCAGGGCCTCGAGAGAGGAGCCGTTCGGGGATATTCAATATATTGGATTGAATACAAACCAGTGGGAAACCAGCCCCTATGTAACCGACGACGAGCTTACGGTATATTTCGGGGGCGACAGAGATGGAATCAGCGGCACTTATGTATCCTGTTTGGTAGAGGTAGATGGTTTTCACGTGGACGGTTTCGGCGGTGACGATAATAATGACGGCATCAGCAGGGAGACTGCCTTTGCAACGATACAGAAGGGAGTGAATGAGGCCGATGACGGGTGCGAGGTGCTTGTCTGGCCGGGGACGTACGACGAGAATGTAAGTTTCGGCGGCAAGGCCATAACGGTCAGAAGCGCAGCCGAACCTGCCGTAGTCTCACCCACCACAGGATATGCCTTCGAGTTCTTCAGCGCCGAGGGGCCGGACACCGTGCTGAAGAACTTCATTATTGCCGACGGCCAGTACGGCATCCACGTGGATATCGGCTGCAGTCCGACGATTAGGAACCTGACTATCGCCAACAACGACTTCGGAATATCCGCCGTCGAAAACGCCGACCCGAATATCTCCAACTGCATCTTCTACAACAACTCTTATGGTGACATTGAGGGTTGCGAGGCTCAGTACAGTTGGCTCCAGCAGGAGATTACGGGGCCGGAGGCGCCAATACCAGCAGGTGCAATCTCCTACTGGAAGTATAACGAAGGCTATGGAACTACCGCGTACGATTCAGTTAACAATAATGACGGGCTTCTGATCGGCGGAGTAGAGTGGCCCATCGGTGGAAATGGATTGTACTTCAACTCAACGGGCCATGTTGATTGTGGAGATGACAACAACCTGGATATGACTTACGGAATGACCTTCTGTGCATGGGTGAAACCCGATGACGTTGCAAACATTTACGCAAGAAGGTTTATGGCAAGAGGTTACTATGTTGGTAGTTCCGACAATATGAACATAATGTTATGGTACAGAAACGACAGTGGCGAATTTGGTTATAGGATACGGTGTCATGAGAACATAACTCTTGTTACGGGGTCCGCCTCTGCAAACAAGTGGCAACATGTGGCCGCAACCTATGATTCAGGTACCATGCGTTTATATGTTGATGGCGAGCTTGCAGGCGAGGAAACCGGGGCAATCTTGAGCGCTGCTGTATCACAATATGATTTGATTGTCGGTTCCAATATTGCATCATCCACACCTGAAGAGTCTTTCATCGGCAGGATCGATGATGTAGCATTCTTCGGAGAAGCACTGGATAGCGAGACAATAAGCCAGATCTATGAAGATGGGCTGCCCTCTCACCCAGGACCCCCCGGACCCGATCCGCTTTTTGCTGACGCGGTTGGCGGTGATTACCACCTGCTTTCGGAGCGAGGCAGATACTGGCCCGACCATGATGTTTGGGTGCTCGACAGCCAGACAAGTAGCGCTATTGACGGCGGTAATCCGGCCGAGAATCCGGGCGCCGAGCCGATGCCGAACGGGGGCAGGATAAATATGGGCGCCTACGGCGGGACGGCGTGGGCGAGTATGAGCGAATGGCCTCTTATAAGTGATGTAAACAGGGACGGAGTTGTGAATCTTGGTGATGTTGGAATCGTGGCCGCTGAGTGGCTAAGTTCGCTGCCGTGGATTGAATAGTACATATACGTTATACGTGCCGCTATGCTGAAGCAAGATCGAGGACAGGATTGCGGACGGAAAGTTTGCAATCCTGTCCACTTGCGCATTTTTTTGGCTTGACATTTTATTTAAATGTGTTATTATTAGAATATTGGTGAGTTTGTCTTTATTTTGAAAGGCTTTTAATTTTAATGGGAGGGAGCAAGCCGTTATAGGCCGGAGAAAACGCTATTTTACACACAAATGCCGGGGGGCATGGGGGTTCACTTTGCTTGAACTTCTGGTAGTAATAGGCATCGTAGCGATTTTAAGCTCAATTCTTGTGCCTGTATTGGGCAAGGCCAGGCAGAAAACCAAGGTCCTCTTAGGCAGCAGAAGGCAGCACGAAGTAGTCAGCAGTGTAAGTTTGTACTCGATTGACAACGACGATTTATTTCCGCAATCTGTGGCCACGGTCGGGACCGGTAACGGGTGGAACTGGTCCGACCCGAGGAAGTTGATAGCGAGCGACGAGATATACTTGGGTATGCACCGCTCGATGGGCGGATATCTGGGTAGCTATATTGAAGACGCAGATACAATGTTTTGCCCGAGCGCCCCCCGCAAATACCCGTACCTTCAGGCCGCCTGGGAAGCCGGCGATGATTGGGACAACCCGGATACATTATTTCCCCGTGATCCGTTGACCGGCACATACTGCTTTTACTGGAATTATACCGGCCTGCTTTACGAAAAGTATCGTCTTTTTGAAGGTCCATGGTCTTCTTCGGGGTCCCCGGGTCAAAGCAAGGTTCTGATGAGCGACTACGCGGGTTACGACCACTGGAGGAAGCCGAATGCTTTCGGTAGTTGTGAGAAGATTCCCGCCTCGGCCACCACGAAGCCCAACTTACCACTCATGTCTGATTGGTGGTATCGCCGGAGCACGGGATCGGGGCCTCCGGATGTCAAATTGAATGCCGGATATGTTGACGGGCACGTGGGAAGTTTTGGTATGGCAGGTGCTGTGAAGATGAAAGTGATAATAGACCGTTCCAACTGCGAGCCATATCTTGGTGGGGGAATAGGGCCGGGGGAATTTTTTCTACCGCCGGACGCCTGCAGATAACAGAGCCGCCTTAAGACGGTATGTGAACAATATATAAAAGTCCTGAATATTTCCCTTCATGCCGCATTTGGGCCGGTGGTTTTCTTGAATCTGATAACAGATATGTGTGTAACAGCCTCCGGCAGCGGAGGCAGCCGGTTCTGCAGGGCTTAGGCCGGGCACTTCGGATATGCTCAGAGCAAGTCAGGAATATTCTTTCGTTTTTTCGCAGGTCGTTGTATATTGATTGTTTGCCATTCGTATTTTGACTCGGGCAGCAAGGGGTATGTTGGTATTTTGCCCAATTACCCCGATTTTGGGAGCTTATTAAAGTGATTGGCCGAAATATCTGTTTGTTTATGTGCCTGATGGGGATTCTGTCGTACAGGTGTGGTCGCGCAGATGCTGCTGCCGCCGAGGTGCGGCGGCGATCTCTCGACAAATCCGTGGTGATGATTCGCAGCGTTCAGCAGGAATTTGACTATGTAACCCCCTGGAAACAGGCGGAGGTGGCCCATGGGATCGGTTCTGGATTCATTATCACTGGTCGAAGGATTCTCACAAACGCCCACAATGTCAGCAATTGCAAGTATGTTGAGGTTCGAAAAGAATACGGGGCCAACCG
>Ga0180434_10009450_pt1 | contig 10584 bp, 7 predicted proteins | sample SS_ome_7_FD_132453 | JGI IMG/M metagenome (GOLD analysis project Ga0180434, IMG submission 132453) | Hypersaline lake sediment archaeal communities from the Salton Sea, California, USA - SS_1_D_2 metaG | ecosystem: Environmental > Aquatic > Non-marine Saline and Alkaline > Hypersaline > Sediment... | reverse complement strand
TGCGGCTGCCCGCGATGCGGCCTTTCGCGAATCCGACCAGGTTCTCGATCTCGGACGGTTCCCCGATCCACTTGTAGTAGGGGAAGGCCTCATCAAACGCCTTCCCCAGTGTTTTACCGCCCTTCGCGTAGAGCCGGATGAACTTCTCTGCGTCTCGACTGGCGAGTTGGAATCCCTTCGCGACGTGGATCGGGTCCACCACCCCCGGCGTCGTCATCAGGTTCTGCATCAGGTTCAAGCCCGCGGACGACGCATTGAGCCCGAGCGTGCTCAAGTACATATAGCCAGCGAGCTTGGCCCCGGCGTTGCGGAAGGTGAGGTCCTGCACCGCCGGCCTGCTAAGCTGATCGCGGAACCACGTCGCCAGCCGTTTCCCGTCGCCCGGTAGTATTCCTTCCAGGTGGTTCTGGACCTTCGAGCTGTTGAAGAAGTCGAAGGCTTTCTTCTTCCACCCCGCCCACGTCAGGGAGTACATCGCATCCGCGGGATTCATCTTGCCCATCAGTTGGGGCAGGACTACATGCGTTGCGACGTGCGAACGGAAGACCGCGTTCGGGTCGCCCCCCGCCGCGACCGCCTCCAAGTTCTTTACTTCGGACAGAATCCGATGGACAAAATCGTTCGGTCCCGGCCCGACCTTCTTGAAGCCCTTGCTCGTCCACCCGTAAACGTGGGCCATCGAGTGGCAGAACCGCTCCATGACGCCCATCGTTCGCAGCGAGTATTCCCGGTAGCCGTGGCCGGTTGCTTGGGTGTACGCCATCCGCGCCGCGTCACTGTCGAGTATCCGCAGTACCTGGGCGGTCTCGGGCGTCAGGTATTCCTCCATCATCAAGAGGTCGCGGATGTCCGGGATCGAGCCGCCCGTCCGCTGCAATACGCGGCCCGTCTTCTGTGTCGCCGTCTGCGATAACAAGATGCGTCGCTCGGCGGCGGGGGTCCGCGTCACCAGCTCCGCCAGATACTTCATCTCGTCACCGGATTTCTTCGTCGCGATCCGGGGGAAGTACCCCTCGACGAACGGCGACTTGCCCGCGGCCAGCATCTTCTGGGCCTCCGCCAGCCACGCCTTGTTGGTGAACTTCGCGGTCCCCGGTGACACTTCCAGCCCGAGTGCGGCCAGGTGAGCCGCTTGCTCGCCGCCCTTCCCGGCCGCGTAGATCATCCGCTCCGTGCCCGGGCCTGCCATCACGGTCTGGAGACCCTGGTCCGCCGTGGCCTTGATGCCCGGCCGCAACTCCGGGGGTGCGATTGCCGCCAGGCCCGAGGGGTTCGCGACCCCGAGCCGGTCGATGAGCCGCTCGATCTCAGGGTCTACCCACGTCTTCCCGAACTGCTTTCGCAGGGCCGATCGTGTCCCGCCGTGCTTCGTCAAGTAAAGCGTCTTGCGGGCGGTTCCCCGAAGCGCCGCCCACGACTGCCGGCCTGCCCTCAAGCTCCCGTTGTGCAAGCCCTCCGTCGTCATCGCCGTCGCGATCTGCTCGGGAATATCGGGCAGCCGGCCCGTCCGTTGATAGAATCGCTCGACGTGCTTGCCCCACGTCCCGATCAGTTTCAGGTTGGTTGTGCGAACACGATCCCAGAGGTTCTGCACTTCGCGGCCGAGAGGCGTCCCGCGGAGGATGCCCGCCGGACTCATCAGGTGTCGGAGGCCGGGGATCAGGGTCGCGGTGTATCGCGTGAGGTTCTTCCCCCACTTGACGAGCCGCCGGCCCACCGGCGTCGGGAAGCCGATGGCGAGCACCGCCCCGAACGCGATGATCGGGCCCACGGTGCGGAGCGTCTCGGTTAGCGGGTCTCGTTCCTTGAGTCGGCCCGTCTCGTCCGCAAGTCCGAGTTGGTAGGGCGAGAGTTGCTCGGGGTCGAGCCACGCCTGGTACGCGCCCTCGACATCCCCGCGACCCAGGTTCCACAGTGAGAGGCCGGGGCCCTCAAAACCGCGATTGAAGGCGATCCTACTCATTGCCCTCGGCCATGCGGTCCAAGATGAAGTTCCGTAGCTTCGCCCGATCCGGCTGCTCACCGACCGCGAACTCGTTCGGCGTCAGCTCCGGCAGCCCCAGGAGTGTCCGTGCCAACCTCGGGTCATTCTGCTGAAGCATCCGTTCTCGCTCTGCCACGAGTTGCTCGATGCGCATCTGGCGACGGATATCCTCGTAGGTCGGGTGCATTGCTTCCCGGTGGGCGATCTCCTCCTCTGCCATCGCCAGTTGCGGGTTCTTCCGCCACCAGGCCCACTCTCGCACGAGTGACGGGAGGAACGCCAGCGTCAACCCGGTCGTGAACATCCCCCGGCCGGACCCGAGCCACTTCCCGAACTTCCTCAGCGTGCCGCCCTTCGCGGTTTCGGTGATAAGTCCCGGCACGCTCGCCGGTGCGGCCTCGGGCAGCAGCGGAAGCAGGCCCGCAGGTCCCCGCGGCGCCCCGGCCCGGATCGTCCGGGAAGTCCCGCGTCCGGCCCGGGCCACCCTCGCTTTCGCTTTCGCCCACGCCCGGCGCCACCCCCGAGCCTCTGCGCCTACGTCCACTGGGGCCGCGGGCGGCGCGAAGGGCACCGGCCGCCGTACCGCGAGCGCCGTTCCCTTTAGCCTCTCGCTGACCCGGCGGACAGGTGTTACCGCCTCGCGGGTCCCTCGGGCCTCTGCATACGCTGCTTGCCGGAGTTGCTCGCCAGACGGCGGTGGGGGGCCAACGTGGGTGATTGCTGTAGGTCGGGGCGCAAACGGGACGATAGCCCGCGTTCGAGGGGCGGGAGGCGTTCGGGGTGGGGGCTCCACGGGGCCCCGGAGGACACCGCCTCGGGGCGCGACGCTTTCGCGGGTGCCCTTGGCGGCGGCCCTCACCAGGCGGTCCCGCTCCGCGATTGCGGCTCGTTCGGCGGCATTCAGCCGGCGGCGCATGAGGTTTTTCCGGCCTCGGCCCCTGCCTGCACTTCGACGGGCATCCACTACCTCTCCTGCGGCCGGGGCCGCGGCAGCGGCTTGGGTCACTTTGGGGGTCCCGAGCTTCTTGGAGGCGTAGGTGAGGCCCTTCTGGACCTGGGACGGGGACCAACCGGCTGTGGCCGCGTTCTCCTGGAGTTCACGGGCGACGGTCGTGTAGAGCTGTTGCGGCGTGGGCGCGCTGCGCTTGAGGTAAGGGGGGAGCTTGCCGCGACGGCCCGACCGGCTGGAGCGGGCCCGCTGGCGATAGGTCTTGACTTCCTCTCGCCAGGCCGCGCGCTCGCGGGTGATGATGCGATCGACCGTCTCCTGGACGGAGACCACCTTCCCCGTGGACGAGGCGCCCGCCTGCGCGCGGGGAAACAACTCCGCGTAGGTGAGCGGCGCACCGGCGCCCGCGCCCCCGTACTTCGCTCGGAGCGCCCCGAGCTGGCTGGCGAGGGTCTCCCCCCACTCCCCCCTCGGCGTTGTCCCTGCTGCCATCCTTGGCTCCCCCCTCCCGACGAGCTTCAGTCCACCTTCCTATCCTTCGAGCGAAACAGTTCTTTGTAGGCCCCCATGACCCAGATGATAACTCCCCCCGTTACTATGACGACACACGCGATATCGTAAGAACCCCAGCCGCCCATTTGGCACCTCCCTTCGTCCCCTCATCATACGGTCGGGGGCCGTCGGGAGTCTACTGGCTCGGGGAGGCCCCGGCCAGGCGGGCGAGGGAGAGGGTCGCCTGCGACGTAGCCTGGTTGTAGCGGTCCATCAAGTCGCGTGTCACAGCCAACTGATCCCGCTCGTACTGCTGCCAGGCTTCCAGGGCCTGCTGCCGTTTCTGCAATTCCCTCGCGCGGGCGACCTGATCCTCCAGGTCTTGTTCGAGCCGTATCTGGGCTTCACGGTCCTGCCTTGCGATCCGTTCCCGAGACTCGGCCTCGATCCTCGCGATCTTCGTCCTGTCCGACTCCTTGAGCCCGAGTGCCTCCCCCATCTGGCCGAACCACCACGGCGTCAGCGAAGTGGCCCCCAAGAACCCAGCTCCGGTTATGCCCGGGTGGCGGCGCATGAAGTCCCGGATGCCGCCCTTGGCGGCCTGCTCGACGGCTTCTTCGCCGGCCTCGCGGGCGACGGTGCGGGCGGCTCGCCTGGTAGTCTGCTTCGCGGCCTGCTCGGCGGCCTCTTCCGCGGCTTCTTTCCCGAGCCGCTTGGCCGCGCGGCCCCAGGCGCGTTTCCCGAGTCGCCCCGCCCCCTGGAGCGCTTTTGACGCGGCGCCCTTTCGGCCGCGGACGGCCTGGTAACCCGCGCCCGCGAGGAGGCCGGCGGCGAGGAGGCCCGTGAGGGGCCCGGACATGCCGGCTTGTGCGGTCTCGGGGGCCTGCTCGGGGGCTCCGAGCGCTTGATTGACGGCGGCGTCCGTCAACGCAACGGCAGCGGCTTCTTTTGCGGTCGCCGCGGGGCCTACGGCCGCGAGCGAGAGGGGGAGAACAGCGGCCGCCGATGCGTTCCCTGCGACGCGGCTGAGGTATTCGTTGGCGGGGCTGTATTCCTGGTGGTACTCGTCCCAGAGGTCGAGGTCCGGGTCCCAGAAGGCCGGGTCCCGCGCCACGGAGAGGGCGTATTCGGGGTCATGCCGGAGCCGGGCTACGTCGATGGCCCGGCCCGGACGGCGGGGTGCCGGGAGCTGGCGGTACTTAGGGGCCAGGAGCGCCGCGAGGGGGTCGAGACCAGCGCCGGGGGACGGCGGCCGGAAGGGTTCGCGTACCGCGGACGCGGCGTCCGACGCGGGGACGGATTCCGGGGTGTCCCAATAGTCGTAGATCGAGGGCTTGCGGGGCATCAATCAGTCCTCCCACTCGGTCTCGGGGTACGCGAGGTTGCTTACGGGCTCCTTGAAGGCTTCCTCCGCGGTGGCTTCATCCACGGATGCGGGTCGAGTCGTCGCGGTCGGGTGGTCTTCGACGCCGAAGTAGCTCGCAAACCCCGCTTCGCGGATGGGCTGGAGGATTGCCTCGTGGGTCCGTTCCATCGCGGCTTGGCGGGTGAGCAGGTCGAGCACCGCGGCTTCGGCCACATCGAGCTGCTCGGCGGAGCGGGCCCGGGCGAGGAGGCGGCGTGCCCGGAGGAGGTCGCCCCGCATCGCTTCGCGCCGCTTGGAGTCGAGCAGCGTGGGCCGGAGTTCGATAACCTTCTGGGCCAGTTGATGGAGTTGGCGGCGACGCTGGTTGTAAGCCGGCAACACTTTATCAAGCTGGTTGGTCGCGATCGCGGCTCGGAGGTCGAGCCCGGTCGCCTCGCGGCTCGCGTCCTCCATCAGGCGACGAACTTCGGGGGCCATCGCGTTAAGCCCCTGCGTCTGGGCGTAGTTGCCGGCGATCCGACGGGCCTGGCTGATGAACCGCTCGGCGGACGAACGCTGGCTGCCGGGCAGGGTGTCGAGGCGCTCGGCGAGCTGGTCGGCCGTCTCGCGGAGTACGGCGACGACGCGCTGGCTGGCCGGGGTGGGTAACGTGACCTCCTCACGGCGGGACGGGGGCAGGCCCCCGAACGTCTGGTCCACTTGCGTAACGAGATCGGCCCCGAGCTTGTCCCCGGAGCGGGCCAGGTAATCGGCGACGCCGGCCACGCCCTGGTCGAGGGCCCCGGATCGGACCAGATCGTCGGCCAGAACCTCCGGGGGCAGGTCGGTGAGGACCGGGAACTCCTCCGGCGAGACGGGCGGCCCCAACCCCTCCGCGACCCGCTGGAGGAGCTGCGACCCCCGAGAGGGGCCGGCCGTTTCGTCCGCGGGTTGCGTGGTCGCGGGCTGGGTGGCGGGAGCGGGCTGGGTGGCGGGAGTTCCGACCTGTTCGGCGATCTGTGAGTCGAGGAGGTTGGCGGCGCGCTGGGCGACGAGGAGTTCGTTGCCGAACTGGCTGAGGGCCTGTTCGTAGCCGAGAATGCCCTGGGTTACGTCCTGGAGGCCGTTCAGGTAATCGGGATCGACGCGGGCGAGGTCCTCCGAGATGGCCGTCCGCTCCCGGTCGAAGGCCTGCTCCTGAGCGAGCCAGCCCCGGTCCTCCTGGAGCTGGGCCCGGGCGTCCGCCTTCAGGTCCTTCTCGTGCTGCTGAGCGGAGGCCTGGCCCGCCATCGCGGCGCCCGTGCGCATCGTCTGATTGGCGAGCGAGGTCATCGCCTGCCGCTGCGACGCGCGCTCGTAGGCGGCGGTGCGGTCGTCCGCGGCCCGCTTGCTGCGAATCTGGCCGGAGATCGTCGTGGCCGTGTCCGCGAGACCCTGGGCGGCCTGGGTGGGCACGGGGCTCGGGTACGGCGTCTGCGGGAACACCGGCAGTTGCTCGACTAGCGGCTTGTTGGGGAGATTCAATGCCATGATGTTAAGTTCCTCCTCCCGATCCTCCTCCCGGTGTTCCGAGGCTCCCGATCCCCGAGAGGAGCAGCCCCGTATTCCCGATGGTGGACGTGCCGATCGAGGCCCACTCCGCGCCGGAACTGCCGCCCCCGCCACCGCTGCTCTGGCCCCCGCCGCTGATGGTGTAGAGGAAGTCTCCGACGCCGATCACGGCCTTGATTGCACTGAAGATGTTGGCGATGTCGCCGGCCTCCTGGGCCGTGTAGTAGTTGACGATGGCCGCGATGGAGGCGCTTTCGGGAATCCATTGGCGGGTGGTGGCATGGGCCAGCAACTCGCTACCGGTGGTGTCGCCCGCGAACTTCAGGGCGCGGATGGCGGCGTCCGATGCGATGTAGTTCTGAATGGCGGCGGTTTTCTCGGATTCGCCGGCCATGATGAGGTCCGCCTGGATGCGGGCGATGTCGGCGTAGGACTGGCGGTAGACCTCCGCGCGAGCGGCTCCGGCCTGGGCGACGACTCCCATCCCCGCGACGGCGGTGGTGCCGCGAGCGGCCGTGAGACTGCCGTGAAGGGCCGCGAGCTGTTGGCCCATCTCCGCCTTGGTCTTGTGGAACTCGGACCAGGTCTTGCCGGCGATGTCGGCGATCGTCGAGGCGGCCTGGTTCGTATGCTCGAAGAGGGCGGCTTGCGTTCGGGGGTCGTCGAGCCCGTAGCCCATGCGCTGATGGGCGGCGACGATCTCCTGGGCGCCCTGGGCGGCGGCCCGGTCGATGCCCCGTGTCTGGGTTTCCACTTGCTGGGCGATGTTGACGCGGTAATCGTTGATCGCTTCTTTGCCGAGGGACAGGGTCGTAGAGGTCATCTCGTCGAACTTCGCGAGCGTCTGGCGATAGAGATTCTGGACATCGGCATAGGCCTTGTCGGCGACCAGGCGGGTTTCGTCCTGGCTTCGGCTGGTGAGGTCGAGCCCGCGGTTCACGGCCCGGTCGATCTCAGCCTTGCGGGCGCCGATGCTGCCGCCGTAGGCCTCGTTGAGCGTGTTGAAGGCGTCTTGGATGTTTTTGTCGTGGGAGGCGGTGGAGGCCTTGGCGATCTCGAAGAGGTTCGCGAGGTTCTGGTCCTGTGTGGCGCGGGCGCCCTCCACGTCCGTCATCATGGATCGTTTGAGGGCTTCCTCGCGAGCGTCACGCAGGGGGCCCACGTTGAAGACGGAGTTCTCGAACCGCATCGCGTCCAGGGCCTCGCGCCCGAGGTTCTGGTAGGCTTCCGGGGTGAGGTTCGGGCGCTCGCCCGCGGGAGTGGCGGGCGCCGGATCGAGGCCGAACAAGCGGCCGAAGCCCACGAGGGGGTCCCGACCCCGGGCCTCCCAGTCCGCGAAAGCCTGGTCGTAGTCCTTCCACTGCTGCGCCTGGCCCGCGGAGAGCAGGGCGCCGATGGTCTCGGTCTGCCGACCCGAGGCCCGCGGCGTGCCCTGGGTCAGGGAGCCCGTATTGACATTCTCGAATGCACTGCTGATCGACATGGGCTGCTTCCCCCCCGCCCGTTTGCGATGGCCCCTCCCCTTATTATAGGCAGGCCCGGCCATCTCCGGCGACAGATTATCGGCTGCGTCCGCTACAGGCTGTCGGTATCCTCCGTGGTCCCCTTCACGAGCATCGCAACAAGCTCCAGGTCCAGGTCCGAGGCATAGCATTTCACGGCCGGCAGGAGGAGCGAACCGCCGGCGACGACGTTGCTGAAGTTTTCGCTGGACACGTCACTGATTGTGACCACATCACAGGCCACCGGCGTCGTGTCGATGCCCTCGTAGACCTCGACGAACATCTGGGGCGCGACGGGCCATTCATCGGTCAGTCGATCGCAGACGAACCCGATCGTGCGGATGCGGCGGCGTCGAAACAGGTCGGCGGGCGTTTGGGGGTCCTCGTCCGCCCCGAGCGGCCAGCCCGCCACCTCGAAAACGACGGGGGCGATCGCCCATCGGTCCCCGCTTGCGGCGCTTACGGTCTCATCGAGTGTCAGACCGGTGAGGCTGGAGCTGGCGGTAATCCGGTACCGCGCCGTCGTCCCATCCGACTTGAGCACGTAGAGGTACGAATCGACATACGTGTCTTCGATCGGGGCGTTCTTGCCCCCACTGAAGCCGCTGTCGAACCCGAACGAGAAATCGCCCGGGGCAGCGGTCCACCCCCCCAACTGCGAGGGGGAGAGGGTGTCGCTGGAGATCGCCTCGGAGAAGGTGCCATTGACCTCGAACCCGCTGCCGGAAGGCAGGCCCGTCATCGTCTGGCGTTCGGCGTCGCGATCGGAATTCGGGGTGACCACCCGGCCCGAGGGCGTGATGAAGAAGGCGCGATCCGGCCCCCCTGTCTCGGGATCGGGCCCGGAGGCCGCGTAGGAAAAACGGGCATCCGCAATCCGACTGACCGTATTCGTCGTGCCCCACAACAGAACCATCTCTTCCTCATCGGGGTTGAGGAGGTAGAGGGTTGCGGAGCGGGCGTCGTAAGCGAGGCGGATGTTGTCTTTCGCGGTGCCCCATTCCGCGTCATCCTGGAGGACCCGTTCGACGGCGCCGACGGTGGAGGCGACGCCTGTCGAGACGTTCAGGAGGACGAGCGTAGTGGGCGTGCAGATCGCGAGTTGTTCGTTGACCGCGGTGACGGCCCATCGGTTGAGGAACCCCCACCCGTGCTGGGTAAGTTGGATGGTGACGGTCGTGCCCGTGCGCTGGAACCGGATCAGGCGGCCTTCGGCAATGCCGTACACCGCGTCTCCGGCGAGGATGAAGCGCTGGATGTTGTCAGAAGTGCGCGAGGCGCGGTGCGTGTTGCTCACCGGGAACGTCTCGGGCTCGAAGGCGTCCGTCCGGCTGAAACGAACCTGGCCGACGGTCTCCGTCGTGAGTTCGGTGCCTTCGGTCGTGCGGTAGAGAACGCCGCTGTGGTAGATACCCCGGCCGCCCTGGGGCACGGCGCTCGCGTCCTGGAGGGTGTAATTGAAGGCCTTCGCCGCGTTCAGGACGAGCCCTTCGTCGAGGAGACCACCCCCGATGTAGAGCGCGCTGTCGGTGGAATCGGGCACGTCCGTGCGACCGAAACAGATGTATACGTCGGCGCCCGAAGACTTGTCCCGTAGGGGGAGGCCGCTAGGCGAATTCTGGCCGGGGCAGTCGCCGAGCACGGCGTCCGGGTCGCCGGTCTCGGTGGGGGCGTAGAAATAGCGTTCGGGGTAGAGGGTCGCGCCGTGGTCCAGCGTGCGGAAGGTTTGGATTGTGTCGTACTCTTCCAGCTCGTCGGCTGTCAGTTCGATGTTGCCGGTCACGTAGAATCGGTCGTCCGCCGAGAGGCTGAGACTGGTCGCGGTGGCGATCTCCGTCGTCGTGACCAACGGCCCCCACATGCCCCGCTTCGAGTTACCCAGGCGGTAGGCAACGGTGCAGGAGATTTCGTTGTAGTCCCCGGAGTAGTAGTAGCCGCCGTTGGTGTTGTCCTTCGTCGAGGTATCGCCGGCGAACGCGGGCGGGTCGGTGGGGTAGCCGAGCGTCCCGGATTTCCATTCGTCATCGTCCGTGGACCACCAGAAAACGGACCCCTGCTCACCCTGGGGGAGGACGTAGAGGAACTGACCGCCGTAGGTGATGTCGATCTCGCCCGAGGAGGCGGTATCGAGGTCCTCGACGAACCAAACCCCGTCTTCGGAGTCGTAATACTCGAAGTAGAGCCGGGTTCCGTCTCGGACCACAAAGCCCCGGAGACGATAGCGCGTGGTGCCCTTGGTCACCTCCGCGTACTTGAAGAAGTCGATGCCCGAATCTACGTCCGAGACCGTGTGGACGTGCTTGAAGCCCGGATGGCGCCGGACGCCCCCGGTGAACCGACCGTCGGCGCCGGTGCAGATCGGGAGGAATCCATAGGGCACCTTCGCGCGGTGGGAGCGGAAGTCCCCCGCGGGCAAATCGAAGGTGTATCGCCATCGTTGCCTAGTCGCCACCGGCCTCTCCTGCGATCACGCGGATGTCTTCGAGCTGGGCCATCGACAACGGTTCGCTCACTTTGCCCGGCTGCCGCGCCCGCGATACGGTTTCGGCGGGCGAGGAGGCGAAAGGAACCGTCCGCAGCCAACCGTCGTGGGGTCGGCGGGCAAAGCCGAGTTGCGTCGCGACCCGCTGGGGGGCGACGCTTGGGGCCGTGCCAATTGCGATGACCTCCATCCAAACCTCCTACGCGAGCCGGCGCGCGAGCAACATCAGGTGCTGGAACATCGCGCCGTACGACTTCCCTTCGAGGTACACGGTGTCTC
>Ga0180434_10009448_pt1 | contig 10585 bp, 8 predicted proteins | sample SS_ome_7_FD_132453 | JGI IMG/M metagenome (GOLD analysis project Ga0180434, IMG submission 132453) | Hypersaline lake sediment archaeal communities from the Salton Sea, California, USA - SS_1_D_2 metaG | ecosystem: Environmental > Aquatic > Non-marine Saline and Alkaline > Hypersaline > Sediment... | reverse complement strand
TTCGGCGAATGGGCAAATCGTGCCTCGACCAGCGCCGTCACTTCTCGCGGGCTGGGGGCGAGGTAACGGTCGAGCTCGGTGGTCTCGGGCAGGACCACCGTGGCTGCGGGCGCGCCGTTGCGGACCAGCGCGACTCCGGCCTCTCCGCCCCGTGCGGGCGCCCCAGGGAGAATGCATGCCCACAGGGCCAAGACCGCCGGCCCGCCGAACCTTGCCATGCCATTGCTTGGAATCATCCTTCGTCTCCTATGGAACTTGGTACTGCGGACCTGCTTTGTGCGCCGTCAGCTTGCTGTGCCAAGACACAGTATCCTGCCCTCCTCGGTGACCATGAAGACCCGGCCCTCGCCGATGCCGATGCCGTCGAACACCCGGACGCTGTCCAAGGTCAACACGTTGAGTGTTTTCCCGTCTTTCGCGGAAATGAGAATCGGCCAGGCACCCAAAGGTCCTTCATAGGCAGCCATCGGATCGTCCTCCGGTATTCTGTCCGGGACACCCCACAGCACCAGCTTGTCACCGCCCTGGCTCATGGCCGTAAAGCGTGTGACCATTGTTACATGCAGATCCCTCCGAAGGCAAGCGTCCTTGGGATGGGTAACCGACCGCCACCTGCCCACAAAAAAACGTCCGATTTGGTTGACAACGCGTGCCCGTCGTGTCAGAGTGGACGGCCTTCCCGCAGCAGGAATCGCGGTCACGTGCTGTTTGCGTCCGGGAATTCGTCATGGCTGCCCGCGACGACCCATTCTGCTATCCGCCTGAAGCACATGATCGCGCTCTACCGGTACATGGAGTTCCGTCCGCCCTACCAGAAGCCGGCCGGCGACGTCCTGGCCGGCAAGACCGTTGAAGCGCTGAACCATTTTGCACGGCAAGCCGGTGCCGGTCCAATGTTACGCTGAACTCGAGTAGAAAGGAGAACCACCGTGAGAGCCAGACTGTTGTTTCTTATTGTCGCGGCGGTCGCCGCCGCCCTTGGCCGCGCGAGGGCGGAGCGTGCCTACGTGACGGCGCCCGGCGGGGGGCGCCCGACCCAGCTCGTGGCCGTCGACAATGTCTGCGCGTGGCCCAACCTGACCGTGCTTGGCGATGGAACGATCATCGCCACGATCTTCAACCAGCCGTGCCACGGCACCAGGGCCGGCGACGTCGAATGCTGGGCCACCACCGACGGCGGACGGACATGGCACAAGCGCGGCACCCCGGCCAGGCACGAAAACGAGCATTCCAACCGCATGAACGTGGCCGCGGGGCTGGCGGGGAATGGCGATCTGCTGGTGATCGCCTCGGGTTGGTCGGGGCTCGATGCTTCGGGGAAACAGGGAAAGCCGTTCCGCGAACGTGTTCTGACGCCCTGGGTCTGCCGTTCGGCCGATGGGGGCAAGACCTGGTCGGTCGATGCCGAGGCTTTCCCGTCCCGATGGCCCGAGGCGGCCAGTCGCCGCGTTTCGGCCGAGGGCATCTGCGTTCCCTTCGGTGACATCCTGGAAGGCAACGACGGTGCCCTGCGCGTGGCGATGTACACGGGCGCGCGCGGTTCGGGTTTCGTGTTCCGCAGTTCCGACGACGGCAAGACGTGGGGCGAGCCGGTGGCGATCGCCAACGACGCGACCCTCAACGAACCGGCCTTGTTCCACTTGGGCGCCGGTAAGTGGCTGGTGGCCACGCGCTCGAACGGCCTCGACCTGTACGCCTCCGACGACGACGCGAAGACCTGGACCCACCGCATGAAGCTCACCGGCCCCGCACAGCATCCGGGACATATCATGCGACTCGAAGATGGCCGACTGCTGCTCAGCTATGGCAACCGTGCCCAGCCGAAGGGGGTCGACGTTCGGCTGAGCGACGACGAGGGGCGGACCTGGAGCGAACCGCTGCGCGTGGCCGACTTCCAGGGCGACGGCGGCTACCCGAGCAGCGTGCAGCTTCCCGACGGCCAGGTGCTGACCGCCTACTACGCGCACCGCGCCGCCGAGCACCCACGGTACCACATGGGGGTCGTTCGCTGGGAGCCTCCCGCCGGGAAGCCGGACCCGTAGCGTTGCGGCTGGCGCAACGTTTTCCACCATACGCGGGAGGCCCGACCACGGCAAACACTGCCCGGCAACCCCCGGTGCGCCGCCGCCTTGTGAAGCAGCGCGCGGGAAACTACAATTGACCCACACGTCGGCAGAATCGCCGGGCACGTCAACCTCGAAGCCTCCGGAGCGTTGCGATGCGAATTGGGATCACGAGTTGGAAGCAAGGTGCCCGACACCGAACCGCGCAGTTCCATGGCCCGACGCTGCTCGGGAGCCTTGCCATCGCCTTGAGCCTTGCATCGTCCGGGCCGGCGGAGCCGGTCGAGCCCGCGCTCCAAGCGGGGCATGAAGAACCATGGTGTTTTGCCCGCGGATCGTGGCGCATGGGTGACGCTCTCCTGGAACAGGAAGACGCCGGGCGGGGTAGCGTCGCGATCCTCCGAGATCCGGCCTTTTCGGATGTCACGCTCAGTGTCGAATTCAACGTCCGGCCCGTCGGGTCGGGTGTGCGCGCGGCGGCCGTCTGCTTCCGGGCCACCGGCACGAGGACCTACTACTGGCTGCACCTGGATACGAAAAACAATAGCGTCATTCTGGTGCGCTCCACGCCCTCGAACACGTGGAACGAGATCGCGCGACGCGGGTATCGGCTCGACGACGATGCCTGGAACCAGGTGACGGTCGTTTGCCGCGGACCGGATATCTCCGTCTCGATCAACGGCGCCGAGGTGTTGAAGGCCACCGACACGGCGCTGGGCGCGGGGCGCGTCGGCTTGGGAACCAGCCAAGGCCGGGTGCAGTTTCGCAACGTGCGAATTGAAGGCACCGTGCAGGACCAGTCCGCGCCGCTCGCCGACGAGAAGGCACAGCTCCCCTACAAGATCATCTCGCGAGGCGAGGCTGCCGGCCCCTACCAGGCGTTCCCCGATGCCTGCCGGATGGCCAACGGAGACATTATCGCCGTGTTTTACGCGGGGTACGGGCACGTATCGTTGCCCAACGACGCGTGGCCCAAAGGCGGCCGGATCTGCACGGTCCGCTCGAGCGACGAAGGCCGCACCTGGACCAAGCCCGCGATCCTCTACGACGACGACATCGACAATCGCGATCCCCACATCGCCGAGATGAGCGACGGCACGCTGATTTGTAGCTTTTTCTCACTCAAGCGGGTCGATCGGTCGGTGAGCACGCGTGGCTTCAAGTCGCAGGGGGTGCAGGTTGTCTGCTCGAGCGACGGCGGAAAGACTTGGGACAAGGAAGCGCGTACGCTGGTGCCGCCCGGCTGGGTTTGCTCGGCGCCGGTCCGCGAGATGCCCGACGGGACCTATCTCTTGGGCGTGTACCACGGCCACGAGTGCGGCGGTGTGATCCGGTCGACGGACAAGGGGAAGACGTGGAGTGAGCCCATCCCCATCGGCAAAGAGGCCGGCTTACCGCTCGACGCGGAGACGGACGTGATTTTGCTCAAGGACGGCACGTTGTACGCGGCGCTGCGCAGCAGCAGGATCAATATGCATTATGCGACCAGTTCGGATCTGGGGCTGACGTGGAGCCCGGTCAAGGACATCGGCTTCAAAGGCCACGCGCCCCACCTTTATCGCCTGAGCACCGGCGAGATCGTGCTGACCCACCGGGTCCCCGCCACCTCGATGCACATAAGCCGCGACGAAGCCAAGACATGGCTGGGGCCGTACCGGATTGATACGCTCGGCGGAGCCTATCCGGCCACCGTGGAACTCAAGGACGGGGCGCTGCTGGTCATCTACTACGAAGAGGGCAGCGGCAGCGCCGTGCGCATCCGGCGATTCCGGCTTGGCCAGGACGGCCTGGAGTCCCTGGGGTGGGAGTGAAGGGGAGATGCGCATTCGCCGCAAACACGGTTTTACGTTGGTGGAGTTACTCGTGGTGGTTGCGATCATCGGGATTTTGATCGCGCTGCTGCTGCCGGCGGTGCAGGCGGCCCGGGAGGCGGCGCGCCGATTGCAGTGTACGAATCATTTCAAGCAAGTCGGCGTTGCCATGCACTCGTACCATGTCAGTCACGGCACCTTCCCGCCAGGCGGGCTGTTCTGGCGGTCCAGCGCCGGACCGCGCTGCCTGCCGCTGGGCAACCCGTCAGGCGTCCATTATAACGGGCTGGGCTGGAGCGCGATGATCCTTCCTTTCATGGAAGCGGGCAACATCTACGACCGACTGGACACGGACAGTACCGACTGGCTCACACAGCCCAACTACACGGTCGGGGGCGAAGTGATCCCGGTGTACCTTTGCCCCAGCGACCCGCAAGGCGACGAGCTGGTTAAAGTGACCAACGCCAACCCGAACGATCGCCCGTCCAATGAGGAGGACTTCGCGCGGAGCAACCTAGTTGGAGTGTGCGACACCGAGGATTTCACGTGCGACGGCACACTGACCACGGTGGGGCTGTGGGGCCGTCAACTGCACTCGACCGTCATCCGCGACGCCAACGGCATGATGGCCGAACGGCAAGGATGCCGCATCCGGGAGGTCACCGACGGCACGAGCAATACGTTCATGATCGGGGAGGTCTGCGGGGGTGGGCCGGGAACCCACCGCGGCCATTCCTGGATCACCGGCGGCAGGGCCGATACGCGCGAAGGCATCAACGGCCCCCACACACCCACCGGCGGCCAGTTTACCCCCGATCAGCCCGGCTACATTGCCTACGGCCGTGTGACCGGCCTTGGCAGTTATCACCCCGGCGGATGCCATTGCCTCCTGGCCGACGGAAGCGTTCATTTCGTGAATGAAAACCTCCCCGTAGACCTGATGGCTGCCTACACGACAAAGGCCGGGGGCGAGATCGTGCAAGACGGACTGGCGCATTGAGACGTCTGTCCACCCGACGCGGTTCAAGAGATGAGCAGGATGAAGACACCCCTCGCTGAGCGCCGTGGCCTTGTGGCAGGCTTAGTCCTGGCTTTCGCCGCGGCGGCGGGCTGCGGGCGCGGCGGACCGGAACGAAGCGTGGTCACGGGCATGGTTGCGATCGATGGTCGTCCGATCGAAATGGGCGAAATACGCTTTATCCCGATCAAGGGGACCAACACTCCCATGTGGAGCGCCGAAATCATCGACGGTCGCTACCGCGCCTTTGGAAAAGGCGGAGTGCCGGCGGGAACGCACCGGATCGAATTCTACGCCTACGTGAGGGAAGACGTGGACGGCGCGGATGGTCTCGAGATTTGTCGAATCCGGCAATTGCTGCCCGCCCAATTCAATGTGCAATCGTCTTACGAGATAACGATCGAACCAGGCGCCCCCAAGGTCACCAAAGATTTCAACCTGAAAACAGCCCTGGGCTTGCGATGAATGCTCGCATGACGAGCTGAGCGGGCCCCAAGCTCTCTCCGACAACAAGCGCGACGATTTCATTGCCTCGGTTGGGCCCTTCCGTTCCTGGATTAAGACTCGAGAGCCGCCCCTTTCATGGGGGCAGGTTTGGCATGCTTCGGTGGCGATCTGCTGGCCCGCGGCAGGACCGAAGCGCCATGCCGTACCCCCTTGAGATCGAACCGCGAACCATATGCCCCGCTCTTCGGAGGGGATTTTGCAGAAATCGAGAAGAATTCCGGCAAGCGGTGTCAGGAATCCGGTCCGAGCGGGAAAGTAAACACGAAAAAAGGGTGATCTCGCCGTAATCCGGCCGCGGTCATCCAATTTGCCCTGGATTTCCAGTTAGAATTGGGCTTTTGCAAACTGCTCCCCTCTCCCTCTGGGAGAGGGGCAGGGGGTGAGGGGTTGGTGAAGCCAGGCAAGCAGAAAAAGGCATTTTCGCGGCCAATTGCCCTCACTCTAACCCTCTCCCAGAGGGAGAGGGGACCTTGTGACCCCATTTGCAAAAGTTCAGTTAGAACGCGAAAGGCCATGACTTGTCGGTGCCGAGCGGGCTGACGCTGTTGCCAGGGGAAGACTTGTGATTACGCCAGGACTCATACAGGACCAGTTGGTGATCCCCCCATCAGAATGGGAGCAACGCGCAATGAGAAACACCTATCTTACGCTGCTGGTGGGCGTTGCCGTGCTCGTGGCCCTGGGCGCTGTGCTGGCGCAGAGCACCGCGGCGCAAGCCAGCACCGTCGGCTACTGGCGCTTTGAGGACAGCCCCGGCTTCACGGCGGACTCGGGCGACTACGGCTACGCGCTGACGGCGGTCAGCAATCCGTCGCCATCCGCGCTCCCCGAGACGGGTCGCGGCTCGGCCATCCACAACCCGATCCCCCAAAATGCCTGGACCAATGCCCAGGCCGCCGATCTCGACGGAAACGATATGTTCACGCATCCGGACGAGGCTCCCTTCTCCGTCGGCGACTTCACCATCGAAGCCTACGTCCATGCGGACTTCGACGACTATCTGCGCGGGATCGCCGGCCAGGCGACCAGTGCGTCGGGTCAGCGGGCCTGGATGTTTGCCGCGAACCCAGAGTCGTCCGGGGACGGTCTAATTCGGCTCCATTTGAGTAGTAGTGGCAACTACGAAAACGACTACTATGCCCCGGACGGCTCGTTCCAGGCGGGCAAGGACTACTACGTGGCGGCGTCAGTCCAGGTCGACTCGGGCGGTGCGGGAGATGACGGGGTCATCACGTTCTACTGGCAGAACCTGACCGACGGCGGCGCCTTGCATTCGGCGACCGTGGCGCACGGGAAGTCGTCTTTGCGCAATTCCACCGCTCCCCTCCACATCGGAGCCTGGTATTCGAACGGCACGCAAAGAGGCTGGATCGGTTTGATCGACGAGGTCCGGTTGTCCGACGAGGTCCTGGCCCCGCACAGACTTCTCGCCAACGTGCCCGAGCCGTCGGGCCTGGCAGTGGCGATGGGCCTGGCGATGGCGGGCTTGTCGGCCTTGGGCCGCCGGAAACGAAAACGTTGAGTTCGGCCAGGAAAAGGGAAGAGGAGTCAGGCGGTCGGGAGTCTTCGTTTCGGCTCGAAATGGCTGCTTGTAACGTTCATGGGAAACCCACGTCAGAGTGTTACCCGAGATTCATGACCGTTTACCGCCAACCATCGCATCGAGAGGAGAACAAGATGGCGATCCGTTGCACCTGCACAATGACAGCCAAGAACGGCCTGGGCTTGAGTCGGCCGGGGACCTGGACCGTAGCCTGGCTCGGCCTCCTCCTGGCGGCTTTTGCGCTTAGCCCAGACGTAGCCGCGGCCGCCCTGATCGCCCAGGAGTCGTTTGATTACAACATTGGCACCTTGGGAAGCCAAGGCGGTTGGGCCCAGCACGACGGTACTTCCACTACGGCGGAAGTGAGGGCGGACAGCCTCAGCTTCGGCAAACTCGTTACCAGGGGCAACAAGGTCGAGTTCGTTACCCTCAACCATCGGGCTTGGTGGCCGCTGAGCGTCGATTGGAGCGCGGACGACAGCTTCTGCGTCGGCTATCTGTTAAGTAAGGACACGCCAACTACGAACCAAAGCAGTAGTGAGTGGTTTACGATGGGATTTTCGAGCCCGACGGTGAGGTACCGACCGGGCGGCGCTCTGGGCTCCGGCGACCAGTACCACGTCTATGATTTTGGCAGCGGCAGTGGGAATGCTCAGTCCGCCACGGGGGACTACACGGTAGGGCAGACGGTGTTTGTTCTGGCGGAGGTGACCACGGTCGCCACGGGGAACGACCAAGTGAAGTACAGCTACTTCGACGTGCCCGACGCGGCCGGCGGGATCGCCAACGCAACCCCCGACTTCAGCCATACCGTTTCCGGCGACCGGAGCAGTACGACGACCGCCTATGAGTTCTATTTCCCCAACAGCACCAACCTGGATCACTTCTACGTGGACGAGCTTCGGGTGGGCGACACGATCGGCGACGTAACACCCCTTGTTCCCGAGCCGTCGAGCCTGATGGTGGCGATGGGCCTGGCGATAGCGGGCGGGTTGGTCCTGGCCAGGGCCAGGAAAACGGGACGTCACTGATTTCAGCGGCTCAGGAAGCCGGGAGGGGTCAAGGGGTCGGGGGTCTTTCTCTTGGCCCAAAACGGCCGGTCGCCACGCTCGTGGGAAGCCCGACTCGGAATGCTCCTGAGAGTCGTCGATTGGGAGCACGGTGCGGGGAACCGAAGTTGCCGGCCATCTGCTGCGGGCTCGGCTCCCCCGTAGGATTGCATTACTCGACAGCCGGGTGACGGGCGATGGAATTGGCCTTCTGGCCGAAGCGGCTTTGCGTCGACCGCGCGTTGGGAGACAATGCCATGAACGACCGGCGTGAGTTTCTGAAGCAGTCGCTCTGCGGCGGCGTTTCGCTTCTGGTGGCCAGGACCCTGCCGGCCGCCGGGGCCGAGACCGAAAACCGCGCCCGCAGCGCCGCTGCCCCCTACCGCGTGACCCGCGACGTCCCCACCCGCCTGTTCGACGGCCGGCGCTGCTGGTGCCATCCACGTGCGGGCGCCGTTCCCGGTGCCGGCAAGGACGGTTTGCCGCGGGTGGTGATGACGATGAACACGCTCGACCTGTCCGGCTCGGACGTGTTCAAGGCCAGCTACGGCCTGCGCACCGACGACCTGGGGGAAACCTGGACCGAGCCCCGCCAGTTGGAGGCGCTCGGCGTCCGGTACGAAACGGTGGAACGCCAGAGGCGGCCCGTGGCCTGCAGCAGCGTCTGGCCCGGCTGGCACGCGGCCTCGCAGACACTGCTGGGCGTCGGGCAAACGGTCGTTTACACGCCCGACTGGAAGGTGCGGCGTCCCCGGCCCCGGCACACCACCTACTCGGTCTACGACCCTGCCGAAGACGCCTGGGCGGCCTGGCGGAAGCTCGAGATGCCCGACGAGAAGAAGTTCTACAACTGCGGGGCCTGCTGCACGCAGCGCTACGACCTGCCCGACGGGACGGTCCTCGTGCCGGTGCATTTCTATCCGCCGGGCAAGAGCGCGCACGTCGCCGTGCTCCGGTGCTCCTTCGACGGCGAAACCTTGCGCTACCGCGACCACGGCAGCGAACTGGGGATTGAAGACCGCACGCGGGGCTTGCACGAGCCGTCGGTCACCCGCTTCGGCGACCAGTTCTTCCTGACGATCCGCAACGATCGCCGCGGCTACGTCACCCGCGGCGACGACGGCTCGCACTTCGAGCCCTACCGGCCGTGGACCTTCGACGACGGCAAGGAGCTGGGCAGCCACAACACCCAACAGCACTGGGTCACGCACAGCGACGGATTGTTCCTCGTCTATACCCGGCGGGGCGCGAACAACGACCACGTGTTCCGCCACCGGGCGCCCCTGTTCATGGCCCGGGTGGACCCCGAGCGGCTGTGCGTCATGCGCGACACCGAGCGGATTTTGGTGCCCGAGCGGGGGGCGCGCCTGGGCAATTTCGGGGTCGCCGACGTGAGCCCCGACGAGACCTGGGTCACGGTGGCCGAGTGGATGCAGCCGCGGGGAGTCGAAAAGCACGGCAGCGACGGAAGCGTCTGGGTCGCGCGGATCCACTGGGCCCGGCCGAATCGAAATTTCGCAGCGCGTTGACCGCGTTCCGGAGCATCCCGCGCGATGGGCTTTGGCCTTTGGGACTACGTCGCCGTGGTGGCCTATCTCCTGGGCATCGTGGGGATGGGCGCATGCTTCATGCGCCGGCAGGAGGGGACGGCGGACTACTTCCTGGGCGGACGCCGCTTCCACTGGCTGCCGGTGGCGATCAGCATGTTCGCCTCGCTGTTCAGCGCGATCAGCTACATCGCCGTCCCGGCCGAAGCATACAACCACGGGATCATGATGTTCCTGTTTCCCCTGGCGGTGCTGTTGGGAGTGCCCCTGGCAGTGGTGCTTTTCGTGCGGCTTTTTCGCCGGCTTTCGTTGACCACCGCGTACGAATATCTGGAGAAGCGATTCGGTCTGACCGTACGCCTGCTGGCCAGCTCGCTGTTCCTGCTCTTGCGCAGTTCCTACGTGGGCGTGGTGCTGTTCGCCTCGGCCGTGGCCCTGCGACCGGCCACCGGCTGGCCGGTCTGGGTCAGCGTGGTGGTGGTCGGCGTGGTGGCCACGGCCTACACCACGATGGGCGGAATGAAGTCGGTCATCTGGACCGACGTCATTCAGTTCGTGGTCCTTTTCGGCGGCATCCTGCTGGTCCTGGGGATGCTCATCGCCGACCATCCGCAGGGCTTTGGGGGGATCTGGTCGTATGCCCGGGCGCAGGGCCACACCCTCAATCAGATCCCCGCCGACGAGTTCTTCTCCTTCGACCCGTTCCAGCGGATTTCGCTGTGGATCGTACTCGTCTCGGGCGTGTTCACCAAGCTGACCTATGCCGGGACGGACCAGGTTTCGATCCAGCGCTACCTGAGCACCCGCAACGAGAAGGACGCCGCGCGAAGCCTGGTTTGGGGCTCCGTGCTGGGTCTTCCCGTGATGTTTTCGCTCTACCTCACCGGGCTGGGGCTTCTGTATTACTACGGGGCGCATCCGGACCGGGCCCTGCCCGGTATGGCCGGCGACCATGCCCTGCCCCATTTCATCTCCAGCGAGCTGCCGCCGGGCGTGGGCGGGATCATCATGGCCGCCATCCTGGCCGCGGTAATGAGCAGCGTCGAC
>Ga0180434_10009446_pt1 | contig 10589 bp, 15 predicted proteins | sample SS_ome_7_FD_132453 | JGI IMG/M metagenome (GOLD analysis project Ga0180434, IMG submission 132453) | Hypersaline lake sediment archaeal communities from the Salton Sea, California, USA - SS_1_D_2 metaG | ecosystem: Environmental > Aquatic > Non-marine Saline and Alkaline > Hypersaline >... | reverse complement strand
TCGCCAGGTGATCCAGTCGCACCGGACGGAGGCGGACTTCCGGGTGCTGATCGCCCGGGTGAACGCCACGCTGGACGCGATCAACAAGGGCAGCTTCCCGCCGGCCTCGCCGGACGCCTGGTGCTGCTCTCTCAAGTGGTGCGGGTACGCTCGCACCTGCCCCTATTTCAACGCAGAAAGGAACGGCGACACATGAGCATCGACCAGCAAGACCAGAACGCGCTGATGGCCGCGGAGCGGCTGCCGGCGGACCTGATGCTGTTGAAGATGGAGAACGAATCCATCATGGCGGTCGCGCGGGCGAGGCCCCGCGACCCGATGAAGATCGTCGGGCAACTCCAGCAGCTCATCGACGCCTACCCGGGTGCAGCCGACGACGCGATCTACTCCAAGCCCGTCGGCACGATCATGCGGATCACCTGCAAGTGCGGGCTCCAGTACGAGGCCCCGATCAAGTGGGTCAACCGCAAGCCGGTTGCCGAGCCGGAGCCCTGCCCCGATTGCGGCGAGTGGGCTCCGAAACAGCAGGATGCCGTCAAGAAGTTCGCTGAGGGGCTGTCGATCCGGGCCGCTGAGTCCATCCGGTCGATCTACGGCTACACGCGGCTGGCGACGACGACTGAGATGCTCGACGACGGCAAGGTCAAGCTGACCGGCGTGCTCGTGGACTACGCGGCGGGGAACGTCACCAGCGATGAACGGGTGGTGTCGCCCTTCTACAAGGCCCGCGGCGGCCAGATGCAGCGCACGCCAGAGGATCGCTTCCTGAACGTCATCGTGAAGGCCGAGAAGGCCAAGCTGCGGCGTGACGTGATCCTGGACAACACACCGAACATCGTGAAGGCCATGTTTCGGGACGCCTGCGAGCAGAAGCTGCTCGGGCTGGTCGCCCCGGAGGTGATCGAACAGAAGGTGCTTCCCGCCTTCGCACAGTACGGGATCACGCCGGAGCAACTCGACAGGATCATCGGCAAGCCGCGGGCCCTGGGGTGGAAGGAGGAGGATCGGCTGGAACTGCGGAAGATTCTCTCGGCACTGAAGCACGGCGAGACCACAGCGGCCGACCTGCTGGCCGGACTGGACTCGGAGCCGGAGCCCGAAGAGAAGCCGAAGGCCGGCGCGACGATGGAAGACCTGGCCGGCAAGAAACCCTCGGAGGGCGTCACCAATGGAAAGCCGCAAGAAACGCCGCCCAAGCCGTCTACCGCTCCAGCAGACGCCACCGAAACCGGCAGCACGTCCGTGGACGCCCAACCGCCCGCAACGCAGCAAGACGAGCAGCCGGGCGAGTCGGGGGCTGCCTCCGAGGCCGAGGAGCGCAAGCCGGACTTCGCCGGCTACACGGCCAGCATCCAGGAGGCGGGGACAATTGACGAGGTCGACGTGCTTGAGGCGGAGGCGGCGGACTTCCTGACCGAGAACGAGCTGTCGAAGCTGAAGACGACGGCACAGAACCGACGCATCGCGCTGAGATTCGGCGGCAAGGGGCAGGCCGCGGGAAAGAACGCCAAGAAGCCAACTGCTGGGTGAGACGGCGCCGCGGCGGTGCCGGGCACCCTGGGGGCCGCCTGACCGGCGAGCCAGGTCGGGTTCGATTCGCGGCGCCGCGGCTTATCGAGGGGTAACCATCGACCTTGGAGAAAAGAGCGTGAACTTCTACCTAGCGGCCAGATACTCCCGACGCGAAGAACTCTGCGGGTATCGCTCGCAGCTTGAGAACGACGGCCACACCGTGACCGGCCGGTGGCTGAATGGCTCGCACCAGATCAGCAGTGCCGGGTCGCCAATCGGCGAGAGCGGCGAGGCGCTGGTCGAGTCTGGGGATTGCGAGAAGGCTGCGGCGCTCCGTCGCGAGTTCGTGGTGGAGGACGTAGCCGACGTTCGTGCCGCCGCGGGGGACTGAGCATGATCTACAGCCTTACCGCCGATGAGTGGGCAAGGGTTCGCGAATACGTTCGCAAGTTGCCCGCGTCGCTCCTGCTCATCAAAGGGATGGATCGCACGCTGGCGACGGTGGCCAGGCCGGCACGTCCATTTCGGAGCCGCCACGGCCTGGCTCCGATGCTGGTGCGAGAGGCAATGAAGTGGGCCAAGCCGGATGGAGACTAAGAGGAGAGGATTGACCGATGGCCAAACGGTACGCGGTCGTGACCGTGCGGATGGAGCCTGAGCTCCACGAGCGGCTGACGCACCGGGCGATGCTGGAGGGCCTCCGGCGCGGCGACCCGGACTTCAGCATGAACCGGCTGTGCCTGGAGGCGTTGAAACTCCATTTGCAGCGTCTGGCCGAGGCCGCGATGGATGAGTTCGACCGTGTCGGATCGTATTGACCGAGACTGAGCACGGAGGCGGCAAGGATGGCCGGAGACTGGATCAAGATGCGGGTCTGGATCGCTCGTGACCCCCAGGTGATCGCCATCGCGGACTACCTGGCGGTACAGCGGGCCTTCATGGATTGGCTGACCGATCCGGTCCATCGGCGGTGCGACGAGAGCGTTTACGAGCACGTCACGCGTGACGTCACGGTCAGCGTCACGGTCGCGTCGCTGCTGCAAGTGTGGGGCATCGCTTGCGACCGCGGCAAGGCGGACGGCGACGATCTGGTTCTCTCCCACACCACGCTTGACCGGCTAGACACGATCGCCGGGACCCCCTGCTTTGGTGTCGCGATGGCGAGTGTCGGGTGGGCCCTGGAGGAAGACCAAGACGGTGAACGCGCGAGGGTCCGTTTTCCTAAAGCCTTGCTGTACTTGGTACCTACGGAGAATCGGAAGCAGGAGGCGCATGCGGAGAGACAGCGGCGGTACCGGGAGCGGCAGAAGGCCAAGCGTGACGCTGAGAGTGACGCATCCAGTGGCGCCACTGTGGCGCCACAAAGTGACGCTAGAGGAGAGGAGAGAAGAGAAGAGAAGAAAGAATCTTCTACTGCGCTGCGCTCCGTAGAAGATGGCCCGCCGCTGTGCCAAGCAGCAGCGGGCGGCCCGCCATCCGACTTCACGTTCCCCACTCGGGGGAAGGGCGGCGGATCGTGGACCCTTCCTGCCGCCAAGCTCGCGGAGTACCGCGAAGCCTATCCGGACCTCGATGTGGAAGCCGAACTTCGCAACGCCCGGCAATGGTGTCGCGACAATGCCTCTGACCGCAAGACGTCCGGAGGGATGCTCCGTTTTCTGACCAACTGGCTGAATCGCTCACAGAACAACCCGAAGCTGCGGGCCCGTGCGTCGCCGTGTGACGGACGGCAACAGCACTCGTTTGTGGACCCCTCCAAGTTCAACCTGCGGGGCGACCGTGATGACTGACGCCGAGTTCAATGAGTGGTTCAGCTACCACGCGAGCTGCTTCACCGGGCTGCACTCATGGCTCGGGCGGTTCCCGGCGACGGCCGCTGAGGCCCGGGACACGCATCAGCCGACCCAGGAGCGGATCCTCCAGCGATGGTTCCGCGTGCTGGAGTCCGTGGAGTTGCGCGACGCGAAGCGGGCCAGCGATGCCTTGCACGCTGGGGATGAGGCGGAGCCCAAGGCGTTCGACAAGCACCCCGGGGCGGTCCGGTCGATTGCGGAGAAGGCCCGCCGAGGACGCGGCGAGCACGGACGGCAGCTTGGGCCTCGCATGGTGGGCGGCGAGGAAGTCGTGAACTGCGTCCTCTGCCATGACTGGGGCCGTGTGTCGTGCTGGCATCCGGAATCCATGAAGGAACTGGCACGCGGCGAGTCCTCGGCCCCCTGGTACACGTGTAGCCTGGCGTGCACGTGCGAGGCCGGCAAGCTGTTTCGTCGCACGCACCGTGTCTTCAATCCGAAGCTGGACCTGCCGATGCGTCGCGAAGACGGTGACGGCCAGTGGAGGACGCACTGGCGGGACGAGCCCGAGGAGCACGCGGCCGTGCAAGCCTTCACGGCGTCGATCCGCGAGGAGAAAGCCGCGGCCGACCCGCAAGGGAGGATAGCGTTTTGAGCACACCAGATTACGAGCGCGACACGCGTAACTGTCCAGGCGGCCACGGCTGCACCTGCTGCCGGCCGGGCTGCGATTGCGGCTGCCGCAACGATTGCCCGGTGTTCCGGGCGATGGTACGGCGATGGCCGGAGTTTACGAAACGCGAGGCGCCCCAGTGAGCACGGACGCCCGAACCATCCTGGCCCTCGACCCCGCCAACCGAACCGGATGGGCGTATCTGACGGCCGATGGCCGGCGGCTCTACGGGGCGTGGGACCTCCGCCAGCCGTGGGACGATCACCCCGGCGACCGCTTGCGGCGGCTCCACGATGGACTGGCCGAGTTTCTCGGCCGCTACCCGGCCGAGTTGATCGCCTGCGAAGACGCCCACTACGGCACGAAGAATCACGAGATCGCCGCGCTACACGCGGAGCTGCGGGGCGTGGTCAAGCTAGTCGCCCGGGAGCACAACGCGGGGTACGTCGCCTTCAAGCCCAGTACGATCAAGAAATTCGCCACCGGCTATGGGCTGGCCAAGAAGCCGCAGATGGTCGCGGCGTGCAAGCGACTCTTATGCGTGGACGTGGACGACGACAACATCGCCGATGCCCTGTTCATCCTGGAGCTGGCCCGGCAGTCGAGACCGGCGCCCGCGACGAAACCCAAAGGCCGGCGGTCGCAGAAGCGGGGGCCGCAAGGACGATTGTTCAAATGAGCGACAACCGACCTGCCATCACGGCGATTGCACCCTGGTTCGGCGGAAAGCGAACCATGGCGCCCTCAATCGCGGAAGAGTTGGGGCCGCACCGCGTCTATTGGGAACCGTTCTGCGGCTCGATGGCCGTTCTGCTGGCGAAGCCGGAGTGCAGTCACGAATATCTGAACGACCTACACGAGGACTTGATTAACCTCGCCCGTGTAATCCAAGACCCAGACCTGGGGCCAAGGCTGTACCGCCAGCTTCGGCGGGCTTGGCTCATGGAGGAGTTGCAGGCTGAATGCAAGGCCGCCCTGACCAACGGAGAAACCGACCCGCTGCGCCGCGCCTTCTGCTACTTCGTCGAATCATGGATTGGCCGCAACGGGGTCTCCGGCACCTACAGCACAAACGCTTGCTTCTGTATTCGGTACACAGCCGGTGGCGGCGCGGCCTCGAAACGGTGGAGGTCGGCCGTCGATTCAATCCCGGCGTGGCGACGGCGGATGCGCAACGTAGCCATCAGCAACCGTGACGCATTCGAGATGCTTCCGAAGATTGAGGACACTAAGCAAACGGCCATCTACTGCGACCCGCCCTACTTCGTGAAGAGCGCCAAGTACGTGCATGACTTCAAGGCGGCAGACCACGTGCGGCTGGCGGAGTGTCTGAGACGGTTTCAGAAAGCCCGGGTTGTGACGAGCTACTACGACGACCCCCACTTAAAATCACTGTACGCGGGTTGGACGTTTCGCCGTTTCAACGTGCCCAAGAAGCTCGGCAAACAGAACAAGCGAGGAGCGGCGGACCCGCGGACGACCGAGGTCCTACTACTGAACGGCCCGAGCTACGCGACAAATTCACCCCAAACCCTTTTCTAAGGAGACGCGACGATGGGACGACGCAAGAAGTCCGCGGACGGAACGAAAGAGCCCAAGAAGACCCCAGTGAAGCTGCGGGCTATTCCGCGCAAGCACGCCGGCAAGATCACCGAGCCGTGGGCTATCATGGAGCGGCTGATCGAAGAGGTCGAGGAGTTCCACGCCTTGAAGCCGGCCACGTTCGTGCTGCTGTGGCGCAAGGACTGGAAGCCCGACGTCGACAAGGTGGTCACGGCGGCGCAGATTCGTCGGGCCTCGGAGATCGACCGCACGCTGGCCGGCTACGACCTGGCCATGATGCTGCCGGAGACGGCCTGGAAGGGCTGGGAGGATACCGACAAGGAGTGGCGGATCTTCCACGAGCTGTGCCATGTGCGGCCGGTGCTGGACACGGAGGACAACCAGGTCCGCGACGAAAAGGACCGGCTCCAATGGCGCCTGCGGAAACACCCAATTACGGCGTTTCCCGCGGAGATCGACCGCTACGGCCTGGAGCGCGTGCTGGGAAGCAGCGAGCGCATGCTGAAAGCCGTCGAGGACGCCGACCGGCCGCTCATCGCTGCGATGGAGCAGGCGGGTGCAACCGGTGGGTCAGACCCCGCCGACTGGCGCAAGCTCCCCATCGACAAGCTGGGCCTGACCGAGAGCGTGCTGGCCAAGTGCGGCGAAAAGGACGTACTGACCCTCGGCGACTTCCAGGAGTTCCAGGCGAAGCACGGCGAGTTCTGGGCGAAGCAGTTGGGCCTGAAGGGCAACCAGGCCGCTTCGGTAATGGACGCCTGGGAGCGCTTCTGGGCGGAGCACCCGGAGTTCTGCCAGGAGACGTTGTCGCCGGCGGTGCAGGAGGCAGGCCGATGGCGGTGACGAGACCCCGGGAGTACACGGATGACGCCTTGCTCGGCGCGCTACGCAAGGCACGCGGCAACATCACGCGCGCAACGGAGCTTATCGGCTGCGGGCGGACCACGTTCACTGACGCAATCAAGCACCGGTCTGGGTTTCTCGGCCGCGTGGCTCGTCTGCGGGCGGAGTTGGCCACGAAAGGCCAGCTCGATCCGACTGTAGCGGCAGGGCTGAAGGGCAACGCGAGCCGCGTGGTCAGGCGACTGGACCCGGCAGGCGGCCAGCCGACGCCGTTGCAGGAGACAGCTCGCCTGGCCGGCAGGACGTTCGGTCGAATACAGCATACGCCGTTTGAGGCGGTAGCCAGGGTGGCTAGCTTGGCGGAAAGCGTGACCGTGGAGAATTGGCGAGAGGTGTACGCGGCGATGATCGTGTGTTTGGCCGACGCTTTGCGGCGTTGGCCGGCGAGCAATGAGGTCGAGGTAGAAGTCGAAGATAACGACGAGGACGAGTGACAAAACGACCGGCCGGCCCGGCGGGCGGCGGACCTACTCCCCGGAGGCGAGCCTGCCCGCCGGGAGGCCGGGCTTGACAGGACCGGCGAAAATGGGCAAAATACCAACATCGCCTCCGGGGAATGGAGCCAACACGATGGCCGATTCCCCGCGCGACACGCCCCCACAAGGTTTCTCTCACCACCCTGAGACGCTCCCTTTTCAGCCACCTCGCTGCCCCGATCCGTGCATCCAGCGCTGGGTGGTCGTGATCTCGGGCTTTCTTCAGGACGAGGGCCAGCCGACCGGCATGGTGGGCCTCTGGTCGAGTCTTCACCACCTGCTGTCCAGCCCGCACAACCGGGTCGAGTTGCGCTGCTGGGATGACGACATGAACACCCTGGCGGAGTTCATGTGGCGCCAGCGGCCCAAGGACAACCACGTCGACGTCGTGATCTGCGCCTACTCCTGGGGCGGGCCGACGGCGATGGAACTGGCCCGGCAGCTCGGGCGGCGTGGGATCTCCGTCCGGCACATGGTGCTCTCGGACCCCGTTTATCGGCACCGCTGGAAACTCTGGCGGGTGTTCTGGCGGTGGCCCCGGATCGTCGTCCCGGCCAACGTGCTCTGGGTTTCGTGGTTCCGCCAGCATGGAGATTGGCCGGAGGGCCACGACCTGGTGGCCGAAGCCCCGGGCCAGACGGATATCGGGCTACCGACGGTCCTGGCTCGCGGGCACACCTACATGGATGAAGCGAAGCGGTTTCACCGCACCTGCCACATGGTGGCGCAGGAGGGGCTCTAATGGGGACGCGCACGAAGCGGCGTTACGACGGTCGAGAGTTCATCGCGGATTCCCGCGATTACCCAATGCAGTCAGTGGCCTCGACTCGTAGGCGCCGCCGTTGGCGGGATCGCCAATGGAGCGGCGACCAGGGCTACACGCCCCATTGCGTCGGATTCGCCTGGGCCCACTGGTTGGCCTGCTCGCCGGTGTCGCAGTTCCTCGACCCAGACGGTATCTACGAGCTGGCCCAGCATCTGGACGAGTGGGAAGGAACCGACTACGACGGGACTTCCGTGCGAGCCGGCGCGAAGGTGTTGGCCAGGCTCGGCCACGTCACCGAGTACCAGTTTACGACCTCGGAGGAAGTCCTGCGAGGGAACGTCCTGGAGGTCGGCCCGGTCGTCATCGGCATCGACTGGTACGCCGGCATGGACAAGCCCGATCGAGACGGGTTGATCCATCCAACGGGCAAATGGCTCGGCGGGCACGCGCTGCTCATTGTCGGTTACCAGCCCGGCTTCTACATGCTCAAGAATAGCTGGGGGTTAAAATGGGGGGTAAATGGTCACTGTCGGATTGCCGACCAGGACGTGCAGGAGTTGCTCGACGACGAAGGCGAGGCGTGTCTGGCAATCGAGGAACGAGTGAGGGTGCCACGATGACCCGCAAACTCCTCATCGCCTGGCTGGTGCTCGGGACGATCCTGATGGTGGCCGGAATTGCCGTGGGCGAAAGGATTTCGCAGGGGCAGGGAGGCCCTTGGGCACGGACGCCCGCCACGGCGACTACTGCCGTGAGTTCCAGCGTTGTGCCGTCGGGGCACAACACATCCGATTCCGCCGTGTGCAAAATCAGCCGGGCGTACAATTCTCGCGTGAAGGATTGCGGAACGTGTGTCTATGTTGCGGGCAGCCGCAAAGCTGGAATCGCCTACGCCCTCGCGGCCAACCACGTCATCGCTAGCGCACGTGGCCCGGTGACGGTGCATCACAAGACTGGCAAACTTCCAGGCAGGATTCTCGGCAGCGATCCGCAAGGTGACTTGGCTCTGATTGGCACGGCGTATCCAGAAGGTCTTGAGCTACATCCATTGGCCGACGCCGACCCGCAAACCGGGCAGGAGGTTTGGCACGGCGGCTATGAGCACGCCGGGCCGATGCGAGCGGCCAAGGGCAAAGTCGTCAAGTGGTACAAGAGCGGGTACACATTCGAGTTGACAACGGGGGCACGGGATGGTGCCTCCGGTGGGCCGGTTCTCGACACCAGCGGCCGTCTTGTCGGAATCCTTTGGGGGAGCAATGGGCGTACCTGGTCGATGGCTACGTCCGTCACCAGGATCAAGCAGCGCTTCCCGATCCTGCGAGCCTTGGTCGGCGTTCCTCCGTCTGTTTCCGTCACAAGGACGGATACATACACGCCAGCGGTCTGCACGCCGGCCGGATCATGCCAGACGTGCCCTGGCGGGACGTGCCCCGCGATCCCGTGGCCGGTGATGCCTCCGAGTGATCCACCGCCTCCGCCACGGCCTCCATCACCGCCGGTTCAGCCGTCAACTCAGTCGCCCGCCGCTCCCGAAATCGACTATGACAAGCTGGCTGCCCTGATCCTGGAGAAGGCAAAAGAGAACCCGGAGGCGTTTCGAGGGCCGCCCGGACCAGCAGGCAAGGATGGCAAGGACGGCGCGGAGGGGAAGCAAGGGCCAGCCGGACCGGCTGGCAAGGACTTGCAGGCCAAGCCCTGGTATCTTCGCACTGTTCACCCAGAGACGGGCGAAGAGACAATCACGGAGATTTGGCCGGGCGACACGGTGACGCTCCGGCTTTTCGAGTTTCCCAGAAAGTGAGGTAAGGCGATGCCCGATACCTCAGTGGATGTTTTAACCCCAGGAGGTGATGAAATGGCGGCTGCTCAATTCGATGCGCTGCACGAACAGAACATGGCGGCCCTCGGGTCGATCGGCACGATGTACGTCGGCGATCTGAAGACCATCAGCAAGGCGCAAGATTACTCCTACCTGCAAGGCAAGGAAATGGTCTCGCTGACCGAGGCGCTCGGGGCCCGTGAAGTCGGCTCCCGGGTGAATCCGTCGGGCCCGGTTCCCGCTACGCCTGCCGGGTAAGCCATGTGCTGGTTGAAACAGATCGCCGCTGACTCGCTCCGTCTGGATCGTGCGTTTCAGCACGGTACGGTACTAGACGAGATCGACTCTCTGGCGGCCGAAGCCCAAGCGGAGCTGGACAATGCCGGAGCAACAGACGACGGAGACGCCGGGCGAGAAGACGATGCGCCGGTTCTACGAGACGGAACTGGCGAGCCGTGCGATACTCGTGGCCCGCATGGGCCAGAACCGGCGAATCCTTGATCGGCTGGCTCTGAAGCAGCAGAACGGCACGCTAGGCAAGCCCGATCCGGACGTGGACAAGTTGCTGGAGGATCAGGACGTGCAAGTCCGCATTGGCGACGAGGTCCACTATCACAGTGCCGAGCCCACACCCACCGCGCCGAGCGCGTCAGACTCAAGCGGGGCCGGAACGGAGGCCGGCCCCGCTGCTGTGGAATCGCCTAAGTCTGGCCCATCGCTTCTGAAGCAGGCCGCTACGCTGGCGGCCATCATGGCGGGGATGGGCGGGTCGGCTGGGCTCGCCAGTTGGCTGACATCGGCGCTCTCGAAGCCGGCCGAGACGCAGCAGCCGAGCGTCAGCGTGCCGGCCGCGCCGGGGTATGGTGTCGAGGTCGAAAAGGCGAAGTGACGTTCCCTTCGGGGCGAGTTCTGCCGACAGTGGCTCTTGTTGAACCGGAGAGAACCCTATGTGCCCGGGACCGGCTCGCATCGGCTGTGGTTCTCCATCGGCGGCGCCCTGGTTGTGCTGCCGGGGAGGGCGGAACCCGATGGGGCGTAAGGGGATACGGGCCGCGGGTCCTTTCTGGCGGCTTAGGCAGGATAG
>Ga0180434_10009444_pt1 | contig 10589 bp, 7 predicted proteins | sample SS_ome_7_FD_132453 | JGI IMG/M metagenome (GOLD analysis project Ga0180434, IMG submission 132453) | Hypersaline lake sediment archaeal communities from the Salton Sea, California, USA - SS_1_D_2 metaG | ecosystem: Environmental > Aquatic > Non-marine Saline and Alkaline > Hypersaline > Sediment... | reverse complement strand
CTGGAAGGCGGAAATCCTCACCGACCTCTACCACCGCACGATGCAGCACCTGGCCGCCGACTCGTCCGACGCCGCACTGACGGAGCCCGCGGATCGGCGCCGGCGTCAATTGGCCGAGCGGCTGGCCGGCCGTGGCGACGAGGCGTGGTTTGTCCGGCAGATCGAGCAATTGCCAGCCGACTACCTGCAAGCGACCGAGCCGGACCAGGCGGCGGGCGACCTGCGGATGCTCCACGACCTGCCGCCGGGCGAGTCGTTTGCCGAGGTGCGCTACTCGGTTGACACCGGGATGCTCGAGGTGACCGTCGGCACGTCCGAGCAGGTCACGCCCGGCATCTTCCACAAGCTGTGCGGGGCGCTAAGTAGTCGGGGGCTGCAAATCCGCGCGGCCCAGATTCACACGCTGGCCGACGGACTGGTGTTGGACCGCTTTTGGGTCTTCGATCCCGACTACGCCGGCCAATCGCCCGAGCACCGGCTGGCGGAGATTCGCGAGTCGCTGTTGCGGTCGCTGGGTACGCCAGGCCAGCGGTGGCCAACCTTCCGCCGCACGTGGCAAAGCACCGGCCACGAACCGGCGATGGCGCACAGGCCGCAAACTCGGACAAGCGTCGATAACCACATCTCGCGCGACTGCACCGTGCTCGACGTTTTTGCGCTGGACCGGCCCGGGCTGTTGTATGCCGTGGCACGCACGCTCTTTGAGCTGGGCCTTTCCGTTTCTCGGGCGAAGATCGGCACGTTCCTCGACCAGGTGGTCGACGTCTTCTACGTCACCGACGAGCAGGGCCGCAAGATCGAGGACGACGCCCGGCTCGAGGAGATACGAGCGACGGTATTGGAGGCGATTGAGGAATTGGGGGAGTGAGGGAGCAATCCGAAATCACCGCAACACCGGCTGCGATTCCGAGGCGGTCAGCGGCGGCCGGGGGTCGAACTGCGTGCCGTGGTAGACCCGATAGCGGCCGACCGAATCGTAGACCAGCCCGTCGAGGTCGATGTGCCGATCGGCCCAATCGACTTCGTTCTCCGGCAGCGCGATCACCACGCCCGGCTTCATCGTGGGCAGTTCGGCGAATCGGACGTACTGGAGCTGGCCCTCGCGCAGCCCGGCGCGAAGCTGCGGGTCGAGGTAGAAGATGAACGATCCGAGCCGCTCCTCGGCCACCCAAAGCTGGGTGGGCAGCTCGCCGAGCCCATTGTAATGGGTCGCCAGATCGCCGGCTGAGGTGGTCGTCGCCACCTGTGGCACGATCCACGTCATGATGAAGGCGAAATGCAGCGCCAGCGATAGCGTGCCGCCGGCCAGCGTCGCTTTGGGATGCCCCTTCAGCCAGAGCAGCGCCGGAAGCGGCGAGGAGATCGCCACTACGCCGACCGCCAACCAGACGGGCCAGGCAAAGCGGATCGAGAATTCCTCCTGCACGACCAGCATGGCGATCGGCATTAGCAATATGCCGCCGGCGCTCGAACTAAGCAGCGTTTGGGCGAAGCAGCGTCGGGCGCCCTCGCTCAGGCGGCCTTCGATCAGCCGCGCCCAGGCCACGGCTGCCAGCAGCGCCACCGCCGGGAAGACCGGCCAGATGTAGGTAACCAGTTTCGAATGCGAAAGCGACAACAGCAGCGTGCATGCGACGATCCAACAGCCCAGCAGGAGCAAGGCGCCGTCGCGGCCGCCCGACGGGGACTGTCCCGATTTTCGCGGCGGAACAGGCGCGTCTTCTTGGAGAGTTCCGTTTCGCCGCGAAAATGGGACTGTCCCCTTTTGGTCGCCCCGCGCCTCCCGTCGCCTGGCGATCCCGTCGAGGATCGTTACCGGCAAATAACCGATCCACGGCAACCCGCCGCCGAGCAGGATCGGCAGGTAGTACCACCAGGGCGCGGAGCCGTGGTTTTGGGTCGAGGTGGCGAAGCCGAGCAGGTGGCGTTCGACGAAGAAGTAGTACAGATACCCGGGGCTTCTGGCTTCAAAGGCGAGGTACCACGGCGCGGCGACCAACGCGGCCAGCGCCAGCACGGCAACGCCTTGCAGGCAGGCGGCAATGCTCAACCGCTGGGCCAGAAGCAGGTAACAACCCCAGGCCGTGCCGACCAAAGCGACGCCGACCAGTCCCTTGGTCAAGCAGGCCAGCCCGAGCAGAAGCCCGATGCCGAGAGTATGCATCGCGAACCGGCGGCGGCTGGTCGTGTGTTGCGACTCCCAGAACAACAGCAAGGCCAGGTTGACCCAGGGGACCAGGGCCACGTCGTGGGCGGCGGCCTGGGCGAGGGCGGTCGGCAGGATCATGGTTCCGTAGAACAGCCCGGCGATCACTCCGATGGTCCGGCCGAACATCCGCCAGCCGACCACGGCGGTCGTCAGGGCCCCGAGCCAGCCGAACAGCAACCCGGGCAGGCGGACGGCCGCTTCGTGCATGCCGAACAGCCGCAGCGAGAGGGCCTCGGCCCAGAAGTAGAGGATCGGCTTGTCGAGAAATGGTTCGTCCAACAGCCTCGGGACGACCCAATCGCCCCGTTCGACCATCTCCTGGGCAATGGCTGCGTGGATGCCCTCGTCGGGGTCCAGAAGCGGCGTGCCGAGCACAAGCGGGTAGACGAACAGGACCAGCGTCAAGACGCTCGCCAGTGCCACGACCCCGAGAGATTCGCGTTTCACGCCGTACCTCCTTGTGCGGGTGGGGTGGCTCGACCGTGGAGAAAAGTGGCGAGGAGTAGCTTGGTTTCGTAATGGGCGATGAATGGGCACTGAAGTGTCCATCCCTTCCCACGTTGGGAACCCTTACTGCGTTGGAAATATGGTACCCGAACCGGGGTCAGGGGGAAATGCCAATTGCCGGTGGCGGCGGGAGGGGGGGCAAGTTGCACTTTGCGAGTCGTATGGCGTCTGGTAAACAATAGGGGGGTTATTGGGCTCGGCAGTCGAGCAAGCGGGTGCAAGCCAGGTAAAAGAGGGAGCCAGGGATGGCCATTAGCCAGCAATTGCAGGACCGGATTGAGGCGTTGGCGGCGGATTTGCGGAAGGAACTGTATGGGCCCAAGGGGTATCCGCCTTGGGGGACAAAATTCGTGGAGATCGAAGATCAGACCGGAGAGGTGGGCGATGCCCTGGCCTGCGCGATGCTCTCCCAGAGCCTTCGACAGCAGGCCGAGGCGGAGGGCCATTCGGCCGACAAGTGCGGGGGGTGCGGCGAACCCATTCCCCTGGAAGAAATCGCCGGGCGGCTCCTCCAGGCCAAACGGGGAGACGCCGCCTGGCAAGAATCCTATGGACGTTGCAAGCGGTGCCGCAAGGCTTTTTTTCCCTCAGTCCCAGGCTTTGGGCATTGCCCCGGATGACACGGTCAGCCCCAGGGTGCTCCGCAAGATGGTCTACACGGGCAGCCACGCCAGCAGTTTCCGGCAGGCGAGCGAGGACCTGAAGGAAGAAGCCGAGGTAGAGATTTCCGAGCAGCGTATCATGCGAGCCACCGAACGCATCGGCCAAGAACGTGTCGCCGAGCGTGAGGCGGAGGTCGGCGCATGGGAGCGGTTGTCGTTGCCCGAGCAGCTCAGCAGCCCGCGGGCGCAGGTACCGTCGGTGGCGGTGGTGGAGATGGACGGCGGGCGTATGCAGATTCGGGACGCGCGGCGTTTGCCAGAAGGTTGGCCCATCTACTGCCAATGGGCCCAGTGGCTATGGAGCGGGCGTGTGGAAATGGTCATCGCCGCCTTGCGACAGCGTCAGCAGGAGGTCGGCTTGCCGGAAACGAGCGAACCGGAAGACACTCCGCGTGCGAAGGTTGCCGCCGCGTTGCGTTACCTGGAAAACCAGCAATCGCGCATGAAGTACGATCAATACCGGCGTGAAGGGCTACCGATCACCAGCAGCCACATCGAGTCGACGATGAAACAGATCAACCGCCGGGTTAAAGGAAGCGAGAAGTTCTGGTCCGACCAAGGCGCCGAATCGTTGCTGCAGCTCGCCGCCGACTACCTGAGCGAGACCCAGCCGCTAACCACCTTCTGGAGGACAAGGCCCACCCGCGCCACGGGCCAACGCCACTACCAATCCGCTACGTGATCAACGCAAAGTACAACTTGCACCCCCCCCGCCTAGGCGTGCCTGCGGAGGCCCGGCATGAAGTACAATTAGATAAAATGCGGGTGTGTGCGAATTGAATGCGAGAAATGTTGTTGTTTTCAGTAGTTCCAAGCTTCGTTTTACCGGAAGCCGAAGACGCTGTTGCGAGTAATGTCGCCCATGACCGAATCATCGTCCCCCAGCAGCCTGAAGCAACACATCCTGGCGAACACGCGCTATGTGTTGCTGGTCGTCCTGCTGCTCGCCGCTGGAGCGGGGGCCTTTGCATACCTCTATGCGACCAAGCCGAAGCCATCGGGCGTTTCCGAGCCGGACCCCGGCCGCCGGGTTCGGGTATTTCCGGCCGAGAAGACGACGCACCGGATCGCCATACGCACCTACGGCACCACCCAGGCGAGCCAGAAGTGGACCGCCATCGCCGAGGTCGCCGGTCGGGCCTTGAAGGTCGAGCCGCGGTTCGAGCCGGGCGAAATCCTGTCGGCCGGGACCCTGCTGGTCCGGATCGACCCAACGGATTACCAGTTGGCCGTCCAACGGCTCGAGGCTGAGGTCCGCACCAACCGTGAACAAATCGCCGAGTTGCAGCAGACCGAAGCCAACCTGCGGGAAATCGCCAAGCTTCAGCAGCGCCAGGCCGAGCTTGCCAGGGCCGAATACCAGCGAGAACGTGAAGTCTATGCCCAGAACGCCGGCTCGCTGAGCAGTCTGCAAGCAGCCGAGACGACGTATGTCGCCAACCTGACGGCCCTGCAGGAAACCCGCAATAAGCTGCTCTTGGTCCCGAGTCAACGTCAACGGCTCGAGGCGGCCACCAACGCGGCCGAGACCCAGTTGCAGCAGGCGCGGCGCGACCTGAGCGAGTGTGAAATCCGGCTGCCGCTGGACGCCCGATGTGCGTCGAAAGCGATCGAGGAGAATGAGTTCGTCGCTATCGGCACGCGTTTGGGGATGTTTTATTCGCTCGATCTGGCCGAAGTGGTTGCGATGGTCGAAACGCGGAAGATGCCGACCCTTTTCCCAGGCGGGATCAAGGAGCTTGGCACCCTCGACCTGGCCGCGATGGTCGACAACGAGTCGATCGTCCGGCAACTGAAGGTGCCCGCCGCCGTGCATTGGGGTATGGGCAGCCAGCCGGCCACCTGGTACGGCCGGGTGGCGCGGATCGCCAGTTCGCTCGACCCGGGCACGCGCACCATGCCGGTGACCATTGAGGTGCCCAACCCGTACGCCGACGTCCGCCCGGGCGTGAAGCCGCCGTTGGTGCCGGACGTCTTCTGCGAGGTGACGATCTACGGGGCCACCGTGGATAACGTCGTGGTGGTGCCGCGCGAGATCGTTCGCGACGACCGCGTCTATCTGCTGCGCGACGGCAAGCTGCACATCGCGGCGGTCACCGTCCTCGCCATGGAGGAGGAGCTAGCCGTCATCTCCGAAGGGATCGACGAAGGCGATCTGATCGTGCTGACCGACCTGTTCCCGGCCAATGAGGACATGCCGTTGGTTGCCCACAAGGTCGAGAATCCCGTGCGGCCGCGAAACAACCTCCACTTCCCGCCCGGGCTGTTCGACGAGCCGCCGCTAACCGCGCGGGAGGTCGGCCGGTGATTGCCTATTTCGTCCGCCATCCGACGGCGGCCAACCTGTTGATGCTGATCATCATTCTGCTCGGCGTGCTGGGGATCGGCTCGTTGACGCGGGAGGTCTTTCCCGAGTTCAGCTCGAACTTCATCAACATCCAGGTCGTCTACCGCGGCGCGTCGGCCGAGGAGGTCGAGGAGACGATCTGCCGGCGGATCGAGGAGGAGATCGAAGGCATCGAAGGGGTCGAAAAGATCACCTCGACGTCGCGCGAGGGCCTTGCCTTCATCACCGTCGAGGTGGTCGACGGCTACAGCGTCGACGAGGCGCTCAAAGACGTCGAGAACGAGGTCGAGCAGATCGACAACTTCCCCGAGGAAGCCGAGGACCCGATCATCTGGGAGTGGGACCAGCCCGACCGGGTGTGCACCGTCACCCTCTGGGCCGAGGAGATGCCCGAGAAGGATCTCGTGCTCTTCGCCGACGGGATCGAGGAGGAGCTGCTAAGTCTGGATGAGGTCAGCCTCGTCCGGAAGACGGGTGTTTCGGAGCATCAGATTCGCGTGGAGGTCCGCGAGGACGCCATGCTGGCCCTGGGGCTGACCATCGGCGACATTGCCCGGGAAATCCGCGCGCAAAGCCTCGACCTGCCGGCCGGCAGCATCGAGACCGAGCAGCGCGAGATCAAGATCCGCGTGGTCGACCAGCGGCGTTGGGCCGACGATTTCGCCAACCTGACCGTGAAGACAAGCCCCGGCGGGGCGGAGATTCCGCTGCGGGCGGTCGCCGAGGTTCGCGATACGTTTGAGGACGAGTGGGTGCTGGCTACCTTCCAGGGACACCGCTGCGTGAACCTGGAGATCGAAAAGACGAGCGACGAAGACACCATCACCGTGGCCGACGTCGTGCGCGATTATGTCGCGCGGCGGCAAGTGACCCTGCCGACCGGTATGCACCTGACGATGTGGGGCGACTGGTCGGCCTACGTCGAGGACCGCCTCGGCATGCTCGTCGAAAACGGCTTGTACGGCTTCGGACTGGTCTTCCTGACGCTCTGGCTGATGTTGAACATCCGGCTCTCGTTTTGGGTGGCCATCGGCATTCCCATCTCGTTCGCCGGCACGCTGTTCGTGATGAGCCTGATCGACATGAGCCTGAACATGATCACGATGTTCAGCCTGATCCTGGCGGTGGGCATCATCGTCGACGACGCGATTGTGATTGGCGAAAATATCTTCGCCCATTACGACCGCGGGAAGCCGCCCGCGCAGGCCGCCGTCGACGGGGTCCGCGAAGTGGGCCTGGGCGTGATTGCCTCGATGCTCACCACCGTCGCCGTCTTCTTCCCGCTGCTGACCATGGCCGGCGAGATCGGCAAGGTGCTCCGGGTCATGCCCATCGGGGTGATCACCGCTCTAGCCGTGAGCCTGATCGAGGCGTTTTTCGTATTGCCAAACCACCTCAGCCACGCCATGGGTCGGATTTCCGAGCGGAAATCGCGCCTTCGCGAGCGGATCAACCGCGGCGTCGAGTGGCTGACGCACAAAGCCTACGGCCCGACGCTGCTCTGGTCGATCCGCCGGCCGCTGGTCGTTGTGGCGCTGGTGGTGATGCTTTTCGCACTGGCGTTGGGGATGCTCGTCGGCGGGCGGTTGAAGTTCCAGCTCTTTCCCGAGTTGGACGGCGACTTCCTGGTCGCCGAGATCGAACTTCCGCCGGGGGCCGACATAAGCCGCACCCGGGCGCTGGCCGAGCGGATCGGAAACGCCCGCCATGAAGTCAACGCGCGGTTCCGCGACCGCCAACCCGGCGGTCGCGATCTGGTCGAGTATACCAGCAGTGCGTTCGGATTCAGCCGCACGCTGGAGGACGAACCAATCCAGCCGGAGACCGGCAGCCACTTGGGCCAGGTCGTCGTCGAGTTGCTCGAAGCCGACCGCCGCGACGCGACGTGCGACGAAGTGTTGGCCGCGTGGCGCGAAGCGGTCGGGCCGGTCCCCGACGTCGTCAATCTCACCTTCGAGCAGATGCAGGTGACCCCCGGCGGCAAGCCGGTCGACATCCAACTCCGCGGCCGGGATCTCCGCGCGCTGAAACAGGCCAGCCTGGAACTGCAAGCGAAGGTCCGCACCTACCCCGGCATACGCAACGTCCGCGACAACCTGCGGCCCGGCAAGGAGGAGCTTTATGTCGAACTCAAGCCGGTCGCCCGGCCGTTGGGCATCACCGCACGCGACCTGGCGTTGCAACTCCGCGAGGCCTTTTGGGGCAGCACGGCCGAAGAGTTCCAGCGAGGGCCGGACAACTTCGAGGTCCAGGTCCGCTTCGCCCCGGAAGATCGCGGGTCGCTCGGCGATCTCGATAACTTCAAGGTCCGTACGCCCGACGGCCGCATGGTTCCCTTCCACGAAGTGGCCACCGCGCGGCGCACGCGCGGTTTCTCCCAGATCGTCCGCGTCGACCGCCAACGCACCATCGAACTGACGGCCGATCTCGACACACGCCAGGGCAATGCGGCGGAAATCGTCGCGGACCTGCGAAAATCGTTCTTCCCGACGTGGCTCGCCGAGCATCCCGGCATCTCGATCGATCTGGAAGGACAGCAGAAAGAGACCGCCAAGACCGGCGCCAGCCTCCAGCGCGGCTTCCTCATCGGCCTATGCATCATTTTCATCCTGCTGTCGTTCATCTTCCAGTCGTACGTCGAGCCACTGATCGTCATGGCGATCATCCCGTTGAGCCTCGTCGGCGCCGTGGCCGGGCACCTGCTGCTGGGCATCGACTGGACCATGCCCAGCTCGATCGGATTCATCTCGCTCTCGGGCATCGTGGTAAACGACTCGATCGTGCTGGTCACGTTCATCAAGATGCGCATCGCCGAAGGCATGCCCGTGGTCGACGCCGTGCATTTGGCCGGCATGCAGCGGCTGCGGCCGGTATTCTTGACCTCGGCCACGACCGTCGCCGGCCTGTTGCCGATCATCCTCGAGACCAGCCTGCAAGCGCAGTTCCTCGTACCGATGGCCGTCTCGATCGCCTTCGGGCTGATGTTCGCGACGTTTGTCGTGCTGCTGCTGGTGCCGTGCCTCTACCGCATCCTCGACCAGCTCGGCTGGCGCCAGCGGGTGGAGCAGGATTGGACCTGATCCGACCGCCGATGCGCGGCGGCATGTGACCGAAACGGCGCACCCAGGCCGCCTGAAGGCGGGACGACGAACGATCCGCCCCCTTGCCGCCGTCCGAGCGCTCGGCTATGCTTGCGACTTGAGCATTCCCATGGTGGGGCTCGCCGCGATCGTCCCACCCAGCTCGGCTTGGAAGAGAAATGCCCGGCGCGCGGACTCTCCGGCTTGGCCGCGTCCCACGCCGGGTCCAATGCCGAAAAGTCACATGTTCTGGTAGTAGAACGCCGCCAGATACTGCGAGAAACGCCAGACCCAGAACAGGATGAAGCCTGCCACCGCAAGCAACATGCAAACCCAGAAAATGCGTCCGCTCATATTGGCATTATAGAGAGCAAGTCGCATCGGCGGCAATCGCAACTCACCCCATTTTACAGCAACCGTTCACAGGGGGCCGCATCCCACGCCCCTGACTATATGCCCGATTCCGCCAAACTACCGATCGCGGTGCTCATCTCCGGAGGCGGCACCACGCTGCGCAACCTGATCGAGCGGATCGACCACGGCCGGCTGGCGGTCGACATCCGCTTGGTCGTCTCCAGCAGCCCCAAGGCCAAGGGACTGAGGTTCGCCGAAGAGGCCGGCATCCCCGCCCGGGTGGTCTGCTGGTGCGATTTCCCCGGCCAGGACGCCTTCAGCGAGGCCGTTTTTGCCGCCTGCCGCGACGCGGGCGTCCGGATCGTCGTGCTCGGCGGGTTCCTCAAACGCCTGACGATCCCCGAGGACTTCACCAATCGGGTGGTCAATATCCACCCGGCCTTGATCCCGGCCTTCTGTGGCCACGGCTACTACGGCCGCCGGGTTCACGAGGCGGTGCTCGAATATGGGGCGAAGATCAGCGGCTGCACGGTCCATTTCGCCGACAACCAATACGACCACGGCCCGGTCATTCTCCAACAGGCCGTGCCGGTGCTCGACGACGACACGCCCGAGTCGCTCGCCGCGCGGGTTTTCGCCGCCGAATGCGACGCCTACCCTCAGGCCCTCCAACTGCTGGCCGAAGGCCGCGTCCGCATCGAAGGCCGCCGCGTGCGGGTCGCAGCGAGCGTCGACGGCCGCTTGGGCGGAAGCTAGTGTTTTGTCCAACGAGAAACGACAGACGCGATGCCGGCACCGTTCGTCGTTCCGCCTTCAGGCGGCGACCCGAGGGCAAGAAGAACCCGCATCCTCCACTCGCACCTCCGGTGTTCACCTACTTGACGGCGTATAAGGCTACCGGTACCTTGGAGTCCACGGTGGCGGAATAGTGCCTGTCCATCTCTTCTTTACTAGCCAGTTGCTGCGGTAATTCACACATGGAAATGAGGTACTTGCGTGTTACGTCGGTATTGGGGTCCAATCGTGGGCACCACGGCAGCGGTCGCTGCCGCTGGCTTGCTGCTGGTTTTCGTTGCCCTCCCGATTGCGATGGTGCATTTTCGGCATGATCGAGCTCGCCTTGTGCTGACAGAGGTGTACAGCTCCTTGGACGACGGCCGGGTAGATGAGGCTTTACAGAAGGCTGATACGCTGGTAGCGCAGTTCGGGGACGACCCAAATTATGGCTACATAAGCTACAAGATGCGAGCAACGATACATGGCCAGCGAGGTGAGGTGGATTGTGCCATTAGCGACTTGACGGCCGCCATCGATCGTTGCGAACATTTGCACCTGTCCCCTTTATACGACACCCTTATCAGGGGACGATGTAAAGAACACTTGGGGCTAATGGAGGCCGCCGCCGACGACTATCAACGCGCGTATGAAGG
>Ga0180434_10009441_pt1 | contig 10591 bp, 10 predicted proteins | sample SS_ome_7_FD_132453 | JGI IMG/M metagenome (GOLD analysis project Ga0180434, IMG submission 132453) | Hypersaline lake sediment archaeal communities from the Salton Sea, California, USA - SS_1_D_2 metaG | ecosystem: Environmental > Aquatic > Non-marine Saline and Alkaline > Hypersaline >... | reverse complement strand
TAAAATGAGATTGAAAACAATCAATAACTTTTCATCTGTTGTTTTTTCAAAAAGCATGTATATCCTAGAAATCAAAACGAAAAAATGAACATCGCCATTTTTTTATGAATAAGCCAAGTTAACATATTTGAAGAAAAAGGAGTATATTAATGTGGATGAGGGATGAAGCTGGACTTGTGGATAAGGCTTTAAAAGGTGATGAATCTGCCTTTGAAATCCTGCTTCATCCATACAGAAAAGGAATACTGAACATGGCTTACCAAATAACATTAAATGCAGAAGACGCCAAAGATATCTCTCAAGAAGCTGTAGTGAGAGCCTATAAATACATGAAAAAATTCAAAAAAACAAAGAGCTTTAAAAATTGGATATACAAAATCACTGCCAACGCTGCTTATGACTTCTTGAGAAAACAGAGAAGCGACAGAAATCTCATCGCTGAAAAAGAGCGCATAGGGCTGGAATCAAAAAGTTCACCTGAAGAGTTTTATCAGAACAGGGAAACAAAAGAAAAAATCGAATTCTGCCTTCGCTATCTCACCCCAAAAGAGAGAGCCGTCTATATGCTGAGAGATGTCAGAGAATTTTCCATAAAGGAAACATCACAGACTCTGAACATCTCCTCTCAAAGTGTTCGAACCCACTTGTCACGCGCAAGAAAAAAAATCCGCAGCCAGTTCGAAAGATTAAATCAAAAAAAAGGAGGTGCCGATGGAATGTAAAAAAACCCTGCGTCTGCTTCCTCTTTTAGTCGGAGAGGACCTCCCTGAAAAAAAAGCCTCCAGAGTCAAATCACACCTCAACGAATGCCCTTCCTGCATGAAAGAATATGAACATTACAGGGATTTGCTGGAAGAAACAAAACAATGGATCCGGTCTGAAACCACAGAATGGAAAGCCAAAGAATGGGCAGACTGTGTAAAAAAAGCCGTGAACAGCCATTCTTTTAAAAATAAAGTATTTATTCCTCTGTCCTTTAAACCAGCCTGGGCTGCGAGTGTCATACTGGTCATAGTGATCGCTCTCTCAGTCTTTATCACGAATCCCTCCCTTATTAAAGAAGGAAGCCAAGCCTCACAGAGCGCAGCATTACAAGGTGAGGAATCTCAAAAAACAGTGGAACTTACCCTGGTTTCTCAGGAAACAGGGCATAAAATAAAATGGATTCTCAACAAAGAATTTAACCTAGAGGAGGAAATAAAATGAAAAAAACAGTTTTAGGACTTCTTGTCGTCTTTTTATCAGCCCTAGTCGCTGGAAACCTGTATTCTTTTCAGCAGGATGAAAAAATACCGGAGCTTAAAAGAGAGACCGTTCAGGTCAACTACATCAATGTACAAACAGCCTACGGGATACTTCTTCCGTTTAAAGGCCCTTATGGCAAAATTCAATTGCTGAGAGACAGAAACATACTGATCATAGAAGACCAGCCTGAATTTGTAAAAAAAATACTCTCTATTCTCAAGGAGATCGATGTCAAACCGGTCGACATTCAGTTTACAGTCGACCTTATTCTGGCTTCAAAAAGCAAGAGCTCTTCTTTTGAGCCGGATAAAAATCTACAATCCGATCCTCTGATAAAGGAACTGATGTCCATGCTCAGCTACCAGTCCTTCGAGCGCATTGACACCTCTCTCATCAGAGTCCAGGACAACACAAGCTCTTTACAAAGAATCGGAGGCAGCGGAATCGGCCTGACAATAGAGCTCCAACCCCGTCATTATAAGGAAGAGAGTAAAAACCTGTTTCATGTTGAATTGAGATTGACACAGTATGAGACAACGGCTGAGATTGGAAATACGGATAAATCCTATTCTCTCAAAAATCCTGTCCGCCTCATTGATACATCGCTGAGCATTCAAAGCGGGGAAAGGTCTGTTGTAGGGGTTTCCAAGCTCAACGGCGGGGACCTGGGCCTCATCCTTATCATAGAGGGAAAAATAATAAAATAAACTTCCTGCCCTGCCTAACAACCACGAACGGACAGTCGATCATTTAAAGGGTATCGGCCTGTCTATAGTCTAAAAATTTTCATCATATTTCAAAAATTGCTTGACATTAATTTATAATTAATTTAAATTTATAATAATTCTAAATATGATACAAATTCTCAGGAGGCAACAATGGAACATTTAAATGAAACAAAAGGTATTCCTTTAATCGGGGAAAAATTTCCGGAAATGAAGGTTCCCACAACTCACGGCAGAAAAAACCTTCCGGGCGACTATGCGGGAAAATGGCTGGTTCTATTCAGCCACCCTGCGGACTTTACGCCTGTGTGCACTACCGAGTTTGTAGCGTTTGCTAAAAGATATGATAAATTTCAGAAACTCAACACAGAACTTATCGGCCTTTCCATTGACCAGGTTTTCAGCCATATCAAATGGGTGGAATGGATTGAAGACGAACTCAAAATCCCCATTCCTTTCCCTATAATCGCAGATGACCAGGGTAAAATCGCAACGAAACTGGGTATGGTCCATCCGGGCAAAGGGAACAACACTGTCAGGGCTGTTTTCATCATCGACGACAAAGGAATCATCAGACTGATTCTTTATTATCCTCAAGAAGTCGGCAGAAATATGGATGAGATCCTGCGTGCTGTTGAGGCCCTGCAGATAGCTGACAAGAACAAAGTAGCTGTCCCTGCGAACTGGCCCAATAACGAGTTGATCAAAGACCATGTCATCATTCCCCCCCCGTCTGATGTGTCTACATGCAAGGAAAGAAAAAACAAGCCGGACTGCTATGATTGGTGGTTCTGCCACAAGAAAATTTAGGGCAAACCTCTCCAACCACTCTGAAATAAAGGGGAGCTTATTTCACGCAATATTACGTAAGAGGCGCTGTCTCGAACAGGAAGCGTTAAAGCAAAGGGCCCTGCAAAAGGGCCCTTTTTTTTGCCGTTCTTTGTGATAAATATGGATTGACTTTTAAGCTGCAAAGAGTTTAATAGTAAAATAAGTCCAATCCAAAAAAGGAGAAAAGATATGGCTGCCTTATGGATCTTGATTATTATCATTGCTGTCTTTATCTTTGCCGCTATAGCAATATACAATGGCCTTATCACGTTGAGGAACCGTGCCGATAATGCCTGGGCTCAGGTGGATGTGCAGCTCCGGAGAAGGTATGACCTCATACCCAATCTGGTAGAGACGGTCAAGGGCTATGCCCAGCACGAAAGGGAAGTCTTCCAGAAAGTCACAGAAGCCCGTTCCCAGGCCATCAATGCAGGGTCTGTTGAGGAACAGGGAAAGGCAGAAAACATGCTGACCGGTGCGCTTAAATCGTTGTTTGCGGTCGTAGAAAACTACCCCGAACTCAAAGCCAATCAAAATTTCTTGATGCTTCAAGAAGAGCTGGCCGGTACCGAAGGAAAAATCTCTTATGCCAGACAGTTCTACAATGACACCGTTATGAAGTTCAACACCAAACAGCAGGTATTCCCTTCAAATATGATCGCTAATATGTTTGGCTTCAAGGAAAAGGAATACTTTGAGATCGAGGAGCCGGCTGCCAGAGAGCCCGTGAAGGTAAAGTTTTAAACCAGAGATACAGACAAAATATTTGTTTAAGCGCCATCTGACCAGGCATTAAGACAGGTATCCAAATGTACGAACAAATCACCCGTAATAAATGGCGGTCCTTTTTCCTGATACTGTTTTTTCTGTGTCTCATCTTTGCATTGAGCTGGGCATTTGGAGAACTGACCGGATGGGGTATCGGTGGATTTGTTTCCGCGGCTGTTATCGCCGTAATCCTTACTTTCGGCAGCTATTATGCCAGCGATAAAATCGTGCTGGCCATCAGCCGGGCCCGGCCCGTGGAAAAGAAGGATTACCCTTACCTGTATAATGTTGTGGAAGGACTGGCCATAGCAGCAGGACTGCCTAAGCCGCGCTGTTATATCATCGAAGACACCGCTCCCAATGCTTTTGCCTCCGGCCGTAATCCCAAAAACTCTGTGATCGTGGTCACAAAAGGACTGCTGGAAAAATTAAACCGTGCCGAGCTCGAAGGAGTGATCGCCCATGAGATGTCCCACATAAAAAATTATGATGTGCTGGTTCAGACTCTGGCCGTGGTCATGGTGGGAGTCGTGGCTCTTTTGAGTGACTGGACCCTCAGAACCTTTATATGGGGAAAAGGAAGGCGGCGTTCAGGAGATAAAGGAGGAGGAAATGCAGCCATCCTCTTGGTGGTCGCGGCGCTGGTTTTAGCCATTCTGTCTCCTCTGATAGCCCAGCTTCTGAAACTGGCCATTTCCAGAAAAAGGGAGTTTCTGGCTGATGCCAACGGAGCCCTGCTCACGCGGTATCCTCCGGGACTCGCATCAGCCCTTAAAAAGCTATCCGAGGATAAAGAACCCTTGGAGGCAGCCAATAAGGCGACGGCTCACATGTATATCGTAAATCCTCTTAAGGATATCAAAGGAAAAGTCAATAAGCTTTTCAGTACCCACCCCCCGATAGAAGAACGCATCGCCGCCCTTGAAAAAATGTAGATCCGGATTTTGAGCAAATAACCTGGATGATGAACGAGTCAAGGTTGCTTAAAACTAACTGAAATCCAGGTATGGCTGAAGCGACATTGAAGATTTAGCCTCCGGATGCATGAGAGTGATCCTGGGATATTCGCGAGCTAAGGTTGCCGCGTCATTGCGAATCACGCAGTGATGAAGCAATCTCATTGTGAAACGAAGCATAATGAGATCACCACGTCGCTTTGCTCCTCGTGATGACATTACGCTGTGGTCCTTCACCGCGATTATCCTGTAACAAAGCAGATGCTGTGAGATCGGCTTGTGAATAATTCAGGCTAAAATAAATCAAAAATTAAATCTTTCTGATCAAAAGCAACCTTTTTACGTAATGAACGTCTTAATATATAAGTAAGTTACGTAAAACTTAACTCAAAACTCGAATATATGGATTAAATTCAATTAAGGATAAAAAAGGATGAAAGAGCTCACCATATTGGAACAGATGATACTGGCCGCCATCATAGCCCTTAAAGAAGAAGCTTACGGCGTTTCCATCCGCAAACGAGTCAAAAAAATGACCGGAAAGCGGCTGATGTACGGAACTCTTTACAATGCCCTTGACCAGCTTCTGCGCAAAGGCTATGTCACAAAAACAAAAGGCGCCACATCATCCGGGAGAGGGGGGAGGCCCCGGCTTTATTACGCTTTAACTCCTGATGGGAGGAGCGCGCTCAAGACCTCTTATGACCTGCACCGCTCTATCTGGGAAAGCATCCCCGAATTTCTAGGAAACTAAGGATTATGAAAAAACCTGATCGCCATCCACCAAAACTGGGCCAAAAACTGCTTTCCTCTTTAATCCACTATGAATCCGAATACTCTATCTCCGGAGACTGCGGAGAGGAATACAAGGAGCGGGTTAAGGAGCATGGGAAGTCTCGAGCCCTTGTGTGGTACTGGGGGCAGGTCGCCTATGCGCTGGCAGCCTGCTGCAGACTATCTTTATCCGTAGGAGCTTCGATGTTTAAAAATTACCTTAAAATAACATGGAGAAATATCAAAAAAAACAAAGTCTATTCTTTCATCAATATCATGGGATTAGCTATTGGCATAGCCTGCTGTATTCTCATTTTTTTGTGGGTCGAAGATGAATTGAGCTTTGACCGGTTTCATGAAAATGCAGACCGGATTTACCGGGTCGCCTTCTCCACATCAGACGACGGCTCACCCACGAATGCCAACGGATCTTATGGAGTAGGCCCGGCTCTCAAAAAGGACTTCCCTGAAGTCATGGAAACGGTTCGCCTCCGCAAGATGGGACAAAATGTCAAAAGATACGTGGGCTATAAAGATAAAAAATTCTATGAGTCCCGGTTGTTTTTCGCAGAGCCCACTCTTCTTACGGTTTTTGACTTTCCCCTGGTCAAAGGGGATCCGGCCACAGCTCTTAATGAACCAAACTCTATGGTTTTGACAGAAGAAACAGCCAAAAAATACTTTGGAAATGAAGATCCTATAGGAAAAATCATTGAAGCAGATCCATATAACGACGGAGAACTCATGCTCTTTCACATCACCGGAGTGGCAGAAGACGTCCCCCACAACTCCCACTTCCATTTTGACTTTCTGGCGTCTTATTCAAGCCTTAGGGAAGACACCGAATCCTTTAATGGTTTCTACCAGCACTACACTTACGTTCTCTTAAACAACTCTGCCGCGGCTCGATCATTGAATGATAGACTGCTGGGCTTCCTCCATCAACACTGGATGCAAGACCCCTGGTACACTCTCAGCCTTCAGCCCCTTTTGGACATCCATCTTCACTCCAGATTGAAATCAGAAATCGAACCCACGGGCAGCATCCTCTACGTTTATCTATTCACAGCTATTGCCCTTCTTGTGCTGGTGATCGCGTGCATCAACTTCACGAATCTCACAACAGCTCGGGCTGTTAAAAGGGCCAGAGAGGTCGGGATCCGTAAAGTAGCAGGAGCCAGGAAAAATCAGCTCGTCAGGCAGTTCCTCGGAGAATCCCTCTTGCTCAGCCTCGTTTCAGCATTAGCAGCGCTTCTTTTAATCCACATCGTTCTCCCCCCGTTCAACAGTCTTGCAGGAAAGGAATTCTCTCTTTTCTCCCTTATAAATCCTTTGTTTATTCTGGGAATGGCCGTCATTGTTATGTCTGTGGGATTTCTTTCCGGTATGTATCCAGCCTTTTTTCTCTCTTCTTTCCGCCCTGTAAACACACTCAAATCACGCTTTTCTCATTCATCCTCCGGCACTTTACTGCGCAAGGGGCTGGTGATCTTTCAATTCTCTCTTTCAATCGGTATCATCTTTGCCACACTGGTCGCCCACAGACAAATGACCTACATACAATCACGGAACCTCGGTTATGACAGGGAACAGATTATGGTCATCCCGCTGAACAAAGACCTCAGGCAAAATTATGAGGCGGTCAGAAATGAGCTTCTGAAACACTCCGGAATTGAAAATACGGCCACATCCGCACTGGTCCCTACCAAAGGGAGTTATCATATTACTTTCCGATTCGAAGGCAGCGAGGAAGATATCAGCCAAGTTATCTACTTCGTAGACAAGGAATTTGTTGATACCTTCGGTCTGAACCTACTGGCCGGAAGAAAAATCCAGAGCCCTGTTTCAGAGGGAAAAGCCATAGAGCTTTTGGTCAGTGAACTCTCGACCAAGGAAGCAGGGTATTCTTCTCCTCAAGAGGCTGTCGGGAAAGGTTTTAGTATTGAAGGAGACCCTGGTATTATCTCCGGTGTAGTCAATGACATCAAAATCTATTCCCTTCACCGGCCTCAATATCCCATCAACTATGTAGTGACCCCGATCGACAGACACAACTACCTTTCCGTACGCGTGCATCCTCAAAATATATCCGAAACGATCGGATATCTTCAAAAAACATGGAAAGAGATGGTTCCCAACTATCCTTTGGACTATTTCTTCCTCGACGCCAGTTTTGAACAAATGCATGCGGCTGATCAAAAAATGAGCCGGATCTTTTCCGTTTTTTCCGTTCTGGCTGTGTTTGTGGCCTGTTTGGGGCTCTTTGGACTGGCTGCCTACACCGCTGAACAAAAGACCAAGGAGATCGGAGTCCGTAAGATTCTGGGAGCTTCACCTTCCAGTATCTATTATCACCTTTCCCGGGAATTTCTCAAATGGGTGGTTCTGTCGAACATCATCGCCTGGCCTCTGGCCTATTATGCCATGCACCAGTGGCTGCAGAATTTTGCCTTCCGTATCGATCCCAGTGTCTGGACCTTTGTCTTTTCCGGTCTCATCGCCCTGGGAATCGCCCTGCTCACGATCAGCTTCCAGGCCATCAAAGCCGCCACAGCCAACCCGGTGGATTCCCTGAGGTATGAATAGAAAGGGAGATCTCTCTTCTCTCTGTAACAAAGCACGAATCCTCATTTTATGATCTCCTCCACTTTCTGTGGGTTACTTGTTGACCGGACGTGTTTCTTGTGTATGATATTCGATAAAATGGTGTAAAAAAAGGAGGTCCAATGAAGCACACAAAAATCATTTTGGTTTCGGCTCTGGCTTTATGCGTCATCTTCGCCGCCTATGCTCAAAACAAACCTGTCCGTCCCAAGGTCGAGAAAAAGGTCGTTGTCGTGAAAGGGAATAAGGACTGGACCAACACCGGACTAAAGGTCGGGTCCGATGATAGGGTCATGATCACCGCTACGGGAAAGGTCTGTTTCAGCGACCAACTCCAGGGATCCTGCGTCGATCCGAACGGGTGGCCCGGCAACTATGAAGAGGATTGGCCCGATGATTACGGTTATTGTTTCGATCCCCTTCCCGGAGTCAACCATGCGGCTCTCATCGCCAATATCGGCAGTGATAATTTTTTTGTGGGAAAAACAAAAGCCTTCCATAACAAGGAGGGATTTCTCTATCTCGGCATCAATGACTGCACGTTCACAGGAGAGTTTTCCAATTCCGGGGAATTTTCCGCTGTCATAATGATCGAACGGGGGCCTAAAAAATAAGCCCATTGATAAAAATTCTTCCTGCCTCTCTTAAATGGCCCATTTTGGGGCTAAAAGTGCTGTTTAAGAGGCAAAAAAGGCATCTTTTTTTGCTTAAGTTATACATTATTAGTAAGTTGCCATGGTCTGGACGCAGAAAGTCACTACCGCCGTAATCAGCCACAATGGCTGAATGCATCGGAGACGTTTCTGCATTTAGCAAGACTCGCATGAGATTATTTACCGTTGCATATCCATCTGTTAGTTTTTTGAATAGCGTTAAAAAATTAGAAGGGAGCACAGGCCATATCAATAGCCCCGCAGGTATCAGAATAGACAATGCAACTAATTAAATAGAAGCAAAAAGAGGTACAGACTGGCATTGGACTGGAGGCGTCAACGCATATAGTGCAACCATGATTGAAGTGGTCTAATATTCAAGACCAAAAATAGGCTTTTGTTAAGAAAAGAAATTTGTGGTAAATTTAGGCGGTATGGATCAAATCATCGTCTTTATAACTCTTTTCATTGCTCTTATTCTTTTTTCGTGGGGAAAGTACCGGCATGACATCGTAGCGTTAATAGCTTTATTCATATTGGTTCTCGCTGGAATCGTCCCTAAAGAGATGGCTTTCTCTGGTTTTGCTCATCCTGCTGTGATCACAGTAGCCGCAGTACTTATCATCAGCCGAGCCCTTCAGAATTCAGGCCTCATTGATGTTATTGCTTCTTTGTTGTTAAAAGTTGGGAAAAAGCTTATTGTCCAAATCATAGTCCTAACCATAGTGGTGGCTGTTTCATCAGCTTTTATCAACAACATTGGAGCTTTGGCTATTCTTATGCCTGTTGGATTATACTTGGCAAGAAAAAGCGGGAACGCTCCATCCTCTATCCTGATGCCCCTTTCCTTCGGCTCTCTTCTGGGTGGGATGACCACTCTCATAGGAACTCCTCCTAATATCATCATAGCCACTTTTCGAGGCGACACTCTAGGCAGACCCTTTGGCATGTTTGACTTCAGCCCAGTGGGAATCGGAGTGGCTCTGGTGGGCATTATTTTCATCTCCCTAGTCGGTTGGCGGTTCCTCCCCAAAAGGCGAGGGGAAAGATCACCTGAAGATCTGTTTAAAATTGATGATTATATTACAGAGGTAAAAATCATAAAAGAGTCCAAGTTAAAAGGGCAAGTCATAAAAGATGTTCAAAACCTTAAAGATACTGATATCAAGTTTCTGGGACTCATACGCAATAACCGCCACATTCACACTCCCGATCCAGAAGAAGAATTAAAAACCAATGATATTCTCATTCTGGAAGGCGACCCAAAGGACCTGAAAGCCTTTGTCAACAAGAATAAAGTCAAGCTGGTGGGCGGAAAACAATTTCGCAGAGATGCTGTAGGCTCAAAAGACATCACAATCCAGGAAGCCGTGGTGACCATTGAATCCCCTCTCATGGGAAAATCAGCCTCAAGCATTTCTATGCGTTCTAGATATGGGGTCAATCTCTTAGCTATAGCAAGACAGGAGAAAAAAATTCGACAGAGACTTTATAAAATTCGTTTCGAGCCAGGCGATGTTCTCCTTCTTCAAGGAAGGGTTAATAATATCAATGATGCGGTTTCTTCAATGGGATGCCTTCCTCTAGCTGAACGTGGATTAAAAATTGGACAGCCCCATAAAATCATCCTTGCTCTCGGAATCTTTGGGGTTTCGATCACATGTGTAGTGTCGGGATTACTGCCTGTGCAAATCGCTTTCCCTCTGGCTGCCCTGCTTCTTGTTCTGACAAATATCATGTCTTTCCGAAATATATATAAAAGTGTGGACTGGTCTATCATTGTTCTACTAGGAGCTATGATACCTGTAGGCCAAGCTCTTGAGACCACTGGCGGAGCTCAGCTTATTGCTTCCAAAATCATGGATATTGGCACCCATTTTCCAGCATGGGCCACACTTACTATTGTTCTTGTAGTAACCATGTTCCTTTCTGATTTGATCAACAATGCCGCTACAGTTGTGCTCATGGCTCCCATAGGAATCAGCATTGCCCAAGGGTTAAATGTTTCTATCGATCCATTTCTGATGGCTATTGC
>Ga0180434_10009439_pt1 | contig 10593 bp, 10 predicted proteins | sample SS_ome_7_FD_132453 | JGI IMG/M metagenome (GOLD analysis project Ga0180434, IMG submission 132453) | Hypersaline lake sediment archaeal communities from the Salton Sea, California, USA - SS_1_D_2 metaG | ecosystem: Environmental > Aquatic > Non-marine Saline and Alkaline > Hypersaline >... | reverse complement strand
TCCCTAAAGAATGCATTGCAGCATTGCGCCTACTTTGCCGACAAGACACTATTAGCGATCAACGACGGATTGAACAACTGGTTTACCAACTCCGGTATGTCACTTCAATCTATCGAAAGGAAACCAGCCTCCTCCTGCGCCAAACTCATGGACAGCTGTACCGCTGGCTTCCTCTACGTCATCCCAGCGCCTCAGTTGCATATTGACAGGGGAATACTGCCTGCAATACACCCCCGTTCCTCCCAGTCTAAAAACGTGGTTAATCTTGCCCGGTAAGAGTTGTGCTCTCAGCTCTACATTTCCATCGGATGCTCTAAGCGATTCCACCACAGGGTACAGGGCTCCTGAATCAGGGTCAATGCCATATTTCTCAATGTAGGCAGTAAACTGGAATGAGCTGAGAACGAGTTCACTCCCCTTCCAAAGAGCGAACGGACTAAAGTGACGGTACTGATAGTGTTCTGAGGCAGCTGAGTCAGTCCAAACAGCGGTGAAGTCACCGGCGTAAAAGTGCCCCCAGGTCCACCATGCCTGCCCAACACCACCGAATGATTGGGGTATATTTGTGATCTGGCGCTCGACATAGGAAAGGCCGCTCACCTTTACCGGCTTCCCCTCAATTGTGAGCGTCCCTTCAACTTCGGCCCTGGGCACCAGCGGCCACCATGCCAAAGCTGTTTTCCTGCTTGGATGGTAGTATGTATAGCCATGCTCTTCGTCAGAGAACACCAGTCCGGTTGCCACGGTGCGGGCACTGAGGTCAACTCCGACATCGCCTACAGATACCTTGAGGTCGTAGCCTTCTGGCGTGCCATCCGGCTTGAGCTTACCCGCGAATTTGTTATCCCCCCAGGCTGCGCCAAATGCCTCTGGCTTAAACGACTCAGGGGGAAACGTTTCGCCGCCATGGTGCGCTTTCCCATCTGGGGTCAAAATGTGCAATTCAATGGTCGGCCCCCCGGGGACGGTGCCCTCTACCCCCGGCCTTGCGCCAAACATCCCCATCGAGTACTGATAGTCGCCTTCCAGCTGACCGTCAAGCCATAGCCAGTCGGCGTAGCCCTTTGCATTCTCCCCTTCTCCTAACTCTGGATGCCACGCCAAATTAGTTTTTGATATCTTTCTAAACGTATATCTCCTTGGCATCACTACCTCCTTTGTTCTAATTCCTCGAGTCGTAATATCGCCGTGACCATGTTAAGCCCCTGTTCGCTGGCTGTCAAGGCCTCCAACTTCGTGTCTAATTTTATATCCCCTAAGTATAGGGGCTCCTCTTATATCTCGCGCCCCAGGCACGCCCCATCGTGGATGGCATCGAGTATGCGCCCCGGCTGGACGCAGTCACCAGCGAGGTGGATTTCCCCCACCTTGCCCTCGATGGCCTTTGCCAGCTGGTCATTGGTGATGGCCCCGGCGGCAAGGACTATAGTATCGGCCTCAAGCGTTAGCCGCTTGCCCTGACCATCGATTATGACCAGGCCATCGTCGGTTATCGCCTCATATTCTTTGATACCTGTGACCAGAGCGATGCCCTTCTCCTTCAGGCGGGCAAGGAGGGCTTGACGGTTGATGGGAAACATCTTGGAAGCCATCTCCGGCCCCCTCCGGACCACAGTTACCTTTTTGCTCCGCTGAGATAGGAAATCAGCGGTCTCACAGCCCACCAGCTCGCCGCCGATGATCACTACCCTTTCGCCAACATCGACCCTGCCCGATAGCACGTCCATGGCAGTCGCTACCTTGTCTTTGATCACACCGGGGATTTCCGGTATCTGAGGCGTTGACCCCGCGGCGAGGATGACTGCATCTGGCTTGTCCTTTTCCAACAGCTCCGGGGTGGCCTCTACGCCGAGCTTGACCTGAACGGCACTTTCTTCGAGCTGGCGTGCCAGATAGCGGTTAAGCAGCGCCAACTCCCGCTTATGGGGTGGCAACGCCGCCAATATAAGCTGTCCCCCGAGTTCGCTTTGCCTCTCATAAAGGGTGACATTATGCCCCCGCAGGGCAGCTACACGTGCCGCCTCCATGCCGGCGGGCCCCCCGCCGACCACTACGAGCTTCTTCGGTTTGGGCGCAGGCACTATCGTCCATTCCGCCTCACTGCCACTGGCGGCGTTCACCGAGCACTTGAGGCCGGGGCCAGCAAAGCCGGTCTCGAGGCAGGCGTTACAGCTTATGCACGGTATGATGTCCTCGGTCCTACCCGTGGCTACCTTCTCTGGCCAGTGAGGATCGGCGATAAGCTGGCGGCCAATGGCTATCATGTCGGCCTTTCCTTGAGCCAGCACCTCCTCGGCAACCTGGGGCGTCCTGAAGCGGCCGACGGCGATCACCGGCGCCTTAACCCGGCGCTTTATGGCTTCGGCCAGCGGGACAAAGGTGCCCTCGGGCTGATCTGGTCCTGGGCTGGCGATGACCCCTGCCCCGGACATACCGCCGAAGGAAACGTCGATGACATCGGCCCCGGCCTTCTCTAGCTCGGCGGCGAACCGGGCGCTGTCGTCCACGGTTATGCCGTCGGCTATGTCTTCCCAAGCTCCCAGGCGGTAGAAGATCGGGTAGTCGTCGCTCACCGCCGCCCGCATCGCTGAAACGCACTCGGTTCCAAAACGCATCCGGCGGGCAAGATCCCCACCATATTCGTCGTCGCGCCGGTTGGTGGCCGGGGAGAAGAACTGGCAAATCAGATACCCGTGGGCCCCGTGAACCTCAACAAAGTCGAAGCCCGCCCTTCGGGCATTGGCTGCGGCTTGGGCGAACCTGGAGATTATGACCTCGATCTCGGGTATGGTGAGCTGGCGCCCCTCGGTGGTGGCTGAGGGTGCTACAGACTCGCCGCGCGTATCTTGGGAAGTGCCGATTACGGCGGGGAACTGGTTGCCATACCAGAGCTGTATACCTATCCTGGCTCCAGCCTGATGAACATCATCGATCAGAGGGCGTGTTCCGTCGAGGAAGGCGTCAACGCCCCCCGGCTGCCCCCAGGCGTCGTCGGTGGCAAATATGTCCGCCGGGGTGGCGGCCATTATGATGGTGCCGACGCCGCCCTTGGCCCGCTCCAGGTAATATGCCCTCGCCCTGGAGCTTCTCACACCAACACCAACCTGCATCGGCGCCATCACCACCCGGTTTTTGAACTCCACCCCCCTTATTGTTATCGGCTCCAAGAGATTCATCGCTCTACTCTTTACCCATGCTCTATGGTGCCCAGTCTAGCAGAAGCCACCCTTGGCCGCAAGAAGCGTGTTGAGGCAATGGAGGGTGTGGTGGGAAAAATTGAGACGGGCGGCTCCATGCAGAAAGGAGGTAAAAACTGGACACTGCAGGCAAGGAGGGTCTAGAATAGCACCGTCGGATAGCAGGGCTTTGGCACCTGAGATGTCCTTTAATCTCAAGCTCATATGGAGTGAGTATCGGAAATGGGAGACGCCTGGGAATATGTAACTCGACACCCGGACCTGCTGGCGGAGTGGACGCTCAGACATCTTTGGCTAGTCTTTGTTGCCAGTGGGATAGCAGTTGTTCTCGGTATCGCCCTGGGGATCTTTATCAGTGGCAAAGGTAAGGAGCGAATAGCAGATGTAGTTCTCTACCTTGCGGAGATAATGATGACTGTTCCCAGTCTAGCCCTGTTTGGCCTGTTGATGGCCCTTCTTAGTAGTATGGGATTGACTAGTATCGGTTTCCTCCCTGCCGTCATCGCCCTGGTCATTTACGGACAGTTGCCCATTCTGCGCAATACCTATGTAGCGATTCGAGGGGTTGATCCGGCGTTGATTGAGGCGGGCAGAGCAATGGGAATGAGTGAAAGGCAAACCCTTTTCAAGGTTACCCTCCCCCTCGCTGTTCCTATCATTATGGCTGGCTTGAGGAATAGTATAGTGCTACTCATCGGCATTTCAGTAATAGCAGCTTTTATTGGCGCCGGAGGACTTGGTGTACCCATATTCCGGGGATTAAGAAATGATCGGATGGATCTAATCATCGTGGGAGGCGTGGCAGCCGCAATCCTGGCCCTAGGGGTCGATGGCATCATGGGCCTGGTGGAGCGAAAGCTTACCCCAAAAGGGTTAAGGATGAAGAAAGGGTGAGAGGATGATCAAACTGGAGAAGGTGACCAAGATATATCCAGACGGGACGGAAGCGGTGAAGGAGGTTAGCTTCAAGGTCGAGAAAGGCGAGCTCTGTGTGCTACTAGGCCCCTCAGGGTGTGGTAAGACCACTACCATGAAAATGATCAACCGGCTGATCCCCATTACCAGCGGGAAGATATATGTCGACGGTATGGACATTACCAAGGTGGATGGGAATGAGTTGCGAAGAAATATGGGCTATGCCATCCAAGAGATAGGGCTTTTCCCTCACATGACGGTGGGGAAAAACATAGAGACAGTTCCGGCATTAAAAGGCTGGCCAAAAGCGGAGCGGAAGAGGAGGACGGATGAACTCTTAGAACTAGTGAGAATGACCCCTGAGGAGTTCAAAGTTAAGTATCCTAGCGAGCTTTCCGGTGGTCAGCGCCAGCGCGTGGGTTTGGCCCGGGCCTTAGGATCTGATCCCCCAATATTACTAATGGATGAACCTTTCGGAGCCATCGACCCGATAACCAGAGCAGAATTGCAGAATGAGTTCCTAAGGATACAACAGGAAATAAAGAAGACCATTATCTTTGTGACTCACGATATTTATGAAGCGATCAAGATGGGGGACAAGATAGCCTTGATGAAAGAAGGAAGGTTAGTGCAATATGGCTCACCTGCTGACCTGATTTACAGGCCGAAGGATAAATTCGTAGAGGATTTCGTTGGCGTCGATCGAGCCCTTAAAGGATTACAGTTGATCCGTGTCAAGGAGGTTATGACCGCCTCTCCCCCCACGATAAAGACAGACGAGAAGTTAATAGCCGCCGAGGAGCGGATGAAGCACGAGGGAATCGATTGGCTGGTGGTGGTCGACGATGATGGAAAGTTCCTCGGATGGCTTAGCTTGTCTGACTTGGGTAAGGGAGAGAGAGTGAGCGAGGCAATGAGACCATCGAGCGTGACGGCTACTGCAAATACGGTTCTAAATGAAGCTCTCTCCCTTATGTTAAGCAGCGGCCTAATAACCCTGGCGGTAGTTGACAGGGACAACAGACCAGAAGGGGTGTTGAGCTTTGACGATATCCGAAGAGGGTTGAGCGAAGTTTCCCAAGGGGAATCAAGATGAGACGTTGGTCTGTCCTAATCGCCCTTCTAGTAGCTCTTCTTGGGCTCACTGTTTGGATTACCAGCATGGATAAGGTGGGCATATATAGCGTTGCTACTTGGGAAACCCTGGCGAATGAAACAATGAATCACCTTGAGATGGTGTTCATAGCGGTACTCATAGCCATCTCCATCGGTGTGCCTCTAGGAATCCTCATAACTCGACCCGGTTTTAAGAAGTCGGCACTCCCTGTAATCGGCACAGCAGCTGTGGGTCAGAGTATACCGAGCTTGGCTATAATCGCCATTATGCTTCCTCTTCTGGGTTTAGGCCTTCGCTCAGCAATTGTAGCCCTGGTCATCTACGCATTGCTCCCTGTCCTGCGCAATTCCTATGCTGGTATAAGGAAGATTGATCCGGCAATTATCGAGGCTGCCAGGGGAATGGGAATGAATAGAACGCAAATTGCTCGGAAGATAGAGCTGCCCTTGGCCCGGCCGGTAATAATGGCCGGGATCAGGATCTGCACAGTTATAACCGTAGGGACGGCGGAGCTGGCTGTGCTCGTTGGTGGCAAAGGTTTGGGAGCAATAACATTCAAAGGGGTGTTCGCCATGGAGCCGCTGCTTATTTTACAGGGAGCGGCGCCTACAGCGCTCTTGGCCATTGCCCTCGGCTTCATGTTGGAACGCATCGAGAGTTGGATGACCCCACGAGGTCTTAAAGTCGAGGCTGAAATTGCCTAAAGGGGGGTGACAAATGAGACAATATGCGGTTAAATATAATGGTGTAGAGCTGTAACATTAGATTCGCCAAGGAGGTATGAAGATGCGTAGAATAGTCATTGGTATGTTGCTAGGTCTTTTAGCTTTCGCCCTAATTGTATCAGGGGTTGGCTGTGGGGAAGGAGGGAAAGTAGTCGTAGGAAACAAGAATTTTACTGAACAGCTCATCGTTGGCCAGATGCTGAAGCAGTTGTTGGAGGATCGTGGCATTGACGTCTCTTTGAAGTCAGATCTCTCCTCCATGGCTCTCCGGCAAGGTATGGAGGCCGATGATATTGATATCTGCGCCGATTATACCGGGACAGCCTGGATGGTTCACCTTGGTCATGAGTATGAACCCGGGGTTGACAACAACGAGCTCTACCAAGTAGTAAAAGAGGAGGAGGAGGGCAATGACTTTGTTTGGCTGGATCCAATATGGAACAACAACACCTATGCATTGGCATCCTGGCTTGAATTCGTCGAAGAAAATGAGCTAGACACGCTATCCGACTTGGCAGCGCTTTACCGAGAAGAGGATGGGAAGATCGACACTTTTGTCGGCTTTGAATTCTCCGCCCGCCCAGATGGGCTGCCCGCTCTTCAGGAGCACTACGACTTTGAGATCGACGAAGGGCACCTCATGACTGGGCTTCCTGGACCTTCAAGGATGGCTTTGAAAGAGCACCAGGTTGATGTAGCAATGGTCTTCGGCACCGATTACGACATTGCTGAATATGGGTGGCATGTGTATAAAGATGACCTGTCCTTCTTCCCGCCATATGACTTGACTCCTTATGTTAACCAAGCTGCGCTTGATGAGTATCCCGAGATTGCGGGCATTCTCAATGAGCTGGTGGCCACCTTCCCTGGCGGCGGGCAACCTGCGACTCCGGAGATAGTTTCCCAGTGCCAGGCGGTCTGGCAAGAGCTAAACGCTGAGGTGGACGTCGAGAAGATGGAGCCGGACGAAGTTGCCCGTGAGTATCTGCTTGATAATGGCTTGATCGAAGAGTAAGTAGGGCCTCGCAGATCTAAGGGGGTGGTATCCTGAAGCAAAGGAGGTCTGTGGCACTGTCCTGAGAAATACTGAACCCCGCTGCTAGGGAGCGGGGCTTGTCGCTTTTTGCCTCTTGGTTAAGATTTCTTCTCACCTCTTTGGTTCAACGGTATGGAGAACCTTGATAATATCTGTCACAGCAAAAGGTTTTCGGATGAAAACGAAAGGCCTCACCGATATCGCCTCTGCTGCTACGCTGTCCTCACCGTATGCGATAACCACCGCTGCTTTTGCTATCCTGTCTTTGGCTTTTATCGCTCTCAGCACATCGACCCCGCTCGACCCAGGTAGTACCAGATCAAGGAAGACCAGGTCGAATTGGTGCTTTTCCAACTCTGCCAGGGCCCTCTCCACATTTTCCACAGCGACCGCATTGTAACCCTGCCCTTCAATAACATGCTTTAGCATGCGCCTCGTCTTAAGGTCATTGTCGACGATGAGCACTGTCCCTTTCCGGCTGTCCTCCATCGTCCTCAGGTGGCTGAGGAAGCTATTGACATCTTCCAGCTCAAATGTTCGGTCATGGCGAGGGCCTACGCGGCTAGTTTTCAGTAACTCTTGATCGCTCCAGCGCCTCACAGTCTTGGGATGCACGCGAAGAAGACCGGCGACCTCTTGCACTGTGAGCCTGCTTTTGCGCGATGAGTTCTTTTTCACTTTTCTCCCCTTGCTTCTCCAGGTTGTGAAAGCAAAGTTAACTAGCATCAAGCCGATGCAGGCACATTATATTACAGAATTGGACAATTGTCAAGTCCCGTATCTGATTTTATCTTGTTTAGGATAATTAGGGCTAAGTATCGACATTAGGCAAGCAGTAAGGCCTAGGCAGTTGGAAGTGACTATGTAAGTGGTGCATGGGGAGGTCTATCTTCTTCCCTGGAGTGTTCAGCGGAGAGTTCCAGCTCTGAGGAGCCTTGAAGCTAATCTGCAAAGTATACGCTAGTTTCTATGTGGAGCTCAGTAGATGGGGATCGTCGCCCTCCACCCCTCACTCTCCAAGTTCCTCTATGCGACGGCTTATCCAATCATTCAAGTCCGGGTTGGTTGATAGGGTCAGGAACGCCTCGTAGTCACTTATTGCCTCAGCTATGCTACCTGCCCCCTCATGGGCCTGTCCCCGACCGAGGTAAGCCATGGCCAACTCGGGTGCCAGCTCTATCGCGGTAGTGAAGTCCGCAATAGCCTCGGCATACTGCCAGGTACGCTCGTAGGCCGAGCCTCGTCCGCAGTAGGCGAGAACGAACTCGGGGGAAAATTCAATCGCAGTAGTGAAGTCTGCGATGGCCTCAGGATAGTACATCTTGTGCATGTATGCAACGCCTCGATTGTAATAGGCATCTTCACTCATTATGTCAAATCCAATAGCTCTGGTCAAGTCGGCGATGGCTTCATCATAGTCACCATTGTTGCCGTAGGCAGTCCCTCTGCCGACATAAGCAGCAGCCAGCTCTTGATCAAGCTCGATAGCCTTGGTATATTCGGCGATGGCTTCGTCCCACTGCCCTTCCTGGAAATAGGCGTCGGCCTGTTGCATATGCTCTTCCGCTGTCGCCTCACCGCACCCAGGCACCCCCAGCAGCAGCGCGATGCACGCCGCAAAAAAGATGAGCTTCACCCTTCTGGGGATTGTACTTTCTTTGTACATCAAGCGGAAACCTCCATACAACTTATCCCACTGATGGCTAGCTCACGGCTAAAGCTTGCCACTGCACTCTACCACGGCCATCCCGCTCGACAAGACCTTTATGATCCCCCTGTGGGTATCACAAACGCCGGATTACCATCCAGATCGCGAATGCGAGCACCAAGACCACGCCGATGCCTATTCCTGCCCAAGCGCCGGGAGCCAAGCTTGAAGATCCTTCATCTGGAGCAGGCGGAAGCACGGGCGTAGGTGATGGCGTAATCGTAGGCGTGGGTATTACGGGCGTAGGTGTAAGTTCTGGTGTGGGCGTAGGTGATGGGGCTGGCGTAGGCGTCCCTGTGGATGTGGCCTCAAGATTGACCTCTAGAGCAGCTGCCTCTTGCCACGTGCTGGCTGTCGTCGCTGGCAGGTCTGAAGCGGCAAATCTTATCCGGAAGTTTACCGAATCCCCATCGACGCCACCATCCTTTTGTGGAGTTGCCGGGTCGTCTGGGAGTATATCCAAACGGTATACAGACGCCCCTTCGTAGGTGAAACTTTCGGTAGTCCATTGGCCGGCACCCTCTATATGCGCAATGATCAAGGTGCCATCCGGCACATACGCCCCATCTATCTGAACGGTGCCATAGAATCGACAAGGCACTTCCTGAGCAGCCACCTCCGCTGGCACCACCAGCGCCAAAACGACCGCCGCTAGCCAAATGATTGCTCCTAGCTTGGTACCTCGCTTCAATTTTCTCGCTTGCACTCCCTGCCGAGACAACATAATAGCTCAGCCGCCGCGATTCCTCGGGCGCCCGTCCTCTCCTGCCCGCGCTTCTAGTTATCCACCGACGTACATGCGCCGCCTAACTACAAACCAGGCGAGGAAACCTATAGCAGCAGCACCTGCGATGCTGACGATGAGCCATACCCACCAGCCAATTCCGCCTTCACCCTCGTCTGGTGTAGGACCTGGTGCTGGTGGTGTTGGTGTTGGCTCCGGCACTACTGGCTCTTCTGGTTCTTCCGGTTCTTCCGGTTCTTCTGGTTCTTCTGGTGGCTTTGTCGGTTCAGTTGGTGCTCCACCACCACCACCACCGCCGCCACCGCCGCCGCCGCCTGTCGATGCCTGCAGATTCACTTCTTGCGGAAGCCCCTGGTGCCAGACGCCGGCTCCGGCGGCCAAGTCTCTACCGCCATATTTTATCGTGAAGCTTACCACAGCATATTCGACGCCACCGTCCTTATCCATAGTTGCTGAATCATCCCCTGGCACATCCAAAACATATACCGATTCTGGGGATGAGCTTATAGTGGTGGTGGTCCACGTTAGCACAGCGTTTGCTATTGAGGCCGTGATCAGTGTGCCATCCGGCACGTTAACACCGTCCACCTGGACAGTGCCATAGAATCGGCACGGAGGCTCCTCCCCCTGGGCTACCGCAACGCCTGATGCGAGCAGAGCAATCAACACCAGCATAGTGGCCAGCCAGGTCACTAGTCCCAGCCTTGCGACTTTCTTCATTTCAGTGCTCCCTTCTCTCCTATGCTACAGCGACCATATTATCTGGCCTTGGCACAGGTTGGACCATGGTTAGTAGGTCCAAAGGATGTCGCGGTCCACGTTAATCCAGTACGGCATCAGCGCCTCCACCGTTTCCAGATCGTTGACGTGGGCAGCTACCGTCGGGCTATACATGTCCCAATCCTTGGTGTCATTATGGAAGTACCATATTATCACCAATGCGCCCTCATCAACTAGCGAGCTTACCGCGTCCTCCACAGGCTGGGTTTCGCCGTTGAAGGTTACCAGATTCCAGCCCGCGTACAACATCTGCCCCTCACCAATCAGGGAGAAGGTGGCGGTAACGGTCTTGTCTTTGTCCAGATTCAGTGTTGTTGAAAGGGCTGCGGGATCGTCAATCTCAGACATGTCATCGGTAGACCAGCCATCG
>Ga0180434_10009438_pt1 | contig 10593 bp, 2 predicted proteins | sample SS_ome_7_FD_132453 | JGI IMG/M metagenome (GOLD analysis project Ga0180434, IMG submission 132453) | Hypersaline lake sediment archaeal communities from the Salton Sea, California, USA - SS_1_D_2 metaG | ecosystem: Environmental > Aquatic > Non-marine Saline and Alkaline > Hypersaline > Sediment... | reverse complement strand
GCGGCGGGATACATCATAAGCCTTTGTACCATCAGAAGCTTGGCGGCCTGGACACGCGGCGACAATACCGAGGGCTTGTAAGCGAAGCGGGCGGGTTAACAAGGGCGGCTGAAGAGGGCAGAGTGGACACCATATATCCGGGTGGCGGAATGCTTGGGGCGCAAGAGCAAGGGTTGAAGGAGTATGAACAGAAATACAGGCATGAAGCGGACACGACCGCTCGCGCCCTAGAAATCCAGAGTTTGGCCGATTATCGCAATGAGACCTTGAAACGTCAGGCTGAACGGGATCGCCAGTTAGCCAAAGATGCGTACAACAATCAGCTTCGCGAGTGGGCCAAGCAAGCCCTTGAAGAAGAGAAAGCGGCGGATACACAAATCCGGTGGGAACGGGATTATGGGTTGGCCCAAAAGCAACATGAGCTTGAGGCCCAAAAAGCGGAAGATGCGCTAGCGCGGCAGCAAGAAGAGCTTGGCATACGGCAAAAAGAGCTTGGGCTGGAAGAACAGCGTTACGGGCTTGACCGTGCAGGGGCTATACGCTCGGCCTACGAATCGCAGTTGAAGGCGGCAGAGGTCTGGGAGCCGGAAAGCTTACGCGATTACTATCCGACCGGCGACGTAGGGGTGTTGCGGCGCCGGCCCCAATATCCGTCGAAAAAGGAAATGATTTCATTAGGCGAGAGTGCAGATGTTTACGCCCATTCTTTAGGCTTAAAAATCAGAGATGAAAACGACCTTTTGACGGATATGGGGAGAAGGTTTGCTCAAGCGTTGGATCTTCTTGGCCGTCAACCAGAGATAGCATACAGGCCGCCTGCCGAAGTGGCCCAAATGGCAATGGATTTACTGAAAACCGGGAATGCCCCTGCTGGCGGGACGGCTGGAGGTTTACAACCACCTGGTTACGGCGCGCCGGCACCTCTTCAGCGCCGCGAGTTTATTGGGATTAATGGGAAGCGTTACATAGACCTTGGCGACGGGACATCCATGGAGATTGAGTGATGGCCGTTGGCGATATAGTGTCCACCGAATCCGTCCGGCGACGGGGCCGGATAGTGCCGACCGAATCGGTCTTGCCAAAGGCGGATGAAACCGTCCCGCCTGGAGGGCCGGGCTTAACCCCGCCGCGTGTCGAGCGTGCGCCACTCCCCCGTGCCGGATTTTCTTTTGACCCGTCTGTGTATCCTCAAAGCTATACCGGTCCCGAGATGCGGGCCGCTGGTCAAGGTTTGCGCCCCCCGACACCCAAGGAAACTGAACGTTGGGCGCAAGCCGGGCAAGAAGCTTATGAACGGGGGGTGATCCGAGAGGCAAAGCAAGAGCAACAGTCTGGTCTTGGACAACGTTTCGAGCGGTGGCGGTTGGGAAACGTGTATGGGCTTGCCCCGGCAACCACGGAAAGTCGCGGGAAGATCGGTTTGCAAGAACGTTGGGCGCGTACAAGCGAAAAGCAAGGGTATCCAGAAGACGAGTCCGCTGTTCGCGCTGCCATAAGAACCGTTGGCCCGGTTGGGATGTCTTGGGTTGAACGCAGCCGCCTTGCTGCGGCTGATACGTATGCGGACCCGGACAAAGGCAAACAGACTATTGCGCAGCTCCCAGACTCCCGATTAGCCCAGGAGGTGAACAAGTTTGGGGGCAAGTTCGGCGAGACCATTAAACCGGAAGATTTGCAGCGCGACCCTGCGTTGCGGAAACAGGCCGAACAAGAGCTTTTCGAGGGGGCAACCAAGATAGCGCGAACCCATATCGGGTTTGAACAAGAACGAGCAGAACGCGGCGAGAAATGGTACAGCAAAGGCCTTTATGGTGCGGTTGAGATGTTGCCGTATATGAGCAACATTGCCCTTGGCCGCGCCGCTTTTACGGTGGGCGAAGGTTTAACCCGGTATGCCGAACTTCGCGCCCCTCAAATGATTGTGGACGACGCCGGGGAGCTGGCTGTGACTAAGGAAGGGGCGGGCGAAATTGAAGCGCTCGCAAAAGCGTTTGGCGGCGCATATGCAACCCACGCAATTGAGACGATAGAACATATCCCTGGCGGGAAATGGGCCAAAGGCAAACTTGCGAAACACATGCCGTCTGGCCTTATGCGAAAAGGGCGGGCGATTGCCAAGGCCGTTGCAAAAGTCAAAGACAAATTCCCCCGACTTAACGCGGCTATGCGGGCGTTTAACAAGGCGACAGGGTTTCATGGGCTTGGCCGCGAAATTTTCGGCGAAGAAGGGGCAGAGGCTTTCGTCAATGCGCTAGGCAATTTGCAGAACGAATACGAAAAAGCGGGGGTGCAAAATCTGCCAGAAGGGTTTATGCGGTTTGCGAAAGAAGTCCCGGACATGGCGTTGTCGATGTCTATTTTGCGCGGCGGCCAATATGCGATAGGCACGCCTGGATATATTGCGGCCAATGCGCGACGGCACAAAGACATGAAGACGGCGCTGAAAGCCTTCGGCTTGTCCGACGCTCGGATACGGGGCATGTCTGTAGAGGCGCGGGCGGATAAACTTAACGAACTCTGGGAGTCGGTGGTAACTGATGCGCAAGCGGAAGACGTTGCGACGGTTGCCCGCCAGGCCGTTCCCGAGATATTTCCCGAACAAGCCCCCGAATTTGGCGAACCTGGCGGGGAAGAAGCCGAACGCCCAGAACCGGCCACGACCCCGGCCACAGAACCCCTTGCCCCTGCTCCTGGGACGGCAGAAACATCCCAGGAAGCGCTAACGGGACCTGAGCCGACTCCTACCCCTACCGCACCGGAGATCGTTGAATCTGAGCGTCCAGCGCCGTCCCCAGAGGCGGGTTTTGAAGCGTCTATGGCTGCGGGGGCTCCGGTAGCTGCCCCTCTTGCCGAGCCCGCGACTGGTACGACTCCCGAGGCAACCGGAGAAGCCGTTCCCCCTACCCCAGAAGCCGTTGCTGACGAGCTGGGGATAGAGTACGGCGGGTTCCAGGTCGGGACTAAGAAGACGCCAGCCACGTATCTGTTTACGGACCCGGTGACGCATGACAGTTTCAATGTTGCCGATCTAAGGGACGCTAAACGCCAGCTTGAAGAATTGCGCGCGGGGTACAAGGTTGTCCGGGGTAAAGGCGAAGACATTGAAAAAGTGTTGACGGGCGAGATAGGGGTCCGACCAGATTTGATGCAATACAAGAAGATGGACGATCCCCGGGCGGGCACACGGGAAGCTGACAAGATTACCGGTGCATGGGCTTACCGTAAAGGCGGGGTTCTTTTGCTATGGGAGCCTAAAAACCCCGAAGCATATGGGTTGGCTGCTGGCGAACGGTACATTGTAGCAAACGGTCACCATCGGCTTGCAGCCGCTCAGGAACAAGGAGTAGACTATCTTAACGCCCAGATACTTCGTGAGGCGGACGGGTACTCGGTAGAAGAGGCGCGAGTTGAAGCGGCAGAGATAAACATCGCCGATGGAAAGGGCACGATTTATGACCAAGCCAACTGGTTCCGAAACACGGCAGCAATGGTTGGAGCGGATGAAGCGTTGGAGTCAGGAAAACGCATTGGCGCTCAAGGAAGGAAGGCTCAAACCATCGGCCTCCAGGCCTCCGATAACGTTTATTCCAGTTTCATCAACGAGCAAATCACACCCGACCAAGCCTACCAAATAGCTAAAGCGGCCCCGGACAACGACGCAGCCCAGCAAGTAGGCCTTCAACGGGCCTTACAGGGTCTTGAGGGGTCGCACCTCGCCAACTTTATTTACGCCGTCAAAGAGTACGGAGCCGAACAGCCGGATGGAATCCAACTTGATTTGTTCGGCCAAGACGATGCGGCTATTGCTGCGATGGACCGGCAAGCCGGGATTGCCACAGAACATCAGCAGGCATTGAAAGATCAAATTGCGTCTGTGCGAGGGGCGGCCAAGCGGCCTGACCTTGCGCGAGAACTCGGGGTAGACGTGAACGACCCTGCCGCTGTTCAAAGGCGCATAGACGAACTGCGGCAAGAGGCGAAACGGTGGGAAGAATGGCCTGACCATCCCGACCTCGTAGCGATTGTCAAAGGCGAAGACGCGGCAATTCCCAAACAGGAACCGCTACCGTTCCAGGTCGAGGAAGAGGAAGAAACAGGGGAATTTGTCGCGCCGGAAGAGCTAGAACGGCCAACGCCGCCTGCCGCTGTCCCGCAAGCCAACGTTGCCGGACTTGACGCTAAACTTGAAGGTTTGCGCGAACGTTGGAAGAACGGCCCTAAACAGATCGTTGTGTTGGCGACTCAAGACGATGCGCCAGGCCGGATTAAACAGCATGCTCCAGAAGGCGGCTTCCGGGGGGCCTACGATCCTGTTGACGATGTTGTCTATTTGGTTGCAGACCGGTTGGGCGACCCTAATGCAGGAGAGTTTGTTGTAATCCATGAAGTCATAGGGCATCGGGGCATAAAGGCGGTTCTTGGGGAGAAAGGCGCCCGCGAGTTTTACCGGGGCCTTGCTGCGGCCCGCAACAAAGATGTTGGGGCGTATGCTAAGAGCAAAGGGTTGCCTTATAAGACTGCCGCTGATCGGCGCACCGCGGCGGCGGAATGGTTGGCAGACCGGATAGCCCAAGGCGATTTCGATGCCGTTAAGCCATGGTATGAAAAACTGCTTGCTTTGTTGCGCGATGCGCTTGCGGGCCTTACCGGTCGGACCTTCACGGACGCCGAGTTGGGGCAGTTAGTAGAAGCGTCCCATCGGTTCACAGAGGGGGAAGAAGTCAAACCCGGGGAAACCGGGCCGACATACTTTTCACAACCAGAATTTAGCCGGGCCGAACCGACTGAAGCCCCGGTTCCCGAGCAGCTTGCGGAAGGCCATGTAATTGCGCGACGGTTGTTCCCGTCTGCTAAAGGTGTGATGGGTAAAGAATACCGAGCGTTTGCAGAACGTGTTACTGGGAAGCCCAGCATGGCGGAAATGACTTCGGCGGAAGCGGACAAATTTGTGAGCGCTCTACGCGGCTTCGAGGGCGCACGCCGGAGAGCGCGGCTTGCAAACAAGCAAGCGGCAGATCGCCGCGCCCAGATAAGCGCATTGGCCGAGAAGCCCCCGGAGCAACTTGATTTTCCGAATGTGCCCGTCCCGGATTTATACGATGAATGGTTAGCCAACAAAGACGAACGCATGATGGCAGCGGATGTTGATACACATACCATTCAAGAAGAAATCAGGAAGATAACCGGATCGAAACGGCTTGGCGCCCGCGAGAAAGAGATCGATATGGCGATTTTCGTAAATATTGATTTGCGGGGCAAAGAAATCGACCAGATCAACAAATACTACGGCAGATTGACGCCTGAACAACAAAAGCTCGTGGATCATTCGCAGAACTTGACCCAGGCAGAACAACGGATTGCAGACAAGATTATTGCGTTAAACGAAAAGTCCGGCCAAGAAGCCTTGCAGGCGGGTATTTTAAGGCATTTGATTGACGAGGCCTATTTGGCGCGCATTTGGGAGCGAGAACTTGAATCACGGCGCGGCTTACTCGGTAAATTCAAGCCATCGACCGAACGCGCATTGCCAAGAACTTTGGAAAGCGTTTTACACGGATGGGCCTTGGGGAAAGAGTTGCGCATAAAAGGCGCGTCAACCGCCTGCCAGGTGGCCCGCAAGCAAATAGCACAAGCGATAGAGGATCGCAAGCTTCTTGACCTTGCCAAATCGGCCAACCTTATTTCGTCTAAACCAGAAGCAGACGATTGGGTTGAGGTAGAACATCCGAACTTTGCGCGATGGGAATTTGCCGGGAAAGCGGAGCCGGGGAAGGTTTATGCCCGAGGCCTCTATGTTGACGATGACGGGAATCTTTTCCAGAGACGGAAACAATACGCAGAACCGGAACTTGGCAAGAAGCTGAATAACGCTTTGGGGCGCTCGAAACTCAAAGGCATTCCAGCTGTTGATCTGCTCACAGAGGCTAATGCCATAATAAAAACAACCATTCTGTTCACGAGCCTGTTTCACCACCAGGCATTCGTGCGGTCCTACACGATCGGTTCGCGTGGCATCGACCCCATTAAAGCATATGAGGACGGGAAGAAAGCCATCGCGAATTTTGAACCCCAATTACGCGAACTTGTCCGGGGCGGCCTAACTGTCGGCCTTATCCGTGATTGGGAAGAGGAAGTGCTTGGAGAAAAGACGCGGATAGGGCGGATGATAGACAGGATTCCGGGCGGCACGCAATTTAAACAGCCTTTAACCGACCTTTGGGATATGCAAACCAATTTTCTATTTCACAAACTGGGACCATATTTGAAGGTCCAGGCGGGATTGCTTGAGTATCGCCGGGCTTTGGCCGATGCGCGAGACGATTTGGAGAGCGGCAAGACCACTCGTCAGGAAATAGCGAAAGAGGTTGCATCCCTTATAAACGATGATTTTGGCGGGCTTCACCTTGCTCGACTGGGCCGGTATGGCCGGAATCCGACACTCCAACACTTATTCCGTCTGGTAGCGCTAGCCCCTGACTGGACCGAATCCAATGTTCGGACGATGGTTAAGGCATTCAAAACGGGCCGTGAAGGGGCAATGTATCGGGCGTTCTGGGGCCGGGTTCTACTTACAGGCATTGGGACAACGATTCTTTTCAATCTTCTTTTATCGTTCTTCGACGACAAGACATTTTGGAAGCGGTACCAAGAGGCATGGCGAGCAGGGAATTTGCGCTGGTTAGATGTGGACATTACGCCTATTTACCGCGCTTTAGGCGGGAAAGATGGGAAGCGGAAATATTTTAGCCTTATCGGCCACTTCCGCGACCCCGTAAAATTCGCTGTTCGTCCGTTCCGTTCGGCCAAACATAAAGGCAGCGTGTTAAGCAGAATTGCTGTTGAGGCCCTTACCGGGACAGATTGGGCGGGACGCCCATTCACAAGCTTTTCCGAATTACTTGGCGTAGACGATAAGGGTGTATATAAGACCACGCGCCCCGGGCATTACAAGAAAGGGCAGCCAAAGGGCGGCAAGTACAAAGGGCGCCTTGTCACAACGCCCTGGGAGCGCGGCGGCGCTATATCGTGGGGACAGCTCCCGTCGTATCTGGTCTATGAATTGCGCGGCGCGGCTCCGATTCAGGTTCAAGAGGCCATTAGTTGGCTTGCTGGCGAAATAGACGGGTTTGACGCCATCACGAAATCGCTTGGGCTAATGACCCATACCACATACCCAAAAGAAGAGAAATCCAAACCAGAACAGCGTCGTACTAGCGGGTCTATAGCGGCGGACAGCTATCAAGTTGGTTGGTAATCCATATAGGAGAACAGCGAAATGCGAGTTATGAGATGGTTGAAACCTTTTGGTTTTGCGTTAACGGTTCTGGTACTGGTCGGTGCATTAGGGGCCAACCCGCGGTATCTCGAAGAACTGGCGATTGGCGGCGGGACGGGCGACACAGACGGTGGCGCAGACCTTGAATCTGATGGTGATATTGTGACGGATGGCGACATATCGGCCAAAGGCAAACTGACTGCCGGGAAAGATGCCACCCGCGAAACCATTATCGGCGACAACCGCATTCAATTTTACGAACCCGGAGCGGACGAAGGTCAAAAACGGATAGCGATGAAATACCAAGTTGGCGCGAATGAAGACGCTTCAGCATGGTCTGTATATGCGCTAACTGACGCAGCCGCCTTTTTACGGACGATGATTCTTGTCGATCGCTTGGGGAACATGGACGTAACGGCGACTTTGAAAGCCGATATCCTTGCGATAGGCGGCGGATACGGCTCAACCGGCGCAAGTATCTCGTCGGCGGGCGTAGGCCAATTCAACGGGGCTATTACCACAGATGCGTCTGCCACAATGGACAGTGCGGTCATTGGCGGTGGTTATGGCTCTACCGGGGCCACAGTCTCGAATGCCGGAGTGGGCCAGTTTAATGGGGCGCTTACCACCGATGGAGCGCTTAACGCGGATTCGGGCGCATTTGGCGGGGGCTATGGCAGCACAGGCGCAACCATTTCCAGTGCCGGGGCGGGCCAGTTTAACGGCGCCCTCACAACGGACGGCACGGTTAATGCAAATGGGGCGGCCATTGGCAGCGGCGGCATTGTGGCCGGGACCGACAGTACGACCCGGGGTACGGTCACACTTTGGGACGGTTCCGGGGGGAATCAACCAGGATGGGCAAGGCTTGGCACTTGCAACGGGAATACTTACTACCTGTTTCTTGCAAACGACGGGAAGCTCCGTTATCACACGGGCGTACCGAGCGCCAACGACGATGGGCTACCGATGGACACCGGGGGTGAAGGCGGCGTACCGGACGGCACGGCCACAGGCCAAATCCTCCGTTGGAACGGGGCGAATTGGGAAGCAGTGGGCCATGCGTTTACGTATTTGGAATCGTTCACAGAAGCCCAGCTCGAAGCGAAGTTGAGCGACGTTGTAAACATTCTTGTCGAAACCGAAATCGACACAGCGGCAGAACTCAATGCGCTTATTTCCGATGGCTCGCTTTTTGACGATGACTTGACCGACAACGTTCTCGGCGACATTGGGAACGTTAGCGAAGCCGGCGCGGCCCAAGGTTATGCCTTATTGTCCAACGGCGCAGGAGGCTGGGCGCCGGGGCTTGTGGAAGCCGGAAGCGCTGTCACGCTTGAATACGAGGCCCGAAAAGCGTCGGAGGGCACGATTTCAAAAGGGTCCGTGGTTTACGTGGCAAGTTGGAACGCAAGCGGCTGGCTAGAAGTCGAGGCCGCCAAGGCGAACAGCACAACTACAATGCCTGCTTTGGGGTTTGCCGGGGAAGATTTGACAAGCAGCGCGACCGGTACTGTGATTATGTACGGCCAAATTACGGGCCTTGACACAAGCGGTTTCGCCGTAGGAAACGAGCTTTATGTGTCGGCAGCAACGGCGGGCCAAGTAACCGATACTGCCCCGACCGGTACGAACCTTGTACAGATGGTAGCGCAAGTCACACGGTCAGACGCCAGTGAAGGCATTCTTCAGATATGCGGGGCGGGACGGGTCAGCAATTTGCCCAATCTGCCCGAGAACAAAGTGTGGGTAGGAAACAGTTCGGGCGTACCGACCGAGACGACGCTAGCGACCGGCGCTATTACCGACATTGATTTCAGCGGGATAAGCGCGAACGATTTAGCGCGATGGGACGGGAGCAAACTGGTTGACACGAGCGCCATATGGTGCGATGGGACGGACAGCGGCGTTACGGGCGATTTCAAAGTTCTTGCCGACAACGAAGTCATTTTCGGCGACAACAAATATCGTTACAGATACAACAGCACATCCGGCAAAGCAGAGATTTGCGATTCGGCCACAAACGTTTTGTGGTGGCTGAAAGACACCGGCAACCAGGGTGATATGGGGATTATCGGCGACCTATTCCTGCTGAACAACAACTACATTGGATACGGCACAGGGGCCTTGTACCGTTTGGGCTATGACGAAGCGGTAGACGACCGGTGGGAATTGACCGACGCGGACGGGAACGAGCTTCTTACGGCTAAAGACGCCGGAACGGTCGGGAACGTGTGGGTCAGCGGCACATTCGGGGCAGACGGGGCAACAACGCTCGGGGACAATTTGGACGTTGCCGGGACGATTGAAGCGGGCAGTGGGGACACGCAACTTACGGACGCTACCGGCGAGATTCTAGACGCGGCCCTGTCGTCCAACGTCGCTCATTTGAACGTTGCTGAAACTTTGGCGGCCCAATGGGATTTTAGCAGCTACCAGTTGACCGACGCAGACGTATCCAACACCTTGACTGCATCTAAGTTTGTCGGAACCGGCTCGACATCCGATGCCGTGGATTTGGCGACAAGCGAAGTCAACGGGAATCTGCCGGGCGGTCAGGTGGACATTGCGGGGACCGACGATGCAACCGCGATAGCCACTACCGACACGTTTCTCGTGAACCAATCCGGGACCGTCAAAGAGATGACCCACGCAAACGTTTTCCACTTTTGGGATAACTTTCAGCTTGGCCCGGGAAGCGCGGTGTTGGACGATTCCGTTCCCCCGGAATCCGTCACATGGGATTCCGATCCGAAACGTATACGACTATTGAAATTTGCCGGCGATACGGCCAACGAGAAATGTCAGTGGACGTGGACCTTGCCGGCAGATTATGTGGCCGAAACAGCGGTGAAGGTGCGGGTATCGTGGACGTGTCAGAGCGGCGGCGCGTCTGGGGACAACGTGCGGTTTCACATACGCGCCCATGCGTGCAGCGACGATGACGCAATAGATGCCGCGTTCGGGACGGCGGTGAACTGCGACGATGTGTGGATTGCAGACGGGGACCGGCACCTTACGGCGGAAGCGAGCTTGACGATTGGCGGGACGCCGCAACCGTTAGACGATGTGACCTTTGAACTCGAACGGGATTACGACTACGCAGGCGGCGGCCAAGCGATGGATGTGGACGCCAGTTTTTTAAATCTGATCGGCAGATACGAAGCGAAAAAGGTAGCAGCGCCATGACAAACAGATTTTTGCCGTTCTACACAGCACTTTCAGGATTTTGGGGTAAGGGGTGGTATGTTACCCCTCCCAACCCCCCGAAAATCAAAAACCCTGCGTCCAGAGCCGTGTTTTTCGTGCTCCTGGGC
>Ga0180434_10009430_pt1 | contig 10602 bp, 9 predicted proteins | sample SS_ome_7_FD_132453 | JGI IMG/M metagenome (GOLD analysis project Ga0180434, IMG submission 132453) | Hypersaline lake sediment archaeal communities from the Salton Sea, California, USA - SS_1_D_2 metaG | ecosystem: Environmental > Aquatic > Non-marine Saline and Alkaline > Hypersaline > Sediment... | reverse complement strand
TCGTGGTCGTGAGGAAGATCCGAATTTGGGCTACAAATTGCGGTACAAGGAGGGTTATTTCCCGGTGCCACCGGCAGATCAGATGATGGATCTGCGAAACGAGATGATGCAAACGATGATAGACTGTGGTCTAGATGTTGAGTGTCAGCATCACGAAGTTGGTACGGCGGGTCAAGCGGAAATAGATCTTCATTTTTCTGATCTGGTACACATGGCCGATCAGATGATGCTTTACAAATATATTGTCAAGAATGTGGCCGCTCGGCACAACAAGACGGTGACGTTTATGCCAAAACCGATGTTTGGCGACAACGGTTCAGGTATGCATACGCACATTTCTATATGGAAGGGTGGCGCGCCGACGTTTGCCGGTAACGGATACGCCGGATTGAGCGATACGGCCCTTTGCGCGATTGGTGGGATACTTAAACACGCTGGCGCTTTGTTGGCGTTTACCAATCCGACGACAAATAGCTACAAACGCCTGGTGCCCGGATTCGAGGCTCCTGTGAATCTGGCCTATTCGCAGAGAAATCGTTCGGCGTCGGTTCGAATTCCTATGTACAGCGCTAGTCCGAAGAGCAAGCGGCTGGAGTTTCGCTGTCCTGATCCTAGTTGTAATCCGTATCTTGCATTTTCCGCCCTATTGATGGCGGTGATCGACGGGATTCAAAATAAGATTGATCCGGGTGAGCCATTGGATAAAGACATTTACGATTTGGCTCCTGAAGAGCTCAGCAATGTGCCGAAGACCCCGGTATCTTTGGAGGCTGCCTTGTCGGCCCTACGCGAGGATCACGACTTCCTGCTACGTGGCGATGTGTTCACGCCGGACGTCATTGACACCTGGATTTGGTACAAGACCGAAAACGAAGTGGAAGCACTTCGCCTTAGACCTCATCCCTACGAGTTTTGCATGTATTATGACATCTAGAGCGAATCGGCGAGAACGTTTTGTAGTAAAGATCAATTGCCAAGCCTTGTTGGTTGTGGTAAACGTACGCCATGTTAGAGTCGGGTACCACAGTCAATAAGGGTTTGGAAGAAATTTGTTCGAGCTCTAGGACCGCACGCTACCTGTTGTTGCCGATCTGCTTCTGGGGCTTGTGGCTGATAGGCCAGATATTTCACGAGAGGATCTGGCTTACCGGGTTGCTTTTCCATATTCCGTCGCCAGTCGTTTGGGTTGCCTTGTGCGTCTGTGCCTTGTACTGCTGGTACGGAAGGGCAGGAAGGGCTGCCATTTTTTGTCTCCTTCTGGCCTTAGTTCCGGGGGTTTTTGTCTGCTTTATTGAAAATCACATTGGTGATCGTGGTTTGCAGATTCGGGATAACGACAGGGCTATTCGGCTCGTGCACTGGAACGTGCTTTGTGGTAATCTCGGCTGGGACGATGTCGCGGCCACTTTGAGATCGTCTGATGCAGAGATTTACTGTATTACAGAGTCGCCCAACCGCCAACGGCTTGATGCCTTTGTGGAATCGCTCGGTGATGGCTATCGAAAAGTTTGTAGGAGTCAAATGTCGATGGTCGGAAAAGGCACGTTTCACGACGTTAAGTGGCTTGTACAAAGCGACCGACTTCAGGTGTGGTCGGCCTTGTGGCAGAGTGACACGACGTCGCTGGGGGCGATAAAGATTTTCTTTGTTGACCTGGCTTCTAACCCACTATTGCCTAGGGGGGCGCGTCTTCAAAAACTTGTAGAATTGTTGGTTGAACACCAGCCGGATGTGGTCGTTGGCGACTTCAATGCGTCTCGTACGTCACGACTACTGCAAAATTTGCCCGATGGATTTGCTCACGCCTACGACGCGGTTGGCAACGGATGGTCATATTCATGGCCAGTGCCTTTTCCGGTCTACGCTATAGATCAATGTATGTTCGGCAAGCGAATTAAGCCCCTGAGATACTCGCTCCAAGCCAGTTTGCATAGCGACCACAGAAGACAAGTTTTCGATTTCACAATCCTCGCCCACGACCGGTCCGAGTGACGCTCGGCCCAGGCTGAAAACATAGCGGCGAAAGTCGGAATGAGTTTGATAGCGTTATGAGGATGCCACTTCGGAACATCGGCCGCCGCCAACGCCGGGTATGGGGCCGCTAGGCTCGCCCCCAGCACAGCCTCACCTACGCACGTTGACGAGGTATCAATCGCCGGATCAGAGGTACTTGTCTTGTGGAGGGCAAATCAGGTATCCTAAAGTTTGTTTAAGCTCATTAAATTCAGTAGGTTTACCTGTTTGATGGACCTTGATTTTATGCCCTCATTTTCCACGCTTCGCACTAAAATAGCGGGTATGCCAGTTGTTGACTTGGCTCGCCAGTTTGGGACACCCACTTTTGTTTACGACGCTGCGAAAATCGACCATCGCCTGTCTGATTTAGCAGCCTTTGATTACGTTCGATACGCTCAGAAGGCGTGTTCCAACCTTGCCATTGTTGATCTGATACGCCGAGGTGGTGCGCTTGTCGATGCGGTTAGCGCAATGGAGATACGCAGAGCATTCGCGGCTGGATATAAGGCGGAAGGCTTGCCACCGCCGATCGTGTATACGGCCGATATTTTCGATGCCGACGCACTTGATTTGGTTGTCGAGAAGAACATCCACGTAAACTGTGGATCGGCCGACATGATAGACCAGCTTGGGAGCCGGACTTCAAATCGTGACATTACCTTGCGAATAAACCCTGGTTTTGGACATGGTCATAGTCAGAAAACCAACACGGGCGGGCCACAATCCAAACATGGGATTTGGCATGAACAGCTGTCCGACTGTATGGAACTTGCTAGGCGCAATGGTTTGAACGTTGTTGGTCTTCACATGCATATCGGATCTGGGACCGATTTGGAACATCTTTCTCAAGTTTGCGGTGCTATGGAAGAGGCAGCCATCGTTGCTGGCGATTCGATATACACAATCAGCGCCGGCGGAGGTCTTCCGACTCCTTATAAGGAGTCGGAAGAGCCGATAGACTTGGCCAAATACTTCTCACTTTGGGATGGCGTCAGGAAACGCATACAGAAACGCTTTGGACACGAAGTCAGCCTGGAGATAGAACCAGGGCGATATCTTACGGCCGAGAGCGGCTATCTCGTGACGGAGATTCGTTCAATAAAGCAACAAGGTGGTAATACGTTTTATTTGGTCGACGCAGGTTTCAACAACCTTGCCAGACCAATACTATACGGTGCGTATCACCCGATTTCCGTTGTCCATGCCCACGACGATGCCGACCAGAGTGAGATTGGCGTAATAGTCGGGGGGCCGCTTTGCGAGTCAGGCGACATTTTCACTCAAGAGGAGTGTGGCTATGTGGTTTCGCGTCGCCTCCCGAAAGCCAGGGTTGGTGACCTTTTGGTCATAGAGTGCGTTGGAGCCTACGGTTCGGTTATGGGCTCGAACTACAACTCGAAGCCAATGGCGTCGGAAGTGATCATTTACTGCGAGAGCGTACACGAAATTCGTCGTCGGCAAACTTTCGAAGACCTCATTCGCAATGAGTCGATACCAGACTGATTTTCTGGTTTCGTTGACCGCCTAATGTCCGACCTATATGATTTAAAGGTGGTCTTGCGGATGATCATCCTCGTTGTTTTGCGTTCCATGCCCAAATGAGGAGTCCTTATGCGATTGTCGAGCTACTTGCTTTGTGTTTGGTTTGTTTACGTTTCGGCAATCGCCAATGCAGACGATAATAATCCCGAAGAGTTTCTCAAAAGCAAAGGACTCCGAAAAAGTGGAAATCGGTTCGTTTTGATCGAAGAGACCGTTCTGAGGAAAAAGCTTCGCGAAGCCGAAAGGCTTCAGAAAAAGGTCATTAGTGCGCAGCGTGACGCGGCATTGTGGCGGGTGCAGGTGAAGAACAAAAAGCAACTGATGATCGAATACCTTCAGAAGCGGCGCGAACTGCGTGCGCAGCTTCCACACGCCAGAACAGTAAAGGTCAACAATCGTATCGTCACGATGCTCAACGAACTTGCCGATCGGATCAACCTAATGAACTCGTCAGATCAGCTTGAACAGAAACTACAAGAGGCCCGCTCCGTTGCTAATCAAGAGACGCAAAACTATGTTGAGCGATTGATGGAGGCTTGCCAATTGCACGAGACAATCTCAAAGCAATATGAAGACCTAAGTCGTGACGATAAAGTCGTAAGGGCGATTTTTGCGTGTGGTGAGTCGGATGGTAAGCAATACAAGTTGGCTCCAGGTGCGACGTTCTTGGGTAGCTCTCGGCGGATGAAAAAACTAGAAAACCTGGTATTGTCCGACGACGTTGATATCAGGAGATCTCGCTCTGGTCTATGGTATATTCCGGTAACGTTTAATGGCAAAAAAACGAAAGAAATGGCGATTGACACTGGCGCATCGATTATTGCGATACCATGGAGTATGGCAAAAGAAGTCGGACTGGCGCCAGATGATAAATCGCCTATCATTCGTATAACTGTTGCTGATGGACGCAAGTTTGAAGCGAGACGAGTCGTTGCTAGCAACGTCCGAGTTGGAAAGTTTGCGGTTCAGAACGTTGCGTGTGCTGTGATGCCGCCCGGCCACGTAGACACAATCGCCTTGCTCGGGCAAAGCTTTCTGGAACACTTCGTTTACAAAATCGATACTGTGAACTCGAAATTGGTCATGACTAAAGTAGAATCGGATAGCAACGAGAATCGAAAAAAGGCCAAGCGAGGAAAACAATAGACCGAAGTGTGAATCGTGTCCGGTGTTACCACATCTGTCCCTCAGCAATATTTTCCAATCGAACTGGTGTCTTAAAGTGTCAGAACAGAGAGAAGCGACAAGTTTCAATAATTCCAACTCGGTAGCCGGAATGACTGATCAGGAGCTAGCTGAGGCAAAACAGTACGGTCGAGAAAGTCTCGCTTGCGATCTGATAGATAGGCTTGTGGACTTTGCCTACCTGTTTGTTTTTGCAATTGTGTTCGCCCGCCCGGTTGACACGTGGCTTAGTCAGTGGAGTTTGCTCCGCGACTACGACTCCTTTCGGCTTGTCGCGTTGCTGCTAATAACCATAGGGTGTCACATTCTGATTTCTTTTCCTATTTCGCTTTATTCAGGTTTTGTGCTTGAGCACCGCTACGAACTGAGCAACCAGACATTTGCTGCGTGGCTGTGGCGTTATGCCAAACGAATCACACTTGCAATTGCGTTTGCCACGCCGATGTTTCTGGGGCTTTTCTGGCTGATCTGGACAACCGGGCCTTATTGGTGGTTGGTGGCCGCCGGAGCATTTTTTGTGGTGAGCGTTATTCTCGGCCAGCTAATGCCGGTCGTTATTTTACCATTGTTCTACAAAATCGAGCCGCTCGATGATCCCGAGCTGACCGATCGAATGGCGAAGCTTGCAGAGGGGACCGGATTGTCAATAGAAGGCGTTTATCGGATTGGACTTAGCGAAGAGACTGTCAAGGCAAACGCGATGCTTGCCGGATTAGGCCGGACAAGGCGTGTGTTGATGGGCGATACGTTGATAGACCGGTTTTCGGCAGATGAGATCGAGGTCATCTTCGGTCACGAGATTGCTCACCACGTCTTTCGACACATTCGCAAACTCATAGCAATTGGTATTGTTTTCAGTATGCTGGGGTTTTTGATCTGCAATCAAGTGATTTATGTTTGGGTTGTTCACTGCCAGGGTCAGTTCGATTACCGAACGTTGCCGGTCTCTACGCTGCCGCTGTTTATGCTGGTTCTGACCATCTTTACGACCGTCCTGGAGCCACTACAGAACGCGGTGAGTCGCCACTTCGAACGTCAGAGTGACCGTTACGCGCTGCAGCGGACCAAACGAACAGATGCCTACACCTCGGCCTTTCAAAAGCTTGCGAAGCTCAACAAGGATGATCCTGACCCACACTGGCTGGAGGTACTTCTTTTCCACAGCCACCCCCCGATTTCTGAGCGTTTGGCGATAGCTCAGCGAAGTATTGAGCAAAACAAGCCGTAAGAGTTGAATTGATGAAAACAAAATGGTGGTTGACCGGTAGTGAGCAATAATTTTTTGCCTAAAATGGTTCGCAGTGACAACATGTTGTCACCCGGAAATTATAAAATACCAATATGAAGTTTCTGGGGCGGATTTCTAAGAACCTGGTTTTCTTGTTTACGATCGCTCGAAGGCGATACGTGCCCCAGCTCGGTCCAATCGAATGTCGTGTTGTCCGACTTGTTGTGCTTGGCTGTAATGATGAGGAGATCTCAGCCATTTTGGGCCGCCCCATTCAGAAGATTCGTCACTATATAAAACGATCGATGAAGAAGGTTCGCGTGAAGGATAAGGCTTCGCTGATCAAGTGGGCGGTCGCTAACCGTATCTCCCCACCGGGTGACATGTTAAGTCCGGCTGAGTACTGGGCCAAGCAGCAAATGTGAGCGGGAATTTTCCGGGCTATGTTGCACGGAATGACCTTCGGACGTGATGTGTATCAAGCCCCGTGTCTGCCTCTGCTTGGGGCCTCCCCCGGGCAGCTTGATTCTGTGTGGACAAAATGTCCAAACGGCTTGTACCGCACTGCAACAAATTATCGCGTAGATGGGAACGATTTTGGTTTGAATTTTGTGTGAAAATCTGCGCGGAAAGTTGACCCTAATTTGCCGGTTTGGTCAATTTGTTGGGCGGTGTCCTGTTAAGTTTAATTTTCCTGTCGGCGAATGGTGCCATGATAATTGGTCGAACATTTTCGCAGGAAGCCGCGTTTTGTGATACTTGAGTCCTCTAAACTGTGGCTCCGAATTTTGGTTTGGAAAGTTTGCAGAAATTGTCGTTTGATCGGCACTGTTTAAATGGGGCGGAGTTTACTGTATTCTGAAAGTGGTTTGGTTCAGGTGCCAGATTCGTCGCTCCTTCTGCGAAACGGTCAGTCGGAAGTGATGGATAGTCGATCTTCGGAGAGGCCTTGTTTTTCGGAAAACGGTTCAAGCTATTTCCAAAAACTGCTATTTTCAATTCGCAATTGGGGGCTTGCAGGGGAGCAAATTTTTCGCGGGTAGTAAATTCCGTTCAAACAATGACTTTTGCACAGGACAGCCGGATCGATAGCCTTATAACCGACTTGTTTTGTGTCGCAATCGTGTTTACAATGTGTGCGGTTCGCTGTTTTTTGCCCATTCGTGCATATTTTGTCTATTCATCTCGAGACTGGGGTGTCGCATTTTCGGCTAATCAGAGGATATGTTGCGTGGTACTTTCTGATTTGGATCGTAATTTGTTGGAACGTTGTCTCGCGCGGGAGCCCAAGGCTTGGGGTGATTTTGTAGATCGCTTTATGGGGCTTATAGTCCATGTCGTCAATCACGCCGCTCAGGCTAAGAGTGTCCGTTTGAGTGACGACGATCGAGACGACTTGTGCGCCGAAATCCTACTGAACGTTATCAAGGATGATTTTGCGATTTTGCGTCATTTCCGCGGCCAGAGTAGTTTGGCAACTTATCTTACGGTGATCGCTCGGCGCGTTGCAGTCAAGCAGATACTGAAGCGAAATAACATTTCTACTTTGGGGCCCGACTACTCTAATCAGTTTGCGGAACGGGCGGCCGAAAGCAATGTCGAGCTTGAAGAACGGATTAGTTCTCATGAGGAGGTCGAGAAGTTGCTCGGCGGGCTTCGTGAAAATGAGGCGCAGGTCGTAAGGCTCTACCACCTCGAGGGCAAAAGCTACAAGGAGATCAGCGAGGCTGTTGGAATATCAGAGAACAGCATCGGCCCTATTCTCAGTCGGGCGAGAGAAAAGATGCGCCGTTCCGGCGTGAACTGACCCCGACTATCTCGAGGCCGTTGGCGATTTCCGCCAGGCGGATAGCGTCGTCTGGCCTGGGTTGCTTATATCGATCATCGGGTACCCATCATAGCTTGGCATTTCCCAAAGTCCATGATTTGTGGACGTTTGCGTGTTGATTGCGAAAGTGTTACCAAGGTTGATCCGCATGAAAAATTGTTCTGGTGGGCAGCTGATGTCGACGACTCGAGGCAATGTTAGGCCGGTCAGTGGGTCGCGTCGGTGTCTTTGAGCCACGGCTCTGGCGATCAGGTGGTTTTGTGAATTGAATATCCGCTGTTCCAAAACTAAGCCGCCAATGGCATCGGCTATTGTCACCTTCATCCGAGGGCCATCGGGCGTTTCGATGATGGTACGCACCTCGAGGCGATTGCCCGAAAGCGGGAATGGCCCTTGGTGCGGCAACGCTGGATCCAATTGCATCAGGCCAAGTGAGTCGAGCATCCACTGAGGGTCTATTGGCAACGCCCCTCCATTGGGCATTGAGGCATAATCAGAGTGTCGGCAGTAGTAAACGGCAGGTGGATCGTTTCGCCGAATCCAAAACCAAAACACTTCATCATTGCTACCCAAGTCCAATTCAGGGCCTGTCAGACCGGTATGGGCCCGAAGTCTGAGTCTCTTTGGTCTCGCGACCGCTAAGCTCGCTCGTAGGGTTGGCATACCGGGGCTGGTTAATGTTACGTTATCGGCCGATAACGACTGAATTTGGGCCGCATTGCGATTTACTACGCGTATTACCTGTTCAAGGCTGGCTGAGGGAGGCAGGACTTGGGGCATCGGCGCCGTGTAATGGCGAACCATATTGGGGCAGCCTGCACCCCCGGCAACCATTAGCACCGCTGTAATGAGTAAACATATTAAGCATCGAAATGCATCCATGGATACTTCTTTTCGTCCTTGCCGCACCAAATTACTCTAACAACTTGACCAACTCGTTTTGAATGTTAGCGATTCGATTGTCACTGGGGACCACTGCGGGGATTTTATAGGATTCCTCATTTCGAGGGCAGTAGAGAACCATCATTTCATTACCTTTTTCGTCGCGATCGTTTTCTTCCAATCTCATAACTCGCCGGCGCACCAGAAGCAGGGCTAAAACATATCGCATGTCCTGCCTGTCGGGCTGTCCGGCTAACTCTTCAAAGAACTCTAGCACTACGTCGTTCGTTTCCCACCTTCTTGGTCGATCGTTGCGACTTGGTATTCGTGATTTCCACCAGCTTATAACATTCTTTGGAGGGCCTGACCAAGCCTCCTGCGAGTAGTCGTGACGAACCAATTCGCTATCTTTGGCGACCAGCGCAGAGAAGAAAACATCACCAGGTTTCAGCTCTCTGTCTGTATTCGAGCAGCGGCGTGTGCAACGCTGTACTTCGTAGTTCATAGCGTAAATTATAAATTGATCTGCAACTAACCTTTAAAAAGCCCAGATAAGCCGCGAGATCGTACCTAAAACAAGCGATCTACTCAATAGGACAGATGTTGCGAGGGAGGAGTGCGTTCCAACCTGTCTAATTGGTTGTTTGAGTAAGATCTGGGAATTCCACGAAGCGTCGGGGGCGTAACGATTGATGTAAATCTTTAATTTGAAACCACAAAAGTCGAATCTGATGTAGAAAAAGTGACATCCGTTTGAGCCCGACTAGCAACTTAAATCTGTTTTGGGAGTTGTTGAAGCATTGAAAGCTTTTTGGGGCTTTTGCCTAAGTGCCTGCCACAAAACGTGTTAGCGACACCCACCCAGTCCGTTCCTCGTCAAGGTTTCCCGAGCATCCTGGCGAGATTTAAGTTCTTAGGTTCCAAACGGAAGGTGGGTTCAGGCTTCGGTTTTGTGTTTGGTCGAACCTGATAGATGTAAATCATGTCAAGACATTACGGCTTGACCGCAATCGATGCCTCTCATAAACTCTGTTAATCACGTTTGTTTTTTCGTTGTGCTGTTTTAAGTGGATATCGAGATGTTTGCGTACCTACTATCGCTGTTATTAGCGTTGACCGAAGACCGGTCCTGGGGTTCGTAAACAAACGCTCGACACAAAACTGAGACATTCGAACCCCAAGATCGAAATCGGTCGTGGGGTTTTTTGATTTTCGTATACTGAGTCACGGACAAACAATCTGGAAACAAACGAAATGTCCAACTCATCAGATAGAAAAATTGTCATTTTCGACACAACGCTTCGTGATGGAGAGCAGTCGCCCGGCGCCAGCATGAACCTGACCGAGAAAATGGAGGTCGCCCAAGTCCTGGTTGATCTGGGTGTCGACGTCATCGAAGCAGGGTTTCCAATTGCGTCGCCCGGCGACTTTGAAGCTGTAAGAGAGATTGCCCGATCGACGAAGGGTGCCACCATCTGTGGTCTTTCCAGATGTCGCGAGGCTGATATCGACCGAGCTTGGGAGGCGGTCAAGGAGGCTGAAAAACCTCGAATTCACGTTTTCCTTGCAACTAGCGCCATTCATCGTGAGTTTAAACTCAGGATGAACAAAGATCAAATTATTCAACGAGCTGTTGAAGGGGTTCGAAGAGCGGCCGGGTATTGCTCCAACATTGAGTTTTCGCCGGAGGATGCCTCGCGGACCGAACTGGGGTTCCTTTGTCAGGTCGTAGAAGCGGCGATCGACGCTGGGGCGACGACAGTAAATATTCCTGATACGGTTGGGTACGCCACACCTGCCCATATGAGTAGGGTGATCAGCGAATTGAGGAGTAGGGTGCCGAACATCGATCGTGCTGTTATTAGTGTCCACTGTCACAACGATCTTGGTATGGCAACTGCCAATACCATCTCGGGTGTTC
>Ga0180434_10009429_pt1 | contig 10602 bp, 8 predicted proteins | sample SS_ome_7_FD_132453 | JGI IMG/M metagenome (GOLD analysis project Ga0180434, IMG submission 132453) | Hypersaline lake sediment archaeal communities from the Salton Sea, California, USA - SS_1_D_2 metaG | ecosystem: Environmental > Aquatic > Non-marine Saline and Alkaline > Hypersaline > Sediment... | reverse complement strand
TCCTGAGCTTCATCGGAAACGTAGGGAGTCAAAGAAAAAATGGCCGGTAGCGGTTTGCTCATCTCTACCGGCTTCCAGATCCTCGCAGCGAGCAGCACTCCGTCCCTCATGGGGATTTGTTGGTGGATGATAATCTCGATATCCGTGCTGTCGTGAGAAGAAATTGTGGCAGAGAAAAGGAGAACTGAAAAGAGAAATGAACAAAGCATCAAAAGTTTAATAGATCTCATGGTTTGGACTCCTACATGACGAACCTTTAGAGCGAAAGGGCTTCATTCCAATTTAGGGTATGCAGAATACACATCCCTTAATGAAGTGATACCCCGGCGTATGGACAGTGCAAGAGGGGCCCGTTGAGAGCCCGACAAACTCATGCGCATTCTCTTGCGTGTGCGTTCTCCTTTATCGATGCGGAATGATATTATTCGAATTGTGCAAAAGAGATCATAGCTGCTGTCAGTCAATGAACAGGGGGCAGGGGGGAGATTTTTCTTTCTCCCCCCACTTCGAGCAACTAAAAGAAAATCCTGGCCGCAATCCGGAAGAAACGTCCCGGGTATACCCGGTAAGCCTTGCCAAAAGAAGGGGAGCTCACATCGGTGTAGATGAAGCGCTCTGCGCCGCGATTAAGAGCATTGAACACGTCCCCGATCAGGCCCAACCTGATTTTATCCGAAAACCGGAAGATCTTCTCCAGCCTGATATCGAAGTCTATCCTTGATGTCAGTCTTTGGGGCCTCTCGGTTCGATCATAACTGTGGGCGCGCCTGAGACAACCGGCACTCTCACACCTCTTGTCCAGGCAGCGCCTGAGACGTACGTGAGCCGGGGACTGAGATTGAAATCGAGCGGGAGGACAACTGTCCCGTATATCTGCAAGTTATGCGTCGGATCGTAGGGCAAATTGCCGTAAGCGTTAACCTGATAGTTAGGGTTTTGATAAGCTCCTGTCAATCCTGCCCCGCCGCTGAAATCATTGGCGTGTGTTCCCTTGGCCACGCCGTAGGTGTAGTCCACATGGAACATCCACTTGTTGGAAAACCTCTTGTCGAAAAACAGCGTAAATCCCGTATAACTGTTTTCGGCCGTTTCGATGACGGAAGGGTGTTCATTGGCATCCGGGTTGGTGATGAGAAACAGGTCGTCGGCGCTGCCTGAGGTTTTCTGGTAGGCATCGGTTGTCTCTGTCTGTCCGTTCTCGTTCACAAAAGTATAGGAAACCCGATCCCAGGTTGCCGCTGTGTTCACCTTGGCGATGAAATTCTTGAACTTTCTGTAAATGAAAGTTGCGCCTACGGCCATGTCTTTCATCAGCGTGCGTTCGAAACTCAGTGCAAGCTGATCCGAGTGGGGCATGCGGATATCCGGATCTATGCTTGTCGGATTGGAGAAGACCAGCCGGAAGATCTCGTACTTCGTCGTGTCAGGCGCAACGTAGTACATCACCCAGTCACCCAGAGAGCTGTCCGCTCCCTGGAACAGGGCGGTCTTGATCGAATCGAGGTACCGTCCGAAGTGGACCTTAACCGCTGTGGTGTGGTCTCCGAATAAGTCCCAGGTTAAACCGATTCTCGGCTCCCAGGAATTTTTAGGTTTGAAGACCTCATCCGCGACATTGGGAAGAGTGCCTTTGTAGTAGCTGTAGCGGATCCCGGGGTTGATCGTGATTCGGTCGCTCACTCTCCATGAATCTTGAACAAAGAACGTGGCTTTCCGGACTTTGGCATGCGTATTGTAAGTGAAGGAGTAGGCGTAGGTGTTGAATTGGCCGCCGTAGTAAACATTGTCCACATATTTGTAGCCGCCAGAATAGCCGAGGTCGAACTTTTCGTAGCCAGCCAGGTACTCGACGCCGAACTTGAAGTCGTGGTTTCCCACAAGGAAATCATCGGCATGGTGAGTTATTTTAGCATTGATTGTGATATGTTCGGTGTCTTCTCTGCCCCATTCGCCGAAGTTTCCGCTGTACCGACCAGTGAGATAATCATAACGTTCTGAGACATCTCGGCCGCTATTTGGTGTCTGTTCATAGACCAAGTTCCAGTATCCGGCGCTTATCTCGAAAAAAGTATTGTTCGTCAGCGAGTGATAAAAAATGAGATTGAGCGGAAAATCCGGGCCCACATCAAGATAGGTGGCTTCAATAGGCCTGGCCGGGCTCAATCCTCTGTTGCTGACCCGGAAATATTCATACTGCCAGAACAACTGAAACCTGGATTTTTCACTGGCCTGAAAGGTCAGTTTGATGAAAAAACTGGGCATGATGTATGTCTGGGTCTCTTCAAAACCTTCAATTTCAGTGTCCTGCTGCACGTGTCCTCCCGAGAGATAGAACCACAGCTTGTCTTTGATAAGAGGACCGCCAATTCCGGCATGAGCATCAATCCATCTCTGCCGCGGAGGGACTGAGTAAAGCGAAAATTTTGGTTCACTCATGTCAATGTTATTCTGAGTCCAACCCATGGCGGAATAGGTGGCTTCGACAAAGCCCTCAATTACATTTCCGCCGCTTTTGGTGATCAGGTTGAGGGATGCACCCATGAAATTCCCGTGTTCGGCATTGGCTCCGATGCCGGTCACCTGAACCTCCTCGAGGATGTTAAGGTCAGGATAGTTGCCATCAGCGCCATAAGCCAACCAGGTGGCATTCATTCCATCCAGCTGCCAGCCATTGCTGACACGCGAGGGAGCGCCCATGACACTGCTGTCCATCGTGCCGGGAGCGAGATTAATCAAACCCGTCGAGCCTTTGCCCCTGGTATTCCCGACTGTTTCAATTGTCTCTCTATCGATGTTGGTGGTCAGTGACTGGGAATCCTTGACATCGACAAGAGGTGCGGTCCCGATGACCGTCACCTCTTCATCCAGAGTCTGGATTTTGAGGGTTAGCGTCACGGTGAGTGTCTGTCCCACGTAGAGCCGGATGTTCTCATTTTTGGTGGGAACAAAACCAGACATGGTAGCCTCGACGATGTACCTTCCCCTGGGAAGAAGCATAAACCGGAATTTCCCGCCTTCATTTGTGATGCGGCTCTGGGAACCGCCGATTAAGTCTGGCGAGGATAGAGTCACTTCTGCCCCGGGTAGTGGAGTGCCCTCTTCATCGATGACAGTTCCTTCGATGGCACCACTGCTTCCGCTCTGGGCAAATGACACACCGCAGACGAGGATGAGTGCCAGGAAGAGGACCTGGAGTGTTATCCATACTTTTTTCATTTGAACCTCCTTCGGTTACTCTGTATTCGAGAATATTTTGCTTTCAATAGCGAATAATTTTTAGCAACTGATTTCATATCACCCCCTTTCTTCGAAAATTTCTGTATCATTGATCATAAAGCTCATGTCCCAATTAAGGGGCTATTTCCTGGATTCGAGTTATGAAGATTGCTTAATTCACAGGTGCAGCAAAAAAACAACGGCCTCCCTTGACTTTCCATTAATCCTGTGTCCCCCCACATAAAGATATATGATCGATCATGTACCTTAAGCTAAATCAACTTTTTAATTTTGTCAAGTGTTTTTTTGTTGAAAAACGGGCTCAAATCATAAAAAATTTATTATCGGCATTACATGGGGTAATTATTGATATCAGAAGATTGTTATGGATGAATATCGTCATTGAATGATGATACATGATCGATCATGTTTAGATATATTAAAAATGTGATGAATTTATACCAGGAGGCCGAAGGTCCTTGGGCTTCAGATAAAACGGTAGCATGGTGCTACCATCGCCAAATCACTCCTTTTAACAAAGAGGGGAGTCGGATGCATTGCCATCCGTCGATGCTGCAGGTTCAAATATACATCCAGTGAGTGCTCAGGGCTTTTTCGGCTGCTGCGGTATCCCTCCGGGCTATGGCCTCGAGCAGTTGGCAGTGGCTCTCCCAGGATGTCTTGAGATAATCGCTGTCCGTGAAATAGGACAGATAACTCCCTTCAACGATAAACATGCGTTCCACAGCCTGGTTCAGAGTTTGATAAATGACATCGTTCTTGTAGAGCTTCCAAATTTTTTTGTGGATCTTGTGATTCTGCTGGATATACATGTCAACTTGTTTTGTCTCGTAGTATTCGCCCAATTTCTCGTTCAGGTTTTTGAGCTCCTCTATGCCTTTGTCAGTGATGTTTTCAATGGCTTTGTGGACGCAGCCCGTGTCAAGGACCTGGATGAGTTCGCCGAGCATCATGCTTTCTTCCACGCCCACATCGACGACCTTTACGTCGCTTCTGGCGCTGATGATCAAGAATTTTTCTGCGGCCAACCTCTGGATGGCTTCCCTGACAGGCGTCTGACTGACTCCGAGAAAGTCAGCGATTTCTCTGATTTTGACTCGCTGGTTCGGCTTCAGTTTTCTCCTTAGTATAGATTCCTTAAGGTTGGCGTAGATCACTTCGCTGATCGTGGAGACCTGTTTCAGGCTCTTTGACTTGTCTAAATATTTCGATATATGATCGTTCATAAATTTTACGCTATCCCAATGTTTGCCGATTGTCAACCTTTTTTCTGAGAATTTCTGAGAATCCCCTTGACAAATCATCTTTCATAAATTAGTTTGCGATATATGGTCGATAATATATCAAAAACTTTTCACAAAAAAGCTGATTGTTTTTCTTAGATCATCAAAAAGGAGGCTGATATGATCAAACGACTTGCCCCGAGTTTAATTATTTTATGGCTTATTATATGTATTGGGTCCTGTCAAAAGCAGGATGCCGCATTCGATCTCGTCATTACTAATGCCATGATTATCGATGGATCGGGCCAGCCTGCATTTACCGGCGATATCGGCATTCGGGACGATACACTAGCAAAAGTAGGTTCTATTAAAGCAAAAAAAGCGGCCCGGATTATCGATGCCGATGGTTTTGTTGTCGCGCCGGGGTTTATCGATATGCACACCCATTGCGATGGGGGTCTGGGAAAAAATAAGATCAAAGCCAACCTCAATTATCTCACTCAGGGCGTCACCACGGTCGTCACCGGCAATTGCGGCATCGGAAATTTCAACATGCCGGAAATCACGAAATTATGGACCGACCAAGGGATCGGCACCAATGCCGCTCACCTTGTCGGTTTCGGCACCATTCGGAGAGCGGTGCTGGGGGATGTCAACCGAACCCCTGTACCCGAGGAGTTGGACAAAATGAAATCCATTCTGGACAAGGCCCTGCGGGACGGAGCCTGGGGGATGAGTACCGGTCTGATGTATATTCCGGATCGCTATGCCACGACTGAAGAAGTGATCGCAATGGCCAAAGTGTTGTGTGACCACGATGGAATTTATTCCTCCCATATCCGTAATGAAGAGGCCTATTTTCTGGATGCGGTCAAAGAAACCATCCGGATCGGCAAAGAAAGCGGTGTGAGAGTCAATGTCTCCCACATGAAAGCAGCCGGCAAATCGAACTGGGGAAAAATGAAAGAAGCCGTGCGTTTGATCAGCGAAGCCCGGTCCGAAGGCATGACCATAACCGGTGACATATACCCTTACAATTTTGCCGCCACCATGCCGATCTTTCATTTGTTCAATGTACCGAAAGAAGCTCGTTCCTTCCATGAACTGGAGAAAAAGATGGCCGAAGAGGAATCGGGCAGCGCGGAGCAGGCGCAGGTAGCCGACAAATTGGCTGACGAACTGGCCAAAGCTCTTGAAGATCCCTCGATGCGCAAGAAAATCAGAAAACTTACCCTGGAGGGTGATCCGGAAAAGGTCAATTGGATCGTTGTCGAGGGCTGGGACAACATAGCCGTTGTCAGCGCAAAGAAGAATACACATTTACTCAATACAATTCTGTCAGACCTTGCTGTGGAACAAAAAACCGATCCTTTTGATATTGCCGTCGACCTTTTCCTCGAAGAGAAAAATGATCTCGTCGTCTCTGTGTGCACCATGAGCGAAGACGACATCCATTTGGCTATGAGCCAGGATTGGGTGATGGTATCCAGTGACGGGGGGACCGTTCCTTTTGGCGTCGGCGTCTGTCATCCGCGAACCTACGGTAGTTTTCCCCGCTTCTATCGCAAGTACATCCGGGAGGATAAGATCGGGGGCCTTCAAAAAGCCGTATACATGACCTCGGTGCTGCCCGCAGGAGCTCTCGGTCTGGATGACCGGGGAAAACTTCTGGAAGGATATAAGGCCGATATCGTGATCTTCGATCCTGAGACAATTCGCGACAACGCCACCTATCTGGATTCTCATAAGTACAGCTCCGGTGTCGAATATGTCATAGTCAACGGGAAACTTGTCATCGATCGTGGGGAATTCACCAATACTTTGAGCGGCCGTGTTCTTCTTCATCAAAGCGCATTGCAATAATTGTGGTCCATCGAGTGTGAAACTGAGCGTTCGCCAAAAATTTTGAAGATCAATTTTGCACACGCGAAGAATAACGATAAAGATACGCATGACTATGCCTCTGAGTTGTGGCAGGAGTAGCGCGAAGCACGAATATATATCTATCTAAGGCGTGTGGGGAGGATGGCCGTGATTTTCACCGAAGATAAATATAAACTCTTTATGCTTCTGATATACATCCATCACACGGTCAGAACGCTTCGTGCCGCAAGCTGGATTTCGTGCCATCACATGAGAAAAGGAGACCAAGGTAAAAAAAACGTGAAAGCTGAATCATTATGGTTTATAGTCAGTGAATAAGTTCTGCAATTTATTGACTTGAAGGAGGTGCTCAATGACTGAGATTTACAATCTCGACCAAATCAAAAAAGCTCTAGAAGGGCTGGACCCCATCCGAGATATCGAGGAGGGATTTGTTGCCTACTCACAGGGGAAGGTTGTTGTTCCGCCTGTGGCCGAACTCATCTTCGCAGATCCTCCCGGGGACGTGCATATCAAATACGGTTACATCAAAGCCGATGAGTACTATGTGATCAAAATTGCCAGCGGATTTCCCGAAAACATCAAGCTGAACCTGTCGACAAACACCGGTCTCATGCTGGTATTTAATCAAAATACAGGAGCACTGGATTGTATCCTGCTGGATGACGCTTATCTCACGTGTGTGCGAACAGCGGCAGCGGGTGCGGTCGTGGCCAAGTATCTGGCACCGAAAGATGTGCCCTGTATCGGTGTTCTTGGTGCAGGCACCCAGGGACGCATGCAGCTTGAGTATCTGCAATCTATCCTCCCAACCAGGGAAGCCTTTGTCTGGGGAATGACCCAGGAGGAATTGAACGCCTACAAGGCTGATATGGAATTGAAAGGGTACACTATCCGTACGACTCTGGATCCTAAAGACATTGCCCGGAGCTGCAATTTTATTGTCACCGCCACACCGGCGAAATCGCCGCTGCTTCAGGTTGATGATATTCAAGCCGGAACCCACATAACGGCTGTTGGATCCGATACTCCAGAGAAGATCGAGTTGGATCCACGGATACTCGAAAAAGCCGATATTGTCGTGGCAGACAGCAAGAGCCAGAGTGTGGTGAGAGGAGAGATCTGCCAGGCTATGAAAGCGGGATTGCTGGAGCAAGACAGAGTTGTCGAGTTGGGGGACGTGATCGTGAATAAGGATATGCGGCGTGTTTCGGACGATCAGATTACAGTGGCCGACTTGACGGGAGTGGCCATCCAGGATATTCAGATTTCGAAAGCGGTTTATCAAGCCCTAAAATCCTGAAAGAGAAGTGAGAGATACATGGGGAGCCGAAGCTTTTCAAATGGCCGAATTTCAAATATAGAAATGGAGAATGTATGAAAAAAGAGGAGAAATGACTATGTCTGATGAGAAAGAAAAAGTGGACAAGGCCTATGAGTGGATCAAAAAGTGGACGCCTGTGCTGGAAATCATCGATCCGGACACCTACGGCGTGGAGGAAATGCCTATCCTTAAGGAACCGATCATCCCCACGATGGACAAGAAGGTGATTATCGAGGCGGCCATCACTGGCTGGCAGCCGTCCCAATGGTGGCGGGAGAGAGGAGTCCCCGATCTTCCTCCCGGTTCCAGAGGAGGGGACACATGTGTCCAGGAACAGATCGATGCCATTGTCGAGTGTGTCCAGGCCGGGGCGTCGTGTATCCACATGCATCCCCGCCACCCGGATGATGGAAAGCCCCGCATGCATGACGCGGACCTCACAGCAGCCATCAATGATCCGGCTTTTGAGCAGGTGGATTTCATCACCACCAGCCATTCCTTCAATTATGATTTCAGAAAAAGCATCGCCATCGATTATGTGACCGGTGCCAGGGATTATCTCGAGAAAGGAAAAGGGAACAGGCATGTCCAGGCTTCGCTTATCGCGACGCTGGCCTGCTACACAGAAGATCATCCCGTAGCGACAGATGAAACAAATGTGGAGGGCACGAAATTCTACGAGGCCAATGACATCAAGCCTTTGTTTTCTGTAGAGCCCTATTATTTTTCCCAGTTCAAGAGGACGGTGCTGGACACCGGCGCAGCGAATTGGAAACCTTACTTCATCGCTATCCAATTGGGCAAGCATCGCGACGACCTCCAGTTCAATGATCCCTGGTCTTACATGAACGCCATCAATTCCATGGGGTTGGTGCGGTCTGTGATCAAAGATGAAGATATGGTGCTGGGGATTCACCCAGGGGGCAGGAATTGGCTTCCTGTTTCGGTGGTCGGCCTGCTTTTCGGGGCTCAATATATCCGAGTGGGGATCGAGGACATATTCTATCTCTATCCGCACAGGGATGACATCCCTAACAAGACCTCTCAGACGGTGAAGATGATTGTCGACCTCTGCAAGGTGCTCGGCCGCGACGTGGCCACAGTCGACGAAGCCCGCCAAATCCTCGGAATCAAACGAACATCCTAAAATTCTAGTTTGGCTTGTGTATCTTTTTGATTATAGTAGTGTTATCGAAATATCATAGGGGAAAATTCAGCTTATAACGCTCATTTTGTATGCAAAAAGAGCCTTTTAGCGGCTATCTGGGTTCTGACTTGGAAAAATGTCTGCGCTAATACTCTTTATTGAACCCTAAATCTTAAATGCAGGAATCAAGACAAAGAAGAGACTGTACAGGCAGAATGTGACCATCATGAGAGTAATACACAGCGTTACGAATTTTTGAGCATTTCGAGGAATAAAATAGATAAATCCGCCAGCAAGAAAATAGGCAATACACCCTGCTGCCGGAAAGAGGAGCCTTCCCTGAGATGCGAAAATCATCCTATTGAAATACAAAAAGGATGTAAAGATTATGAAAATCCAAGACAAAGGGATTGTCTGGACTACCCGGTACTTCATGTCTTTGCTCTTTATCAATTTATGCAGAAAAAAAAGGCTCCCAAGTATACCGCCAGTGATGAGGACTACATCTAAAATCTTATATACAACAGCATGCGCAAGAACACCGAATTGACCAAAAACCGCCCAATAACTGTAACGTAGTCCTTGGAATTCCTGAGAAAAAAAAGCTAGGGGGCCCATTGGCTCAGTTCGAAGAGCAGAAAATGGTTTCTCTATGTTTCTGACAATGGCAAAGACATGATCGTAGATAAGATAGTTTCTCAAGAGCCATGGGCACCATAGCACAATTATCCCAAGGGAAAACACGGTCAAAGACAGAAAACTCCTTTTCAAAGAAGTCCTTTCGCTTTTTATTGAGGCAAAGAGGATTATAATTATGGCTATGGGGATTAATCCTGCACAATTCAATTTTGTCAGTGCAGCTAAGGCGCAGAGTACTCCAAGGGTGATGCTCCAGACAAAAGAATGACCCTTTCCGGACAAAACAAATTCGACGAGCAGGAGTATGACCAATGTGGCCATGCATGTGGCCGCAACATCATTGGTGACCGAAGCACATGTCTCTATCCAACGTGGATTCAGGGCAAACAGAGATAGGCCGGCAAGTGTCAAAGGGGTCGATTCTCCCGAGAGGCGCCATAAAAGCCTGCCCAAAAGGATTCCGGTCAGCATGCCCCAGAATAAAGATATCCAACGCAGCAGGATACACAGTTTTGATATTTTTATTACGTTTGTCGTCGAGTTTTTTGTGAGAGGTTTATATTTGCGATGTTCCCCCTCTCCAGGGAGCACCGGTTTCCATTTGAATTTTCTGTTTCTGGGAGGCCTCTCGGGAGTAAAATCTGTACCTTTGAGCAGAGCAATGGGCACACATGATAGATAGTAAAAGGGCGGCTGAAACCCCTGACCTGCCGGGAGAAAAGATCTTTTATGTTCGACTCGGGGAAGGGATTTATTCTGGATCAAATGCATAACGTGAGCAACATGACCAAACTCATCGGGATTTTCAAAAGGGGGGATAGCATAGATAAAATAAAGGGACATGAACATGGCAAAAAGCAGTATGCCACCTCCTAGAAATACAGATTTCCTTTGATTGCGATTCGCTGTGATTTCCTGGTTTATATGATTTCCGGTCAAATGATTTGATTCCTTATCAAATTGCTTATTCGCTCTGTGCGTCATCCACTTGCTCATCTTATTGAAATTAAATTTTAATTCAAAGATTTTATATCAAAGCCAGAAAACCCCAGGCTTTCAAGCCTGGGGATGAATGGCACCCGGAGCGAAGCGGAGGCCAATCATCTTTCTGGGCCGAAACGCCGGGCTTTAGCCCGGTGAGCGGCTTC
>Ga0180434_10009426_pt1 | contig 10603 bp, 10 predicted proteins | sample SS_ome_7_FD_132453 | JGI IMG/M metagenome (GOLD analysis project Ga0180434, IMG submission 132453) | Hypersaline lake sediment archaeal communities from the Salton Sea, California, USA - SS_1_D_2 metaG | ecosystem: Environmental > Aquatic > Non-marine Saline and Alkaline > Hypersaline >... | reverse complement strand
GCCTATGTGGATAAAATGAACCGATGCGGAGTCAGAGTAGGCGACCTCTTGAATGAAGAGGTGCTTAAGGCAAAGATCGAGTTGAACGTGACAGAGAAGAATGAGTATTTGACTCATTTTGGCAAGACCGGACTAAACGCGAATGTGATCCTGAGCGAATATTTGGAATATGCGGCCCAAATCAAGATGCACATCAAAGATGTCGGCTATCTGCTGAATGAACACATAAAGAAGGGGCATTCGGTGCTTTTTGAAGGAGCGCAGGGAACGCTGCTGGATATTGATCACGGAACCTATCCCTACGTAACGGCCTCTAATCCCACCATCGGCGGTGTGTGCACAGGCCTGGGGATCAATCCCTATAAAATGGATGCCGTCCTCGGTGTCTCCAAAGCTTATAACACACGAGTGGGCAGCGGACCTTTTCCCACTGAAATTCACGGTGAAAACGGAAACTATCTGAGGGAAAGAGGGAGTGAGTATGGTGCGACCACGGGTCGTCCTCGTCGTTGTGGTTGGTATGATGCGGTGGCCGCAGCCTATGCTGTTCAGTTAAACGGCATTAAAAAAATAATATTGACGAAAGCGGATGTGCTCGATGGGCTGGAAGAGCTCAAAATCTGTGAGGGCTATAAGTACAAGGGAGGGCTATTCCCCAGCTTTCCAACGGAAGAATGGATTCTGGAACAAGTGGAACCTCAATATCGAACGGTCAAAGGCTGGAAGGAATCCATCTGTAATGTTCAAGATTTCGCCCAGTTGCCACAGGCCTTCAAAGATTATATCTCACATATCGAAGAGCTAATCCAAGCTGAAGTGGCCATTATCTCCACGGGTAAGGACCGGCATGAGACAATATTCCGCGATGAGAAGCTTGAGGGATTGGTTGATCTTGAGGCCATCAAATCCCACCAATTCTTGGATCATTCATAAAAAAATCCAACACTTATTAATCTAAGAATTATTAAATTCTAAAGTTGGATTTTTTTACCCTCTGGGCGAGTTGATTTCACTGCATCTGCTTCGTTGCAGCTCATCCGTGGTGGACAACCACAACTTCATGAGCTGACGCCTTGACATTTTTGAACGGGAGGGGTGGGTTGGCCTTGACCCGTGAATGATCCAAGAAATTTCTGGATCATTCATAAAAAACAGCGGTGTTTTGTTCTCCGTTGGATTGGTCCGAATTAAACCAGAGAATTAATATAGGAAAAATCTATTGACTATTGCCACGTGACATGATAGAAATTGGTGGTGAATGACTGAGTGGTTATCCTAAAAGGGAGGTTTTTAATGCCAGTTAAAAAAACAGCGAAGAAGTCAACTGCAAAGAAGCCAGCCAAGAAAGCAGCTCCAAAGAAGCCAGCCAAAGCCGCTGCAAAGAAGACAGTGAAAAAAGTTGCTGCAAAAAAGCCAGTAGCCAAGAAAAAAGCTGTAGCCAAAAAGAAACCTGTTGCTAAGAAGAAACCGGTTGCTAAGAAAAAAGCTGCGGCCAAACCGATTGCTGCCTACGAATGCGGCGTGTGTGGATTCCGTGTTATTGTGGATGAGACCTGTGGCTGTGTTGAAGAGCATGTGCTCGTCTGCTGCAACAAGGTTATGAAGACAGAGAGGAAGTAAATAAACTAGAACGAACGCCTAATTAAATGCGGTGAGGTGAACATAGTCCTGAGGGTCTTGGTGTCCTCACTAATAATAGATCTATAATAAAAGGGACCTTTCCCCGATTTTAAACCTGCGCAAAAATGGTTCTTTTTCTTTCCTAAACTTATGATGCCATCTATGGTATACTATTTCGGTAGGAATTGTGAAGATTAAGGAATGATGAGTTCCGTGATTAAAGATATATCAATCATGATTGCCGGCTATGCCGGAGACGGCGTTCTCTTCACCGGGAATGTGTTGGGCAAAATTTTGAAAAGGCATGGCTGGGAGGTTGCCACATACCGGGATTTTCCCTCAAATATAAGGGGTGAAGCAACCAACTACACAATCCGGGCGAGTCATGAAAAAATTTACGGGCGGGGGGATATCATCGATGTGCTCATGGCCTTTGACTGCGATGCCATTCTCAGGCATGTCCATTCCCTTGAGCCGAACGGTATCGTTCTTTGTGAAGGAAGGGAGACGGAAAGACTGAGGCCTTCGCAGACAAGAGGAAAAACTTTCCACAAATTTCCCATGAGAGAACTCGCGCTCAAAAATTTCAAGAGTGAATTGTACAAAAATTCGATCCTGCTTGGGGGGCTATGTTATATACTCAACCTGGATTTTCAGGTTATCGCCAAGATCATATCCGAAGTCTTTCTAGAACGGAAGGGGGAGGACGTGGTCGAAAAAAATGTTAGCGCTGTCAACCTTGGCTGTGAACAGGCTAAAATAATTGTCGAGGAGCACGATCGGCACACGCTCATTGAAAGACCTGACAAGGGGAGGCTGTTCATATCCGGGAATGAAGCCATAGCCTTGGGCGCTTTGGCGGCTGGGTGTCGTTTTTTTGCCGCTTACCCTATCTGTCCCGCCTCGGAGATATGGCAGTGGCTCGTTAACTATTTCCCTGAATTCAACGGTTTGGTGGTCCAGGCGGAGGATGAAATTTCTGCCTTAAATATGGTTCTGGGGGCATCTTTTGCCGGAGCCCGAGCTATGACCTCTACCTCAGGTCCCGGGGCATCATTGATGATGGAGAGTTTCGGCTTGGCCGGAATGGCTGAAATTCCGGTTGTCATTGCTCATGTGCAGCGGGCCGGTCCCAGCACCGGGCTGCCCACAAAGCCCGAGCAGTCGGATTTGAACCTATGGGTTTTTGGATCTCACGGCGACTTTCCGCGGATCGTCCTCTCCCCTGGGACGATTGAAGAGCTCTTTGAATTCACCATCACGGCCTTTAACCTGGCTGATAAATACCAATGTCCGGTTATTGTTCTCACTGAGCAGGATTATGGGCAAAACTATTTCACCGTTGATAATGTTGACCTTTCGGATGTTCACATCGACAGAGCCATGCTGCTCAGCCAGGAAGAGCTACTGAAAATTCAAGATTTCAAAAGGTGTGAGTTTACCCGCAACGGAATCTCTCCCCGAGCTATTCCCTCCATGACCAACGGAGTTCATTTGGTGGAGAGCGTTGAGCACGATGAAAGAGGATACCGGGATGAAAATCCGGACATTCGCGTGCGGATGATGGAAAAGAGGATGAAAAAACTGAAAGGGGCTTTGCAGGACTTGATCCCTCCCAAGTTTTGGGGAAAAAATGAGGCTCGGGTCGGTGTCATCGGATTTGGCTCCACGATCAGTCCGATTCGAGAAGCCTTGAGCCAATTGGATGAGAAAGGCATCGACGCAAAATATCTTCAGATCCGGACACTCTGGCCTTTTCATGCCAAAATCGTGGAGCGTTTCATGGCAAGTTGTGAACACATTTTTGTGGTTGAAAACAATTTCTCAGGGCAGTTGAGCGGTTTGATTCAGGGACAGGGAGTTGAGTGTTCCAGGGTCATCAAAGTGAACAAATACTCCGGGCACACCTTCATGCCTGTCGACATATCCGCTGCCATCCTCAAGGCGCTAAAAAGATGAATGAAGACACATATCATTTGAATGATCCCACATGGTGCCGGGGATGTGGGCTCTTTGGACTCTTTGCCGCGCTCAAGAAGACATCCGCAGCTCTTGACCTTTCCCCGGAAAAGATGGTCGTCGTAACCGGAATCGGATGCCATGGGCGATTCAATAACTATTTCAAAGCCTATGGATTTCATGGTCTTCACGGACGGGCTCTGCCTGTTGCGACAGGAATTAAGCTGGTCAATACAGAGCTTGCCGTCATCGTCATCAGTGGTGACGGTGATGCCTATTCCATTGGCTTGAGCCACTTTGTTCACTCTGTCCGGAGGAATATCAACCTCACGCATATCGTTGTCAACAACAGTGTGTTCGGCTTGACACAGGGCCAGACCTCGCCCACGAGTCAACATGGTTTTGTCTCCATCTCAACCCCAGCGGGCTCCAAGGAATGGCCTTTGGATGGTCCTTTGCTCGCCTTGACATCCGGAGCGAGGTTCGTTGCGCGGGGATTTTCGGGAGATCCCAAGCAATTAACCTCGCTGCTGAAGTTGGCGATCCCACACAATGGCTATTCTCTGGTTGAGGTTCTCAGTCCCTGTGTGACCCACAACAAACTGAACACCTATAAATGGTATAAATCACATATCCGTGATGTGGGCCGTGATCCGGATTATGACCCTGGGGACAGACCGGGCGCGATAGCCTCGTTCAATGACCGGGAGAAAATCCCCGTGGGTCTCATCTTCAAGGAGATGGGGCCATCCTTCGGTGATTTGAGTTTGCCCAGCAAGATGCCTATTGCACTTGCTGACTTGCATGTGGAGGAAGCCCTATTGAACAAATTGTTGGAAAAGTTTGAGTAAACTTATTATTATAGTGAATCAATAAATTTTGGAGGTCATGTCATGAATGAAAAAGTCGAAAAGGCTTTGGATAAAATTCGCCCTGCTCTGATGGCAGATGGCGGTAATGTGGAGCTTGTCGATGTGGAGGATGGTATCGTCAAAGTGAAACTGACCGGTGCCTGTGGCGGCTGCCCCATGTCTCAGATGACGCTGAAAATGGGCATAGAACGGGTTTTGAAGCAAGAGCTCCCAGAAATCAAAGAAGTCCGGGCTGTCTGAACGTAGGCTGCAGGCATTCCTATGAGAAGAGTCTACTTCGATCACATTGCTGCAACTCCTGGACACCCCGATGTGGTGAACGCCATGGCGCCCTTCTTGAATGAGCGCTTTGGCAATCCTCAGAGTCTTCATTCCTTCGGACAGGAAACAGCCCAGGCCATTGAGGAAGCCAGAGAGCGGGTGGCCGCCTTGATCAACGCAGAAAGCGAAGAGATTTACTTTACCTCGAGCGGCTCGGAATCAAACAATTTCGCGCTCAAGGGCGTAGCTCAGGCTCAGAAAGATAAAGGCAATCACATCGTTCTCTCGGCTGTCGAACACCAGTCTGTTCTCCATCCGGCCAAATCTTTGGGAAAAAAGGGTTTCGTTATCACCGAGGTCCCCGTCGATAAACACGGTACCGTTGATCCTGGCGAAGTCGAAAGGGCAATCAGGGATGATACCATACTTGTTTCTGTCATGTGGGCCAATGGTGAGGTTGGGACTATTGAACCGGTGGAGGCCGTATCCGAAGTTTGCCAGAATAAAGGGGTGCCTTTTCATACAGATGCTGTGGATGCTGCCGGGAATATTCCCGTTGATGTGAAGAAAAGCGGCGTCAGCGCATTGAGCATGGCCGGAAATCAATTCTATGGTCCCCTCGGTACCGGGGCTCTGTTTTTGAAGAAAGGAACACGCTGTCTTCCTCTCATTGATGGAGGAATCCAGGAAAACGGGAAGAGAGCGGGGGCCGAGAATATCGCCGGCATTGTCGGCATGGGGATGGCTGCCGAGATTGCACGGAAAGAAATGTCAAACAGGGCGAAGACTATGCGCTTCCTGCGTGATCGCCTCATCCAAAATCTCACCCAAAAGGTCGATCACGTCCAACTGACGGGACATCCTGAGAACAGATTGCCTCATCATGCCAGTTTTTGTGTTGAATTTGTCGAAGGGGAAGCCATGCTTTTGAATTTGGACATGAAGGGGATTGCCGCAGCCAGTGGGTCGGCGTGCACATCCCGGGCCCTGAAAGCGTCGCATGTTTTGTTGGCGATGGGAATTGACCATGCGACAGCCCAAGGATCTCTGGTTTTCAGCCTGATTGAATCCAATACTTCCGAAGATGTCGACTATCTGTGTGAAGTGTTCCCGGAGATTATCGACAGATTGAGACAGATGTCTCCCTTGTATTCCAAGCAATGAGAGGAGAATCACAATGATTTACAGCGAAAAAGTCATGGAGCATTTCCAAAATCCCCGCAATGTCGGGGTTATCGAAGATGCTGACGGTATAGGAAAGGTGGGAAATCCGGTGTGCGGGGATATGATGGAGTTTTACATAAAAGTCGAGGACAACAGGCTTGCGGATGTGAAGTTCAAAACCTTCGGGTGCGGCGCCGCCATAGCTGTATCGAGCATGGTCAGCGAGATGGCCATGGGAAAGACTCTCGAGGAAGCCATGAAGATCACCAACGATGATGTCGCTGAAGAACTGGGAGGATTACCAAAGAACAAGCTCCATTGCTCCAATTTGGGAGCGGATGCCCTCCACAAGGCCATCGAGAATTACAATGCCAAACAAGAGGCGAAAAACAAAAAAGAGGTTCGGGCCAAGGCAGCAGAAAAAGGAGAGTGCAGTTGTCCCTATTGTGAAGGCCCGATTGAGGGATTGGAAGAGGTGTGCCATTCCTGCCATGTCGAACTCGAGAGATGCGAAGAATGCGGCAAAGTAGTCGGGAAAGAAGTTGCCCAATGCCCTCACTGTGGCGCGACAAAAGTCCGGGTGTAAACAGATTGTTTGGGCAATCATCCCAATGATGAGAGGAGACTTCAGGAGGCCCGATGCAAGTCGATGAAACTCTTGACTGCTACGGACTTCTCTGTCCCATGCCCATCATTCAGACGGCAAAGAGGATCAAAGAAATGGCCGTGGGTCAGGTCCTGGAGGTTGTGTCGACAGATGAGGGGATTAAAGAGGACATGCCGGCCTGGTGCAGGCAGACCGGCCAAGAGTACTTGGGGCTGGAGGAAGAGGGAGATATTATCAGAGTGTATGTCAAAAAAACAAAGGATTAGAGGCTTCGATTGAACAAAAACACCCTGGTCGCCGAGATCAAAGCTCTTAAGGAAGAGCGTGGCGCCACGATTCTGGCCCATAATTACCAGATTCCGGATATTCAAGATCTGGCGGATTATGTGGGTGACTCTCTGGAGTTGAGCCAAAAGGCCGCTGTTCTGGACTCGGATATCATCGTTTTTTGTGGCGTCCATTTCATGGCCGAGACGGCTGCGATTTTAGCGCCGGAAAAAACAGTGCTCATTCCGGAAATTCTTGCGGGGTGTCCGATGGCTGATATGATTACCGGCGCAGAGATGCGCCAGTGGAAAATGGAACACCCAAAAAGTGCTGTTGTCTGTTATGTCAACACCAGTGCTGAAGTCAAAGCGGAATGTGATGTTTGCTGCACGTCCTCCAATGCCGTGAACGTTGTGAAATCGCTCGATGCCGACGACATACTCTTTGCTCCTGATAAGAACCTGGCGGCCTATGTGGCGCGATTCACGGACAAACGCATCACAGCCTGGGACGGATACTGTTATGTCCATCATAATTTTTTAGCCAGAAATGTCAGTGAGATGAAAATCCGTCACCCAGACGCCGAGGTCTGGGTGCATCCGGAATGTCGTCCGCAAGTCATCGACCTTGCCGATAAAGTTCTCTCCACGGGAAAGATGGTCAAGGAAGCCAAGGTGACCGATAAAGCAGAGGTCATTCTGGGAACAGAGGAGGGGATAATCCATCGTTTGCGCCAGCTCAATTCCCGCGCTCATTTCTATCCTCTGAAAGCCAATGCCATCTGCAGCAACATGAAAAAGATCACTCTGCCCAAGCTCTTGAAAGCACTTCAGGATATGATCCACCGGGTGGAAGTTCCCCCTGAAATTAGTCAAAGAGCACGCGGGGCCATTGAAAAAATGGTCCGGCTCTAGGAGTAAGCATTCAAGGAACGGTGAACGGCTGGTCACAGAGATAATTGCCGGCATCGATCTCCATTCGCACCATGAAGTATTGAAGAGTGTATGAAATGGAAAGTGCTGAAAACCGTATTGATGAACTCATTGACATTCTAACCGCCGCCTACCCTAAAAGCCGTACAGCTCTTCATTACCGGAACCCGCTCCAGATTCTCGTGGCCACGATACTCTCGGCCCAATGTACGGACGAAAGGGTCAATCAAATCACGCCCATGCTTTTTGATAAATACAAGTCGGCTGCGGATTTTGCCGATGCCAGCCAGGCTGAACTGGAAGATGAAATAAGGCCGATCGGTTTTTTCCGGAATAAGTCGAAGAGTATTATCGGCGCGGCAAAAAAAATCGTCGAGGAATTCGAGGGGCGAGTTCCCGATAACATGGCCGATCTGATCACACTGCCCGGTGTGGCCAGAAAAACGGCCAACATTGTCCTGTCCAGCGGCTACCATATCGCCGAGGGGATTGCTGTGGATACCCATGTCAGGCGGCTTGCGGGAAGGTTGGGCTTGAGCAGGGAAAAGGATCCGGACAAAATCGAAAAGGATCTTCTATCTCTTGTTCCTAAAGAGCATTGGCTGGACTTCAATTATATGCTCGTAAACCACGGACGGCAGGTTTGCCAGGCGCGAAAACCACGGTGTTCAGAGTGCGGGCTCAGTCATCTTTGTCCGTTTTTTGAATCGCTCAGCAATACACAGTAAATCCCTGCCAGACAGCCCTAGGGCTTGAAATATTAGCGGCGACAACGGCGAATCAATGAGACCGCGTTCTATTTAATGACTCATGTTCATCAAATTAATGCCGATTCAGTAAATATTAACCAAATCTTAACACTTTCTTTATCATTCCTTAACTTGTCTAGAGTAACAATAGCACTGTTGCTTTGAAAAGGAGATTGTGTGATGGGATGAGTTTTCGCTCAGACTTGAACTGATTCTCCTAAGCCAAACATTCAATTTTTCAGGAGGAAAAAAATGAAAAAAACATTGATCGTTTTCTCGGTGCTGGTCATCTGTGTTTTCCTCATCGGACAGGCCAAAGTCGATCCCAACCTGCCCAAGTATAAAAAAACATCGGGCATCTCAGGAAACCTGTCTTCGGTTGGATCGGACACACTTCTCAACCTGATGACGTTCTGGTCCGAGGATTTCAGCAAGATCTATCCCAGCGTCAAGACTCAGATTGAGGGGAAAGGTTCCTCGACAGCGCCTCCGGCACTTATCGAGGGAACGGCGCAAATAGGACCCATGTCCAGGAAGATGAAGGACAAAGAAGTTGATGAATTTGTCGCCAAGTTCGGGTACAAGCCGACCACGCTGGCTATCGCCATCGACACACTGGCCGTCTACGTGAACAAGGATAACCCGGTCAAAGGCCTCAAAATGGAACAGATCGATGCCATTTTCTCCAAGAACCGAAACTGCGGCTACCGCGAGGATATCAAAACCTGGGGTCAGATAGGATTGCCTGGAACCTGGGCCGGAAAGCCCGTCTCCCTGTATGGTCGAAATTCCGCCTATGGAACTTACGGCTATTTCAAGAAAAACGCATTATGTCAAGGTGACTATAAAGACACTGTCAAAGAACAACCTGGCAGTGCATCCGTGGTTCAAGGGATCGAGCGGGACATGTATGGAATCGGCTACTCCGGGATCGGATACAAAACTTCCGGTGTTAGGGCCATACCTCTGGCCAAAAAGGGCGAGAGCACCATGTATGAACCCTCTGTTGACAACGCTCTGAGTGGAAAGTATCCTCTCGCCAGAGCCCTTTATCTCAACGTCAACAAAAAACCCGGTCAGCCTCTGGATCCTCTCGTTCGCGAGTTCCTCACCTTTGTTTTGAGCTACGAAGGCCAGCAAATCGTTGTCAAGGATGGATATATCCCGCTCCCGGCCAGTAGCGCCAAAAAAGAACTGCAAAAAATTCAGTAATGGACAAACTCCCTTTTCATAGGAAGTTCAAGAACACAGCCGCCCGCGGAGTCTTCTCTGCGGGCGGTATCGCTGTCATCATTCTCATCATTCTGATACTTGGCTTCTTGGCCAAGGAAGTCGTGCCCCTTTTGGGGAAGGCCAAAGTGGAAAGGGAGTGGTCCCTGTCTCGTCCGAGAAGCGGCAATGTTATGATGGCCCGCCTTTCGGATTTCGGGCGGCTTGCCTGGCTGCTCTATGCCGACGGCCATCTCATTCTTGTCGAGACTTCGGAGGGCAAGGTGCTGCAGGAGTGGACATTCGATGGTCCGCTTGAAAGTGTTTCGTTTAAGGGCAATCATCTCGTCTACACCATCGGACGGTATCTCAATGTGCGCCGTCTTCAGTTTGTGGTCGATCCGCAGACAGGAATGGAGATGGGCATCGAGCTGGGTGATGCCGAGCAGATACTTCTTCCTCTCTTTGATGTGAAAAGGACGGCCATAAGACAATGGTCTGAGGATAGTTATACCTATGCTATATCTGACGGAAGCCAGGTTGTTTTCTGGGATCGTACGGTCGAGGAAAGCCTTCTGGGGGAATCAGAGGTATCGGAAAACTACTGGATCACTGAAGTCCCTCACCCTGTCTTCGCCTTGAATTTTTATCCCGATGGCGATCTTCTGGTGGCCATGACCAACGGCCTGGTGCATTCCTACAGCGATGCCAAACAACTGACTGATGAGTTCCAGGGCCCATCTCCCCTGACAGCTTTTGCCCAGCTCATCGGCGGCCGGGCGATATGCATGGGAGGAGAGGATGGCTCTGTAGGGGTGTGGGCCAAAGCCAACACGGATGAAGGCCAAAAATATCTGAAAATCCATTCGTTCAAATCCATGGCAGGCGGTGTTCGGGGATTTGCCGCGGGAGGCCGGGATCGCACGTTTCTTGCCTGGGATAAAGAAGGAACAATCCACCTTT